>Ga0182024_10013581_pt1 | contig 15866 bp, 17 predicted proteins | sample P32metaG_FD_120480 | JGI IMG/M metagenome (GOLD analysis project Ga0182024, IMG submission 120480) | Permafrost microbial communities from Stordalen Mire, Sweden - P3-2 metaG (Illumina Assembly) | ecosystem: Environmental > Terrestrial > Soil > Wetlands > Permafrost | place: Sweden: Stordalen... | reverse complement strand
CTGCACTTGCGGAAAGTGTGCTGACATCTTTCGAGAGAGTTGACACTCCTAGTGCTCCCTGGCAAAGCCTCTGAATTTAGGGCATTGCTCATTTAATTCGTTTTACTTGCACCACGGCAGAATGCTCCCCGCGCCTCAAAAGCGGCAACCAGTCAATTCAGCGGTTGAGGTCTGAAAGACCGCCGGCTGGTGGCTGATGGCCGCAATGAATGCTCGAGGCACTAAAGCTTCTTGTAGAGACCCTTGGGAAGCGGAAATGATCGATTACGGAGCACCGATCCCAACAGCCGAACACCCGCTGCTTCGAGAGTATCTTTGGCCTTGCGCGCGGCGACCCGGCGCGTGCTGTTAGCCTCGACGACGAGAACAGCAGCATCGGCAATCTGACCAAGAACCGCTGCATCCACCGAGAGGCCGGCTGCAGGGGCATCGATCAGCACGTACTCAAAAGCATCTTGTAGTTCCTTGAGGCGGTGTTTGAGCTCCACGATCGGCAAAAGAGCGCCACGATTATCAACCAGCAGCTCCGTTCCGGCTAACCACAAGCTGCTGTCGATAAAGACGCACTGTTCACGAAGAGAAGCAGATCTGCCTGGAGTCAAAATCGGGGCGTTGACACCGAGCGCGCGAGAAAGGCGCGGCGAGCGCACATTAGCATCAACCAGGCAGACTGACTTGGCGCCGATTGCTGCAAGGGCCCGGCCGGCACTCGCGCACACAGAACTGCTACCGTTCTCTTCGTCGACGCCACAGAAAACAATCCGCCGCGCGGTGCGTCCGGTGGTCGACAGAAAAATTGTTTGGGCCAAACTTAGCATCTCCTTACCCTGGGTATCGCTGACATCTTTTGGCGAGAGTTCCTTCGAGATCACACGATCCTCTGCAGTTCGTGCACTCTCATCTGCGATGCGTGGACGCTCATCTGCGACGCGTGAACGCTCGTCTGCAACGCGTGGACGCTCATCTGCGATGCGTGGACGTTCATCTGCAACGCGTGAACGCTCGTCTGCAACGCGTGAACGCTCGTCTGCAACGCGTGGACGCTCGTCTGCAACGCGTGGACGCTCGTCTGTCATGTCCACTTCAATCTCAAGCTGCTTCAAAAGTTCGAAATTGCGGCTCATCGGTTCCTCACCCTGGGCATTTTCTCTTATTACGAAGACTAACGCGCTGGAAAGTAGATCGTTTGTCCTGCTTCAATATGGTCTGGATCGATCAGTTGGGGATTGAGCGCCTGAATTTCACGCAGACTGTTTTCGTTGTAGACCCCCAAATATTGCACCGCGAGGTCTCCAAGTTTTTCATTGGGCTTAACTGTAATCGCAAATGACGCAGTCTTCGGGGGAGTCGATTTGGCGGACATACGTTTGCTATTTCCTTCCGGAGCCGCCGCAAAGACCGGGACGGGCGGACCCAGAGTCTCGCGGGCGTTCTCATAACCGCTTTCGAGAGGCTTAAAAATCTGCGGTTCGGACCTCGCCAACACGGCGAGCCCAGATGCGACCAAGACCGCCGCGGTTGAGAAGGCCATTATCCTTATCAGTCCTGGCTTTTTGCTCCGTCGTTCTGGGCCGTAGAACCTTATAGGGGTGGGGTGGGGCTGAGCCAGATGGGGCTGAGCCGCTTCGGGCTGAGCCAGATGGAGCTGAGCCGGATGGAGCTGAGCCACTTGGGCATCTGTATCGCCTGGCGCCCATTGCTGATCCGCAATCACTTCGGCGACCATGGCTTCGTCCACCTGTTTCCGCTTCAGTGCACAGCACAGTGACAGCGTATTGAAGCAGAGGTTGTTAATGATCCGGGGAACTCCCTGGCCGGCATCCACCACCCGGTTAAGGGCTCCGGCAGTAAACAGGGGTGCTCCGCGGTACCCGGCGAATTTCAGGTGATGTTCGATGTAGCCACGCGTTTGTTCCGGCGAAAGTGGTTCGATCCGGCAAAAGGTCGAAATGCGCTGTCGTAGTTGAGCCATGGAAGGCTTTACCAACTGGTCGAACAGTTCCGGTTGGCCGGCAAGGACAACCTGCATCAGCTTGGATCGCGACGTTTCGAAGTTGGTCAGCATGCGAACCATCTCCAACGACGCTTCGGATAGATTCTGCGCCTCGTCGATCACTACTACGAATCGACGTCCAGCTCGAGCCTCTGCCAACACAACATTGTTTAATTGCTCATGCATCTCGGCGCTGTCCCGTCCGGGAACGATGCCGAGATCGCGCAGGATGTAGCTGATAATTTCTCTCGCTTCACACTGTGGATCAATATTAAAGAGGAACACGGTCCGAGCGGATTCGCGAATATCCTCCAGGAAGCGGAACAGGAGCGTCGTTTTGCCCAGTCCCGGTTTCGCAATCAGGGCAGTAAAGCCGCGATTGCTGGAAAAACCGTACTTCAGCGAAGCCAGGGCCTCGCGATGCGTAGAGCTGGGGTACAAGCAACGCGCATCGCGACTGGCGCCGAACGGTTCTTCCTGGAACCCATAGTAGCCCGACAACTTTGTTTTACTCATATTAGGCCCGACTAACTTTGTATTTACTCACTGCGCTTTGGAAGTGCTGCAAGCACTGGCGTGCCCAGGTAGTTGGCCAACTCGTCGGGGGTACGGAAGGAAGGATCCATGAAATCGACTACGAACCCTGTGGAAAGACTGAAAGCTCCGGCAAACAACAAGGTAAGCATGACGATGCTGAGCAGAGACTTCGTCGGAAGCACGGGTACGAAAGGTTGTTCTGCGATAGCCACGTTCACGATGCCGCGCTGATCGAGAGCATCGCTAATGCGTGCCTCTTCCCGCTTGTGCACGTACAAGAGATAGTTTTCTTCCTGCGTCTTGGCGGCGCGGGTCAGATCCTGCTGGACCAGACCCTTTTGGTCGATAACTTTTGCATTTTCGTGGTACTTCGTCGCGATGGCCGAAGTGGAAGCTGCGCGCACGGCCAAGCCGCTGAGATCGGCCTCAGCCTTGGTCAGCTCGTCCTTGACCATCTGATAACTTGGATCCCGGTCGGAAGACTCTTCGCGAACAGGCTGGCTCTCTTCCTGGCTGATGGTGTTTTTCGTCTCTTCGATCTGCTTTTCGATGTCCTGCACCAGGGGATAGGTGGGGGCAAACTTGCTCAGCAGGTCGGTCCTCTTGAGCTCCAGGTTGAGCAGGGTGGTCTTCAATTGATCATTGAGCTGGGAGCTGTTCGAAGTTTTCACGAGAGTTACCATTCGTGGCTTCATAGACTGCAACTGGCTCTTGAGTACAGCAACGCGTTGCTGTGTCTCCAGCAAATTACTCCGAGCCTGTTGCGTGGCGGAATCGAACTCATTGGCTTGCCGCAGTGCCGCATCCCGTTCCAGGTCAGCTGAGACTACACCGGTGGTTTTGGTGAAATCGGTCAGCTTTGCTTGCGCCTGATCCAGTCCTTGCTCGTATTGCTTCATCTGCTGGTCGAAGAACTTGAATTCTCCGCCCGAGCGATGCACTTCCAGGTGCTTTTCCATATATCCGGAAGCCAGCGCTGAAAGCACCTTCGCCGCCAGCTCTGGATTCCGCGATTCGTAGCTCACCGAAATCAGATTGCTCCGGCGCAGGGCTCCAATCTTCAAATCTTTGCTCAATTGGCGTACTGCCTTGGCAACCTTGACTTTGCTGTCGCGGTCCGTGGCCGAAGCTTGCACGCCGGCCAGTCCTGTCGAAAGAACGACCTTGCGCAGCAGGTCCTCGCTGTTGAGCAGTTCCACTTCGGAGTTGAGGTCTTGCTCGCTGACCTGGTCGTTAAACTGCACGCTGGGCGCATTGGCGGAAGAGGTCACGATCTCGTCAGAGCGCTGGCGCCGAACGAGGACCTTCATCTGCGTCTCATACTTCGGAACCCATAGTCCGGACACCGCGACGGCGACCAGTACTACGGCAAATGTGATCAGCATCAACCGCCGCTGCCGATACAGCATAGTCATGACGTCGCGTGACGTCGGCAGGGATTGGCGAGTATAAACCTCAATGGCTACGTCTTCAGTCTTCATGTTGTTCTCCGCCTCACAGGATTCCGGGGCCCAGGTACGCAGAAACACCTGAGGTCGGTAGGAAGGGTTTTATTTTCGAGAAAGCGTTCTGCGGCACGTACAGCAAGTCCCCGGGTTGTATTTGCAGGTCCTCTGACATGTTGCGATCAGCGAGCAGTTTTTTGACGTTGACGAGCTTGGCCTCAAACCCTCCACCCGGCAGGGGGCGGAACAAGACCACTTGCGAATGCTTGGACTTGTCGTCAAAGCCGCCGGCAATCGCGACCGCCTCGGTGACCGTGAGGTCGCCGCGAAGGTCGTACTTGCCCGGCTTGCCCACTTGGCCAGAGGCAATGAAATAAGGCTTCTCGAAATCCTTTAGGGAGATAGCAATGACCGGATCGTGCAGGATTTTCGCATACGCAGTCTTCAGGCTTTCCGTCAGCTCGGGTACGGTCTTGCCCTCGACGTACAGCGAGCCGACACCCTTTAGGGCAACATAACCATCCGGTTGCACAGCTACGGTCTGATTAAATTCCGGGGTCAGACCGAAATCCAGATCGAAGCTGTCACCCCTGCGCAGATGATAACGAGGGTTCCGCTCCTGCAGCGTTGGACCACCACCGGCCGCGGCAGCCGATACTGAAGGGGAACCAGGCTCGGTGGTTGAACGAGCTGCGATATCTTGAGCAGCCGCCGTCATCCAAACTGCCACCATGAATCCTGCTAGCGTGATTGATCTATATTTCATTTCACTCCTCAGTTGCTGCTGACATCAATAAATGCTCCGCCCGCCAGATTGATCGATTTAGCGGGCTGGCCAACCAATTCCAAATTGTTAGCGTCTACTTCGACTGCGACGCTGCGCATGATCGCTTCCAAGGTAAGAACAAAGCGGAACTCGTTCTTCTTGCGAAGTAATAACCCTTCAACACCGGCCATCGACCCGGTCTTGACTCGCACCCGTTCTCCAACCTTCAGATACGGATGCGGCTCCGTCTTGGCCATCTGAGCGCCGAGACGCAAAGCTTCGATTTCCGAATGGGGTAGAGGCCACGGTTCTTTTGGCGATCCCACGATCGAAAGCACTCCGGGCGAGCCAAGCACCGTTCCTCGTCCCTGCCGAGAGATCCGGACGAACACATAACAGGGAAACAGCGGCAGCTCCAGAGTGATCGGCGCACTCTTCTTCCATTGCCGAACCGTTTTATATAGCGGCAGGAAGGTCTCGATATCGCGTTCCGCAAGCGCTTCGGATACATGCTTTTCGTGACGGGGAGTAGTGTACGCCGCAAACCATTGCAGCGATGGGTCCTTGGCGGTGGAAAACGCTACGCTATTGTGCATATTTGAACTTGTCCTGCCGGATTCAGACATGGCTTCGCCAGCCTTACTCGGGGGTTACTTTTTTCCCGCTACGCCTACTTCAGTTTCACAACTAACAGGGTGATAGGCAAAACTCTCGCACACCTGAGGCATGGCAATCCAACCGCTCAGCCGTAGTATGACCGCGCAATTATAGTGGTGCTTTGCGGAGCTGTACCTGTCCCTCGCATGTTGAAAAAACAAAAGCAGACGGCTGGGGTTGGTCGTCAACTCTACCATTTTCATCTCCGAGGGGAAATTTAAGATGGCAGAAAATAAAATCTAAATGACCTGCGAAGGGGGGTTGAGCAGATCTCTAACGCAACTAAGCCTCAATACGAATCTAGGGCTCTGTGTGCGGGTTACCTCTCACCGCCAGACAAATATGAATCCGCGCAGTGTATTTGTAAAGAACATTTAGGTAATGGTTACTAGTTACCCTGCACCATTTCGTGCGCGTTTGTAGGCTTCGCGACCGTCGGCCACAAGCGCACAGTGTGTCTTAGGGCCACTAAGTAACCACCTTTAGTGACACGTTCATGTTACCGATGAGGCGATTTTGCGTGACCAAAAAGCCCTACAGCGTCCCTGATTTCGATTGCGCCTCAGAACCTTACATCTTACGATGTCTACACATTAAAAACAGAATTGCAGCACGACATGTAGTCTTTGTTTTCCTGAAGTGCGGCATCTGCGCAAATCCGGTCTCCCCCAAAAACCACGTCACTTTACAACTTTGGGATAAGGGTAGGCAAATGGACACGCGTACGCTCGCACTTGCTCCGGAAATTACAGAAGAGTTAACCCTCACTGACCTCAAAACGGCCATCAATCGCAGGATCGAGGACGTTATGATCTCCCTGCCCGCTCCGGAGCAGTTATCCGGCCAGCAGCAGCGCGAGATGATAGCGCGTTATACGGCTGTACTTGAAGGCAATTTCATTTATTGGATGACGGCGGCTTATCTGGCTGTACAGTCGGAAGAGGCGCGCCCGATTATCGTCGACAATTTGCTTGAAGAAATTCGGGATAGTCATCCAGTGATGCTCCGGAACTTTGCGATCGCCGCACACGCATTCCCGACAGAATCGGATGCGCTTGCCATCCATGAGGACCTAACCAAGGTTCGTCGATTTCTCGGGCGGCTTTCAGGTGTGCAAACCTTGGCGACAATGGCCTTCTTTGAAGGTTTCATTCAGAAGTTCATGCCTTATCTGGCCGATCTGGCGATCGCACAAGGATCCTCTGACCTCGAGTATACCGACGTCCATGGGGTTTGCGACATTGCACATACAGACGGCTTGTTCCAGGCATTGTCGTTCGAGATGGCGTTGAATCCGCTCAGTCCTGAAGCAAACGTCTTCGAAGGAGTCGACCTTTTGCAGGCACTCGTCGACCGCATAGTGCATGGCGCCAAAAGCGTAGCAGCCTGAGGGCGATATGGCCGCACAACAACAAACCGAACGTCTTCAGCACCGCAGTCCAGGTGAGCGCGCCGGCTACTTCGAGGTCCCCGGCGCGCACCTATACACGGTGCTGCACCACGTGGACCAGCCGGTTGCCCGTGTACTCCTTGTTGGGCCATTCGCATCCGAGCGGCACAGTTCCTACGTACCGTGGGTGAAATGGGCTCGTTACCTGGCAGCGAAAGGCATCGAGGTGCTTCGCTACGACTATCGTGGTATCGGCGAGAGCGCTGGCGTCTTCGAAGAGATGTCCTTTTCCGATTGGAGTCAAGACGTTCATCTCCTGGCAAACTGGCTGAAGGACCGGTCGCCGGATCTGCCACTCGTGCTTCATGGTCTCGGGATGGGAGCGCTGCTGGCCTCGCAGGCTTTCCACGCCGGCTTAGGCGAGGTGCTGCTACTCTGGTCGCCGCCGGCAAACGCGAACCAGGCGCTTCGATCGGCGATCGTGCGATGGGTAAACGTCGAGCAGCTTTTTAAATACGGTGACGAGCGGAAGCCAGCATCGGCTTTTATCCAGGACCTGGAACGGGGCTCTCCCATTGAGGTGGAAGGGTATCAGTTGTCGGGAAAACTGTGGCAAGATTCATTCCACGTAGATCTGCCGCCTGCGTTGCGAGAGGAAAGTACGGCGCGCGCAGAGTACAAGCGGCCAGTCAGAATCGTCAAGCTCGGTAGGGAGGCTTCACCTCTGGTCAAAGCTGGAACGGTGGCCGACGATCGAGCAAAAGACTTTACCTGGTTGTTTTCTGATAACTGGGAATGGATTGCGGCCAGCATTGAAGACAAGGTGAGGAACATATCGTGAAAGACGCGATCCATGGGCGCGAGCTGTTTACACTGGAGGCAATCGACACTCGTATACAGGGTACATGCCACTTTCCCTACGGCGAGGCCTCCGGTGCGCATGAGAAGCTGCACCACCCAAAGGGCACAGGAATCCTGATTCTCAGTGGTTTGTTAGCCCACAGAACCGGGAACGGCGATACCTCAGTCTACTGGGCCGATTCGTTCGCGAAGTTGGGCTATACGTGCATCCGCGTCGACCTACCCGGGTCGTGCGACTCTGGGGGTGATGCCCCTGCGGAGTTCATGAGGTTTATCGATGCCGGTAGCTATGAGGCAGTAACCGCGGAGATCATCAAGCAAGTGATCGTCCGATACAACTTATCCTCCGTGATAATCATGGGACACTGCACTGGGTCGGTAACCGCGCTCTTCGCGGCCTCAGCCTGCCAGGATTGCCGGGGCCTGGTTCTGATGGAACCATACTTCCATATGCTGCCACCAGTACGATCACAGACCCGGGAAGCGATAAGTAATTGGGCTGCTAGCAACCGTCTGGGGAGGATTCTTAGCAGCATCTTCGATCGCCTCAAAGGGCTCCGCCTGCGCCTCAGCCTGCACAAAAGTGAGCTTCCGGGCAATGCGAATCTCCCACTGCTTAAGCGTTGGAAAAGCTTGGCATCCGCGGGTCTACCCATTCTGGTGCTTAAGGCTCCTGACCCGAAGACTGCCGACGCTAAACCAAGGCCCGGAGTGTTTGATTACATTGAGTATGTAGTACGCCTTGGCGGCAGCCGCAGTCGAGTAGACGTTAAGGTGATAGAGGGCGCCGCTCACTCCTTTGCAGATCGGCCGGGACGATTGGCTGTTCGGCTGTACACTGAGGCTTGGCTAAGCGAACATTTCCCGCAGGCAAGTGCGGACGCATTGCTCTTACAAGACCAAAGTCTGCAGGTTGAGGAGAGCCTCTCAAGTTAAGTAATGCAGTTCTGAGCTGACGTTTCTTTGTGGAAAACGAAGAAATTCGTCGGGTTATCGAAACTACAACTCCTGTCGAGCTTTTACCGGATTCCCCTTTGTACTAAGATGACGGCACCCGTACTGCAACGGCCTGAGTGGTAGATATGTCAGAGTCACTGCAAACCGCGCGTCTCCCTCACAGCATTCTGGACGAGCGCCCCGGGTACTTCCCGGTGGACGGGGCCAGTCTGTATACCGTGCTGCACCAGGTGGAAAACCCTGTCGCACGTATTCTTTTGGTTGGACCCTTCGCTTCAGAGCGTCACACTTCTTACCGGCCTTGGATTCAGTGGGCACGCTATTTGGCGGCCAGGCGAATTGAAGCGCTGCGCTATGATTACCGCGGGGTTGGGGAGAGCACGGGCGTATTTGAAGAGATGACGTTCGCATGCTGGATCGACGATGTTGAACGTCTTGCTGCGTGGCTTAGGAAGCGGGGAGAGGATGTACCCCTGATTCTGCATGGTCTTGAGCTCGGCGGCCTCCTAGCCGCGAGGAATTTCCACAACGGCCAGGGAGACGCTCTGATATTGTGGTCCGCGCCGGTGAATGCAAACAAAGTTCTGCGATCGACGTTGCAGCGATGGATCGGCCCGCAGCAACTCTTGAAGCCGGAAGACGAACGGAGACCGGCTTCTTACTATTTCCGTCTTCTTGACGAGGGGCAAAGCGTAGAGGTCGATGGCTATGAGTGGCCAGCAGAATTGTGGCGTCAATCCCTCAACTTCGAACTACCGGCTGCGATGATCCCGCCAAATAATCCTACAGATTTCTATAGAAGGCCAGTTCAGATAGTCACCTTAGGGAAGAATGCTGCCCCCCTCGTTCTGGGCGGCTTATTAACGGGTTTTGAGGAAGGCAAAGACTTCTGCTGGCTTTTCGCTCCGAATTATGACTGGATCACCTCAAGTCTCGGCATCCCGTCGGAGGCCTCATGATTAGCAGCGAACTGGAGACGCGTGAGCTCATCACGCTGGGCGGGGACGGGGTTCTGCTCCGCGCCACCTACCACAAAACGACGGGCAAAGCGCGAAACGATGCGACCGCCTTGCACAAGAGAATGGGCGTGGCGTTCCTGAATCCTTTGTCTACTCCGCGAGCGTTGATAGGCGACTCAGCCGTCTACTGGGCATCGTCGTTTGCAGCTCGCGGTTATCCGTCCTTCCGCTTAGATCTTCCGGGGTTGGGGGATACCTTCGGAGAGGTACCAAATGAGCTAATTACCTTCATCAACGACGGAGGTTACGCAGCAATTGTTTCCTCCAAGATAAAGGAACTCACAGATAGTTTTGGCCTCAAAGGAGCAGTGATCTATGGCCATTGTGCCGGGGGAACAACCGCAGTCTACGCGGCCGCTGAGTGCAAAGAGTGTAAGGGCCTTATTCTCACCGCTCCATACTTCAATGCGGCTAATCTCCTGACGCCGAAACTGAGCCCGCAGATGGTTGACTGGGCCAGGCGAAGCAAGGTCGGGGAACTGCTTCGTGCAACCTACACTCGAATGCGGGAGCTTCGGAAGAAACCTGGTAAGGGTACATTGCCGGGCAACGCGCATTTCGGCTTACTCTCGCACTGGAAAAAGGTCTTGTCGAACGGCCTGCCCATCCTGATTCTAAAGTCAGCTGAACCGGCAGCACTTGGCAGTAGCAAGCTGAGGTCTAGTAACTTCGACTATCTCGGGTATATTGCCTCATTCGCAGTGCGTAGCAATCAAATCACTGTCAAAGTAATCGAAGGCACTGATCACTCTTTCGCAAATCGCGCCGGGCGAGCGGCTGTTCGGCAGTACACGGAGGCGTGGCTGAGCGAATATTTCCCCCAGGAAAGCGCCGATGCTCCACTTCTGCAGCACCAAAGTCTGCAGGCTTCAGGAAAGCTTGTAAGTTAGGTACTTCAGTTTCAGTTGGCGTTTGCGGAGAATGAACAGTCGTTAAGTAACGTTGGTCACAACCGCCCCCGGTGAGCTATTTCGACTCCCCTTTTGTAATAGCAATGCGGTGCCAATAGTATTGCAGCCCGGAGTAAATATGCCAGAGCCACAACAAACCGAGAGTTTTCCTGCCGGGATCCTGGGCGAGCGCCCCGGATACTTCGCGGTTTGCGGGGCCAGCCTCTATACAGTGCTGCACCAGGTCGAGAACCCGGTCGCACGCATTCTTCTGGTTGGGCCCTTCACTCTAGAGCGTCACACTTCTTACCGTGCATGGCTTCAGTGGGCGCGCTTTTTGGCCGCCAAGGGAATCGAAGTTCTTCGCTATGATTACCGCGGCGTTGGGGAAAGTACCGGACGATTCGAGGACATGACCTTCGAATCGTGGGCCGATGACGTCCAATGTCTTTCGGCATGGCTTAGGAAGCGGGGGGAGGATGTACCCCTGGTACTCCATGGTCTGGAGATGGGCGGCGTGCTGGCCGGGCGGGCATTCGACGCCGGTGTGGCAGATGCCTTGCTCTTGTGGTCAGCGCCTGCGAATGCGAACCAGGTGCTGCGATCCACTTTGCAGCGTTGGATTGGGCCGCAGCAACTGTTGAAGAGCCCCGAGGAACGCAGGCCGCCGTCTCACTATTTCCAGCTCCTCGAGCATGGGGAGAGCGTGGAGATCGAAGGCTATCGGTGGACGGGAGAATTGTGGCGCCAATCCCTCAGCTTTGACTTGCCGGCCGCGATGCTGCAGCCCAATGATCCAGCAACTTCCTACAAAAGGCCTGTCCGGAGCGTCGCGCTAGGCAAGAATGCTACCCCACTTGTAAAGGGAGGCGTTCCCGGCTTTGAAGAGAACAAAGACTTTAGCTGGCTATTCGTTCCCAACCACCACTGGATTGCCTCCAGTGTCAACGTCCCATTGGAGTGCTCATGATTAGTGACAAGGTGGAAATGCGTGAACTGATTACACTGGGCGGCAATGGAGTTCTGCTGCACGGTACCTACCACAAGCCATCAGGCGAAGCAGCGAACGGTGCTACTGGGTCGCCCAGAAACCTGGGCGTGATGTTCCTGAATGCTTTGTCTAGCCCACGATCCCTGGTAGGTGACTCAGGCGTTTATTGGGCAACGCAGTTTGCAGCGAGCGGCTATCCGGCCTTCCGATTTGACCTGCCGGGGTTGGGAGATAGCTATGGAGAGATACCAAACGACCTCCTCAGATTCACGAACGAAGGCGGGTACGCAGCGGTAGCCTCGGCCAAGACAAAGGAACTGGTAAATAGCCGCGGCCTCTCGGGAGTAGTGATGTTCGGCCATTGTGCGGGAGCGACAACCGCAATATACGCCGCCGCAGGGTGCAGCAGCGAGTGCAAGGGCCTTATACTCATGGATCCATACTTCAATTTGCCAAAAGCGTTGACCTCTTCCCTACGGCCGGAGCTGGTTAATTGGGCCCGGCGCAGCAGAGTTGGAGCAGTTATTCGCGCTACGTATGATCGGCTCCGCGAGGCTCGGGGAGCACTTCGCAAAGGCGCCCTGCCCCCTAATGCCAACTTCAGCTTGATCTCCCGTTTGAAGCAGGTCTTGTCGAATGGTGTGCCGATCCTGATATTGAGAGCACATCAGCCGGCAGTCCTGGGCGAAGCCCAGCTCAGAGCCCGTAACTTCGATTATTTTGCCTATATCCAGTCACTAGCGGTACGTAGCAATCAATTCTCCATCAAAGAACTAGACGGCACGGATCACTCCTTTGCCAATTCTGAGGGGCGTTTGGCTGTTTGGCAGCACACGGAGAAGTGGTTAAGGGAATTGTTTCCGCAAGCAACAGCCCCGTCACCGCTCTTCGAAGACCAGGATTTTCGGGTCCACGAAAGAAAACCGGTCGTCTTCGGTACTCGGGTTCCGGCTCATGTTACGTCTGGGGAATAAGCCCTCCCCATGCCGGTGTACACATTTGGTTAGTGCAGTAACGGTAATCGAAACTCTAGTAAGCTGTTACCAGAATTTTCAACTGTGGTAGGCAATCGCGTGTACTCTTGTCGAAACCGCCCCTCGAAATCAAGTCGGTTAAGACGATACGGTATTGGTTCTGTCGTACTTTAGTGTGTTACCAGTTGATCTTGTCGACAGCACAGGTCGACTCACATTGGTTTCATTGAGTTCTTCCCTGGTGCTGTAGGTAGATACTTTCCCCCAAGCTGACACGTTAACTCCAATATCCGAAGTAGGGGGAGGAGTGTCCTGTATCGATTGACGCTTTCGTTGTGACCGATCTTACTCGTAGATGCCAGGGTCTTCCCTGCTTGCGAATCGGTCTGTTATTCGCACACCATGATCTTCGGATCCTCCACCCAAATTCTTACCATTGAGGATAACCTATGACTACTTCGCTCGTTGCTCCCCAACTGCAGACCCTATCGTCCATCAAGCAGCGGATTGATAGCCAGATTGACGATCTGATCGCAGCGCTACCTGACCCCAAAGATCTTACCTCCGAACAGCGCCGCGGGATCATTGCCCGTTACACCGCCGTGCTCGAAGGCAATTTCATTTATTGGATGACGGCCGCTTATCTGTCTACCCAGTCTGATGAGGCGCGTCCCATCCTCATCGACAACCTCAGGGAAGAAGTGGGCGAGTGTCATCCTGAAATGCTGCGGAGATTTGCCATTGCCGCAAATGCGTTTCCGACCGACGCCGACGCTTTCGCGGTGCGCGACAGCCTGGCTAAGGTCCGTATGTATCTGGGCCGGATGTCAGGGGTGCACAACCTTCTGACCATGGGCTACTTTGAAACCTATATTCAAAGGTTCATGTCGTACTTAGGGGACCTCGCGGTAGCCCAGGGCTCGAAGGACCTTGAATATACCGACGTGCACGGTGTATGCGATATTGCTCACTCAGAAGGCTTGTTGATGGCGCTCTCAGCGGAAGCAGCAATCACTCCGCCTGATCCATCGGCCGACCTCTTTGAGGGTGTAGATCTCCTTCACACTTTGATCCTGGAGATCAACAACACCGCACCGGCGAGCGAGGCAAAGTAAGTGGGTAATCAGTATCCTCCCGTAGAGAAGTGGCGGGAGCGGGCCAGCTACTTCGAGGTACCTGGGGCAAAGCTGCAAACCGCGCTGCATCGGGCGACCGATCCTGCAGCGCGTGTCCTGCTGGTTGGGCCATTCGCCTCGGCGAGTCACCGTTCCCCGGCCGGCGTGCCGACCCCGCTATTGAAGGCACCGGGCACAAACGCTCCCGGTGCCAGGCTACGGCTTGGTGGATCTGATTACCTTAAATGCATCTGTGATTAGGCCGGCCGGAGAAATCAGGTCGGTGGAGGCTGTACGCATTTCCTTTAGAAGACCGCCAGAAACCATAGGTGGCTAGTGGGCGAGCTATGCATTCACATCATGAGCTAGAGCCTACAAGCTGCAAAACCTTTGTTTGCAAGTATAGATCCCCCCGCTTTGGAAAGTGAGCATTTCACAATGAATGTGCGTACGGAGATCGTAACTCAATTCAAGCGAGTCGCCCAGGAACAAGACAAACGGCTCGCTCCCCTCACCGACGGTCTGGAGCTTCTGAACTCAGGCCTCGATTCACTGTCCTTCGCGATCCTTGTAACACGCCTTGAGGACGCAATCGGCGTTGATCCTTTCACTGCCTCGGAAGACGCCCAATTTCCCGTCACCTTTGGCGATTTCGTGGGCCTCTATGAGAATGTTGCAAAATAGTGCCGCGTCTCTTTGGGACGCGGTTAGCACAGCGGACCACGGGTCCGCACCCTTTATCTCCAATGCGGAGGCGCGCTTTACCTGGCGCGATCTGCTTGCCGGGTCTGCGCTCAATGGCCGCAGCGCTGAGCTACGCGACGGGTCTGTCCTCATCGCGACCACAGACCAGCTCACTGCGGCGGCGGCGCTTATCGAACTCGATGGCGTGGCCCGCCGGATTGTTCTGTGTCCTCCCGATCTGCCGCTCGAGTATCTGCCTGCTATTGTCAGGTCGGCGGCAGTGGATGCGATCATTTCCGACCGGTTGACCACAGCAGATGAAATTCCCGGGGTCACCTCTTTCATTCATCCCGATGGGAAGATCGTTGCTGGGGACCGCGGCGCCACACGCCATGATACGGAGTGGATTCTTCTCACTTCCGGTACAACCGGAGTGCCGAAGCTGGTGGTGCACACCTTAGCTACGCTGGCGGGCGCCATTGAAACCGGCAGGCCCAGTATGGCCCCGATGGTGTGGAGCACGTTTTACGACATTCGCCGTTATGGGGGTCTGCAAATATTCTTGCGCGCAATCCTCACCAACAGCTCGCTGCTGTTGTCGAGCGCCCATGAGGCTACCGCGGATTTCCTGGCTCGCGCGGGGGCTAATGGGGTAACTCATATCTCTGGAACCCCTTCGCATTGGCGGCGCGCCCTGATGAGCCCAGCCGCTCACCTGATTGCACCGGAATACGTGCGCTTGTCAGGAGAGATTTCCGATCAAGCAATCATCAACCATCTTGGGTCGGTTTACCCGCAGGCACGCGTCGCCCACGCTTTTGCCTCCACCGAGGCCGGGGTCGCGTTCGCCGTGAATGACCGTATGACGGGATTTCCCGCAAGCGTAATCAAGCATACTCCCGGGGTTGAAATGAAGGTCGAGAACGGCACTCTCCGCATCCGCTCGGAGCGCACCGCGTTTCGCTACCTGGATCCAGAAAGCGGCCCGCTTAAAGATGCGGAAGGCTTCGTCGACACAGGCGACGTGCTCGAACTGCGAGAAGATCGCTACTACTTCGTTGGCCGGCGCGACGGCGTCATCAATGTCGGCGGCCTCAAGGTACATCCCGAGGAAGTCGAAGCGGTGATCAATCGTTACCCGGAGGTTCGGATGTCGTTGGTCCGAACCAAGAAAAATCCCATTACAGGTGCCCTAGTGATTGCTGATGTTGTTTTAAAATCGCCGTCCGGATCTGACAGCAGAGACGATCGTCAGATACAACAAGAAATTCTGCTGCTGTGCCGTGAGGAGCTTGCCTCTCACAAGGTCCCGGCCATCATCAATTTCGTTCCTGCCTTGGCTGTCGCTGAGACTGGAAAGCTCATCCGCCGCCATGCGTAATGTAATCGTTACCGGGGGAACCCGAGGATTGGGACTGGGGATCGCCTGCAGGCTAGCCTGCGAGGGCTTCCGCGTCATCGCGATTGCGCGTAAGGAAAGCAGTGAATTTACCTCTTTGGTCGAGCAAAGCGCTCACCCTGGGTCCTTTGGCTTCGCCCCTTTTGACCTGGCGGATATCGAAGGAATCGCAGGCCTGGTAAAGACGT
>Ga0182024_10013580_pt1 | contig 15868 bp, 12 predicted proteins | sample P32metaG_FD_120480 | JGI IMG/M metagenome (GOLD analysis project Ga0182024, IMG submission 120480) | Permafrost microbial communities from Stordalen Mire, Sweden - P3-2 metaG (Illumina Assembly) | ecosystem: Environmental > Terrestrial > Soil > Wetlands > Permafrost | place: Sweden: Stordalen... | reverse complement strand
GTGCAGGCCGGCGGCACGCCAAAGCACATGGTGAGCGGGATCGGCTCGTTCTCCTTGTAGTATTTGTTCGCCACCTGCCACATATGCGAGCCGGGCGAGATCTGGAACGTGCCGACATTGCCCCAGCGAAAATTCATCCGGTTGTAGCCGAGGTCGGTGCCGCCATCGAACTGATCGGGACTGATGCAGCGGATGCCCGAGCCCACCGTCAGCTCGGGCTCGTAGGTGGTGTGCCGGATCGGCACCACGTAATCGTTCACCTCCTTCGGATTGGCGACGATGTGCTGCTGCACCGGCGCTTGGTCCTGCGGGATGATCTCCGGCTTGAGCGGATGCGAGAGCGCGTAGGCGAGCTTGCGCACGCGCTCCGGATCGCTCGCCCAGCCGAACATCTTGTTGATCACCTTCATGTCGCCGAACAGGTTGGTGACCACGCGATGGTTCGGCTTGCCCTTGACCTTGTCGAACAGGATCGGGCAGCCGCCATCCATGTGCTTCTGCAGGCCGGTCACTTCCAGATCCGGATCGACCTCCTTGCCGGTCTCGATCAGGTCGCCCTGCGCGCGCAGCCAGTCGAGTGCGGTGCGCAGGTCGAACGCATGATGCGCGGCCTGCGGCTCCCGGCCTTGCGTGCGGGCCGTAGCCGCCGGCGCTTTCTTCCGGGCGAGAGGGTCTTGCATCGTCGTGAAGCTCCCTGGTCTGTGGCTATGGTCCAGCACTCGCCTCGGCTACGGTCTTCGGCCCGTGGTGGCTTGCAGAGAAGTCACCGAGCCTTGGAGGAATGATGGTTGGTCCAACGCAAAAGACAAAACCCAATATCAGTCAAAGTCAAATCGGTGATTGGCGCAATAAAGCGATTGCGCCCCACAAAGGTGCCCTGGATCGTAGGGCGCAATCGCTTATTGCGCCGCTTAGCTTCGGCCAAAGCGGTCGAAGACGGTGCGGCGCAAGAACGCCAGCAACCGGTGTCTCAGCTTGCGTGCCGGCCCCTTGTCCATTTTGCGCGCCGATAAGGTTTCGAGCGGGCCCGCGACGAACAGGCCGCGCTTCATGATGACCTCCCAGATCAATGGATTCCACTTGAGCAGCGCCCGATCCACCTCCCGCGCCATCAAGCCCGCGATGATCTCGGGCGGCGGATCGAACACCTCCGGCATCGTGTCGGAAAGATCCCGGTCGGTCAGCACGCTCCACTTCGAGACGCCGCCCATGTGCGGGGAACGCAGCCCATAGACCACCCGGCTCATCCGGCACTCTCGGATCGCGTAGCAGCAATACACGCACGGCTCCGCGCTCACATAGATCGTGCAGTCGTCGAGGCTCACGGTGCCGAGCGCCTTCTGGGCCTGCGAGATGGCCACCACCTCGGCATGTCGCGTCACGTCGTGCTCGTGGGCCACCCGGTTGATGGACTCCGTGACCACCTGGCCGGCGCGGCAGATCACCACCCCGTAGGGGTATTCGCCTTCCTGGCCCGATCGCACCGCGACCGCGATACAGCGCGTCATCATCTCGCGATCGAGGACCTCGGACGCCGGCTCCTCGGCGGGCGTCGGTCTTGCTGCGGGCTCCGGTTGTGATCGGACCATTTGCTGCTTGCTGCTCGAACTGCTGCGAGGTCGCGCTCCAACTCGTCGCGCGACGCACTCTGCATGATTGGAGGAAAGAAGTCATCCATCGCCGACCCCCCTGGGCCGTTGCCTGGCTTGACGACTGGCCGGGACGATCGCAGTTTGCAATAATTCCGCCGCAGGCGTGTGGCCGCGATACGTAGCTTCCGGGCGGCGATGCCTGATCGGCGTGCCGCCATTGACCTTGCGGTCTTCAGTCGACCACCTGATGCGTGATTGCGGGCGGGGTGAAGGAAGATGGATGAAGCAGCCGCAAGTCCGACCAATTGGCAGATTTTCAAGGTCGCGCTGGCCAGCATCGTCGGCTCGGTGATCGAGCAGTACGACTTCCTGGTCACTGGCGTGATCGCGGCAACCGTCTGGGGCGACATCTTCTTCAAGCTGCCGGGCGTCGCGGCGCTTGCGGCGGCGATCGGCGTCTACGGTATCGGCATCATCATCCGCCCGATCGGCGCGTATATCTTCGGCGATATCGCCGACCGGCGGGGGCGCAAGGACGCGCTGGTCTACGCGCTGGTGCTGATGGGCGTCAGCACGCTGCTGATCGGGCTGACGCCGACCTATGACAGCATCGGCGTCGCCGCGCCGATCCTGCTGATCGCGTTCCGGCTGATACAGGGCATCAGTTTCGGCGCCGAGTTCGGCACCGCCTCGACCTGGGTGGTCGAGCAGGCGGCGCGATCGAAGTACCGTGCCTTCTGGGGCGCTTGGGTCGGGTTCGCGATCCCGATCGGGCTGCTGCTCGGATTCGGCTCGGTGATCTTCGTCAAGTCGCTGATGACACCGGAAGACTTTACCGAATGGGGCTGGCGCATCTTGTTCTTCGTCGGCTTCCTGGTGGCGATCGTCGGCCTCATCATTCGGACGCGCACCGAGGAGAGCTTCGTCTTCGAACAGCACAAGGCGGAGGGCGCCATACTGGGTCATCCCGCCAGACAGGTGTGGCACGACATGCCGCTGAGCATCCTGCGCACCTCGCTGGTGAACGCAATGTTCGGCGGCGCGTTCTTCCTCTATTTCGTGTTCGGCACCAGCTATATGAAGGCAATCGGCTTCGCCGGATCCACGCCCGAGACGATCGGGTTGATCGCCGCCGCCTTCATGCTGGTCTTCATGATCATCGGCTCGCTGCTTGCCGACATCATCAACCGCCGCACCATCCTGCTGATCGCCGCCGGCGTGTTCCTGGTCTTCGCGATCCCGTATTTCTACCTGATCAACACCGGCAGCGTCGTCCTGGCGGCGATCGCCGAGATCATCGGCTTCGGCTTCGTGTTCGGCTTCGGCTATGGGGCGATTCCGACCTTCTACACAGAGAATTTCCCCACCCGCTATCGCGCATCGGGAGCGAACGCAGGCTATCAAATAGCACAGGTCTACGGCGGCGGGCTCATTCCCATTCTCGCCGGGCTGCTCCTGGACACCTTCGGCATTCACGAGGCCTATATCTATATCGGGCTTCTGGTGATGGTGTACGCGGTTCTCGCGATCCTGGCGATCCTGGCGACGCCTGAGACCAAGCATGCCAGCCTTGAAGCTTGATCCCGCGGCATGTCCGGCGCCGCTGCGGGCGGGGCGTCTCTTTATGCCAGCTCTGGATGGCCCGGGAACGCCGGCACCGGCGTCGAATGCGCAAATCGCGGCGGCCGCATGACCCACCGCCACGCTTCCGATTTACAGTGCGGCCGCGTCACCTGTATAAGGCCGCACACCATCGAGACCGTTGGTGTTGAGGGGACATGGCGGCCGATGGACGGGAAACCGCCGCAGATCATCGACACTCAGCTCAGCGGCTATGAGCTGCTGAACGATCCGCTGTCGAACAAGGGCACGGCGTTCACCGAGGACGAGCGCGACGCGCTCGACCTGCACGGTCTGCTGCCGCCCCATGTGGCCAGCCTTGATCTGCAGGTCCAGCGGCGGCTCGACGCGTTCCATGCGATCGGCGGCGATCTGCAGAAATACGTGTTCCTGCGCGGCCTGCAGGATACCAACGAGACGCTGTTCTATGCGCTGTTGACTCGGAACATCGAAGAGATGATGCCCATCGTCTATACGCCGACGGTGGGTCTTGGCTGCCAGCAATTCAGCCGGATCTTTCGCAAGCCCCGCGGCCTGTTCCTGAGCATCCCGCACCAGCACCACATACCGCGCATCCTGGGCCATCCGCGCTTCGACGGCATCGAGGCCATCGTGGTGAGCGACGGCGAGCGCATTCTCGGCCTTGGCGACCAGGGCGCGGGCGGGATGGGCATCCCGATCGGCAAGCTCTCGCTCTATACCGCCTGCGCCGGCCTGCACCCGTCCACCACCCTGCCGGTCCTGCTCGATGTCGGGACCAACAACCAGGAGCGGCTGGCGGATCCGCTCTATGTCGGATGGCGGCAGGAACGCGTACGTGGCGCCGCTTACGACGACTTCGTCGCCGCGTTTGTCGACGCCGTCCGCGCGCGCTGGAAGCATGTGCTGCTGCACTGGGAGGATTTTGCGATCGGCAACGCGAATCGGCTGCTCGCGCGCTATCGCGACCGGCTCTGCACCTTCAACGACGATATTCAGGGCACCGCCGCCGTGGCGGTCGGCGCGCTCCTCAGCGCGATCAATGTGACGGGCGTTCCGCTGACCCGGCAGCGCGTGGCGGTTCTCGGCGCCGGCTCGGCCGGCTGCGGCATCAGCGCGCTGCTGCTGCGCGCCATGATCGAAGCGGGCGTTCCCGAGAGCGAGGCCCGCAGTCGGTTCTATCTCGTCGACCGCGGCGGGCTGCTGGTGGAGGGTATGGCGGGTCTGCAGCCGTTTCAGGCCCCGTTTGCGCAACGGCGTGATCGCGTCAGCGGCTGGAAGCTGGTCTTTCCCGACGAGATCAGCCTTATCGACGTCGTCGCCAACGCGCATCCGACGGTGCTCATCGGCACTTCCGGGCAGGCGCACGCATTCTCCGAGGCGGTCGTGCGCGAGATGGCGCGGCACGGGGAGCGGCCGGTCATCTTTCCCCTGTCGAATCCGACCGAGCGCGCCGAGGCGGCGCCCGACGACCTTATCGCCTGGACGCAGGGCCGCGCCGTCATCGGCACCGGCAGCCCCTTCCCATTGGTGCTGCGCGAGGGTCGCGCGATGCGAATCGACCAGACAAACAACGCCTATGTCTATCCCGGCATCGGCCTCGGCGCGATCGTGACGAAGGCGCGGCATATCTCGGACGGTATGTTCCTGGCCGCGGCGCGCGCGTTGGCGGAGCTGTCGCCCGCCAGGCGCGATGCGCGGGCCAACCTGCTGCCGCCGCTGGTCGAGCTGCCGGCGGTATCGTTGCGCGTGGCGATCGCGGTCGCAATCGAGGCGCAGAAGGAGGGGCTCGCGGAGCCTTGGCCGCAGCAGGAGCTGATCGCCGCCGTGCGGGCCAGGATGTGGGAACCGGCCTACGCGACCTACCGGCGCGCCTTGCCGCCGTGCACCACCTGACGAGAGCCTGGGCCCTATGCCGGCGCGGGTGACTTTGCGCCCGCAGCAAAGGATGGGTCATGCTGCAGCGGTTGTCCGGCTTGCACCCATGCATCGATTCCGCCCAGCAGCGGACGTATCCTCTTGAATCCCGCCCGCTCGAGATGCCTGGCCGCAACGGCTGCCGACGCCTCGTTCGGGCAAGCGCAATACACCACGATCTCCCGATCGTGCGGCAATTTTGCCGCGAGAGCATCAATGTCCTCGCGACGTCCGGGCAGGGCGCCCGGAATGATGCCGTCTTGGTCGCGAACCGTCCCGGGCCGCACGTCGAGAATGACAGGCTGGCGGCCTTGCGTGATCAATCCGAGCAGCTCACCGACGGTGATGCGGTCGCCGCGGAGCTGGCGGATGAACGCGTGCCGCCGCCACCATCTCGCCAGCAGATAGAAGCCAAGCGCGGCGAGGATAAGCAGGACGCCAAGCTTGCCGAATTCCGCGAGCATGCGCAGCAGATCGGCGACCGCATCCTGGAATATCAGGCCCAGCGCAACGCCCACGCCTACAAACAGGAGCGCCCCGACGCCGTCGAGCAGGACGAACGCAGGCAGCCGCATCCCGGTAACGCCGGCCATCGCCACCGAAATGGTCGAAAGCCCGGGAAAGAATTTCGTGAACAGCAGCGACCAGGAGCCGACCTTCAGGAATACCGTCTCGGTCTGGCGGACGCAGAAATCCGGGGACATCGACATCCTGCAGAGCAATCCCAGGACGCGCCGGCCGTAACGCCGGCCGCCCCAATACCAGGCCAAGTCCGCAATCAGGCAGCCGCCGACGCCGGCAAGGATGATTTGAGGAACCTGATGGCGGATTTCCGTCATGAGTGCCGCCGCCGTGATCAGGATCGGAAAGGCCGGCAACGGCAGTCCGGCTTCGGCCAGAAGGACGCTGAGGAAGACGACCAGCAGGCCATGGCGCTCGATATCGGAGGCGATCTGCTGCATCTCAGCGCCTAGAGCATTTTCAGGAAAAGCCCGCCCTCGCGAAGGCGGGGGTGGAATCCGGTTTCCCGTCCGAAAATGCGATAATGCAAAAATGCTAGAGCGGTTTCTGCTTCCGGTCCACGTGAAACCGCTCTGGACCCCGTCCAACGTGTTGGCAGCGAGCACGCGCTTCATCCGTGAGGCTGAGGGCCGCACGTCAGCATACCCGCCGATGAAGTGGAGAACGATCAGCGGCGTTTTCGAAGCCCGTCATCTTTCGCGGAGTGCAAAAACGTGGAGCCCCAAAGGTCCGGACGCAAAAGAAAGGACCGCCCACGGGACGGTCCTTTCGATCAGATTGGCAGCCAGCGCTGATCAGCCCGGGCACGGATGGCGCTTGCCGTCCCTGCCCAGGAAGGTCATGTCGCTGGGGTCGTAGGTCTTGTATTGCTTCGCGCACTTCGCTGCCGCTGCGGAGTGGTAAGCCGGATTGATACCCGATGTGGAGGCACCGCCCGGGCCTAACTCCCTATATCCGCCCGGAGTGTCGTTTTCATTTGCTGCCAGCGCCATGGAAGCAAGGCCGAGGGTGAACGCCGTCGCGAGCGCAATCGCAGTCTTGGTCATTTCTCGAGTCTCCTTGGGTTGCTGTCGAAATCCCTGATCAACGGATTCGCCAGATATCATATGTTGATCTTGACCAACAGCCGATTCAGATAACGTCCTCGCCGTGGTTAGGTTCCATAACTATTTTAATTTCGGCAAGCATCCCGGGCTGCGCTTGGTCAGGCTTCTTGCTGCGATGCGGTATTTTCCAATTCGATCAGCGATGCGCCGACCATTCGGCGCGGGCGATGCGCCGACCATTCGGCGCGGGCGATGCGCCGACCATTCGGCGCGGGCGATGCGCCGACCATTCGGCGCGGGCCCTGCGCGCTCGGACCGCCGCGCAATTAAATTACCGTAAAATTGGCGCTATCGTCCATGTAAGACATTATATTCCGGCTGCCAATTCATGCATTGGCGTCATTGCGATATCATATCGACTCAATTCGCCACAGTTGGCTTGGCTTGGCCCGAGGGGACTGATCCATGTTGTTCGCAGCGCCGCATTCACCGCCCGCAGGAAACCCTGATGCGCCGGTCAAACGGCCCGGCACGGCCCTCCTGCTCCTCTCTCTCTTGGCCGCGCTGTGGCAGACGCCGGTCCACGCTGCCGGGTCGGCCATCGTGTTGCCGCCGGCCGCCATCGACGCGCCCAAATCCAGCTCCGCCAGTCCGCAGACCATAGTGCTCGCGGGCGGCTGCTTTTGGGGCGTGCAGCTCGTTTTCCAGCATGTGAAAGGCGTCAGGCAGGCCATTTCCGGCTATTCCGGCGGCGCCAAGGAAACCGCCACCTACGAGGTCGTGAGCAGCGGGACGACCGGCCATGCCGAGTCGGTGCAGGTCACGTTCGATCCACGGCGGGTATCGCTGGGCCGGATTCTGCAGATTTATTTCTCGGTGGCGCACGATCCGACCGAGCTCAATCGCCAGGGGCCGGATACCGGCACGCAGTATCGTTCGGCCATCTTCTATCAGGATGACACCCAGAAGAGCGTGGCCGAGGCCTACATCGCGCAGCTCGGCAAAGCCGGCGTCTTCAAGCATCCAATCGTAACGGAGCTTGGTCAGCTCACCGCATTCTACCCGGCCGAGGACTATCATCAGAACTTCGCAACGCTGCATCCGGACAATCCTTACATCGCCCAATACGACCTGCCCATGGCGGGAAATCTCAAGCGCCTCTTTGCCGACCTCTATCGGGAAAAGCCGGTCTTGGTATCGGGGACTGCCCGTGCCGCTCCGGCCGTCGTCGGGCCGCTGGAGGAGGGGAATGCCGCCTATGTCCGGGGTGATTACGCGACCGCGGAACGGCTGCTGCGTCCGCTGGCCGAGCAGGGTAATGCCACCGCCCAGTTCGACCTCGGTGGCTTGTACAACCGTGGCCAAGGCGTGCCGCAGGATTATGCCCAGGCTTTGGCGTGGTATCGCAAGGCCGCCGATCAGGGCGAGGCCAGAGCCCAGAACGGCCTCGGCGACCTGTACTTCGACGGCAAGGGCGTGCCGCAGGACTTTGCGGCGGCGCTGACGTGGTATCGCAAGTCCGCCGACCAGGGCCATGCCAGCGGCGAGTACAACCTTGGAGCCATGTATGAAAACGGCCAGGGCGTGCCGCAGGATGATGCCGAGGCCTTGAAGTGGTATCGCCTCGCCGCCGACCAGGGCCACGGGCGCGCCCAGGTGGAGCTTGGCAACCTGTATGAAAACGGCCAGGGCGTGCCGCAGGACTATGGCGAAGCCTTGAAGTGGTTCCAAAAGGCCGCGGACCAGGGCTTGGCCGCCGCCCAGTATAATCTGGCTCAGATGTACCGCCTGGGCAGCGGCGTTGCGCAGAACTACGCCACGGCCGCCAAGTGGTATCGGCTCGCTGCCAACAAAGACTTTCCTTCCGCCCAGTCCAATCTCGGGGTCATGTACGCCACAGGCCAGGGCGTGCGGCAGGACTATGCCGACGCCTTGAGGTGGTTCCACCTCGCCGCCGACCATGGTGACCTCGACGCCCAGTTCAACATCGCGGGCATGTACCTCCACGGCCAGGGCGTACCGCAGGACTATGGCGAAGCATTGAAGTGGTATCGCCTCGCCGCCGACCAGGGTTACGGCTATGCCCAGAACAGCGTCGGAATCTTGTACGCCGAAGGCCATGGCGTGATGCAGGACTACGTACAGGCATATATGTGGTTCAATCTTGCCGCCGAACACATCCGCGCATCGAACACCGAAGCGCGCGACTCGGCTACCAAGAACCGCGACAGCGTGGCCGCGAAAATGACCCCGGAGCAAATCGCCCAAGCGCAGAAGCTCGTGGACGAGTGGAAGCCGAAATCGAGCTGAACAACGGGGGCGCTGATTGCTGGGCGCCGGCGCGTGGGTTCTCCCCGGACTCCGGCATTCACCGCTCAAAGGAGGGGTCGCGGCTTTGAGAAGATCAAGCCGCGGTTCGCACTTGTTCGTTTTCTCCGGTCCGAACGTTCGCTTGCGTTGTCGTGCTCACGAGCCGCGCCGGTGCTGCGTCTGCCTCCGCCCCGAATATGCGGCACAGCGCCGCCATGGCGGCCTCGAATTCATTCACCGGTGCGGGACGCGATTCGGGCTGGGGACGGGAGCGCAACATGAAGAAATCGTATGCGACGTCGGGAGGGACCTGTGCCCGGACCAGGCCGTCGCTGCATCTGCGGCGCTCCCACTGGTTGGCGACCACGCGGCGACGCGCGTCAGCCGTATCGCCGCCGAACACTTGCTGGATCTCATCGAAGCTCAGCCAGACTTGAGCCATGAACGTCTCCTAATTGGTTCGCCGGCATCATGCCCCTGGCTCCTTAACGGCTTCCGGAGCCTTGGAGCGATCTGCCGGAATGGTAACAAATCGGTCAATACGCGTCGCCGCGGCGCGCGTGCGCGATTTCCCGATCGCGCTTGATCGTTTGCCGTCTGCGAGAGCGCTCCGGTGAGGGCAAGCCGTGGCCTCCAAATCCGGCTTGCGCGTCACGGCCAAGCCGGCCTAGGGCCAAGCCGCATAATGAAGAAGACAACAATGACGAAGACGCTTGCGCTTCTCGGCGCCATTTACATACTGGGCGCCCGGCGACGGGTCCATGCGGCGGCTTTGGGCATCTGATTTTCCCGCGCCGGGTACGCGCGACACATGCGAAAGACCATGCGAAACAAGCGTCAAGGCCGCATCAGCGGCACTGTGAGCTCTCTGCAAGAGGCAAGATTTCAACATGAAGCACCCGCTCCTCATCGGTCTGATCTGGTTCCTTCTTTTCGCCATCCTCCCCGCTGCGGCCGCCGGGGTCGGGCATAACCTGAACTTCTGGTTTATTGGCTGGCTGGTCATCGACGCGGCAAGCGCATTTGTCGTGGGGCGCGCGGTTGAGCTGGGCCGGTCGAATCCCGCGGATCGAGCCGCGCCCGCGCCGGCGCCGTCGGCGAGCGGGTCCGGCGCAGCAGCCGGGCCAAAATCCTGAAGACCAGGCTTTCTTGTCGACCGGATTGCCGCCGGCCGGCGGTGCGGCGGCCGCCGCGGCTGCCACGCCGGACGATGGCGACGCGCCGGCGTGCCCCAGCCCCTGCGGTCACGCTACGGCGTGATCCAGCAGGGCGATATCGCCGGCATCGTCGGAGCCACGCCAATCCTTCGAGGCAGCAATGATCAAACGCTACAGCGACCATGCGGCCAACGAACGCACGTTTCTCGCCTGGGTGCGGACCGCGATCGCGGTGATGGCATTCGGATTTGTGATCGAGAAGTTCGACTTGTTTCTTCAGGCCATCGGCTCGCAGAGGCAGCCTCAGGTCAACCCGTCCGGCTCGACCTTCGCGAACATCGCGGGTCTTGCGTTCATTGCCATCGGCATCGCAATGATCGTCATTTCCGGACTCCGCTTCGCACGGACGGCAAAGGAGATTGAGAGCGAGAATAACGTGCCGAGTAGCGGCGAGCGCTTCGATTTGGCGCTTGCGGCATTGATCGGCTTATTGGGCGTCGCGCTGTTTCTCTATTTGTTGCGCGCGGGAATGCGGGTGTAGGGGGGTGAGGCAATGTCTGGGGGCACGGGGTCGATCCGCGTCAGCGGGCCGGCACGCGCTTCGCGCGCCGAGTGCTCAAGGGTGCCCGATAACTGTTAATCCGAAGGCGGAAGCTCAGCGGCCTTCACGGGAAGCCCTCCCCGACGCCAAGGTGGTCAGGACCCGCGCGGACGCTGGAGCAGGCGTCGGACGGCGTGTTGATCGATCGATGGCGCGGCCCGCTCAACCCAATCGAGCGGGGTGAAGCCGTTGTCGTCTCGGGTGGTCGGATCGGCGCCGTGATCGAGAAGAACCCTGATGGTCTTAAGGAAGCCTGCCTTGGCGGCGTAATGGAGTGCCGTGGCCCGCCCGCCATCGGTGCCTTGCCCGCTGAGGCGCTTGTCATCGACACGCGCGCCATGACGCAGGAGCGCAGCCACATAGTCGGGGTCGTCCTTGCGTCCTTGGTTCCCGGTGCACGCGAGCCCGATCCACGCCCCCGATCGATCGACGCTCGCCCCGGCGCGCGCGAGCATGGGCGCCAGCTGAGGATGCAGGACCCAGCGGCCGGCGCCGATCAAGGCGGCGCTCGCGCCGTGCTCGAGCAGCACCGTGACCATCGCCACGTTCTGGCGCGCCGCCGCTTCGCGGACCGCGCGGGGACCGCCGAGCAGGGGCTCGTTGGCCCGCGTGACTTCTGAAAGAAGCACGCGCAACGCATCGACCCGCCCGCCGGCGACGGCATGATGCACGGGAGTGACCTGCAGCGCATCGACTGCGGGATCGATGGCCTGTACTGCCCGCGGGTCGTGGCCGAGGTCCGCGCGCAGGCGATCCAGGTCTCCGAGGAACGCGTGCGTGAACATGTCCTCCTTCGCACCGTGGCAAAGCAGGATCGCTTCGATCTTGCCGCGCCGCTTCATACGCGCCGCGCAAAGCGGCGTTACGAATATGAGAGGCTCGATCGGCGATGGCTGGTTCACATCGACGCCCGCGCCAAGAAGAAACTCCACGACGGGTTCGCGTCCACCAAGCACGGCGAGCTGTAGGAGACGCGCGGCATGCGGCGCGGAGCCGAGGCAGTCCGGCGCACGGTTCAGGAGCCGACGCAGCGCCGCCTCATCCCCGCGCCGCGCCAGCTTGACCGACTCGATCGCCGGCTCGTAGCGCAAGCACGTACCGTGCGGTCGCGCCCGCAGCCCCGAAGGCTCAGCTCCCTCGTTGACGAGCGCCAATGCCAGGGCGCGGACGTTGCTTTGGATGGCGCGACGAGCCTCGACGTCCGTCACCACATCGTCGAGCGCGTCACCGAAATGCGCGAGCCACTTCTCGGCGAGCGCGCTGGTGATCGGCATGAGATCGTGGCGATGCTTGAGCGGCAGCTCGGCGCGGTCGCTGTAGCAGGCATCGCCGCCGAGCCACTCGGCGAAGAAGCGCTTCTGCGCTTCGCGCTCGTTGGCGAGATCGCGGCTGAAGAGCGGCCGCAGCACGGCGTCGGTCTCGATGCTCTCGTACAGCCGGTCGATAAGCGCTTCGACCGCGGCAGGGCCTCCGATGCGTCTGAGAAGGTCGCCACCGGCGAAGGGGCGATGAGCTTCGGCGTGGGCAAGGAATCGACGGTGCTCCATCGAGCGCTCGCGTCATCCGCTTCCTCTGTTTCGGAGCGCGGCCTCCAAGGTCGGCTGCCGGCTAACTTTGCCATATCGGTGATGTTTCCGCTATCCGGCCCATCTTCCCGGCATTGTCTTTGACCGAGCTGCAGCCGGCCGGGACGCAAACGGGCCGGCTTCAGGTCGCGGGGATGTCTCGCCTGGCGCTGATTTCCTGTACCAGCCGCGCGAGAAACATCGGCACCGGCATTGTTCCGAGCGAGCTCCCGCCGCGTCGCCGGACCGAAACGAAACCGCTCTCGGCTTCCCGATCGCCGACGACTAGGACGTACGGAATCTTCTCCTGCTGTGCCTTGCGGATCTTCCTCTGCATGCGCTCGCCGTCCAAGTCGGCATCCACCCGGACGCCGCCCGATGCCGTCGGGATGACGGCCTCGAAGACGAGATCACGCACCTTGAGAGCGTAGGCCGTGTGACGTTCGGAGACGGGGATCACCCGGACTTGAAGGGGAGCAAGCCAAACCGGGAAGGCGCCGCCATAGTGCTCGATCAGAAACGCTACGAAACGCTCGTGCGAACCGAGCGGCGCCCGGTGGATCACATGGACGGGCTTCTTTGCGCCGTCCGCGGCCGTGTAGTTGAGGCCGAAGCGCCTGGCCGCCACGAAGTCGAGCTGGTTCGTCGAGATGGCATGCTCGGAGCCGACGGCGCTTCGGATCATGAAGTCCACCTTCGGTCCATAGAACGCCGCCTCGCCCGGCGCCTCGACATACGGGTATCCCGAGGCGTCCATGGCCTCGCGCAGGATGGCCATGGACTCCATCCAGCCGTTCGGGTCGTCGACGAACTTTTCAATCCGTTGCGGGTCAGGCAGCGACAAACGCATCCAGAAGTCTTCGATCCCGAACATCGCGTAATAGCGAGCGTGCAATTGCATCACCGCCAGAAACTCGTCCCGCGCCTGGTCGGCCCGGCAATAGATGTGGGCGTCGTTCTGGCAGAAACCGCGTGTGCGCATCAGTCCGGACAAGCCGCCGCTCGCCTCATAACGGTAGACTTGGCCGTATTCACTCAGTCGCACCGGCAACTGTCGGTACGACCAGTGCTGGCTCAAATAGATCTCATGATGGTGCGGGCAGTTCATCGGTCGCAGCCGATAGGCCTCGCCTTCGATGTCGATCGGCGAGTACATGTCGTCCCGGTAATATGGGAGATGCCCGGAACGCACGTAAAGCGCTTCCTTGGCGATGTGCGGCGTGGCGACGCGCCGATAGCGGTCCCGACGTTCCTCCTGCAGCGCCAGTCGTTCCAATTCGTCACGGATCACCATGCCGTTCGGCAGCCATAGCGGGAGGCCGGCGCCCACGTCCGGCGACAGCATGAACAGCTTCAGCTCTCGACCAAGCTTGCGATGATCACGTTCGGCCTCCTCCCGCAGGCGCTCGATCGTGGCCTCCATGTCCGATTGGCTGGGGAAGCACAGAGCGTGGATGCGCTGGAGCTGGCGACGGCTGCTGTCGCCGCGCCAGTACGCTCCGGCGATGTTTTTGACCTTGATGGGGCCCACTTGTCCCGAATGCGCAAGGAGCCGACCGCAGCAGAGATCTACAAAGGCGCCCATACGACAGAGAGTTACCAGCGCCTCCCCGCCTTCTTCACGTAACTCGATTGCCTCCTCGTCTCCTGCGGCCTTCGCCGCGATCGCGCTGCCTCCCATCTTGAGGAGTTGCAGCAATTCGACCTTGTACGGTTGGCGCAGCCGGTCCATCAGTCTGATGGCATCGTCGATGGGCACCTCAACCCGTTCGAACAGTAGGTTTGATTCCCGCATTTCGGCGATGCGGCGCTCGATCAGCTCCAAATCCGAAGCTTTCAGCGGTTCCGGCAGGTCGACATCGTAGAAGAACCCGATCTCGGTAATTGATCCGCTGCCGAAGGCCGCCTGCGGCCACGACGCCTGGATGGCCGCCGCCATGAGGTAGGCGCCGGAGCGGCGCAACGTCTTGAGGTCTGGATGTTCGGCCATGGTCGCTCCTTGACGGGAGACGACGGATGGCGCTTTAGATCTGAGGTCGAAGCCCATCCGCGTCGGGGGGCTTCGAAGGGAATTGCGCTATTTCAATACGCGCACTCCACCCGCCCCACATATGTAGGTGGTGGTAGTGGTCGTGAGCACGTTGGCAGCAATCCCATGCATAAACCGTGGATAACGCGAATGGCCGACACCTGTCAATCGGCATCGCTTCCAGCGCAAGAGCAGAGCTCATGATTGATTGAACCGAGGCGACAAAGCTGACGCAGGTCAGGTCTATATCGCGGAAACGGATGATTTGAGACGGACTTCCACGAGCACGTTCGCGAGCGGCCCTGGGCCGCGCCGCGGCATGGGCGCTTCGGCTGACGTGGTCCGGGGCGTTGCCAGCGATACGAAATGACCGGGACTTGACTCAGACAACCAGTGCTGGCACAGCTTGATGATGTTCAAGCTGCAACCGCATCCGTCGAATAATAGCGACCCTTTGGGGGTCGCTGGTCTACGCATGCGCTGACGCATCAACCGCACGCAGAAGATCGAGAGGCCCCGCCGCACCGGTGGGGCCTTTCTTACGTCGGGCTCTCCACACGGTGCCGCCGAGCCGGGGCCAATTGGAGAGCACATGGAACCGAGCACCCAGCCGACAGCCGCAATCCCGCCAAGTATCGCGAGAACGACGGTTGCCAACCTTTGCCGGCATATCGGCGCGACCGCTCGCGTGTCGGGTTTCGTGGAGACAATCCGCGACCAGAAGCGGATGCAGTTCTTGGTTCTGCGAGACAGAACCGGCTCCGCGCAACTCGCGCACGAGAAGGGTCGAAACGTCCTGATTTCGGAGCGCATCGCGACCCTCACGCCGGGATCGGCGATCTCGGCGGTCGGTCGCGTCGTTGCGGCCGAGGCCGTCAAGCTTGGGGCGATAGAGCTCGTGGTTGACGCGATCGAGGTCCACAGCCTCGCCGAAGCACCGCTGCCGATCGCGATCGACTCGGCACTCGAGAAACAAATCGACTGGCGCCAGCTCAGCCTGCGGCGGCCTGAGCAGTTCCTGATCTTTGCGGTGCAGACGACGCTTGAGCACGCCATGCGAGAGTTCTGGCAAGAGGAGGCATTCGTCGAGATTCATTCACCGAAGCTGATGGGGACCTTCAGCGAATCGGGCGCCGAGGCGTTCGAGGTCAACTACTTTCACGACAAGTCCGCATATCTTGCCCAATCGCCGCAGTTCTACAAACAGATGGCCATGGCGGCGGGATTCGAGCGGGTCTTCGAGATCGGCCCGCTTTCCGGGCTGAGCCGTCCTTCACCAGCCGTCATGAGACGGAATTCACGTCGGTCGACATGGAGGTGTCGTGGATCGACTCGCATGAGGATGTCATGCGCCTCGAGGAGAGGTGGCTCGCGCATTCCCTGGCGGCGGTAGTGGCGCGACACGGGGCTGAAATCGAACGTCTGTTCGGCGTCGAGATCAAGATTCCCACCCTGCCGTTCCCGCGATTGACCTTCGCGGAGGCTCGCCATCTGCTTCATTCGGCGGGCACGCCGTTGGCCAAGGAGGAT
>Ga0182024_10013579_pt1 | contig 15868 bp, 15 predicted proteins | sample P32metaG_FD_120480 | JGI IMG/M metagenome (GOLD analysis project Ga0182024, IMG submission 120480) | Permafrost microbial communities from Stordalen Mire, Sweden - P3-2 metaG (Illumina Assembly) | ecosystem: Environmental > Terrestrial > Soil > Wetlands > Permafrost | place: Sweden: Stordalen... | reverse complement strand
TCGTCACGTCGGGACTCGTCGCACTCATCCACGTCGCCGCCGGCGGCTCGGCGCCCGGCAACTCGACCGCCGAGAAGGCGACGACCGGACGCGGTTGCCCGTTGTCGAGCACGGTGAAGTCCGCCGCCGTCAAGCCCGTGACTGGTTGCCGGTGCTTATCGAGGACGGACACGTCGAGTTCGACGACGTTGATACCGGCGCGAAAGGTCGGTGGGGTCTGGGGTGCGGGCGCACTCTGCGCCTGACCGCGGACTGGCCAGGTGCCGGCCACAGCGATGGCACTGAGCACGAACGCCGTCGATGCGGCCGCGGGTCGCATGGGTACCTCGCGCGCGGGGCTGCCGATCCTACGCCGTGGCGTACAACGAAGTTTCCTGACGATCGAATCGAGCGGCGGGGCCGCGGCGACAAATGGCCTTGGACCCACAGTGGACCCACGTCTCACGCGCTAACTATTAGTAACTACTATCAATGCCATTTTTATTGGTGGGCCGCGATGGGATCGAACCATCGACCCTCTGGTTAAAAGCCAGGTGCTCTACCACTGAGCTAGCGGCCCACGCAAAGAACACGGAATTGTACTCTACAGAATCCGCTGCCCCAGCGCGGAGAGCGCCAGCTCGGTGCCCAGAATCGCCGTCTGATTCTGCGAGTCCAGAATCGGATTGACCTCGACGAGATCCAATCCGACCAGCCGACCTGAGTCGGACACCATCTCCATCACGAGCTGGGCCTCGCGGTAGTCGAGCCCGCCCTTGACTGGCGTTCCGACGCCCGGTGCAATCGCGGGGTCGCACACGTCGAGATCGAACGACACGTGGATGCCAGACGTGCCCTTGCCGGCGAGCGCGATCGCCCGCTTCATGACGACCGCGATCCCATGTCGGTCGATGTCCTTCATCGTGAAGACGTGGACCTTGGCCTCGCGGATCCGATCCTTCTCGAGGGCGTCCAGGTTCCGGATGCCGATGAGCACTGTGGTCTCTGGCCGGACCTTCGGGGATCGCGCGCCAATGCGCGCCAGTTCCGCGGGCTCAGGACCGAGGAGCGCCGCGAGCGGCATGCCGTGCACGTTGCCGCTCGTCGTGATTGCCGGCGTGTTCATGTCGCCGTGCGCGTCCACCCAGAGGAGACCGAGGCTGCCGCCCCGCTCGACCGAATAATCGGCTGAGGCGCCGACCGAGCCCGCCGCCAGGGAGTGATCACCGCCCAGGACGATGGGCAGCGCGCCCTCCGTCAGCGACTGATAGACCTGCTGGTACAGCTTCTGGCACACCCGGGCGATCTCGCGGATGTACTTCTTCTTGGGGTCGCGCTCGACCTGCGTTTCCGGGATCGGGGCCGCCAGGTCGCCCTTGTCGACGACGAGGTAGCCGATGCTGGCGAGCCGCTCGCCAAGGCCCGCGATTCGGACCGCGGACGGCCCCATGTCGACGCCGCGACGGCCGCCGCCGAGGTCGAGGGGCACCCCGTGGACGTGGATTACCCGAGGCTTCATCGGAAGATCTTATAGTGTTACGATACTTTCGCCGTTGTGTCGCCGGCCAAAGGCGGGAGCATGCCAAATTGTGGCATGTGACCTAGGTTCAGGAGGCTGCGTGTCGCCGATTCTCGTCCGGCCCGTCCGAGAACAACTCGAGCACGACCGGCTGATTCGTTTTCTCCTTTTGAACAAGTACAAGAGACGGTACGAGGCGGCCGGTAACACCGGGGATGAGCGCGTCGCCTCGATCAAGGTCGGATCGACAGTCCTCTTTCCCGACATCGTCCTCACCGAGGGCAAGAAGGTCGCTGGGGTCGTGGAGGTCGAGACAGGGGAGTCGGTGAACAACCTCGAAGCGCTGGCCGAGTGGGTCCACTTCGCCAAGGCGCGGGTACCGTTCTATCTTTACGTGCCTGTGGGGTCGTACGATTCCGCGCGACGGCTGTGCGAGCTGCGCCACGTCCGACCGACTGAGATCTGGACGTACCGGCCGGCGATGGACGGATTCGATCTGCTGCGCGTGCACCAAAACCCCGTGGTCGCCGGCGGCAGTCGCGTCGCTGTCATTGCCACCAAGGCCAAGCCAGAAGCCAAGCCGGAAGCCAACCCGGAAGCCAGGGTGGAGGCGAAGCCGGAAGCCAAGGTCGAAGCCAAAGCGCCGGTGAGGGTATCGCCTCCGCCAAAGCTTCCGGAGAAGAAGGCCGTGACCGCCCCGAAGGCCCCGAAAGCCCAGAAAACAGCGACGGCCCCGAAAGCCCCGAAAGCAACGGCGGCCCCGAAAGTAACGAAGGCACCGAAAGCCCAAAAAGTGACGAAGGGCGCGACCAAGCCGCCGGCGCGGGCCACGTCGTCGAAGGTCGCGAAGGCAAGAAAGAAGAGGTAGGACGTGCCCTTCATTCGGTACGCGCGCGACAAGCGCGGCTACGAGAGCACGTACGTCATGCATGCATACCGGCCGGGCCAGGGGCCGCAACGCGCGCGGGTGTTGTACTTGTTTCGCACGCCCGCGCACGTGAAGATCGGACGCAAGGCGCTCGAGCCCGAGGTGATGGAGGCGCTCGAGCACACGCATCCCGATCTGAGCTTCGACTGGACGAACCTGCCATCCGAGCGGCCGAGCGAGTCCCACGACCCGCGTGATCGCGACCGGGACCATCGGCGCGCCCGGCCGCACCCGCGCGGAGTCGAGGGTCCGGCTTCGCGCCCTGCGCCGCCGCCACCGCCACCGGAGATCGAGGACGAGTCGCCGCTCGGCCGCGTGGTGGGTGGCGAACGAGCGGCGCGCCTAAGGGCCCGCTACACCGAGTTGACGGTCCGCATTGCCCGCCGGTCGCGAACGCCCGAAGACCGCGACCGGCTGGTGGAACGGATGCAGCGTCTAAATCCGGAGGACTGGGCCGACGAGGCTGCGGTTCGCGCGGTGGTGTTTACGGTTGAAGCCGAGTGGGACGCGATCGCGGCCGAGCTGCCCAGTCGGCGCCGGGGCCGGCGCGGCGGACGTCACCGCCACGACGGGGCCGAGGCCGGCTCGGGGGCGGCGTTGAGGACCAGGCAGCCAGCCGGGTCGTCTGGCATAATCGAAGATGCCGGTCCACGTGACCGGCAGGATGGCTCGCATGACGAAACGGATCTCGCGTTGGACGTTGGCGACACTCTCGTTCGTGGCGGCGGTGACGGTGGTCTCGGGTCAGAGCCCGCAGGGCACGACGGCGCCTCCGTCCAAGGCGACCTCGACGCCGACGAGCTCGTCCCAGGCCCAGGATCAGGCGATTTTTCGGGCAACCGCTAACTACGTCTACAGCGACGTCAGGGTGGTCGACGCCAAGGGCCAGTTCGTCCCGAACCTCGGGCCGGACGACTTCAAGATCTACGAAGACGGCGTCGAGCAGAAGATGCAGTACTTCCAGGTGGCCGTCGGCGGCCGCAATTTCAGCAACCCCATCACGTTCAACCCGACGCCGGTCAACACCGGCTTGATTCTGCCGACGGCGCCTCCGCCTGTCGATGCCAGCGGTCGAATCTTCGTCATCTTCATCGACGACCTGCACCTGCAGGTGGACGATACGGCCAGGGCAAAGCAGGTGTTGTACACGATGCGTGACACGCTGCTTCACGACGGCGACCAGATCACGATGGTCGGCACGGGCTATTCGGGCATCGACGGGTACTCGTTGATGTACTACTACACCCACAATCACGCCCGACTCGATGAGGCGATCAGTAAACTGCTGGGGAGCGGCATGTCGCCGGAGGAAGTCATCAACGCCACGCAGACGAACGACGGACCGGCCGGTCTGCGGTACAACTTGGACACGGCGTTCCGCACGGCGTACGACATCCTCGATCAGCTGAGCAAGTTCACGAATCGCCGGAAGGCCTTCGTTTATGTCAGCAGCGGATACGACCTCGACCCGTTCAAGGACTCGCGGCTGTCAGCGGCGCAGAACGGATACGACTTCACGAACGCGCCGGGCAACATCCTCACGGATCCGCAGCAGATGGGGGCGAACGGGCAGCCCCAGCCACAGCAAAATTCCACCGCGACGAATCCGTACGCCTCGCAGGTTGGCGAGTTCTCCGAGTCGGATCTGATGAAGGAGCTTGCCGAGCTCATCCGCGCCGCCAAACGCGCTGACACCGCGTTCTACACCGTCGACCCACGCGGACTCGTGTCGTCCCAGCCGCCCGGCATGAATAACCTCACGCCGCAGGAATGGGAGGACTTCGTCGTGATGAGCACGAGCACGCTGCGGGCGCTCGCCGAGCAGACCGGCGGCCTCGCGGGCGTGAACACGAACGATTTCAAGGCGTACTTCAAGAAGGTGGATGCGGACTTCAGCGACTACTACGAGATCGGCTACACCAGCTCCGACATCGACCCGACGAGGCGGCTGCGCAAGATCGAAATCAAGACGACGCGGCCCGGCCTGACCGTGACCTTGCACCGCGACACCTACGAGGTGAAGGCGGTCGGAGAAGCGACGCCGAAGCCAAAGGCGCCGAAGATCGTTAAGAAATGACCGCCCGGACGCGGTCGGCGGCGTCCTTGAGGTAGTGCTCGTCGACCTCGATGCCGACGAAATCCAGACCGAGCAACGCCGCGGCGACCCCCGTGGCGCCCAGTCCCAGGAACGGGTCGAGCACCGTCCCGGCGCGCGTGAGGCCGTGGAGGCGAAGGCATTGCTCCGGGACCTTCACCGGGAACGAAGCCGGATGCGGGCGATCCCGATCCCGGCTCTGAATCGTCTCGTAGGGAATGAACCACGTGTTGCCGCGGCAGCGTTTGCCGCCTCCGGCAGCCGCCCATCGCTCCACGTTCGACTGATCCTGGTAGCGCACGCCGATGGCCCGCCGGTCGAGCCTCGTGCGACCGCCCGGCGTGAAGTGGAAGATGAACTCGTGGCAGTCGTTGACGAACCGATCGCTGTTGATCGGCTTGTAGTGGCCGACCGCGACGTCTCGCTCGAGGCCGACGCCGCTACCCACCGCGTCGTGATCGATGGCAATCGACTTCACCCAGTGAATGGTGTTTTGCAGCAGGAAGTGGCCGCGCGCCACCTGCGCGACCTCGAGAGGAATCCAGGGGTCCGTTGGCTTGGCGCCCACGTTCAAGAAGAGCGAGGCCTGGGGCCCGACCGCCGAAGCCACCGCTCGAAGCCACCGCTCCGTCCAATTCAGGTACTCGCGGCGGGGCATGTCGTCGCGATATGACCGGTAGCGAATCCCGATGTTGTAGGGCGGCGAGGTGACGACAGACCCGATCGAGCCGGGCTCGAGCGAGGGCAGGACGTCCAGACAATCGCCGAGATAGAGGCGGATGCGCGCGCGGCCCAGATGGAAGTCGTACCGCGGCCGAACCGGCCGCCGGGTCGCAAGGGCCAAGGCCATACGGGGAGAGTTTCGGCCGAACGGGCCGGAAAGTACAGACGTGGGTGACGAACGAGTCGCGGGAGGCCGCTAGGAGGCGTGCGCGGCGTCGATGGCCGTGAAGCCGTGGGCGACGCGGTCCGGGCTGACCGGCTGGTTACGCTGATGGCCCACGTGATCGCACGCCCCGCCCTTTTCTTCGATGTAGGTCACGTCGCGATGCGTGGCCATTTCGCGGTATCTGCCGGACACACACCCACAGGGGAGCGTCGTGAACCCGAGCAGTCGAACCAGACTCATCAGTCCCTCGAATATCACGCGATGCAAACATCGTTCCCGTTCGAGCCTCTTCCAACTCGAGGACGGATGGCCTCAGAAGGCCAGCAAAAGCTGGTGGGCGACAGTTCCGCCGCGCAGGAAGTTCACTCGCAGGGAGACCGGTGTGTCTCCTCTGCCGTAGTTGTTGGATTATTGACGCCAACTTGTTGGATTCGACTCGCCCCGCAGTCATCTGCCGAGGTCTTGAGCGATCGCCCGGAACACCGCGGTGTCCGCCTCTCGCTGGCGGGCGGCCTGTCGACGCGCCTGCGCCACACGGGCGATGAACGCGCCATGGATTACCGCCATCGCGATGCTGAGTGACGAGACGTACGGGTCCGGCTGGACGGCCACGACCAGGACGACCAGATTGAGCCCAGTGGCGACGATGAACTCGCCGGCCAAAAGGACGTGGGTTTGCGTGGCCCTTGCGGCGGCCGATCGTCCGAAAGCCGCGATTGCCGTTTCCCACTTTGGCGCCTGCGGCGGCCCTTCGTAGAACACCGCCACGTAGCGGCCGATCCGTTCGACACTGACGTGCAGGGCGAACATCAGTTCGAAGCCGACGATCAGCACGACGAGCGGGATAAGGCCGCACACCATCGACTCGTCCCAGTGATGGAGCACGAGCGCGAGGGCCGCCCATGACACGAATGTAATGATGCTGACAACCACGCGGGCGGTGCTCCGCTCTCGAATCGTGGCTCTGAGCTGACGGAACTCCTCGAGTCCGACTTCTTCGGGCGTGGCGCCGTGCGCCGACGGCGGCGTGGCACGCGGGTCAGTCGGCATGGCCTCTGCAGTCTGTTAGCGATATCGGTCGAAGCCGATACGTAGATAGAGACTGAGAAAGGGTCCGGCAGGGCCCTTTACCCATTGCGGACGCAGGACTTGGATGTTAGGATTGCCCGGGTTCGGGCCGGAGCTTTCACATCCTCTCGTGGGCGGTCTCTTCAAGGTCGGTTCAAGCAGGTTGGGGGCGACGTGGGACTGGGAATGCGTGTGTCGGCGGTTCTGAGTACGACGGGTTTCGCGGTGGCGCTGGCCGTTGGCCTTACCAGCGCAGCGTTCGCCCAAACATCGTCGACGCCAAGCAGCAAAGCGGCCGTGCGTCGAGCCGCGGACGCTGCGACGCCGCATTTCAAGCGCGATGAGAACGGCAACCTCGTGCCCGACATTCGGGCCGCCGCCGCGATTGCTTACGATCCGCAGACCGGCCAGGTGTTGTGGGAAGAACATTCGCGTGACGAGCGGTCGATCGCGAGTCTAACGAAGCTCATGACGGCTGTGACGTTCGTGTCCGACGGTCCGGATCTGAATCAGCGCGTCGCGGTCACCCGCGCTGATATGCGCAATGCCTCGACCACGTTCCTGAAAGCCGGGGACGTCGTCACTTACAACGACCTTTTGCATCTGGCGCTGATGCCGTCTGACAACGCGGCGGCTCGCGTTCTGGCTCGGACGTCGCCGGGCGGCGCGGACGTGTTCGTCGCGCGCATGAATCTGATGGCCACGCATCTTGGCCTCGAGAACACGCACTACACCGATCCGTCCGGGCTCGACCCGGACGACGTCTCGTCCGCCCTGGATTTGGCCCGGGTCATCACCTACGCCGCCGCTGATGCCCGGCTCGGCCCGATCATGCGGACCGCCGAATACGAAGTCCACGCCGTCGCCCGCACGTTCACGGTGCACAGCACGGATCGATTGCTCGGGACCGACCTCGACGTGCTGGGTGGCAAGACAGGCTTCATCTCGAGGGCCGGGTACTGCCTGGCGACTCTCCTGCAGATTCCTCAGGGCCCGCCGGTGGCCGTCGTGATCCTTGGCGCGGCCAACAGTGCGCTGCGGTTCGGCGAAGCGCGGCATCTCTTCAACTGGCTCGTCGGCCGGTCGGAAGGGCTCTCTGGCGGCCTGCTGCTCCCCCCCGGCAAACACAACTAGCGCGTTTTCCAGTTCGGTGGCGCGTGGCGCGGGCTCAGGGCGCCGGCCCCGTAGCACTAGTTTCGGTCTCTGACACGCGCGCGCTCTCGGCGCGCAGCGGCTTGCTACACTGACGGTTTGGTGGCCACGCCAGACCTTTCGACGGCTTCGCCGGCGCCGCGCCTCGCGGGCCGCGCGCCGCGGCTCGGCATCCTGATGGTCGCCTCCGAGGCGGCGCCCTGGGCGAAGACGGGCGGCCTCGCGGATGTGCTGGGCTCGCTGCCCGAGGCGCTCGATCACTTGGGGCACCGCGTCACTGTCGTGCTCCCGCGCTATCGGGGCGTGGTGGTGCCGACCGGCCAGGTGATCGCACGCACGGTCACGGTCGGCACGCTCGTGCACCGCTTGTGGTGCCATGTGTCGCAGGTCTCGGAGCGGCGGCGGGTCATTTTTGTGGATGCTCCGGAACTGTTCGATCGAGACGGCTACTACATGACCCACGGACAGGATTTTCCTGACAACGCCGAGCGGTTTGCCGTGCTGTCCACTGCGGCGCTCGACATCGCCGAAGCGACGTTCTCGGCCGAGCCGATTGACATCGTGCACGCGCACGACTGGCAGGCCGGCGTGGTGCCGGTCCTGCTTCGATCGCAACCCTTGCGGTGGCCGCGTCTCGCGCGCGCCGGTACCGTGCTCACCATCCACAACCTCCTCTTTCAAGGCTTGTTCCCGCACGAGGTCGTGCCCAGGCTTGGCCTCGGCTGGGAGTGGTTCACGGTCGATCGGGGCGAGTTCTGGGGGCAGTTCAGCTTTCTGAAAGCCGGCATCACGGCGGCTGATTACGTGACGACGGTGAGTCCCGCCTACGCGCGCGAGACCCTGCGGCCGGAGTTCGGCTACGGCTTCGAGGGCGTCCTCGCGTCACGCGGCGGGCGTTACACGGGCATCCTGAACGGCATCGACACCCGGACGTGGGATCCGGCATCTGATGAGTGGCTGCCGGCGCGCTACGACGCGACGTCGCTCGCCGGCAAAACGGCCTGCAAGCGGGCCTTGCTCGAGCACTATCGGCTGCCGGTCGGCGACGACGCCCTGCGGCGTCCCCTGGTGGGAATGGTGTCTCGCCTGGCGCGCCAGAAGGGCCTGGATCTCGTCGAAGCCGCAAGTGCCGTGCTCGTCGCCCTCGATGCGACGTGGGTGTTTCTAGGATCGGGCGAGCCGCGGTATGAGCAGCTCCTGCGCGGACTGGCGGAGCGCCACCCGGCACGTGTTGGCGTCCGGATTGGTTTCGACGAGTCGCTCGCGCACTTGGTGGAGGCGGGCGCGGACATCTTCTTGATGCCGTCGATCTTCGAGCCCTGCGGGCTGAACCAGATGTACAGCCTGCGCTATGGCACCGTGCCTGTGGTCCACGGCGTGGGGGGGCTCGACGACACGATTCGGCCGTACACCGCGAGGGCGCGCCGCGCGAACGGGTTCAAGTTCCGAGAGGCGACGGGCGAGGCGCTGCTCAGAACGATGCGACAGGCCGTGCGGCTGTACGAGAATCGACCGGTTTGGGAATCGTTGATGCGTCAAGGGATGACAGAGGATCACTCATGGGAGACCTCTGCAAAGGAATATGTCAAAGTGTACAGACGGGCTCGGCACGACGCGCACAATCCGGGCGCGGCGTAACGCCGACCACCGAGAAGGGACACCCCACACGCGATGGCTTCCGACAAGATCGTCACGCTGACCGACGGCAACTTCGACTCCGACGTCATTAGCAACGCGCAGCCTGTCCTCGTGGACTTCTGGGCGGAGTGGTGCGGACCGTGTCGCGCACTTGCGCCGGCCATCGATGCGATGGCGACGGACTACGCGGGCAAGGTGAGCGTCGGCAAGCTGAACGTCGACGAGAACCCTGAGATCACGATGCGCTACATGGTGCGCGGGATCCCCACCGTGATGCTCTTCAAGGGCGGGAAGGTCGTCGATCAGATGGTGGGGTTGGTCGACAAGGGGTCGCTGAAGCAGATGGTCGATCGGCACATGTAAGGGCCCTGGCGCTAACGCATGGCCGACGCGATTCGTTCCGTCACGATAGTCGGATCAGGGCCGGCCGGACTGACGGCCGCGCTCTACACGGCCCGGGCCAATCTCAAGCCGCTGCTCTTCGAGGGCCTCGAGGCTGGCGGTCAGCTCATGCTGACCACGGCGGTCGACAATTTCCCCGGGTTCCAAGACGGCATCATGGGTCCCGATCTCATGGCCGCGATGCGCGCGCAGGCGGAGCGTTTCGGGGCGGAGTTCCGTGGCGGCAACGTCACCGGCATCACGCTCGGCGATCGGCCGTTTCGCGTCGCGACCGGCGACGGCGACGTCGAGACGCGCGCGTTGATCATCGCGACCGGCGCCTCAGCGCGGCTACTCGGCCTTCCCTCCGAGCGAACGCTTCTCGGCCACGGCGTGTCGACGTGCGCGACCTGCGACGGCTTCTTCTTCCGCGGCAAACCCATCGCCGTCGTCGGCGGCGGCGACTCGGCGATCGAAGAGGCGACATTTCTCACGCGTTTCGCCTCGCACGTGACGATCATTCATCGCCGCGATTCGCTGCGCGCCTCAAAGATCATGCAGGACAAGGCGCGCGCGAACCACAAGATCTCGTTCGAGTGGAACGCCGAGGTCACGGACATCCTGGGGGCCGGCGGCGTCGAGGCCGTGCGGGTACGGCACGTGGACACCGGCATGGAGAAGACGATTCCGGTCGAGGGCGTCTTTGTCGCGATCGGCCACACGCCGAACACTGACCTCTTCAAGGGTCAGCTCGACATGGACGCGGCCGGCTATCTCGTGACGCATGCCGGCACACGGACGAGCGTGGCGGGGGTCTTTGCCTGCGGCGACGTCCAGGATCACATCTATCGTCAGGCGATTACGGCGGCCGGATCGGGCTGCATGGCCGCGATGGATGCGGAGAGATACTTGGAAGAATCTGGAATCTAGAATCCAGAGCGTTGTCCAGTTCGGTGGCGCGTGGTGACGGACTCAGGGACTTCACGCTGATGCTGCCGGGGCCGCTGCATCGCCCGTCGCCGCGCGCCCCCGAACTGAAAAACGCTCTGGATCCCTGATTCTAGAATTCAGATTCTAGATTTCAGCCTTCTTCGCCCGAGATCCACCCGCCGCCGACGACGTCCTCGCCCTGATAGAACACGGCGGCCTGTCCCGGCGTGACGGCTAACTGCGGTTCGTCGAAACGCACGTGGACGGTGTCGGGTCCGGTAGGCGTGACCGTCGCTCGCGCGTCTTGATGGCGGTGGCGGATGCGCGCGGTCACGCGCCTAGGCGCGTCCGGCGCGGCGCCGGCTATCCAGTTGACGTCGGCCGTCGTGAACTCCGATCGGCCGAGTTCCTCGCGCGGCCCGACCACCACGCGTGCGTCGGCCGGGTCGAGGCGGATGACGTACATCGGCGTGCCCGTGCTCACGCCGACGCCCTTGCGCTGGCCGATCGTGAACCGATGGATGCCGCGATGCCGGCCGATCTCGTGGCCGGCGGAATCGACGATCATGCCGTCGCGCGGACCCTCGTCGAGGCGCCGCTCGACGAACCCGGCCGCATCGCCGTCCGGCACGAAGCAAATTTCGTGGCTGTCCGGCTTCTGGGCGACGGGCAGGCGGAGCCGCTCGGCGTGCGCGCGCACCTGGGCCTTCGTCAGCGCGCCGACCGGGAAGATCGCATGGGCGAGCTGATCCTGCGTGAGCGAAAAGAGAAAGTACGTCTGATCCTTGGCGGCGTCGACTCCGCGCAGCAGGCGATAGCGGCGGGTGTCCTCGTCGAACCGGACCTGGGCATAGTGGCCCGTGGCGACGCCGGCCGCGTCGAACGCAGCGGCGCGCTCCGCCAGCGTCGCGAACTTGAGGTCCGCGTTGCAGTGCACGCATGGAATCGGCGTCCGTCCCGCGGCGTACTCGGACACGAAGTTGTCGACGACCGTTTTCCGGAAGCGATCCTCGAAGTTCACGACGTAGTGGGGGATGCCGATGAGGGCCGCGACACGACGGGCATCGTACAGATCGTCGAGGCTGCAGCAGGAGCCGAACGACTGCGTCGGATCGCGCTGATCGTAGAGCTGCATGGACAAGCCCACGACGTCGTGACCCGCCTCGGCCAGAACGGCGGCGGCAACGGAGGAATCGACGCCGCCCGACATCGCGACCACGACACGCATCGCGGTTACCGGAGGGCTGCGGCCGTTGCCGTCAGGCGCCGCAGCTTTTCGACAAGGGCGGGCAAGCGGTCGGCGACGAACGCGACCTCATCGGCCGTCGTCGTGGGGCCAAGACTGAAGCGAAGGGAGTTCCGCGTGCGTGGATGAGGCAGGCCCATCGCGCGAAGGACGTGCGACGGCTCGAGCGACCCGGACGAGCACGCCGACCCGGTGGACACGGCGACGCCTTCGAGATCGAGCGCGATGAGCAGCGACTCCGCCTCGAGGCCGTCGAAGCTGATGTTGGTCGTGTTCGGCACGCGGCACGCGCGGTCGCCGTTGACCGCAGTGCCGGGTACGCGCGCAAGAATCTGCTCCTCGAGCTCGTCGCGAAGGCGGGCGACCTTCGCCATCGACGGCAGCGACTCGCGAGCGATCACGGCGGCCACGCCGAGGCCCGCGAGCGCCGGCACGTTCTCCGTGCCGGCACGCCGGCTTCGTTCCTGCTTGCCGCCCGTCATCGTGGAGCTGAGTCGGACGCCGCGGCGGACCCAGAGCGCGCCGACCCCCTTGGGGGCGCCGAACTTGTGTCCGGAGAGCGAGAGCAGGTCCACGCCGAGCGCGCGCACAGACACCGGGATCTTGCCGACCGATTGCACGGCGTCCGTGTGGAAGAGGGCGCCGTGGGCGCGTGCCATGGCCGCGAGCGACGCGATGGGCTGAATCGTCCCGACCTCGTTGTTCGCGTGCATCACGGAGACGATCGCGGTGTCGTCGGTGATGGCCTCCTCGAGCGACGAGGGGTCGACGATGCCGCCGGTCCCGACCGGCAGGATGGTTACCGGGTGGCCAGCGCGCTCGAGGGCGCGTGCCGTGACCAGGACAGCCTCGTGCTCGATCCCGGTCGTGATCACCCGCCGGCGGCCCGTGGGCGCGAGCGCCTCGGCGGCGCCCCGAAGCGCCAGGTTGTCGGCCTCGGTCCCTCCGCTCGTGAACACGACCTCACTCGGTTCGGCGCCCAGAAGGTCGGCCAGGCGCACGCGGGCGTCGTCCAACTCGGCCTTGGCCTGCTGTCCGAAGGCGTGCACCGACGACGCGTTGCCGAAGCTGTCCCGAAGCACGCGCGACACGGCTTCGACGACGGCCGGGTACGGCGCCGCCGTCGCGTTATGGTCGAGATAAATGCGCACTATCGTTGTATCGTAGCACTGCCGAAGATATACTCACGGACGCCTGCGTCCCCGGCTGGTCACCGCCTCCCCACGGTTGGCCAACATCCAGGCGTAGATCGGCTTGGAGACTGCACCATGTGGAAGCGAGATGAAGCCCCGCGGCCGCCGCAATCAGCGGCGCCGACGCCAGCGCCCGCCGTGCCCGAGCCCCCGGCTCGCGTGGAAGCGACGCGCCAACCTGGGAGGGACCTTGTGAATATTGGGAAAAGCGTCGTCATCAAAGGCGAACTGAGCGCCAGCGAAGACTTGACGATCGAAGGACAGGTCGAAGGCAAAGTTGACCTTCGGCAGAACACCTTGACGATCGGGACCAACGCGCGCATCACCGCGCAAGTGTCGGCAAAGGTGGTCATCGTCATGGGCCACGTCCACGGCAACATCTCCGCGACCGAGAAGGTGGATATCCGCGACAACGGTTCGGTCGACGGCGATCTGTCCGCTCCGCGCGTGGCGATTGCCGAAGGCGCGCACTTCCGCGGCAGCATCGACATGCAACAGGCGAAGGCCGGCGAGGCCAAGCCGGCCGCGGCCGCGGCTTCGACGCCGCCACATGCGGCTCCGGCGACGCCGCACGCGGTGTCGGTGACGCCGCCCGCTGCTTCGGTGACGCCGCCCGCGGCTCCGGCGAAGCCACCCGCGAGCGTCGGCGCCCGATAACACACGGCTTCGGGACTCGTGCGTGCGTCAGCGTACGCACGAGTCCCGAAGGCTCCGCGCATGTTCTGGAACGCCCGCAAGTCGTCCGTCGTGGCGCCGCCGGCTCCGGCCGCGCCGCGTGCGGGCGAGGTCCTGACGCGGTCGAAAGTCTTTCCGAAATTCCTGGCCGTCGTCGGGCGGCAGCCGAATCCCGTTTTGCTCGATCTCGGCCCGGTCGTCGGACCGAACATCGCGTTCTTCGGCGAGCGGCTGGCGTGCAAGATCGTCATCGAGGACGTGTTCGCGACGATCGAACGCGCGGCCGTGGCCGGTGCGCGGGGGGCCCTCTCGGCGACCCTGGCGTCGCAGTTCGCGCGCGAGAGCGCCTCGGTCGACGGTATCCTGTGCTGGGACGCGTTTGACTATCTCGACCGCGAGTCCGGCCGGGTGCTGGCGGCGCGGCTGGCCGCGCTCTTGCGATCCGGCGGCGCGCTGTACGGGTTTTTCGGCACGACCGACATCGAGCTGACCCACTACACCCGCGTCACCGTCGAGGCCGAAGACCTCCTGCGCGTGCGGACCTATCCGGCCACACCGGTGCGACGGACGGTACTCGTGACGCGCGATGTCAATCGGATGTTCGAGGGCCTGGCGGTCGCCGAATCCGTGCTGCTTAAGACCAGCGCCCGGGAGTGCCTCTTCCGCAAGCCATAACGGGCCAGGGCCGGGGTGTGGGACACTAGCCCCGACGATGGCCAAACCGATTATCGCGTTCCTGACGGACTTCGGCACGCGGGACCACTACGCGGGCGTCCTGAAGGGCGTGGTGTTGTCCATCGTGCCCGAGGCGACCCTGATCGACCTCTCGCACGACCTGCCGGCGCACGATGTGGCCTTCGCCGCCCGTGAGTTGGCGGCCACTTACAAGTACTTTCCCCCGTGTACGATCTTTGTCGTCGTGGTCGATCCCGGCGTGGGATCGAGCCGGCGGGGCCTCGCGGCAGAGGTAGGGGACTGGCGGTTCGTGGCGCCCGACAACGGCGTCCTCACGGGTGTCTTCCAGGAAGTGCCGCCCAAGAGAGTCGTCGAGCTGACGGAGCGGCGGTACGCGCGGCCGACGGTCAGCCGGACGTTCGAGGGCCGCGATCGGTTTGCGCCGGCCGCCGCCTGGCTGGCCAAGGGCATTCAGCTCGTGGCGCTCGGACGAGTGATCACGGATTTCCAGCAGCTCGATCTACCGAAGCCGCGACAGGACGGCGATGTGTTGAAGGGCGAGGTGGTGCGGATCGACCACTTTGGGAACATCGTCACCAATCTCGATCGCAAGGCGTGCGAGCGGATGACGAACGGATCCGGCGCGCTCCGCCTGACGGTGGGCGGCCGGTCGATTGCGCGGCTGGTCTCGACCTTTACCGAAATTGGGGCCGGCGAGATTGCGGCGCTCTTCGGCAGCACGGATCACCTCGAGTGTGCCGCGCACGCGGAGAGTGCGGCCACGGCGCTCGGCGTGTCGGTTGGGGATCCGGTTGAGCTCGGCCGCCAAGTGAATGTGTCGTGAGGATTACGTGTGTCGTGAGGGGAGATGATGAGCCTCGACTTGACCGACGAGCATCGCCTGCTTGAGCAGACCGTCCGTGAGTGGGGCGCGCGCGAGGTCGCGCCGCGCATCCGCGATCTCGATCGTGCCCACACCTTCGACAAGGGGATCCTGCCGCAGATGGCGAGCCTCGGGCTGCTCGGCATCTCTGTACCTACCGCCTACGGCGGCGCGGGCATGGACTACGTCAGCTTGGGCCTCGCGAGCGAGGAGCTCGAATACGTCGACACGTCACTTCGCGTGATCATGTCGGTGCATGCCGGCCTCAATTGCCTCACGCTGCTGACGTGGGGCACCGAGGATCAGAAGCAGCGGTACCTGGTCCCACAGGCGCAGGGTCGGCAGATCGCGTCCTACGGCCTGACCGAGCCGTCGGCGGGCAGCGACGTTCGCGGCATTCAAACCGTCGCCGTGAAGCGAGGCCGCGACTGGGTGCTGACCGGCGAGAAGCAGTGGATTTCGCTCGCAGACGTCGCGGACAACTTTCTGGTGTTCGCGTGGACGGACCTCGAGAAAAAGAAAGCGCGCGACACGAATGGCATCAGCGCGTTCATCGTCGAGCGCACCTTCAGGGGCTTCTCGTCGGGCCCGATGACGCACAAGTGGGGCATCCTCGC
>Ga0182024_10013578_pt1 | contig 15869 bp, 18 predicted proteins | sample P32metaG_FD_120480 | JGI IMG/M metagenome (GOLD analysis project Ga0182024, IMG submission 120480) | Permafrost microbial communities from Stordalen Mire, Sweden - P3-2 metaG (Illumina Assembly) | ecosystem: Environmental > Terrestrial > Soil > Wetlands > Permafrost | place: Sweden: Stordalen... | reverse complement strand
TACAATCAGCCGCATGGGCCTCATGAGGGTCTTTCTCGATCGAGCGCGGGCGTGGCGTCCGCCTGCCAACCCCCTGCCCAGCAAGCCGGACCCCGCCGCAAAATACTACCCCTTCATCAATCCGCCCAAAGTCATCGCCCCGATCGATCCTAGCGACATTCTGACGCCCGAAGAGGTCGCCGCGCGCTTGAAGGTGCCCCCCTCGTGGGTTTATGAAAAAACGCGGGCGCGTTGCCGCAACCCGATTCCGTGCTTGCGCTTAGGGAGATATGTTCGATTCTCGTGGGTCGCTGTGATAATGTGGTTGACGGCGGCGGCTGAAGAAAATGCAACAAGGCCAGGTCTTTCGAAGAAACGGTAGCTGGTACGTTCGCTTTTACCGGGACGAAATCCAGGACGGCGCGCCAGTGCGGCGCCGCGTCTGCGAGAAGCTCGCGCGCTATGGCGACGATTACCGCTCGAAAAAGGACGTGCTGCCGCTCGTCGCCGACCTCCTCTCGCCCGTCAATGACGGCTCGCAGCAACCAGGATCATCGCTGACCCTCTCCGAATTCATCGAGCGCCGGTATCTGCCTGCCCGCGAGAAGAAGCTGCGCCCCAGCACGATGGAAGATTACCGGGACATCTTCAAGCTGCACGTCAAAGCTCGCCTCGGCGAAGTCCGTCTCCGCGAATTTCACACCAGGACCGGGCAGCACTTTTTCGACAAGCTCGCCGATGATCTCCCGGAACTCTCGCATCAGCGCCTTTTGCGAATCAAGGCATTCCTGTCCGGCCTATTCACCTACGCCCGCCAAGAGGACGCGCTACGCACGGCGAACCCGATGCAGGGCGTCAAGGTCGGCGGACGACGCTACAAACCCGTTCGCCAGGCGTACACGCTCGAAGAGATCCAGGCGATGATCGCCAAGCTCCCGCTGACGGCCCAAACCGTCGTCACGGTCGCCGCCTTCACGGGTCTGCGCGAATCCGAAATCAAGGGCCTGCGCTGGGAAGATTACACGGGTAACGAAATCCGCGTCGTGCGCAGCATCTGGCGCTCGCATGTCGGCCCGACCAAAACCGAAGAGAGCGGCGAGAATCCTGTGCCTGTCATCCCCATTCTGCGCCGCGCCCTCGATCAGCATCACGCACGCCACCCCGGCAATGGATACATCTTCACCGGCGAACGACGCGGCGGAGTGCATCCGCTCAATCTCGACATGCTCTCGCGGCGCGTCATAAGTCCGGCTCTCAACGGCGGATGGAAAGGATGGCATGGTTTTCGTCGAGGCCTCGGCAGCAACCTCTATCGCCTCGGTGTGTCGCCCAAAATCATCCAGGAAATCTTGCGACACGCGGACGTCTCCACAACTCAGACCCACTATATCGTCGTCGATCACGCGGAAACGAAGGACGCGATGAAGAAGCTTGAACGCGCAGTAGGCAAGGAATGGGCAAAGGCAAAACGTAAGGCCCGTTCTAAGTCTAAGTAAACACAAGTTACGGGCCCTTAGCACAGCGGTTAGTGCAGCGGACTCATAATCCGTTGGTCGTTGGTTCGAATCCAACAGGGCCCACCAGTTTCTCTCACGACTATGTATCTGGCTCTCAACGGCGTCCCGATCGGCGGCAATCTGGGTTGGCCGGAGTTTGCCCGGTTGGCCTCGTCCACCGGATTTGGCGGCGTCGATCTTATGCTCGGGCCGGCCATGGAGGCTGGTGTCGAGCGGACGCGCAACCTGCTCGCCGAGCTTCGTCTGCGGCCGTCCTTCGCCAGTCTGCCGGTGGAATATCGCAAGGACGACGCCGCGTTTCGCGCGGGGCTCCAGAAATTGGAGGACGCTGCGCCGTTCTGCGCGGCTATCGGCTGCCCCCGGCTGATGACTTACCTGATGTCGTCGAGCGAAACTCCGAAAGACGAGCTGAGGCGCTTATATAAGACGCGCCTGTCCGAGTGCGCCTCCATTCTGGCTCGCTCCCATTGCCGCCTGGGACTGGAGTTTCTGGGGCCTCTGCACATTCGGAAACAATTTACACATGAGTTTATCTGGAAGATGAACGAGATGCTGGATTTTGCGAAGGAGTGCGGAGCGAACGTCGGGTTGACGCTCGATGCCTGGCACTGGCATCACGCCGGGGGCACGGTGGCCGACATCCTGGCCGCCGGAAGAGACCGCATCGTGGTGGTGCACTTCGACGACGCGCCGGATCTGCCGCCGGATAAGATCCGCGACAACCAGCGGCTGCTGCCGGGCGAAGGGATTATCGACTTAACCGGTTTTCTAAGAGCCCTCGAAAAAATCGGCTATGAGGATTCGCTCAGCGTGGAGGTTTTCGGGCGGGGTTTGAAGGAAATGCCTCCGGCCGAGAGCGCGAAGCTCTGTCTGGAATCAAGCCTGGCGGTGTTTAAGAAAGCTGGAGTGCCTATTTAGCGAGCTTGTTCGCGTCTGGCCGCATGCTGTGAGCATGGCGGCTCCCTGCGGACGCTGAACCGCCATGCGTGAGCATGCGGACAGGCGTTACTCGAGCATGTGCTGCATCTGCGTGAAGATCAGAATCACGGCGGGACCCAGCGTTACTAGAATCACCGACGGGAAAATCAGGAAAAACACCGGGAAAATCAGCTTCACGCCGACCTTCCGGGCCCGCTCCTGCGCGATTTGCCGGAAGCGGATGCGCAGGTAGCGCGCGTGAGTTTTGAGCGCCGGGCCAAGGCTGGTGCCGAAGCGGTCCGTGTCGATCATCAGGTTGGCGAATTTGCGCAGCTCCATGTCCTTGCTGCGTTCGGCGAAGTTACGCAAGGCTTCGGCGCGAGTGGTGTTGGCGCGCAATTCCAATTGCAGCTGGGTGAATTCGGCGGCCAGGTCCGGATGGGTCGAACGCAGGCCGCGGCTGGTGTCGAGAATCGCCGCGTCGAGGCCCTGCCCCGCTTCAATCGCCAGCACCATCAGGTCCAGGGCGGCCGGCAACCCTCGCCGCAAACGTTCCACACGATGAGCGGCCAGCTTGTCGAGCACACGGTCCGGCAGCAGGAATCCAAACCCGAGTCCGCAGATCGCCGGCAGCATCATCTGAAGAAGATCCGCGTCGGGACGGAACATCACGGTGGCCCAAATGCCGGCCGCGGCCAACATGACCGCCGTGGCGCACTTGATCCCCAAAAAGACCGATACCGCCGAAGGCCAGCGGTATCCGGCAATCATCAGCTTGTGACGCGCAGCGTTCGCCTGCTCCGGCCCACCCGGCATGGCTTCGCCAATGAGGCGGAAAAGATCGGCCACGGCCGCCTGCGCACCCGCCAGTTCGGGCTGTTCGAGGGCAATGGGGGCCGGGATGAAGACACCCTCATCGCGCGACGGGCGCAAAACGAATACGTATCCTACCGCGCTGACCGCAGTCATCACGAAGAAGAACAGCCCGATTAAGAGTCCGGCGCTCATACTCTAATATCCACGATTCTGCGGATCACGAAGTGCGCCAGAATCAGGCACACCACCGCCGCCGCAATCAGGTTCTTTCCGTAAGGATGGTGGTACAGCACTTCCATGTAACCCGGGCTGACGTACATCATCATGGCCGCGATCGCGATCGGCATGATGGTGAGAATCAGGCCGGTCAGCTTCCCGTGCGCGGCCAGCGACCGGATCTCGCCTTGCAGCGCGATCGATTCACGCATGTTCTCCGCCAGTTGGCTCATCACTTCGCTCAGCTTGCCGCCGGTGCGGGCATGCAGTTCCACAGCCGAGATAAACAGGTTCACTTCGAGCAGAGGCACCCTCTGGCCCAGATTGTCCAGCGCGCGGTTCCAGCCGACGCCCAGGTTCGCCTCGGCCGCGGTCCTGCGCATTTCCGTCGAAACCGGCGCCACCGTTTCCGCGGCGATCATGTCCATGGAGGCCGATAAAGGATAGCCCGCGCGCAGCGCCCGCGAGAGGGAATCGAGCACGTCGGGAAAATTTTCGCTGAACTTCAGGAACCGTTTGTTGCGCAGATGCAGGATATAGCCGTATGGCGCCAGCGCCGCCAGAACACCTGCCGCCATCGCGGGCAGGAACCCGAGAAATCTGTAAAAAATCACGAAAGCGACGGCACCCGCCAGCGCCATCGCGATGGTTACACGGCCCACTGACCAATCCAGATCGGCCTGCGCGATGCGCGTCTTCACGATCTCCATGAAGTCGAAGCGGGCCAGCAGATTGTCCCAGAAATTGATGGTCGACAGACGCTCCGTCCGCATCAACGGATGAACGTCGTCCTCCACGCCCAGTTCTCCCAGTTCCGCCTCGGATTCCTCGGCCCTCGTCTTCAGAAACGCCATCCAGGATATCGCGACCGCGATCGAGGCCAGCAGAAAGGTAAGAACGAAGAACGCGAGAATCGAGACGATCAGCATGGAAGTTCCTGCACTTCTCCCGCTTAGGGTTGCGCAGCGCCCGTGGTCTGTTTGGCGGGTGGCACCGATGTTAACGGCGCCGCTACGGTCGTCGAGGAATGAACCACCGCGCCGAGTGAAACCGGAGCATTCGTCCGCGTCTGGGCGTCGAGAGGATTCCGCAACGTCAGGCGCACCCGCGCTCCGGAATCGGCCGCGGCTAGAACATCGGCCTGCGCAGGGCCTGCCAGCAGCGTTACGGCAGGCAAAACCCCTCCCTGCGAGGTGCCTTCCGGCGCCGACACCGACAGCACTTGCAAATCTTCCAGCGCGGTGCGCTCCGTAATCTCCCCGCCGGGCTTGCCCAGCACCACCTGCACGTCCACCTTCTGACCCGCGCGCAGCAGTCCCAACACGCCGGTCGAATCGGTGACGTGAATCGAAACCGCGCGCATCCCCTGCGGCACGCCCGATCCTCCGCCCGATTTCTCCGAAGCCAGATGCGTATCGGAAATCAGCTCCTCTTCGCCGATAAAGTCGAATACCGTCTTGCCGATCACTTGCTCGGGAGTCTCGAAGGTCCCTTTGGGCGTATGTACTCCCGGCCACTGGATGGTCCGGACGTCCGCCGCGGCGACCACCGTGCCGGATTTTAAAGGATGTGCCGCCACCACCACGTTTTTGCCGGTGCCGGTACTGCTGCTCAGCTTGTTGACGAAAAGCCCGTAAAACACGCCCGTCGTGACAATCGCGACCACGAACGCGATGCCCAAAAGCTTAAGGAGATTGTTCTTTTTCATATGTCGCCCCGTGTGGCAGTCGCGCCGATCTGACTCTTCTCGTTACCTACATCGGACGGTTTCGCCGATTTCTACACAGGGCAACCGTCCCGGGCGGCATTAAGATAAAGATATGGACACCCTGAGGATCGCCGGACGCGAATTTACGTCAAGATTGTTTGTCGGCACGGGGAAATACCGTAGTTTTCCCGAAATGAAACGTTGTCACGAGGCCTCGGGAGCTGAAGTCGTCACCGTCGCTGTACGCCGCGTCAACCTCACCGACCGGGCCAAAGAATCTCTGCTCGATCACGTCGACCGCAGCAAATTTTTCCTTCTGCCCAACACCGCTGCCTGCTACACGGCCGAGGAGGCGATCCGCACCGCTCGCCTGGGCCGGGAAGTCGGCTTGTCGAACTGGGTAAAGCTGGAAGTGATCGGCGACGAGAAAACACTGTTCCCGGACAATGCCGGACTCCTGGAAGCCACGCGTGTGCTGGTGAAAGAAGGGTTCGTCGTCCTGCCCTACACCAATGACGATTTGGTGAACGCGCGCCGGTTGATCGACGCCGGAGCCGCGGCAGTTATGCCCATGGGCGCGCCGATTGGCAGCGGCCTGGGCATCCAGAACCTCACGAATCTCCGGATCCTGCGCGAGATGATCACCGATGTTCCCCTGATCGTGGATGCGGGCGTCGGCACCGCATCGGACGCGGCCATTGCCATGGAACTCGGCTACGACGGAGTACTGATGAATACAGCGATCGCGGCGGCGGAGGACTCCGTCAGCATGGCCATCGCCATGAAGCTCGCGGTGGAGGCGGGACGTTACGCGTATCGCTCCGGCCGGATGGAGAAAAAGCTGTACGCGTCGGCCAGCAGCCCGCTAGCGGGAGTGGTGCGATAGGAAATCGGCCCGAGCGCTCTACAAAACCGCCGCCGCCATTCGGGCGAATTGCAAACACTCCCCGCGCGATCCATCCGTAACAATCACCGCTTCGTGCCGGGCAGTTCGGAAGCGGGCAAGATGTTCCGCCCCCACGCTGTGCGCGCTCAGCGGTTCCAAGTCCCCTCCCTGCCGCACAAACACCGAAAATTCCCGGGCGCCGTTCGTATACACCAGGTGCAGCGCCGGCTGACCGTCAATTCCGCACATCTTCGCGTGTTCCAGCCGGTAACCCTCCGGCGCCAGCGCAGTCACATCCGCCAATTCATAGCGAGCGGCCAACTTTTCGATCTCCACCAGATCCGTACGCCAGTGCCGAGGCTGATGCTCCACCACTTCCTGCCGATGGTCGAGCGCGGCGTCTCTATACAGCTTCTCTGGCCGCAGCATTCGATACCCCAGCACCGCGGCAATGAGGAGCGCTGCCGCGGCCATCGCCAGCATCCACCGTCGCGACCGCTCTCGCACAATCTGCCGCGAAACCGACCGTTCGAGCGCTCCCGCATCAGGAAGCCCCGCGCACAACGCCTTGCGAAGCCGCGCATCCATCGCCCTGTGCTGCTCCATCTTCACAGCGCAACTCCGGCACTCGGCGAGGTGCGTATGAAACAGGACCTTCCGGTCTTCTTCCATCTCCCCCGATAAATACAGCGGCGCCAACTCCTCGATATCTTTGCAATTCATCGAATGACCTTCTCGCTCTGCGTCAGTTTTTCGCGCAGCGATTGCCTGGCCCGGCTCAGCCTGGACATCACCGTGCCTATGGGAACCGACAAAATCTCCGCAACTTCGCGGCAGGTGAACCCCTCCACCACGCCCAGCAGCAGCACCGTGCGGTGTTCCGGCGGCAGCGCATCCAGAGCCTGGGAGATCTCCACATTCTCGATCCCCGGCGAGGTCGCGCCTACCAGAACGCGGTCCTGTAACGGAACCGTCGCCGGCATGGCGCGAACCTTCCTGCCCTGTCCATAAAACGTGTTCAGCATGATGCGGTAGCACCACGCGCGTGCGCTGGTGCCTTCCTGAAACTGCCGGAAATTGCGCCACGCCTTGAGCAGAGTCTCCTGCACCAGGTCGTCGGCCGCGTGCATTTCGCCGGTCAGCCGGCGCGCGAAGCGCAACAGGCGCGGCGCCTCCGGCATCACCATCAGCTCGAACTCACGCTGGTTCCGAAACACCTTCTAATGTTGTAACTCACCCAGCGCGGTCAGGACTTCCTCGCTGTGCACGTTCGGCTTCACGCCGGTGTACACTTTGCGGATCACGCCCTTCGGATCGATGAGAAAAGTGTTCCTTGCCGCGACCATCCCGTTCGCGGCTAGCGACCCGTACGACGCGATCATTTTCTTCTCCGGATCCGCCAGCAGCTTAAACGTCAGGCTTTCTTTGGTGCAGAACTGCTGATGCGAATCGATGTTATCCGCGCTGACGCCGACAATCGCCGCCTTCTTCGCCGTATACTGCGCCAGGTCGCGCTGGAAATTGTGCGCCTCAATGGTGCAGCCCTGCGTCATGTCCTTCGGGTAGAAATACAGCACCACCCACTGGCCGCGAAAATCCTTCAGGTTGACGGTTTTACCTTCCTGCGATTGCAGGGTGAAATCAGGAGCGTTGGAGCCTTCGGCCGGCAGATCCGCGGCCAGCGCCGAACCGGCTACGAGGAGGGTGAGAGAGAGGAGGTGTTTCATACCTCTCTAAACGCGCCAGGGCCACAAATTCATCCATGCCAGATTCCGGCGAGCGCTGTTTTGAAATTCCCGCCTAGAATCAGCTGGATATGCCGGTCCGAATAGTTTCTTCGGACCAATCCTTCGGTCAATTCGAAAATCTTTTTCGAATAATCGATGCCGTCCAAGTCATATTTCCTGGGAAGATTTTCCTCCCCGGCAGAATGGGGGTCCCTTCCATCCAGATCGACGTCGCTCCCGACGCCAACGTGCTCCACCCCCACCAGCCTCGCGATGTGGTCGATATGGTCCAGCACGGCATCGATGGTCGCGACGCCGCCCGCGCTGGCAAAACCGCGCACCATGGTCACGCCCATGACGCCGCCCTTCGCGGCCATCCGACGGATCGCATCATCCGTCTTGCAGCGCGCGCAGAACACCAGGCTCCGGCAATTGGAATGAGTCACCAGCACCGGCCTTGCCGACGCCTCGATCGCTTCGAGCGTGGTCCTGTCCGCGCAATGCGACACGTCGATCGCCATTCCCACCCGGTTCATCTTCTCTATAATCGCTGCCCCATACTTCGTCAGGCCGATGTCCTTCAAGTCCGACGACCCTCCGCCGATCCTGTTTCCCTTGTATGTCAACTGCGACACGCGCTGCCCCAGCGCATAAAACCGGTCCACATCTTCTACCGTCCGGAAGTGTTCTGAGTTCTGCTGCCCAATCACAATCCCGATCTTTCCCAGCGCCTTCGTTCGCTCGAAATCCTCCACTCTTTCGATACGCAGAAACTGCGCCGGCCGCGCCGCGATAAACGTGTTCCACCGCGTGATGTCCCGCAAGGATTCGCCGTAAATATCGCCGCTGGTGTAGCCAACCGCCGGATGGAACACGTTAATCCCGGAACGTTGCAGCCTCTCAAAATCGGCTTGCCGGAACCGGGCGGGATCTGTCTCCCAGCCCGAAAATTTCCGGTAATCGAGGGTCAGCAGGCCCAACATGTCGATCACGGTCGAGTTCCGCACCAGCTCCACCGTGCGCGCACAATAGGTCGCCCGACTCTGCGCAAATAGCGAGAAGCGTCCCCTGTTGATCATGGGCGCGGCGAGGGACAACGCGGCGCTCCTGAAAATCGCACGACGAGAAATCACAGAATTTCGAAAGTGTAGCATGATCTGGTAACCTGTCGGGACACGTGCGCCCGACTCCTCTTATCGGCACAATCGTTCATCGCCTGGAGAGCTACTTCGAATTCGAGCAACTGGGTACCAACTGGCGCACCGAAATCCTGGCGGGCCTGACGACGTTCGTCACCATGGCCTACATCGTTTTCGTGAACCCTTCCATCCTTCACGAAGCCGGCATGCCGTTCAAAGCTGTGGTCGCCGCGACGTGTTTTTGCGCCGCCTTCGGCAGCATCCTGATGGGCGCCTTTGCGCGCTACCCCATCGCACTGGCGCCCGGCATGGGCCTGAACGCTTATTTCACCTATACGGTGGTCAAAGGCATGGGTGTGCCCTGGGAGACCGCGCTCGGAGCCGTCTTTCTATCGGGAGTCGCGTTTCTCCTGCTCACTCTTCTCGGCATCCGCCAACTGATATTTAAAGCGATTCCGCAGGAGCTCTACGCCGCCGTTGCATCCGGCATCGGACTCTTTATCGCGATTATCGGTCTCCGCAACTCCGGGATCATCGTGGCCAGCCCCGCGACTCTGGTCACGCTCGGCAATCTCCGCGACAAGAACACGCTGGTCGCCGTCGCCGGATTATTGATCATCGCCGGGCTTCTTGCCTGGAACGTAAAAGGCGCGATGCTGATCGGCATTCTCTCCACCACCTTGCTAGCCGCGCTCTGCGGCCTCACCCACTGGGCGCCGGAAACCTACCGCATCTCCGACATCTCCGCCACTTTCGGCAAACTCAACATCAAAGCCGCACTGAAACTCGGTCTCCTCGAAATCGTCTTCGTGTTCCTCTTTGTCGATCTCTTCGACAACATCGGCACGCTGGTCGGCGTCGGTAAAAAAGCCGGTCTTTTTGATAACGCGAACCAGATCCCGCGCATCCGCCGCATCCTGCTTTCCGATGCAACCTCCACAATTGCCGGATCGCTGGCCGGCACGTCCACCGTGGTCAGCTACATCGAAAGCGCCGCAGGCGTGGTCGCCGGCGGACGCAGCGGAGTCACGGCCATCGTCACGGGACTCCTGTTCATCACGGCTCTTTTCCTGGCTGCGCTGGTAGGCGCAGTCCCCGGCGCAGCCACTGCCCCCGCGCTCATCATCGTCGGATCGATGATGATGTCCCAGGTCAACGAAATCCGCTGGAACGACCCCATCGTCGCGATTCCCGCCTTCCTTACTCTGGTCACCATCCCGCTGACCTTCAGCATCGCCAACGGCCTCGCCTTCGGCTTCACTTCTTACGCGATCCTGAAACTCCTCAAAGGCCAATTCCGCCGCGACCAATGGCTGGTCTACGTCCTGGCCGCCCTGTTCATCGCGCGCTTCGTCTATCTTGGGAAGGACTAAACATGTTCCCTATCCGCCTGGGAACCGACGCCGAATTTGCTCAATGGCTAAGAAGCCTTGAGCCGGATGAGCGTAAGTGCTCGGCGAAGATATCAAGGATATCGAATTCTCCTGGCCCATCGGTATGCCGCTGGTTCGCTCGCTGGGACACGAATTATGGGAAGTCAGAAGCAGCCTGCCGCGCGGGAGGATTGCAAGGGTGATCTTCTGTGTGGAGCAAGGCGGGATGGTCCTGCTTCACGGCTTTATCAAGACGACGCAGAAGACAACGCAGCGAGAAATCGACCTGGCGCTCAAAAGGAAAAACTCATGAAGAAAAAAAGCATCGGATCGACCTTGGATAGCTGGTTAAGCGAAGAGGGCATCCGGGAGGAAGTCACTGCAACCGCCATCAAGCGGGTCCTGGCCCGGCAAGTCGAAGCTGCCATGAAGGAAAAGAAATTCTCCAAGGCCGAGATGGCGCGAAGAATGCAGACCAGTCGCGCCGCATTGGATCGCTTGCTCGATCCAGAATACGAGGCAGTCACGCTAAGCACCCTGCGCAAGGCGGCCAATGCCGTAGGCCGGGAACTTCGCCTCGAGCTCCGTTAACTCAGGCCGCGGCGACCGGCCAACTAGTGGCGCGGAGAAATCGTTACCGTGCCATCCCCTCCATGACTGTCGGGGTTCCGTTAGAAGTGCTGAAGTCTGGCCGTGCTCTGATCTGGAACCTCGACAGTGATGGAGGGGATATACTGCCGTTCTGCCTGCGACTGGCCACTAGTCCCCGATCTGTTCGCCCCTGTGCGGTACAATCCACCCAATGGCGCGCAAGCTGCCTCTATCGTTCTTTCTCGCGCTAATCCTCGCCGCGCAAACCCCGGTTATTCGCGTCGACACCAGGCTGGTCCAGGTGAATGTCATCGTCCGCGATCAGAACAATCGCCCGGTTGAAGGACTCGCCAAGGCCGATTTCACCGTCTTCGACCGCAACAAAGAACAGAAAATCGCGCTCTTCTCCGTCAGCTCCGTCCACAAACTCCAAAAGCCGCCCGCACCGCTTCCGGCCGGCATTTATACGAATCGCCCGGAGCAGCGCATCGATTCGCCGACGACGGTTACCGTCGTGCTGCTGGACGCCGTTAATACGCGCATCGAGGATCAGGCGTACGCCAAGGGGCAGTTCATCAAGTTCCTGAGCCAGATCCGCCCGCAGGATCGCGTCGCCGTCTACGCGCTGGGAAACCAGTTGCGCATCCTTCAGGACTTCACTGGCGAGTCAAAAGCGCTGCTCAATAGTCTCGCCCGTTTTCGCGGCGACGCCTTGCCTTACGTGCAGGACTCCGAACCCGACCCGTCCGATACCCGCGACGACCCCAACGGGGCGTACTCCATGGACAAGTGGCTCAACGACAAAAATGCCCTCATGGCGGATATGGCGATTCAGAAACGCGTCCGCGCCACCGTCGGCGCAATGGAGGCGATCGCGAATCACATCGGCCATCTTCCCGGCCGCAAGAATCTGGTCTGGATCACCGGCAGTTTCCCCTTCTCCGTGGGGCAAAAGTCGACCGAAAGCATCACCAATTGGGAGGACGTGCAGGATCCAACGCAAACCGGCGCGGCCAAGGGCACCGGAGGATTATCGAAGACCGCGGTGACGGGAGGCTCCGGCGCAGCCTACAGCGTCTACGGCTTTGACAAGCATTCTCTGCCCGGAAACACGCAGCCCGGCCGGGAAGCTTTCGCTTCTTTCGACGCGGACCTGGCTCGCGCCGCCAAGGCCCTCAACGAGGCCGATATCGCGGTCTATCCAGTGGACGCCCGCGGACTGCTTACGCTTCCCAAGATCATGACCGCCCAGTCCAGCGGGTTTATCAGAACCAATAAGGCGGGCTCGCAGGCCCAGCCCCCTCTCTCCTTGACGCCAGCGGGGATGAACACCATGCAGGTGATGGCGGAAAACACCGGAGGGCGCGCCTATTACAACACCAACGACCTGGAGCACGCCATCCGCGACGCCGTCGACGATTCCGAAGTGACCTATACCCTGGGATTTTATGCCGACTCGAAAACGCTCGACTCGGAGTTTCACAAATTGAAAGTAGTCGTGGATCGCAAGTCTGTCGACCTGCGCTATCGCAAAGGGTACATGGCGAGTCCCTCCGGCGCGCCCGACGCGGACCAGCGCGACGCCATGATTCAGGACGCCCTCTGGAGCCCTCTCGATAGCGGTGGCGTCTCCCTGGCCGCGCGCGTCGAAAAATTGCCCAAGGGCGTGCGCATATCCGTCTCCGTCGAACCCTCGGATCTGGTTTTCCAGGAACATGACGCGCTGCACACTGTTTCGGTCGAATTCGCCTTCGCGCTGCTGGCATCCGACGGACGGAATCTGGACACCATCCACCAGATCAAAACCATGGATCTCGACCAGAAACAATATCTGGAGCTGACCAGGAGCTTCGTGGTGAGCAAGACGCTGGACCCGAATCCCGCTCTCGCCCAAATCCGAGTAGTCCTGTTCGACCGGGGCTCAGGTCGCTTAGGCTCGCTGACCCTGCCGGTGAAGTAATGCGTCCGACCCTCGCCGCGGCGACTTTCCTGGCAATGGCGTTCCCGCTGTCGGCGCAATTCGACTACGACCGGAAACAGGCCTTCGATACTACGTGCGAATCTCTCCACGCGCGCCCTGACGCGGAGATTCGTGGCTGCGGATTCACAGGCCCCGCGGCGGCCGCGTCAACTTCATACACGTTTCCCCGAACGGTAAGAAGCCTCCTTACGCAGGAGCGATTTTTCAACATGGCGGCGGCCAGTCCATGACCAACTATCTGTCCGAGGCGATCATCCTGGCCCGCGTTAGCGTGGTCTCCATGCTTGTGGATGCTCCAGCCCGGGGCGAAGGAAAGAACTCGGAGATCAATACGATGAAGCTTGAGGCCGCGCGCGATTTTCAGGCCGAGATCGTGATCACGGAGCGCCGCGCGCTGGATTGGATGCTCCAGCAGCCGGGCGTGGACCCGAAGCGAATCGCCTACGTCGGCCATAGCTATGGAGGCATCGCGGGCGGGGTCCTCGCCGGCGTCGAATCGCGCTTCGCGGCATTCGTGCTGATCGGCGCGGTCCCTTCGTTTGCGCGGCATATGGAAATCAACGGCAGCCCGTACTGGCAGGACATGCGAAAAAACATGACGGCTGCTGAATTCACTCGAACTCTGGAACTGGTTCGCGAGACGGATCCCGGCCGTTACCTGCCGGCCGCTCGCGCGCCGGTGTTGGTTCAATGCGCGCGCTTTGACACCGACGACAATGTGAAAGGCTGCCCGGAGATACACGGTTTCGCCGGTGGGCCAAAACGCCTGGCCTGGTACGACGACGACCACAACTTCACCTCGCTTGAAGCGATGAAGGATCGCCTGGACTGGCTCGAAAAGCATCTGAAATTGAAACCGACCGCCTTACGGTGACGCTTCCTTCTCCACTGGCGCCGGCGCCCTCAACCCCGACCATTCCTCACACACCAATATCGAATTTGCCGGATTTCTTGGCGAGTATTTCAGCCCGGATACTCCAATCAGCCTGTGTGGATCCGCCGGCAGATACTCGCGCAGGGTGGATACATCCTGCGACGCCGTATAGTGCACGCCTCGGACCGTATAGAAGTAGTACAGCGTCTCGTCGGTCGCCTCGGAAATCATCGCGTCGCCTAAACGGCCCTGCCGGTGGACGTTCAATCTCCGCTTGCGCTCGCGCTTTTCCGGAGTCCCATGCACTCGCGACACGATCCACGCGGCCAGGCCCATCAGCACCACCGCGACGCCGCATAACACGGCAACTTGAACGTCTGCCGTCATCTTCTTGAGCGATCTATCTCCCTAGCCTTTGATCACGGGGTTTTCCAAAACCCCGATGCCGTCGATCTCGACCCGCACCGTCGATCCTGGCGCGAGCGGGCCGACGCCCGGAGGCGTGCCAGTGGCGATCAAATCGCCCGGCTCCAGCGTCATAAACGCCGTAATATAAGCGATTATAACATCCAGCGGAAAAATCATATCCTGAACCGAGCCGTCCTGTTTCACCACTCCGTCCACTAACGTCCGCACCCGCAGCGACGCGAAATCCACCTCATCCTTCGACACCAGGCACGGCCCAACGGCGCAAAATGTGTCGAACCCTTTACCCCTGGTCCACTGTCCGTCTTTCTTTTGCAGATCGCGCGCCGTTACGTCGTTCACGATCGTGTAGCCCAGAACGTAATCGAGCGCTTCTTCGCGCGAGACATTCCGCGCCCGGTCGCCGATCACGATCCCCAGCTCGCCTTCAAAGTCCACTCGCTCGGAAAGCGACGGATATACAATCGCATCGCCAGAAGCGATCAACGAAGACGGAGGCTTCAGAAAAATCAGAGGCTCAGATGGAGCTTCGTTGCCAAGTTCCCTGGCATGTTCAAGATAGTTGCGGCCCACACAAACGATTTTGGTGGGAGCGCAGGGAGGCAGCAGGCGGATTCCTGGCGTGGCCGCATCACTGGGAGGCCCATAGCGAACATCCGGCGAATCTGGCGCGGTCGACGGAGCGGATGGGTTTAACGAGTAGCGAATCTGCTTCATGAGAGGTGCCCTCTCAAGATATAATAGACAGAGTGTCCGCTGCACCGGCATTTCTGTTGATGAGCTCCACTCCCACTGCAACCCAGCGGTTCATCGCTGCCTGGTTCGACGACACCTTCGCTGGAATCCATCATCTGGACTGGTTCGATTGGACGATGATGGTGCCGTATTTCGCCGTGCTGCTGGTGCTTTCCTGCTACGGCCTGCACCGCTACGAGATGATCCGCGGCTATTGGAAGCACCGCAAGAAGTTCACCGAAGTGCCTCCCCAGCGCTACGCGCAGTTGCCTCGGGTGACCATTCAGCTTCCGATTTATAACGAACAATACGTCGTCGAGCGGCTCATCGAAGCGGCCAGCAAAATGGAGTATCCGCGCGAGCTGCTTGAAATTCAAATCCTCGACGACTCCACCGACGAAACCCATCCCTTCACCGCCGGCCTGGTCGAGCAATACAAAGCTGCCGGCCTGCCCATCGAATACATTTATCGCGCGAATCGCCACGGCTACAAAGCCGGAGCCTTGCAAAACGGCCTGCAAACGGCCACTGGCGAGATCGTGGTGATTTTCGACGCCGATTTTATCCCGCCGGTCGATTTTCTAGAGCGGGTGGTGCATCAGTTCGCCGATCCGAAGGTCGGGATGGTGCAAACGCGCTGGGCTTATTTGAATCGCCACTACAACGTGCTGACGGAAGTCCAGGCAATGCTGTTAGACGGACACTTTGTCCTGGAGCACGTGGCCCGTTCAGGAGCGGGATTATTCTTCAATTTCAACGGCACCGCCGGTGCGTTGCGCCGTGAAATGATCGACGATGCAGGCGGCTGGCAGCACGACACGCTGACCGAGGATTCCGACCTGAGTTATCGCGCGCAGCTAAAGGGCTGGAAATTCGTCTACTTGCCGTCGATCGAGTGCCCCTCGGAGCTGCCTGTTGAAACTTACGGATTCCAGGTCCAGCAATCGAGCAGGGCAAAAGGGCTGACACAAGTCGCGATGAAG
>Ga0182024_10013577_pt1 | contig 15869 bp, 14 predicted proteins | sample P32metaG_FD_120480 | JGI IMG/M metagenome (GOLD analysis project Ga0182024, IMG submission 120480) | Permafrost microbial communities from Stordalen Mire, Sweden - P3-2 metaG (Illumina Assembly) | ecosystem: Environmental > Terrestrial > Soil > Wetlands > Permafrost | place: Sweden: Stordalen... | reverse complement strand
TACCAAGATCGGAGCCATCCGTCGGCGGATTAGGACGACCGTCCGTCGGCGGATTAGGACGACCGTCCGTTGGCGGATTGGGACGACCGTCCGGCGGATTGGGACGACCGTCCGGTTGACCCGGGCCCAGACCACCACTACTATGGTGCGTGCCATCGTCGCCGGTGTGGCCAATGGATGACTTGTCCGACATATTCTGCGACCACCATGTGCCGTTGAAGCTTGCGTCTTTCCCGTTCGCATCCTTCTCATGAGAGAAGGTGCCGTTGCCGTTGTCGACTCCACGTAGCAGCACGCGCTCCTTGCCATCTTCATTGGCGTACATGTGGACTAAAGTTTTATTTCCCTGATGCTCCAATTCCAGTCGAACATCTTTCTTTGTGCCATCTTTGTCTGTTACTGTGACGTGATCCTTTCCGGAGGCAGCCAATTTTTCAGCAGTCTGCAATTTTTGTTGAGCTGAGGAATTGGCATCAGACAAAACATCCTCTGGCTTGGGGGACGCGGATGATTGGGATGGCGCGAATTGTGTATCCGGCAAAATTCCCTGTTTAACATAGGCAGCAGTGTCACTCTTCACTTTCGCGTGCTGCGTGCTAGCAAAGTTTGACCAGTCGTGATGCTCAGTCGGTCTAATATCAGGATGATCGGCAGACTTGGTGGTTTCGCGCGCAGAATCGCGCGCTTTCAGAGCGCTATCAGACATATCGGATTAACCTACTAAATTATTGAAAGACGGCAAGGTTCAGGCTTTGTGACGTAGCACTAGATGAGGGCAATAGATTAGTTGGGCAAGCAACTGTGCGCACCGCATCTAGTGAGTGCGAGGAAGGCGGGTTGGTAACGTTGTGCGAAACTAAGAAATTCGCGCTACCAAGTGGGAGCTGGTGGAAGCTATGCGCAATACCTCAAATTGCTGGGCAAGCAGAATGGTAAGGGCGGGTCTCAGGGACGCATCGACAAGCAGTTGGGGCAGTTGCGGTGGGTCTTGTGCTTCACGGTAACGCAAAGTTGTTACCAAGGTATTACCAGGGAAGTATTTTAAAAAAGATCTGCCAGCAAGGGAGCAATGTGCGACTGCCGCGCAGATTGGTTCAGCTCTTGCCGTTCTAGCGCCTGGTCAGGCGACCATTTACATTGAGTGTCTTGTCTGGATCTTTTTTCCAACAGCAGTTTATCTTGATCGGTGGTCAACTCGGTTGCTTGTTGTGATGACTGTCAGAAAAGCTCCGAAAAACCATCGCTTTGGCATGCGAAAACCACTGATAAAAGAGCACGAACAGAAAATTTCGCCCTGATTTGGTTGTGAAGTGGCGTTGGCGTCGCCTATTTGGCACGATTATTGCCTATAGACATAAAAATCGGCAAAACTTATGTCTATAGGCAATAATCGTCAAAATTAACGCACAGTGCGGCTTAATCGGAAGCAGACTATGTTTCATACAGGACAAAGACGAGGTTAGCGCTGCTAGTAAATCACGAAGATCGTGGATCTATCGTGAGCCTCCATCTCACTTACCGCGATGGGGAAGAACGCGAGTAAATCTCTGCTTGCCCAAGCGCCTGTAAATGTCGAAGTCAAAGTCATCATCGATGGTGGCAATTGCCGCTATCCCCAAACGCTCGGATACGGCAATGAGGGACAAATCGGCAAAGAGGCGTTAGACTTTAAAACATGCCTGAGCCGATACAGCTGGAATCTTCACTTGACCGTCGAGTCGGTGCCATTGCTGCCACTCTGGCTCTAGGTTTGCTTACCTTTCTGTGTCCGTGGCAATGCGTTTTTGGCGATACGGATCCATCGCAACCAGCATTGGAAAAGCAACAACCAGCATTGGAAAAGCAACAACCAGCATCCGATTTCAATAAGAACCTGGGCGCAGGCATCAATCTAGGCAATGCGCTGGAGGCTCCTCGTGAGGGAGATTGGGGCGTGACGGTGCAGCCGCAGTATTTTAAGGTCATAAAAGAGGCCGGCTTCAGCCACGTACGCATCCCCATTCGCTGGTCGGCTCATGCGGACAAAGACCCTCCCTACAACATTGATTCCGAATTTCTTCAGCGGGTGGACTGGGCTGTCGATCAAGCTTTATCCAATTCACTGGCAGTGGTGATCAATATGCACCATTACGAAGAGATGGAAGAATCATCTGAACCGCAGAAAGAGCGGTTCTTAGCAATGTGGCGACAGATCGCCGAGCACTTCAAGACAAGACCGGCGCAGGTAGCGTTCGAGATTTACAACGAGCCCTGCAAATCGCTCGATGCCACCAAATGGAATGCTTTGATGAGGCAGACCCTGGCGCAGATTCGCACGACCAATCCACACCGAATCGTTGTCGTCGGACCAATAGGATGGAACAACCTGCACCAACTGAAGACTCTTGAACTGCCAGACAGCGATCGCGATCTGCTGGTCACCATTCATTACTATGAGCCGTTTCACTTTACGCATCAAGGCGCAAGCTGGGTTGGAAAGGAGAGTGATGAGTGGTTGGGAACAAAGTGGAGCGCTTCCCAGGCGGAACAAGAGGCGATCGCTAAGGACTTCGATGAAACTGCACAGTGGGGCAAAGAGAATGACAGACCCGTCTACCTTGGCGAGTTCGGAAGTTTTTCGAAAGCTGACATGGACTCGCGAGCGTTGTGGACCGACGCCGTACAAACGCAAGCACGTGTTCGTGGTTTCTCAACCGCCTATTGGGAATTCTGCTCGGGTTTCGGCGCCTATGATGCAGCCAAAGAGCAGTGGCGCGCGCCATTGCTGAATGCGCTGCGCAACGCACAGGTGAGTAGATAATCCAATGAGCAATGTCCAGAAATTGCAAGCCGTTAATGCCACCACTTACAATGGCACCCGCGTTTAGAGAATTAGAATGAATCAAAAGCGATTGACTGTTTGGGATTGGCTGGTGATGGGGACGGTGGTGGTCATTGGATCGTTGTTCATTTATCTGCATGTCTTCGTCAAACTTTATGGTGTTACTAAGGAACCAGATCTCACGCTTGCACAGGGGGTTCCAACCGAAGTTTCAATCGAGACAATTCACGGAAGGTATGACTCGCATATTGATGAACTCGGATTCAGAGTTGGCGGATACCATACTGAATACTCAAGTGACGACCCGCACTATGACGATGTCTTAGCCGCTGTGCAGGACGGAAGTGGGATCAAAGTGTGGGTGTCTACCAAACAAGAGACAGTTTTTCCCAGACACGACTATGTTCCGATCTACAAGTTCGGCGTTGGCGATAAACTGATAGTTTCGTATCAAGAGACAATTGAGAAGAATCGGAAGGGCAGCGATGCTATGCTCATTGTCGGCATGGCGCTGATAGCTTGTGGTGTTGTGCCGTTGCTTTTGCGCGCGAAAAGGGCGCGTTTCTAGAAGCGTACCTTAGGTTCCATCATGCAAGAAATGGCTCATTATGCCAGGAATGGCTCATTATGCAAGCGACCTACAGTTGCTATTTGTGAGCGTCGAGCAAGTTGGTGGCCAGCTTTGTACTAATTTCCTTAAATGCCGCGTCCGGAGACATTTCTGTGGGCTCCAGCCCGTCACGAGTTGGCACCACGCGATTGGCCCAGGTGTTTCCAGAGGGATTGGTGTAAACGCACATTGATTTATGTTCGGTTGTGAAATAGTCCTTCATGCTCGTGGGATTTGCGGTCGACAAGCCGAATGTGCCCGTCTTGCCGGGAAGATCGAGGACAAGATCCACATCAAAATTGGCATCAATGCCTGCTGCTCGAAGATCCTTGACTAAAACATCCATAAACGGCTTGGTGGCATCCGGATTGTCCTTGTACTGCTGCAACGTGGTCTCCACCGACTTCAAATCTCCTCGCAAAATCGAAGTCTCCAGTGTCCTCAGCGTGTCGGACTGTTCAGGAGAGAGAGCGGCCTTATCTGGGAAGTTCATGGCGTCCAATTTGGATTGCGCTCTGACCTCCGTAACTGAGCGTAGAGTTGATTCCTGACCATTGGCGTGATCGTGCGCAAAGGGATCGAATTGCCCTTCCGGTCTCGCCAAAACCTCTTTCGTTTTTTCAGTCATGAATCAGGACCCTTGCCGGTGTTTAGCCGTATTCGTTTGTTTGGTTTGTAGTGGTTCGGAATTGTTCGTGTTTGCTCGGATTTTCGCCGCTGTTTTGTCCATTTAGTCTAGAGCTATAAAAAAGTGGCTGTTTTGTATTCTAGAGCTATAACCATCTGTGCGGTCGCGAATTTCGAATACTATGCAACATCTATATACCCTGCATGAAAGAATCGGATCGAATCAATCAATCGCCTCAATCAATCGCTTCTTCCAAAGCTGCATACGGCATTGTTGGCTTTAGGGATGAACGCTCACTCCGCGACCGGGTGGGCGAATTCGATGTCCAGCGTGCGCATGTAAGTCTGAATGCCGGCGTCCTGGATCGGGATGAGCCGCGCTTCTTCGCCAGATTCATTGTGGTGGGAGTGCCAGAAATATGGCGGTGTTACAAATGCCGAATACGGTTTCCAGTCCTGGCGAACGGGGTTGATGAGCCGTCTTTTGTCATCGATATCGGGGGAGACAAGGGTGTAGCAACCGGGCTTGCAATCAAGTATCAGATCAAGGGCGACCGAGTTGTGACGATGTGGCGGTTGCACCGAATCAACAGGCAATAGTCCAAACATCGCCCAGAGCGTATGTGTCACAGTCATGGTCTGTGGGAAATTCTTGTTGGCGAGCAGAACTGACACTCTGTTGCGGTCTTTTGATCCCGGATCTTCCGCTACCTGCTTCAACTGCCGCTGGCAATCTTCCGCTTTGTAGAGAGTGGGAGAGAATCGCTCTTTCGTCGGTGTAACGCCCAGATAGGCGAGCAACGGCTCATCAGTGATCCAGTAAAGAGCAGAATCGCTATCAGCTGTGTGAACAAACTCCGCACCACCGGCGATGACGAAGAAATCACCTTCATGCCAGTTTATTTCAGTGTCTCGCGCTCTGGTCGTGCCGTTACCACGAATCACGTAATAGAGCTCGGAGGTAGCATTCGCCACAGTGCGAATGTTTTCGCCGGGGCGAATTCGAATGAAACTGGCAGACAAATTCGGGCTGGTGGCAGGACCGGCGCAGATCAATTTGTCGCTTAAGTCGAAGGGGATTATCCGCGTCTCTCCCTGCTGGTGCAAACTGCCGGGCAGCTCAGCATACGGCACTTGCTTGATCGCGCCGCGCCCAAGCGGATTCGCCGCTTTCGTGTACTCGAAGAATTGCACGTCCTTCTGGAGGTCGGCCACGACTTGCTTGGACATCAGTTGTTTCACCTCGTCTCTAATGAATGTTACGGTGTTGAATGTTGCGGTGTTGAATGTTGTGGCGTTGAATTTTGCGGTGTCGAATTTTGCTGCGAAGATACCTTCTCGACAAAAGCTTTAATTGAGCCCTGGAACTGTTCCGTGTTCTGCACTCCCATGTCATTGTGACCGCAATCTTCAAGCAGCACGATTTGCTTGGGTTCGTGAGCGCCTGCGAACATTTCCTGGGAATGCTGGAATGGCACAATCGTGTCCTTTTTTCCGTGCAAGAACAAAATGGGAGCAGTTATTTGCTCCATCGCCGCTACATTATCCAGATGCGGCTCCGGATAGGCAAAATCGGGATAAACGTACAGCATTGGAAAAAGTTTTCTTCCCATCGCCGGCAGACTGGCAATTCCTGATTGCAAGATCACACCTGCGCATGGTCGATTCACTGCCAGGTTGGAGGTGACGCCGCTGCCTATTGATTCCCCATAAAGGAAAATCTTGTTATCCGGAAAGTGTAATTTATCATGCACATAGTCGTACACGCTCAAACCATCTGCGAGTATGCCACTAATGGTGGGGTTACCGGTGCTCAATCCATAGCCGCGATAGTCGTAGAGAAGCACACTGCATCCAGCTTTTGTCAAAGCGTTGGCGATATAGAAGCGATTGGAGATATTGCCGGCGTTGCCGTGGCTGACAATGGCGATTCGATCCGATCCGGCGACTGGAAACAGCCAGCAATGCAACTTTGATCCATCGGCTGCTTCTACGTAGAGAGTCTTTTTCTTGATTCCTGCAATCGGATCCCACTTGTAGTATTGATTGTCTCCGACTGTTGGACGTAAAACGATCGCGTTGATGTTTTGCGGCTGTTGGATGATCCAGGCGAAAAAGAAATAAATTCCTGAGAAAATCAAACCGAGGATGATGAACCCTGCAACACGGTAGCTTTTTCTCGTTTTGGCAGGCTTGGCGCCGGCCGCAGTCGTTGCTGGATCAGGAGGCTTGGCACCGGCCGCTGCGGTTTCTGGATCAGGCATGTCGGAGCTTCTCCCTTGGTATTGATACTCTTTTCAGATTCACTCGACATTTTGATCACGCCGTTGGCGGATGAATGAAAGAATGCAACGCTACCTCTGAAATAGCAGTTGAACAACTACGTATCATATTATGCACGTTCAGCAAACATAAAACCTGCAGATACTGCCCCAGTCCACCAGCCCGATCGCCAATCGCAGTGCACCTCCGCCTTTCAAGAGCTTCATGTACAATGTTTATTCCAGCAATCATTATGATGATGCGTATGATGCCATGAACTTCCTGGTGACAAATGTTTCAATTTGAGATTCCGTCGACGCTTCCTGATGTGATTCTCCTTTGTATTACCTTGATACTCACCGCTGTAGTGCTTAAATACAAGCAGAAATCCGCAGGATACTACCTTCTCTGTTGCGCTGTTTACTCGGGCACAGCTGTGGTAGCTGCTCTTGAGCTTAAGCACAGCGGCTTCGATTTCTTGCGTTTGCTTTGTCTGGGTGTATTTCCTGGAGGTTTCGCTCTTTTTGTTATTTTGTGGCTCTTCGCCCGAAGAAATTTCAAAATCTTGCCCAAGCTCTTTGTCCTCTATGCTGTTCTCATAATGACTGTCGCGGTGGATGCGTTTGCCATCGAACCGAAAATACTTGATATCACATACGCCACCATCCAAAACAAAAAGATCAACACGCCCTTTCGCATTGCGGTGATGAGCGATTTTCAAACTGACGGCGTTTCAGATTACGACAGAAAGGCAGTCCTAGCCATGCTGGCGCAGAAACCGGACCTAATTCTGTTACCAGGTGATTATGTTCAACTCAACGCGGCCATCGATTGGCCTAAGCGAAGTGCGGTGATAAAGGACGTAAATCAGCTCTTCAGAAGTTTGAAACTGTCGGCGCCGATGGGCGTTTTTGCTGTGCCTGGAAACTGCGAAGATCAGTATTGGACCCAGATTTTTCGCGACCTTCCCGTGACCTGTTTCGCGAAATCAGGGACGGTGCACGAAGATTCTCACTCGCAAAAATTTGCCGTCACAGGATTGACTCTGGTTGATTCTTTCAATCCCTACATAAAGATTGAGCACACCGATGAGTTTCACATTGTTCTGGCCCATGGTCCCGACTTCGTTATGTCCAACCCAAATGCAGACTTGCTTGTCTGCGGTCACACGCACGGCGGGCAGGTGCAGATTCCTTTTTATGGACCGCCGATCACCATGTGTCATCTTCGGCGGGATTGGGCCCAGGGCACCATACAAGAGATTTATCCGGGCACCACTCTGGCTCTTTCGCGCGGTGTCGGCATGGAGCGAGAATTGGCGCCGCGCCTGCGATTCTTCTGCCATCCTCAAATCTTGATTCTGGACATGAAGCCGGCCTTGTCCTCTGGGATTCATTGATCTTCTATCCGGATTGGCGCGTTGCGCACCAGACCCGTCACATCTGGACACTTCGATTTTTACTTCCTTTTCTGGATTTAGACTGGGGATGCATCCAGCTATGTTGAGCGTTGCCAATTTAGTGGCTGAACCAGTTTCCAGATCCAGGTGCACAAGCTCACTTTCAAGAGATAGTCCTAAGTATTTTGCGGATGAGCCTGGCAAGCCAACAATATGCCCCAGCTGAACCTTTAGATCTGATACCACAACCCTTTCTTTCGTTATGAATAGGGAGGAGGAGCAGTCGTCGACAATGGCTGGCTTTCCCAGGTGTCTATAGCTGCCTCCTCCGGGCGATATGACGTTGACGCAGTCGTCGCAAATTTCTGTAAGTTCCAAGTTTTGTCTTGGATAACTTTCCGCGCAAGTTTGTTCACAGAGAACATAGTACTCACGCCCTTGACCTGTGAATGCCAAAACACATCTCTGTCCCTTTTCAAGCACATGTTTGCAGGCAAGTGTTTCGTTCGTTCGCTCATGATTGCAATGCAGCGGAAAAGGAGATTTATACTCATTGTTCATCGCTATTCAATCCTTGTAGCGATGCCATAGATGGCGTTTGCCTCAACCCATCCATTGAGGCGACCGTGATTGTTACCAATCAGGAAACGGTCTCCATTAATTGATTTGATCAGATGCAAATAGACTTGCCGCCTTACGCGCACCAGAACAATGTCACCTTCTTTTAGCCGATCGACCGGGCATGGAGTGACGGTGACAAGCGCACGATCGCAGACCTTCGGACGCATTGAGTTTCCGCGCGGGCATATCTGCACGGTTTCGCCGCGTTGCAGTGCGGCTATTTGATTGGGATTAGCATCCATAAAAATTCTCCTTTTATTTTGTTTCCGTTTCTTTCTTTCTTTCTTTCTTTCTTTCTTTACTTCCTAACTCTAGGAGATAATGGTGACAACTCTTGTCACTATTTGGGAAACGAATTTCTGGCCATGACGCCACCCCTGCTCGCTTGGCGTAAGATAGTCCTGCCAGGGGAGGTGGCGTTGAAAAGCTCAAGCAAACAGTTAGCGATTGGTTGGGGATTTTTGCTGATCCTGGCTATGGCATATGGCGACTTTGCGATGCCGAAGTGGCGCGATCAAACACTTTATGTGGAAGCGCTCTTTCCCGCGGAAAGGTCCGGAGCATCACGCGAAGGAAGCTCGCACGAAGCAGGCCCGCACGAGGCAAGTGCGCAGGAAAGGACCATAACCAGATCCACACCGGAGCGAGTATTGGCAGATCCTCTTTCCCTTGGCTATCCGCCCCTTTACTCAATCTTCTTCAAGCAACTCTCGACTCTGCGTCCTTCCATATCTTTGCTTATCTGGCAATTCGCCTCTTTGCTCGTCCTTGCCTACGGCGTTTTCCTGCTTGGCGCCGGCGCCAGCAAGATGGATGCGCAGGGCAGCGAAATGGCTGATGAAGGATGGTTTGCCTTTGCTTTTCTGCCTTTTGTACTTGCCATTTGGAACGGAACCGGCAATGTCATCTTTGGGCTTTTCCCGGCCATGCTCGGATATTTTGCCGTAGTGGCCAAGAAGGAGTTCTTAGGCGGCTTCGTTCTCGCCCTCTGCTTCGTCGACTCTTGTCTTTTGGTGCCTGCATCCGTCATGTCGTGCGCCTTGCTTGCTCGCGGTAAGCCGCGCTGTCTCATCGGTTTGTTGGTCGGGCTTGCCTTCTTCATGGGCGTGAACTACTGGTTCGCCCCGGCTGCATTTACGCAGTGGTTGCAAGCCAACCTGCCCGCCACAATTGTTCAATTCGATCCATCTGTGAAACTGCCATGGTTCGTTGCCAATCTGCCCCAGGCAGTGACAATGATTATTCCTCTGGAAAAGCAACCCGGGTTGATTCAGCTGGTCTGGTTAGGTGCCTGCGCGATCGTTTTAATTGTGGTTTATCAAGTTCTTCAGCTAGTGCGCAAAACGAAAGAGAACTTCAATGTGGCCCCCTTGTCGTTTGTCACCGGCATCTACTTGATACCGCTGGTAGTGCCAGGGCTGCGTTACCTCGATTTGACATGCCTGCTTCTTTTGGGGCTGATTGTCTTTTCTCTGGAATGGCGGCAAGCTACCGATTGGCGCCTGAAAACTCTTGTGCGAGTGAGCGCCATTGCCATCAATGCATATGGCGCCTTAGTCTATTTTGCAGCGCCGATTGCCTACCCAGTTATTCTGGGCGTTTGCCTGCTGGTTCTCTTCAGGCGTTTGATCGAAGCAATACACCTGGCTGCGCAAGAGCATGAGGGGTTGGTGCGACCGGTTGATATTGACTGAGTTGAGATTCGTCTTATCTGCGCCAGATCTTGTTTTTAGAGCCTCAGCCTGGGGAATAGAGCAACTGGTGACATCGGTCTCGGTTGGTGTTGGTAGTTTCGAAGGTTTCACAGGTTCTTCATAGGAGTGGTTATGCCAGTTCCCCTCAAGGCTATGAAACGAGCGCTGCGGCACTGCCGCAATGACGAGTGCAGCCATGCTGTGCTGGAACTGAACGCCCTGATCAATGAGCATCCGGACGCCTGGATTGCGTACTGCATCAGGGGTGCAGCACACGCAGGATTAAAGCATAATTTTGACGCGATCAGTGATTATGCGCAGGTCCTCAAGCAAGCTGACTACTTGAACGCACGCAACCGGGCGAAGCTGCTCGACCACATCATCATGCTTGGCATTAATCAGTCAACCATGCAGTCACAGCGCTACACTTGGACCCCGCCGCGCACTGTGGGCGGTTTGGGAACTGCGGGCGGTTTAAAACTTTTCTCGATCGATGACAATATGATCGATAAGATCTTCTCAGCTAAGAGCAGTAGTGGAAGTGGGAGTACTGTGGACTGGTCTCGAAGTTATAGCAGCAATTCGTCAAAGCAGGCGAATGTGGGAAGAATTGCCGCAGTTGGCAGATTTCTTCTTGACCAAAGCGACATAGCAAAGATCACTTACCTTGTTTCCAACCAAGCGATGCACAAATCCAACGTGCGCAGACTGACACTGCAAGCGGCTGAAAATCTCGACAAGCTGCTGCAGAAAATCAATTTGAAACCAAAAGTGGTCGGTTCATGCGTGATTGGCCGCGATGGGTTTTTGCTGGCAAGCACTTTACCAAAGGAGGATGTGGAATCTTTTGGCATGCGCTCATTGGCATTCCATCTCAGTGCCAGCATTGCCAGCAAGAAGATTGGAGATGAGGAAGTTCGTCAGAGTCTGATGCGCAGCACGCAGGGTTACATAATCATTTTCGACTTTAGTGGTGGCATTCTCGTTACTGTTACCAACGAGAAAGACACCGCTAAATCAGTAAAATTGATGGAGAAGATCAAGAAGCTCAGCGGGAAATGCGATTATGCAATTCCTCCAGCGCCGTATACAGTTGGGAAAGCTCATCCAGCGTGTTGAAGAAGCCAAAACTTACTCGCACCAGACCTTGAGCAGAAGTGCCCAACGTTTCGTGGGCTCGTGCCGCACAGTGCAGCCCGGCACGCACTGCAATTCCGTAATCGCTATCGAGGGCATCAGCGATCCGGTCGGCGCTCAGATCCTTCATACTGAATGAAACAACGGCGGCGCAGGCGTCTTCTTCACTATACTTTCGACCGTTAAATGTGTTTCCCGCTACCGTTATCCAGTCGCGCGAACGACACCATTCTCGCAGCGATTGCGCCAAATGGCTCTCGTGCTTGTTGCGGTGATCGGCGCCCACTTCTTGCACGAATCGGACACCTGCCATTAGAGAGGCGATGGCCGGAACTGGCAGTGTACCGGCTTCCAGTCTGTCAGGCAAGTGCACGGGCATGTCGAGCTGCTCTGAAGCGGATCCGGTGCCACCACATACGAGCGGCTCCAATACCGTGTCGGAATTACAGTAGAGCAGCCCCACTCCGGGACTTCCCAGCATATGTTTGTGCCCAGGTGCGGCCCAATATGTTATGCCGTCACTTTTCAAGGTATCGCATTTGGTGCCCGCGGTCTGGGCCGCGTCAATCAATAGCTCCACTCCTGCTGCCTGGCAAATTTCCGCGATTGTCTCTAACTGCAGCTTTTCACCTGACACATTGCTGGCTTCCATAAAAACACAAAGGCGAGGGCGCACCGACTGAAGGCAATCTTTCAGCTGCGCTGGATCAATTATGTTATGAGCAGCGTACGGCAATCCTTGAATCTTGATGCCGATGTTTTTCTGTAACCTATGCAGCGGGCGCATTACAGCGTTATGCTCAAGGGCGCTGACAAGCACAACATCGTTGCGTTGGAAGTTGATGCTGCGCAAGACAATATTGATCGATTGAGTGCAGCCGGGTGTGAAAATCAGGCGCTCAGCCCTGGATTCAGGCAGTCCGAGAAAATTAGCCAGAGCAGTGCGGGCATCAAATATGGTGCGGGCACTGTTTAGCGAAAGGCGATGACCACCGCGCCCGGGGTTGCCGGTTGTTCGCAATACGGCATCGTTTTCTCGATAAACCAACTCCGGTTTCGGAAAACTGGTGGCCGCGTTGTCAAAATAAATCAGTTTGTCTTCCATGTGTTATCAGCGATTATAACGTTTTCTTAGCGGGCGCCGTCAATGAGTGTCGTCTGCATTATATAAAGTGCGCAGCGGTTGGCAGTGGCTGCCACTTTGGCACGTTTCGATTGCAGTATGTGTGGAATAAAAATCAAGAGAGATAGAGCAAGTATGGAAGAGTTAGAACGTTGAGCACTACCAGACAAGACCTCCAAAAGTATCTGAGCAGCGCAGATGATGATGTCGAGAGCCTGCTCAAAGACCTAGTCGACAGTCCGGCTTATGGTTTTCATTCGATTGGTCCAGATGGAGAATTCCTTCACATCAGCAATGCTGAGCTTAGCTGGCTGGGCTATGAACGCAAAGAAGTGATTGGCAAGCTGCGATTTCAGGATTTGCTCACACCAGAGGACAGAAAACGGTTCGAGGTAAGGTACCCAATCTTCAAGAAATTGGGAATCGCCAAAGACGTCGAATATACCTATGTGAGCAGAGACGGTCGCATGGTGCCCGTGTCCATTAATGGCACTGGAGTGATGGACGCGGCCGGCAAGTTTGTCAGAACCCGATCAGTTATCGTCGACCTGACTCAACGCCGGCAGGCGGAAGCAGCGGCAAAGCAGCTCGCTCTGCACCAGCAGCGTGAGGATCTGGCCACTCTGCTCGCTCATGATCTGAAAGTGCCGCTGTTAGGCTCCAATCGACTATTAGAGTTGCTTCTCGATGATGAGCTGGGACCAACAACATCTCAGCAGAAAGAGATCTTCGAATCGATGAGAGCCTCCAATTCTATGGTGCTCAAAAAGATCAAGACGATCTTGGAAATTTACCGATATGAATCAGTCGATGTGCCGATTCTCTCAAGGATGGTGCCGCTCTCAATTGTGCTTGAGCGGTGCATCTCTGAAGGCTCGGCGCTGCCTGCCTGCTGGGAGAAGGGGCTCACTTTTGAATGTGATCTACTAACCTCATCAGCTATTTCTGTGGATGATAGAGCCTGGGAGTTGCTGTTCAAGAATCTTCTCTGCAACGCCCTGAAGGCATCGCCGCCGAAGGGAAAAATCCGCGTGAGCAGCAAAGTGAGTGGCAAACAATTCGAAGTTTCAATCGTGGATCAAGGCTCAGGCATTCCCTTAGCTGAGCAGGACAAGCTGTTTGTCAGATTCTGGCAGGGATCAGGACAACAGCTGTCAGTTAATACGGGCATGGGTCTGTACCTTTGCGGAAAGATTGTTGCTGCCTACGGCGGGGTTATTGAGTGCAACTCAGAACCTGGTCAGGGTGCCAAGTTCACTGTCACGATGCCGCTCTAGCAACTGGCTCCGGACTGATTCTAGATCTTAATCGTTGCAGTCTTGCGTGTTGGTGCTGCGCGTCCACATGTCGACAAACACTCAGTTTTCATTTTAGAATGACTCTAGTTATCTAAGGTCGAGTGCAGAGCAACGGCGAACTGTGGAGGGAATGGTCATCGCAGACAAAAGAGAATGTTTTGCGCAGATTTGAGGAAAAGTCATGTGTGTGAGCTCATGATTGCTGATCAAGTGATTCGCCGGTATCGCATGTGGTGCACCGCAGTGTTTTGTGCCGGTCAGCTCGACCAGCTTTCCAGCGAAGTGGAGGGAATTTTGACCAGCCTCAATGTCCATCCGCGGAACTCCAGTAATTTCGTGAGATTTTGGATGACGATTTTTCTTGGATTGGTAGGCTCATTGATTTTCAGTGATTCGTCCATCGCCTCAAGCCATCCCGTTCCCGAAAGATTTTTAGAGACAGAAAGCACAAGGTCCGAAGTACCGCAGCGTGTGATATTCGTGCCGGATTTTGACACAATTGGCGGTTGTGACGGATTTCGAGAGTTGTTGCCGCATATTTTAGAACTTCATCCTTCCATCGTTTTGCTGAGTGCTGAGGATCTCTATGATGGAAGAGGGGTGAAGATCTGCAAACAGTTTTGCGACCTCTAAAGTCTAATCAACAGTTGGTACTTATGGCCCTATTCGACCGAGTGACAAAGAGCAAGGTGGACCCCAAAGTAAATCTAAAAGTCTATCCTGAGTTTTCCGGCACCTGTTGGCATTATGTCCATTATACGTGGTTGACAAAGGTCGTAAGGAATGCTACACTTGCCTCATGAATCGCACCCGGGCTTTTAAAACAGAATGGTTTGCCAAAGCCGCTGCAAAAGCCAATATAACCGATTCGGAATTGTGCAAAGCGATTAAGCAAGTGAGGCTAGGACAGTGCGACGACTTGGGCGGGGGAGTATTTAAGAAGCGCCTCAATAAAAATATGCACCGAAGCATAGTGATTGCAAAGGGCGGTAGGTACTGGATTTATGCCTTTCTGTTTGCGAAAAAAGACCGCGAAAATATCGACAACAAAGAGCTTGAGGGCTTCCGAGAATTAGCCGATGAGTACGCAACCAAAACAGACAAAGAGATCAAAAAAGCGTTAGAGGGCAAGATATTAGTGGAGATCTGTCATGGCGAAGAAATTTAAAAGCGATGCTTTCGAAGCAATCCATAGCGCCGTATCCGGCATGCACAAAGTTGGCATTGTCACTAAAGAAACCATGCGCCACTTTGATGAAAGCTGTCTTGCAGTGCCGGAGGAATTAGGACCGAAGCAAATCAAGGCATTGCGCGAAAGCTATCATGTGAGTCAGCCTGTCTTTGCACGTTATTTAAACACCAGCGAAAGCACGGTAGAAAAATGGGAGTCAGGAGCAACAAAGCCACAAGGCGCAGCACTGAAGCTTCTATGCGTCGCTAAAAAACATGGGCTGGAAGTGCTCACCTAAAAAAGTTGCGGTTAGATATTGGCGACCTGAGCATCCCATAAAAAAATCTTGGTTTGTGGTAAATGGAGGGGACCCAGCGGAGGCTTTGCGGAGCTGGGGAACAATTGCCACCAGCTCATGGCGCCACTAACTCAGTGCCACTACCATCGGTGCTAACGCCCGGCTGTGGTGCCTGAGTAAGGGAATTGATTGAGGGTGATGTGGACGTCGCCACCGATCTGATACTGGAAGTAACGGTCAACCTGGCAAAGCGCTTTGCTTTGCTGCACCAGACTGGGGGCTGGATACGTAGCGCTTGGGCAGCCAGGTACGGCACGGCTAGTGCAATTGTCGCAACCGAATGGATAGACGCCGATAGTACCCGAAAAACCCAGATTGTAGGGCAAGGTACCCATGGCATCGCCAGAGAAAGGATAGTTTCCGGGTCGGTTGGCAATTGAATCTACAGGTATAAGCTGACCTGCTTGAAAGGTGCCAAAGTTTGTATGGGTCTCTCGAGCGAACAGATAAAAATTGTTGTCGAAATACTTTGGATAGTCCGGGGAAGGCGGCGCCAGGTTAGTTGATCGAGGCAAGGGCAACGTAATGGTATATAGCGCATTGACACCATTGACTTCGCTGATATCGACAACTTCGTCTGCCAGAGTGCCACCATCAACGTTCAAAGTGACTTCAGCAAAGGTTGCCCCAATTCCTTGAGCAGTGCCGGCGATGCACTGGTCGTTGTTGGCAGGCGGCGGAGTGGTGCCATTTGTGTAGAAGTTGGCCGAAAAGGTTGTCGGTGGTGCGTAGCTAGCAGTGGTTTTAT
>Ga0182024_10013576_pt1 | contig 15869 bp, 19 predicted proteins | sample P32metaG_FD_120480 | JGI IMG/M metagenome (GOLD analysis project Ga0182024, IMG submission 120480) | Permafrost microbial communities from Stordalen Mire, Sweden - P3-2 metaG (Illumina Assembly) | ecosystem: Environmental > Terrestrial > Soil > Wetlands > Permafrost | place: Sweden: Stordalen... | reverse complement strand
GTCCGAGGACTCCGTGTCCGAGGACTCCGTGTCCGAGGACTCCGTGTACGGGGATGGTGCGGGGCCGGGCGAGATCGCCGTGACCTCGTTTCCGATCATCTCCCGCGCGCGCAAGCGGCGGCTTTATCGCCTTCCGGTCTTGCGTGGCGTCGTGGCCCTGGTCGAGTCGCTGGGCATCGGGCTCAAAGCGCTCGGCATCTCGGCCAACGCGCAGCTGCCCGAAGCCGACCAAGAGATCTCGGGGGGCGCCTGGGCGGGAACCGTGATCGTCTCGCTGGTCTTCGCCGTCGCCCTGTTCTTCGTCGTTCCGGTCGGAGCCACCAGCCTGATCAAGCACCAGCTGGGCTCGTCGTGGCTCTTCTGGCTGGTGGAGGGAGTGCTGCGCACGGCGATCTTCCTCGGCTACCTGCTGCTCCTGTCCCGCATCCGGGATCTGCGGCGCGTGTTCGAGTATCACGGCGCCGAGCACAAGGTGATCTCGTGCTACGAGGCCGACGACAAGCTGACGCCCGAGCGCGCCAAGCTCTACTCGCGCCTGCACCCGCGCTGCGGGACCAGCTTCCTGCTGGTGGTGATGATCCTGGCGATCTTCGTGTTCGCCCCCATCGGCCTGCCCGCCTTCTGGATCCTCATCCTGACCCGGATCCTGGGGATACCGGTGATTGCCGGGCTGTCCTTTGAGATCATCAAGTGGGCTGGTCGCAACCGCTCCCGCCGCTGGGTGCAGGCGATCATGTATCCGGGTCTGCAGCTCCAGCGGCTGACCACCCGCGAGCCTGACCTTGACGAGCTGGCCGTTTCCATCGCCGCGCTCACGGCGGTGCTGGCGGTCGAGACCCCCGGTATGACCTCGGCCGCCGACCTGATCGGCGTCGAAGTCGTCGCCTAGGCGGCATTTTTGTTGGGTGGCGGGGGACGACCAGCCCCGTTTTGGCTCCCAGCGGCCCCTTTTTCGGGTGCGCCGGTCCCGGGTATCTACTGATCAGTAGCCCGACGCAAAAAGGGAGACATTCGATGTCCGACGGCGGAACGGTTGACAAGGCGAAGGGCAGGGTCAAGGAAGCGGCTGGAGACCTGACCGACGACCAGAGCCTCAAGAACGAGGGCAAGGTCGACAAGGCCAGCGGCTCGGTCAAGAATGCGGTCGGGGGCGCGGCCGACAAGGTCAAGGACGTCGTCAACCCCGACGACTGACCCGGCGCCGACGAGTTTGTAGGAGCCGTCCGCGCGCCCCCGTCCCGGGCTGCGAGCGGGCGGGCTCCTAAACTCGTCTCCATGATCGACGACCTGGTCGCCCAGCTGGAAAACCGCTTCGGCGAGCTCGAATCCGAGCTCTCAGACCCCGAGGTGATTGGCGACCGCGCCAAGTTCGAGGCCGCCAGCCGCGCCTACCGCGAGCTCGAGCCCGCCGCCCGCCTGGCCACCGAGTACCGGCACGCCGCCGACGACCTGGAGGGTGCCCGCGAGCTGCTCGAGGACGGCGAGGATGCCGAGCTGCGTGCGCTCCTGGAGTCCTCACTGGAGCGGCTGTCGACGCTGGAGGAGGAGATCCGGCTGGCCATGGTCGAGCGCGACCCCAACGACGACAAGAACGTGATCGTCGAGATCCGGCCCGGCGCCGGCGGCGACGAGGCCGCGCTGTGGGCCGGCGACCTGTACCGGATGCTGACCCGCTATGCCGAGCGCCGCGGCTTCAAGATCGAGCCCCTGTCGATCGGCGACGGCGACTACACGTTCGCGGTCAAGGGCGACGGCGCCTACTCCGTGTTCAAGTTCGAGGGCGGGACCCACCGCGTCCAGCGCGTGCCCGAAACCGAGTCACAGGGCCGCGTCCACACCTCCACGGCGACGGTGGCGGTGCTGCCCGAGGCCGACGACGTGGAGGTCGACATCGATCCCGGGGATCTGCAGATCGACGTCTACCGGTCCTCGGGACCCGGAGGGCAGTCGGTCAACACGACCGACTCGGCGGTCCGGATCACCCACAAGCCGAGCGGCCTCGTGGTTTCTATGCAGGACGAGAAGTCTCAGCTCCAGAACCGGGAGCGAGCGATGCGCGTCCTGCGGGCGCGCCTGTACGAGCGCGCGCTCGCCGAGCAGCAGGCTGAGCTCGGCGCCAGCCGCTTGGCGCAGGTCGGGACCGGCGACCGGTCCGAGAAGATCCGCACCTACAACTACGGCGAACGCCGGGTCAAGGACCACCGCATCAACCTGCTCGTCCACAACCTCGAGGAGATCCTCATGGGCGATCTCGACGAGCTCACCGATTCGCTCCAGGATGATGAGAAGCGACGGCGCTTGGAGGAGCGCGCGGTTGGCTGAGGCCGCGCTGCCGGCGGCCGGCTCCACGGTGGGAGCGGCGGCCGCCTTCGGCCGGGACGCGCTGGCCGCCGCCGGATGCTCCACGGCGCGCCTGGACGCCGAGCTGCTGCTGGCCCGCGCGATGGGCGTGGGACGTGAGCGCCTGGTCATGGATCGCGATGCGGTCCTGGATCCGGCGGTCGCCGCCTGCTTCGCGGCGCTGCTGACCCGACGCGCCGCCCACGAGCCGGTCGCCTACATCCTCGGCCGCCGTGACTTTCGCCACCTGACGCTGGCCGTGGACCCGCGCGTGCTGATCCCTCGCCCCGAGACCGAGCTGCTCGTCGAGGTCGGGCTGGAGCTGGATCCGGGAGCGCATGTGATCGACGTGGGGACCGGGAGCGGAGCCGTGGCGCTGGCGCTCAAGCAGGAGCGTCCCGACCTCGATGTGGTCGGCCTGGACGTGAGCCCTGATGCCCTGGAGGTGGCCCGATCCAACGCCGTGGCGTTGGGACTCGATGTGGCCTTTTTGCAGGGAGATCTCCTGGAGAGAGCCGGGGCTGACCCGACCGTGGGGCTGAGCCTCGCTGGCGCCGCCGTGCTGGCCAACCTGCCCTATGTGGCCGCCGGCGCCGAGCTCGAGGCCGACATCGTCGAGTACGAGCCCGCCGGAGCGCTGTTCGCGGGGGCGGACGGTCTGGACCTGGTGCGGCGGTTGGTCGAGCAGGTGGCCGTGGCGGCTGGGGCGGCTGGGGTGGATGTGGTGGCTGGCGTGGATGGGCGTCCGTCGTTGCTGGCCCTGGAGATCGGCCCCGAGCAGGCCGCCGAGGTGTCGCGGCTGGTGGGGGAGGCCGGGTTTGCCTCGGTGGAGGTCAGGCGAGACCTGGCCGGACTCGAGCGAGTGGTCGTGGGGTCGGCGTGACCGGGTCCGATGCCGAGGTCTTCGAGCGCTGCTTGGGAGTCGGCGGGATCGCCGTGTTCCCGGCCGACACCGTGTACGGGCTGGCGTGTGACGCTCAGAACCGGATCGCGGTCGAGCGGCTCTACCGGTTCAAGCGCCGGTCGCTGGACAAGCCCTCGGCGGTCATGTTCTTCGATCTCTCTCTGGCGATGGCGGCGCTCCCGGAACTGGGCCCGCGCACCCGGGAGGCTCTCGAGCGGCTCTTCCCCGGCCCGGTGACGACGCTTGTCCCCAATCCCATGGGGCGGTTCCCGCTCGCCTGCGGTGGCGATCCGGCAACCCTGGGGCTGCGGGTGCCTGTGGTGCCCGCGCTGCAGGGGGTCAGGTGGCCGGTCCTGCAATCGAGCGCCAACCTCGCCGGGGGGCCCGACGCGCGGCGGCTGGAAGAGGTTCCCGAGCCGATCCGCCGGGCCGTCGACCTGATCGTCGACGGCGGCGAGCTTCCGGGCACTCCCTCCACGGTTGTCGATCTGCGCGCCTACGAGGACGACAACACGTGGAGCGTCGTCCGCGCCGGGGGCATGGAGATCCAGGACGTGGCCGCGGCGCTGGAGTCGCAGTTCCATTTCGACCCCTCCACCTACGCGGACATGATCCGCACGGAGATCCCCGACTACGAGCGCCTTCAGGAGGAGCTGGCCGCGGCCAGCGGAGCCGAGGCGCGCCGCGTCCTGGAGCTGGGGACGGGGACCGGCGACACGGCTCGGCGGCTGCTCGAGCGCCATCCGGACGCCCGGCTGGTGGGGGTGGACGAGAGCGAGTCGATGCTGGTCGCAGCCCAATCGCGCCTGCCGGCCGAGCGGGTTGAGCTGCGCGTCTCGAGGCTCGAGGACGAGCTGCCCGAGGGACCGTTTGACCTGGTCGCGAGCGCTCTCTGCGTCCATCACCTGCGCGCCTCCGGGAAGCGTGACCTGTTCGCTCGCATCCGCGCGGCGCTGGCCCCCGGCGGCCGGTTCGTGCTCGGTGACGTGGTGGTACCCGTCGATCCGCAGGACGCCGTGGTCCCCCTGTCGCCCGGCTATGACCATCCGGACTCGCTGTCTGACCAGATGACCTGGCTGGCCCAGCAGGGGTTTGCGGCCCGCGTGAGCTGGGAGCACCGGGACCTGGCGGTGGTCGTGGCCCAGGCTCCGGGGGAGGCGGACGGCGGCCGCTGAGCCCCGGGGGGTCGGCCGGCGGTGCCGCACAGGGGGCGGCCGGGCACGGTCGCAGGGGGCGGCCGGGCGCGCCGCTACCATTCTCGATCCGTGAGCGTCGACCTGCCGCCCGACTTCTTCAACCGCCCCCTCGCGGAGGTTGACCCCGAGATCGCCGAGGTCCTGGCGCTCGAGCTGGAACGTCAACAGCGGACGCTGGAGATGATCGCCTCGGAGAACTTCGCCCCCGTGGCCGTGCTGGAGGCGCAGGGCTCGGTGCTCTCCAACAAGTACGCCGAGGGCTATCCGGGCCGGCGCTACTACGGTGGCTGCGAGTACGTCGACATCGCCGAGCAGCTGGCGATCGACCGCGCCAAGGAGCTCTTCGGGGCCGAGCACGCCAACGTGCAGCCGCACGCCGGCGCCCAGGCCAACAACTCCGTCTACCACGCGCTGCTGCAGCCGGGCGACACCCTGATGGGTCTCGAGCTGGCCCACGGCGGTCATCTCTCGCACGGGATGAAGATCAACGTCTCAGGCCGCCTCTACGACATCGTCGCCTACCACGTCGATCGGGAGACGAGCCTGATCGACATGGATGAGGTGGAGCGCCTGGCTCACGAGCACCGCCCCAAGATGATCGTCGCCGGCTGGTCGGCCTACCCGCGCCAGCTCGACTTCGAGCGCTTCCGGGCGATCGCCGACTCGGTCGGCGCCTACCTTTTCGTCGACATGGCCCACTTCGCCGGTCTGGTCGCCACCGGCCTGCATCCCTCGCCGGTTCCGCTGGCCGACGTGGTCACGACCACGATCCACAAGACGATCGGGGGCGGACGTGGAGGCATGATCCTCAGCAAGGAGGAGCACGCCAAGAAGATCGACTCGGCGGTCTTCCCGGGGCAGCAGGGCGGGCCCCTGGAGCACATAATCGCGGGCAAGGCGGTGGCGCTGCGGATCGCGGCCAGCGACGCCTTCCGCGAGCGCCAGGAGCGGACCGTGGCCGGCGCTCGCGCGGTCGCCGAGGAGCTGCTGGGGGCCGGCGGGGGCGTCTCGGTGCTCACCGGCGGCACGGATGTCCATCTCGTGCTCGTTGATCTGCGCGATTCAGAGCTCGACGGCAAGCAGGCCGAGGATCGCCTGCACTCGATCGGGATCACCGTCAACCGCAACGCCATCCCCTTCGACCCGCGGCCGCCCGCCGTCTCGTCGGGCCTGCGGATCGGCAGTCCGGCCCTGGCCACCCGTGGCCTGCAGACCGAGGACTTCGTCGAGGTCGGCAAGATCATCGCGGCCACGCTGAACCCTGACGGCTCGTTCGAGGGCCGTCAGGGGGAGCTGGCCGAGCGCGTGGCGGCCATCGCCGACCGCTACCCGCTTTACGCGCAGCTCGGCGCGCCGGCGATCGTCTAACCGCCCCGGCCCCGCTCGCTTCCGATCGGGGGTTTGTCCAGGTTCTGTGGCGGACTCGTGACGGCACGTGCCAATTGTGTGTGGCTTGCGGTCGCTCGCCCGCGGGCGTGCCCGTGGCGAGCGATCCTGACCGGATGGACCGAGCCGAATTCGAGCCATTCCGTGGAAAATCCCCACCGGAGCCGACGATTTTCCACGTTCGTCGCGCCCCAGCGGCATCCGGTGGAAGATCCGGCCGGCCAGTGCAGATTTTCCACGTTCTGCAGGTGGATGGCGTCGGGGAGCAAGCGGTTGGGAGGGTGGCGGCCGCCCAGCGCGGGCTCGTGCACCACCGGCAGCTTCACGCAGCCGGACTGGGCCGAGATGCGATAGCGAGGCTCGAGGTGCGGGGATGGCTGCACCCGGTGCTCCCGCGTGTGTACGCGGTCGGGCATCCGAGGCTCATGCCCCTCGCGCGAGAGCTGGCCGTTCTCCTCCACGCCGGACACGACTCCGTCATCAGCCACCTGTCGGCGGCGGCGATGTGGGGGATGGTGGCGCGCCCCGCGGAGTGCGTGCAGGTCACGGTCGTGGGTCGCGGCATGCGGCCGCGCCCCGGTGTGGAGGCTCACCGCGTCGCCGACCTTGATCGACGGGACGTTCGGCTCCGAGACGGGATGCCCGTCACCTCTCCGGCACGGACCATGCTTGACGTGGCCGGGAGCGCCGACATCGAGACCGCCCAGCGTGTGCTGTCCGAGCTACGCGTCCGCGGGCTGGCGCGGGACCCCGAGCTGGAGGCGGCAATGGAGCGAAGCCCCACCCGCACCGGGGTGGCGCAGCTGCGGTCGATGCTGGCCGATGAACATGGCCCGGCACTGACGCGCTCGGAGGCCGAGCGGCGCCTGCTTGACCTGATCAAACTGGCAGAGCTCCCGGTGCCGAGCTCCAACGTGCGGCTGCACGGGTTCGAGGTCGACGCTCTGTGGGCCGAGCGCAAGCTCGTCCTGGAGGTCGACGGATATGCATACCACGGCCACCACGCGGCCTTTGAGCGCGACCGCCGGCGCGACCAGACGCTTGCCGCCGCCGGTTACCGAGTGATTCGGGTGACCTGGCACCAGCTGCAGCGGGAGCCGCTGGCGGTCGTGGCGCGGCTGGCGCAGGCGCTGTCCGCGGCGGCGGCGGCGGCGGCGCCCGGAGGATAGGGCTGGGCACCCAGGGGGCCGGGTGGGGCCGTGGGCTGGGTGCCCAGGGAGGCCGGGCGACCCCGTGGGGCTGGGTGCCCCGGGGCCGCGCGATGCTGCGGTCGGGGTGGGATGGCATGCTTCGTGGGGCATGCGCTACTGGGATGCCGTGCTCTCGTTCGTGGTCGCGGCGGTGATCGCGTGGGCAGTGACGCCCTTGGCGGCCAAGCTGGCGCGCCGAGTGGGCGCCGTGGACCTGCCTCGGGAACGCGGGCTGGCCGTCCGGGAGACACCGCTGCTGGGGGGCCTGGCGATCCTGGTCGCCGTGCTGGTGGCGGCTGTCATATGGATGCCCGACGTGATCCACCTGCCGAAGACCGCGCATGCGGCCGGCGCGGGCGGCCACGTCGACACCTGGGGTGTGATGGGAGGAGCCGTTCTGATCACGCTCGTGGGAGCCATCGACGATGTCCGCGAGCTTCGGCCGGTGGTGAAGCTGGTCGGGCAGATCGTCGCCGCCGTGATCGCCGTGGAGGCCGGCGCCGTGGTCACCGACGTGACCCTGCCGTTCGTGGGCGCGCTCCAGTTCCCCAACGAAGGGGGGTTCCTGACGGTCGTCTGGCTGGTCGGATTGATGAACGTGGTCAACTTCTCCGACGGGGTCGACGGGCTGGCGGCCGGCATCTGCATGATCGACGGCGTCGCCTTCTCGGTCATCGCCTTTGACCTCAACGTGGGTGGCGCCGCGGTCCTGGCCGCCCTGACCGCCGGCGCGGCGCTCGGGTTCCTGTTCCACAACTTCCACCCGGCCTCGGTCTTCATGGGCGACGCCGGAGCGAACCTGCTCGGGTACCTGCTGGGCGTCGCGGCGGTCGCCGGGTCGCTGAAGACCAACGCCGTGGTCGCCCTGGTCGTGCCCCTCGTGGTCCTGGCCATCCCGTTCCTGGACACCGGGTTCGTGGTCGCCAAACGGCTGAAATACCGACGCAAGCCGTGGTCGGCGGATGCCAACCACTTCCATCACCGGATGGCGCGGATCGGCTTCTCGCAGCGCAAGACGGTCGCCTACCTGTACGGCTGGACAGTTCTGCTGGCGGGTCTGGCGGTGGCCCTGCGGGTGCTTCCCTACCACCGCGACGGCCACTATCACGCGGGGTGGATCGCGGCGCTGATCGCCCTGGCGCTGTTGGCGGTGGGGGCCAGCGCGTACCTGGTGTTCGTGCTCGAGATCTTCAAGTTCAAGGGGCTGCGGACCACCGAGCTGCGGGCCTCCGATCCCGATACCAGCGAGCACGAGATCGACACCCGGGTCGAGCGTGACATCGAGACCGGGGACTTCGAAAGGGTGCGATAGTCAGCCGATGCCGATCGAGAAGGCCAGTCTGGATCAGCTCGAATCCTTCATCACCGCCGACGGATCGGCGATCCGGGAGCTGGCGGGGCCGGCCTGGTCCCCGGTGCGTCACCAGAGCCTCGCCGAGGCGACTCTGCAGGCCGGTGGCGAGACCGCCGAGCACTACCACCCACGGACCGAGGAGCTCTACTACTTCGTAGAGGGCGAGGGGCGGATGCGGCTGGGCGAGGCCGAGGACTCGGTCGGCCCCGGAGACTGTGTGGTCATCCCTCCCGGGACGCCGCACAAGCTCTGGAACAGCGGGAGCGAGCCGCTGATCCTGCTGTGCTGCTGTGCCCCCGCCTATCGCGACGACGACACCGTGATGACCGGCAGGTAAGGCTCGCTGGCCGGCCTCTCCCGCATCGAGCGCGCCGGCCTCGTGGTCGTCGCCGTATTGACAGTGGCGGCGGGGGTCACGCGATATGCGACCGGGATCTCGCACGTGCTCGCCTTCATCGTGGCCGGCCTGGCGCTGGCCGGCGGGGCGTGGATCGTGTCCTTCTCGACCGAGCAGGTCGGGCAGCGCTTCGGCGTCGCCGCGACCGGCCTTCTGCAGTCCACGCTCGGCAACCTGCCGGAGTTCTTCGTCGTCATCTTCGCGCTCAACGCCGGTGACCGGATCGTCGCCCAGACCGCGATTCTCGGGTCGATCCTCGTCAACGCGCTGCTCGTGCTCGGGCTGGTGATCATCGCCGGAGCGCTCCACGAACGCGACCGGATCATGCGCTTCAGCCCCCGCCTGCCCAACGACACGGCGACGCTGCTGCTCGTCACCAGCTTCATCATCGTCCTCGTCGCACTCGCCGACTCGGCGCACGACACGGCCAGCCACCACATCAAGACGATCTCGATCGTGGGCGCGCTGGCCATCCTCGGCGTCTACGGGTTCTGGGTCCATCAGTACCTGACCAGCGAGCAGCCCGGGGCGCAGGAGGCCGGGCGCTCGCGGCTGTCGACGGCCACGAGCCTCACCCTGCTCGTGCTCTCCGGGATCGCGGCGGCGTTCGTATCGGACTGGTTCGTGCACGCCCTGGAACCGACAATCCAGACGCTCGGCATCTCCAAGCCGTTCGCCGGGCTCGTGATCGTCGCGATCGCCGGAAACGCCGTCGAGCACGCCGTCGGGGTCGTGCTCGCGGCCAAAGGGCAATCCGAGCTCGCGATCTCCGTCGTCAAGAACTCGATCGCCCAGGTGGCGGCGTTCCTGTTTCCCCTGCTCGTGCTCGTGTCGCTCCTCACCGCCACCACGCTGACCTTCGCCCTGGCGCCCGTGTTCACCGGGGCCCTGCTCGGCACGGCCGTGATCGTGTGGCAGATCACCGGTGACGGCGAGGCGACCCCGTTCGAGGGGGTGGCGCTCGTGGCGGCGTTCGTGATCCTGGCCGTCGTGGCCGCTTTCGAGTGACGATGGGGGAGGGAGAGCTCTCGCAGGGCCGGCCGATCAGTGCTATTCTGACGTTTACGTAAGAATCAAGTTCCCCAGAGAGAGAAGGGGTGTGGGCTCTTGTCAGCGATACAGGCTCCATCGGCAGGCCAGCGGCGTCGTCGACTCGGCGTCGACCACGGGCACGACTCCTACAAGTGGTGGGCCCTGTCGTGCACGAGCCTGGGCATGCTGCTGGCGACGATCAACTCCGGCACCCTGATCATCGCCCTCCCCGACCTCGAGCGGAGCCTGCACACCAGCCTGCTCGAGCTGGTCTGGGTGATCCTCGTCTACATGATCGCCTCCACGGTGCTGGTGCTGAGCGCCGGTCGCCTGTCCGATCAGTTCGGCCGTAAGAAGGCCTATGTCGGCGGCTTCATCCTGTTCGCAGCCGCATCGCTCGGCGCCGGGTTCGCCGCCAACGGCACGCAGCTCATCCTGTGGCGAATCCTCCAGGGGATCGGCGGCGCCTTCCTGTTCGCCAACTCGGCCGCGATCGTCACCGACGCGTTCCCCAAGGAGCAGCTCGGCGTAGCCATGGGGACCAACACGATGGTCGCCGCCGTCGGCCTGGTCATCGGGCCGGTGCTCGGCGGGGCGCTCGTGGCGATCAGCTGGCACTGGGTGTTCTGGTTCAACGTGCCCTTCGGCCTGGCGGGCAGCCTGTGGGCCTGGCAGGTGCTCCACGAGATCACCGGGCGCTCCGAGGATCGATCCTTTGACTACCTGGGAACGATCACGTTCCTGGTCGGGCTCACCGGGCTCGTCTACGGCATCTCGAAGGGCGGGATCGCGGGCTGGACCTCGCCGCTGGTCATCCCGAGCCTCGTCGTGGCCGCGGTCCTGCTGCCCCTGTTCGTCCTCATCGAGAGCCGCCAGAGGGCGCCGATGCTCGACCTCTCCATCTTCCGCAGCCGGCTGTTCGCCACGGCGTCGGGGGCCGCGTTCGCCAACGGGCTGGCGCGTTTCGCCCTCATGTTCGTGTTCGTCTTCTACTTCCAGGGCGTCCAGGGCGACTCGCCGATCCTGGCCGGCGTCAAGCTCGCCCCTCTGGCGCTCGGGATGCTGATCGCATCGCCGCTGGCCGGCGTGTGGGCGGACCGCCGCGGCTCGCGCACCCTCGCCGTGCTCGGGATGCTGGTCACCGCCGCCGGGCTGGCACTCATGACCACCCTGCAGCGCGACACCAGCTATCTGTGGCCGGGCATCTTCATGTTCGTCGTCGGCATCGGCTCGGGCATGTTCAATTCGCCCAACACCGCCGCGATGATGGGGACGGTGGCGCCGCACCGGCGGGGAATCGCCGCTGGCGCCCGCGTCCTGGTGCAGAACACGGGAGCGGTCCTGTCGATCGCCTTCGTGCTCGCCATCATCACCTCGGCGGTCCCCAAGAACGTCCTCTTCAGCGTCTTCTCGGGGCTGGCGAATCACATCACCAACGCTCAGTTGACGCCGTTCATCTCCAACATGCACACCGCCCTGTGGTGCCTGGCCGCCGTCTCGCTCGTCGGAGCCGGCATCTCGGCCGCCCGGCCCAAGGAGCTCGGAACCTCGGGAACCCGGGAGCAGCGTGAGCGCGCCGAGGCCCAGCAGCGCGAGACGGCCGAGCGCGGGGAGCCGACCGAGCGCGAGCCGAGCGAGCCCCAGGCAGCCCTCTCGTGAGCGCCACCGCAGCCACCGATCAGGAGCGCACGCTGCGGATCGGCGAGCTCGCCGAGTTGACCGGAACGACTCCGCGGACGATCCGCTACTACGAGGAGATCGGTCTCCTGGGGGGCGGCGCCGACCGGGTTCAGGGCAAGCACCGCTGCTACACGCAGGCCGACGTCGAGCGGGTCAGCGAGATCATCCGGCTACGCGACCTGCTCGGTCTCTCACTCGACCAGCTCTCCAAGCTGCTGGAGGTCGAGAGCGCACGCGCCGATCTGCGCCGGGAATACGCGCAGACCGAGGCCCCTGCTGAACGCAAGCGCATCCTCGAGCAGCTCCTCGAGCACATCACCACCCAGCTCGAGCTGGTGCACGACCGTCAGCGTGAGCTCGACGACCTCGCCGTCGAGTTGGAGCAGAAGCGCAAGCTCGTCAAGCAGCGGATTCGCGAGAACTCCTAACCGGGGCTCTCAGCCCGCCGGGCAGCCGATCGAGCGCGTAGGCCGGGCCGCGTTCGTCGGTTACCGGGTCGAGAACGGTGTGCTGCTGCTCTCCGGGGATCCAGTCGGGCCGGAGTCGGCGCTGGAGGGCCTGCTCTCGGAGGTGCTGGCCTTCGCCGAGGTTCGGGGTCTCAAGCTCGGCGCCGTCGGAGCCAGCGAGAGACTGTGTCCGCTTTATGAGCAGCGCGGTCTACGCACGCTTTATCTCGGCGACGAGGCGATCATCGACCTTGAGCGCTTCTCGCTGCAGGGGCGCCCGATCCGCAAGGTGCGCCAGTCGGTGAGCCGGCTGCGCAAGGCGGCCTTCGCCGCTGAGCTGCGGGAGGTCTCGTTGCTGGATCCCCTGCCAAGTGGATGCATAGTCCGCAGCGCTCCGTCGAACGTGCGCTGGGCAAGGTGATCGCGCTCGGCAACCCGCTGTTTCAGATCGAGGGCCTGTACCGCTTCAACGCCAAGTTCTTTCCGCGTTGGGAGCCGCGCTACCTGGTCTACCAGGGGCCGTTGAGCCTGCCGCGGACGAGCCTGGCGGCGATGTGGGCCGAGGGCCAGCTCTACAAGCCCCAACTCCGGCGAGGCGCGGGGTACACGGGCGAGCGCGAAGTGGCTCGCGCCCGCTAACCTCTCGTTAACCTTGCCGACTCTCCGCTACCCAGTTGGTGGCGGCGCGCGGCAAAAAAAGACGGCGCTGATCTCAGGCGACGCCTGGATTGCAGCGCCGATACCCTACGCGGCCCCTAACCGTATTCAGCTTGAGAAGAAGCGTCAGACAACATGACGAACAGCAGCCGTCCGCCCGTCACCGGGAGAGATGTCGCTGGAGCGGGCATGCTGATGCTCACCGTCAACCTGCTGTGCGCCGGAGTCGGGGCGGGGATCGGTGCGCTCGTGGGGGCGCTGGTGCCGCTGCTGCTGGCGGGCTTTCTGATCGGCTTCTTCGTGGGGATGCGAGTTGTCGCTAGCCGGTTCCGCCACATCTGATTCGCCGGTGACGGCGCTGAGCTTCCTCGACGTCGTGGTGATCGTGGTCGCGACCCCGATCATGTTGCTCATCGGTGTCCCGGCGGCCGGCTACTGCATCGCCGCCGGAACCTGGATCGCGCTGCGCGCTCTCGGGGTCGGCGTGGAGCGCTTCGCGAACGTGACAAAGGATGTCAACCGGGTAATCGGGGTACGTCTTGGTTACATGCTCGGCCGGCTCTTCACGCTCGCGATCGTCGTCATCCTGGTCAACAAGTCCGATGGCCAGAACGCCGGCTTGGCCGCCCTGGCCGTGATCGTGTTCGCATTCACCCTTCAGCTCATCACATCGGCGCTCTTCCGCCCGAGGTCACGATGAGCAACACCCGCAAGATCGCGTACGGCATCGGCGGCATCTATGTGCTGGGCATCGCGCTGCTGGTGGTCATCTTCGGTTTCGGCCACAAGAACAACACCTTCCAGATCCAGAACGAGTTCCAGCTGATCAACTGGGTGCACCTCGGCGTGTTCAGCATCAACCGGGCCGTCCTCTACCTGTTCATAGCTTCGGTCCTGACGGTGTTCACGACGGTCTGGATCGCCGACCGGATGCACGCGCGGCCCAACAAGGTGCAGACGGCGGTCGAGGTCCTGTTCTCGCTGATGCGCGACAACATCACCCGCGGCAACATGGACGACTCGCTGGCGGCCAAGTGGTTTCCGTTTCTCGGTGCGCTGTTCCTGTTCATCTGGTTCAACAACCTGATCGGCTACATCCCGCTGCCCACCAACAGCGAGGAGACGTTCAACGTCTTCGGCGCCCACATTCCCGACTTCGCGCTCTACGCGGCCACCGCCAACATCTCGGTACCCCTGGTGCTGGCGGTGGTGGTGTTCTTCGTCTTCAACTGGGAGGGCATCCGCGTCCAGGGGCCGATCGGCTACTTCAAGAGCCTGATCCCGTCGGGCGTCCACGGGCCGATGGTGGTGTTCATCGGTGGGCTGGAGATCATCTCCACGTTCATGCGCCTGATCTCGCTCACGATCCGGCTCTTCGCCAACATCCTGGCCGGCCACCTGATCATCCTGTTCATGGCCGGGGGGCTGGCGGTGATCCTCGGACTCTCCTTCCTCGGATGGTTCACGTTGCCGATCGGCATCCTCGTGTATCTGTTCGAGTTGGGCCTCGTGGCAACGCTGCAGGCTTTCATCTTCGCGACCCTGGCTGCCATCTACATTGGCGGCTCGGTAACTCATCACTAAACGACAAGGAGCTGAGCTCAAGTGCTTACACACATCCTCACGTTCGCTGCCTCCTCCACCGGAGTAGGCGCCGGGCTCGGGATCGGGATCGGGGGCGGACTCGGCGCGGTCGGCGCCGGCGTCGGGATCGGGATCATCTTCGGCAAGGTCATCGAGTCGGTGACCCGTCAGCCGGAGATGCGCGACGAGATCACCAGTATCCAGTGGCTCGGCTTCGCGCTCACCGAGGCTTGCTTCTTCTACGGGCTCGTGGCGGGCCTGATCTCCTACGTGCTCAAGTAGATGGCCGCTGCTCTAGTCCCCGCCGCCTCCAGCGGCTCCTTCCTGATCACGCCCAACGTCGGGCTGATGATCTGGACACTGCTGTTGTTCGGGATCTCCATGTACGTGCTGGCCAAGCTCGCCTTCCCGCGTATCTCGGCGGCCCTGGACAAGCGCCAGCATGCGATCGAGGAGTCGATCGAGCACGCCGAGAAGGTACGCACGGAGGCCGACGAGCTGCTCGAGGAGTACCGCGAGCGACTCCGCCAGGCACGCCACGAGGCCGAGGAGATCGTGGCGCGGTCGCGCAAGGCCGCCGAGACCCGTGAGCACGAGACCATGGAGGAGGCCGAGAACCAGCGCGAGAAGCTGCTGGAGCAGACCCGCCGCGACATCGAGCAGGAGACCCGGCGCGCGATCCAGGAGATCCGCAACGAGGTGGCGGACCTGACGGTCCTGGCGACCGAGAAGGTGACGCGTAAGACGCTCACCGACGAAGACCAGCGGCGCCTGGTCGAGGAGGCGCTGTCCGAGCTGGACTTCAGCGCGCTGGGCGCCGCGGAGGGGGAGGGCTAGGTGGAGGAGATCGGCCAGGTCTACGCGCGCGCGCTCTTCGAGGTCGCCACCGAGCGGGATTCGCTGGACGAGATCCACGACGAGCTGGGCGCGTTCGCCGACGCCATGAACGAGAACCGTGACCTGACGGTCTTCTTCTTCTCGCCGTACTTCTCGATCGAGGAGAAGAAGGAGGGTTTGGGGCGCACCGTCACGGACGCCGACCCCGCCTTCCGGAACTTCCTGGAGTCACTGATCGAGCGCCATCGGATGCCGGCCATCTTCCGGATCCGGACGGAGTTCGAGGCGCTCTGGGCCGAGGCCCGCAAGCTGCTGCCGGTCCAGATCACCAGCGCGGTGGAGCTCGACTCGCAGACGGTGGACGACCTGGGCAAGCGGATCGGCGATCAGGTCGACCGTCACATCGAGCTGACCGCCGAGGTCGATCCCGAGATCCTGGGAGGCGTCGTCCTGAGAGTCGGCAACGTGATCCTCGACGCCTCGATCAAGAGCCGACTGGAACAACTTCGAAAGCAAGTCGCGCGGGCCTAGGCGCGCGCGTCAAGGGAGCTAACCAAAGATGGAGATCAAGCCCGACGAGATCACCTCGATCCTCAAGAACCGGATCGAGGGACTTGACACCCAGAGCGCCGAGCTGACCGAGGTCGGAACCGTGCTCTCGGTGGCCGACGGCATCTGCCGCGTCCACGGTCTCGAGAACTGCATGTCATTCGAGATGCTGGAGTTCCCGCACGGTGTCACCGGCCTGGCGCTCAACCTCGAGTCAGACAACGTCGGAGCGGTGATGTTCGGCGAGTGGGAGGAGATCGTCGAGGGCGACACGGTCAAGCGCACCGGACGGCTGCTGGAGATCCCGGTCGGCGAGC
>Ga0182024_10013575_pt1 | contig 15870 bp, 17 predicted proteins | sample P32metaG_FD_120480 | JGI IMG/M metagenome (GOLD analysis project Ga0182024, IMG submission 120480) | Permafrost microbial communities from Stordalen Mire, Sweden - P3-2 metaG (Illumina Assembly) | ecosystem: Environmental > Terrestrial > Soil > Wetlands > Permafrost | place: Sweden: Stordalen... | reverse complement strand
TATGTCTGCCCGGCGAAAAATAGTCGGGGAAGACAAAATCGGGGCGTGATCGGCGCTGGAAAAACAGCTCACGGGTAGAGAGAACGAGAGAAACACCTCATTTTTCCGCAAACTGTGAAGCCGCGCCCTTTCAAGGCTGCCAGCCGCCGATTTCGAAGTTTTTCCGCAGCCTGTTCAGGCATAACATCGGCGGGCTGAAAATAAGTTTGGGCTTCACCCGATGGGGTTCGATGTTCCTCGCGTGAACAGCATTTTTCCGGATGGCGTAGCATAATCGTTTCAATCCATATATGACGGACAATGTCTCAAAAGCCGCAACCCTTGTAAAAGATCCGGTCTGTGGGATGGACGTGAATCCCGCGACCAGCAAGCACAAGCTCGAGCACGCAGGAAAATCATATTCCTTCTGTTGCGCCGGCTGCGCGCAGAAGTTCGAATCGAGTCCTGATAAATATCTCAATCCGGCTGCCCGTGCTGGATCTTCCAATTTAGTTATGTTAGGCGGGCCGGTCGCGGCGCCCGCAGTTTCGCGCTCGCCCGAGCCCGCAAAACAGGTTGCGTATGTCTGCCCGATGTGTCCGCAAGTTCGTGCCAGCAAGCCCGGACCGTGTCCGACTTGCGGGATGGCGCTTGAGCCCGAACTTCCTCAAAGCGCAACCCGCACAGAATACACATGCCCCATGCATCCGGAAATCGTTCGCCCCGGCCCGGGATCATGCCCCATCTGCGGCATGGCACTCGAACCGCGCACGGTTACCGCGGTCGAAGAAGATAATCCCGAACTGCGCGACATGACTCGCCGTTTCTGGGTCAGCTTAGCTCTTACCGTGCCGCTGCTGGTAATCGCAATGGCTGACATGGTGCGCGGCGTGCCCACTCACGCAGCCGGCGGCTGGCTGTCAGGAGACAAACTATCCTGGATCGAGTTGTTCCTCGCCACGCCGGTTGTCCTCTGGGGTGGCTGGCCTTTCTTTCAGCGAGGATGGACTTCAATCATCAACCGCTCCACCAACATGTTCACGCTGATCGCGATGGGTACGGGAGTTGCGTATCTGTTCAGCCTGGTTGCCACTGTTTTTCCCGAAATATTTTCCGCCTCATTCGGTGGGGTAGAAGAGGGCGGCATGAATGGCTCCCCACCCGTATATTTCGAAGCGGCCGCAGCCATCGTGACTCTCGTTCTCCTCGGCCAAGTGCTAGAACTTCGCGCCCGCAGCCGCACTGGAGCCGCCATCCGCGCCCTGCTCGATCTCAGCCCTAAAACCGCGCGCATTTTGCGCGATGGCACGGAACGTGACATTCCTCTCGATCGGGTGAAGCCGGGCGATCGCCTGCGAGTACGCCCCGGCGAAAAAATTCCCATCGACGGCATCGTCCTCGAAGGAACAAGTTCCGTTGACGAATCCATGATTACCGGCGAGTCCATGCCGGTAGCGAAAGAACCCGGTAGCAAAGTGATAGGCGCGACTTTAAATGCGACCGGATCCTTCATCATGCGCGCCGAGCACGTAGGCAGCGAAACACTTCTGGCACGCATTGTGCAAATGGTCAGCCAGGCACAGCGCAGCCGCGCCCCCATCCAGCGGCTGGCCGACCGTATCGCCGCTTGGTTCGTGCCCGCGGTAATTGCAGTGGCCGTGCTTACATTCATCGTCTGGAGTTTATTTGGACCCCAGCCGCGCCTGGCCCACGCATTGGTAAACGCCGTTGCCGTCCTCATCATCGCGTGTCCGTGCGCGTTGGGATTGGCCACTCCCATGGCAATCATGGTCGGCACCGGGCGGGGCGCTCGTGCTGGTGTCCTCATTAAGAACGCCGAAGCGTTGGAGGTCCTTGAAAAAGTAAATACGCTGGTCTTTGACAAGACCGGAACTCTGACGGAAGGTAAACCCAGCGTCGAATCCGTGACCGCGGTTACTGCAGGCGACGAAACTGAACTGGTTCGTCTAGTCGCAAGCCTGGAGCAGGGAAGCGAGCACCCGCTCGGCTCCGCAATTGTCGCCGCTGCCCGCCAGAATAATCTCGCGTTGGCGAGTGCCAGCAAATTTCAATCGCACACCGGGCTCGGCATTAGCGGCGAAGTCGAAGGAAAAGTTGTCATGGCGGGCAATGAGAGACTTTTCGAGCAACTGCGTTTGCCCATGGATGAGCTGAAGCATCAGGCCGAAGACTTACGCCGCAAAGGCCAGACCGTCATTTTTGTTACCGTAGATGGCCGCCCAGCAGGATTGATCGGCATTGCCGATCCTATCAAACCATCCACTGCGCAAGCGCTTCGCGATCTCGAAGCCGCCGGCATGCGCATTGTCATGCTCACCGGCGACAGCCGCAGCACAGCTCAAGCAGTAGCGAATCAGCTTGGCATCGATAACTTCGAGGCAGAAATCCTCCCCGACAAAAAGTCCGAGGTAGTGCGCCGTTTGCAGGAAGACGGTCGCATCGTTGCCATGGCCGGCGACGGCATCAACGACGCGCCCGCTCTAGCGCAAGCTGATGTAGGCATCGCCATGGGAACCGGGACCGATGTCGCCATGGAAAGCGCTGGCATAACTTTGGTGAAAGGCGATCTGGCCGGCATCGTCCGCGCTCGCAAACTGAGCCAGGCTACCATGCGCAACATTCGTCAAAATCTCTTCTTCGCTTTCATCTATAACTTACTTGGCGTGCCCATTGCCGCCGGTGTGCTCTACCCGTTCTTCGGATTGCTGCTGAGCCCAATCCTCGCCGCCGCCGCCATGAGTTTCAGCTCCGTGTCGGTAATCACAAATTCCCTGCGCCTGAGGAATACACAACTCTAGCGCGACTCGTGTGGGACGGTGCCTCGCTCGTCCAGGCGGAGCAAAGCTCCGCAGGCATTTGATGGAGGAGCCGCCAGTGCTCATGCGAGAGCAGCTCGACGTCGGTAGACCAGGGCCACGACTCTCAGCAGGCTCTCTACGGTGTGCGCAGCTTTTTCGCGACTTCCGGCCCCATGCGATGAAAGTGATCGATGTTCCACGTAAAGATAATCTCTGCTTTTGCTTTGATGGCACAGCGTGCGATGAGGGCGTCGTAGATTGTACCCCCGACCAACCCTTCCGCGGCAGCGTCCGCAATAGCTGAACAATATTCTTCGCTATCCAGGACGACGGTCCTGAGCCGATCGTTAATTTCGTCAAGAAAAAGCAAGGCCTGTTCGCAACTCATTCTTTGTTTTCCGGGCAGTCTCGTTAGCGTAGCGTATAGTTCGGCCAAGCTGTGCGCCGCACAACAGGCTTGGTTCTTGTTTCCGGCCAGATAGGCTGCCAGGCTAGGTGCGTGGTGGACGTGTTGTACCGATACGGCAGCTACTAGAACCGAGGTGTCGAAGAAAAACTTCAACGCGGTTTTCCTAGATTGCGGCGCTCCCGTTCTTCCCGTCCTTGACGGATCGTCTTATTTACTACGTCGGCATCAAGCGGTTCGCCAGAGTCGAAAACCCACACTCCCTGCTTTTTGTAAATGCGCCCATCCTTATCGATTGTCCGTGTGGCAGCCATGGTGGTGTTCTACGATACCATCTGGTAGGTAAGGCGGATGCGAATGTACAAGCAGCGCTGAAGGCCCAAAGTGGCCACGATGCCGCAAGAACTGCAACGAAGTTGCAATTCAATGCATGCCGGGTTCAGTTCACCGGTAACCGATATTTCCATAAAACACTGATAACGTGTTTGTTAACGTCATATTGAGCGTCGGATGGTTCTGGCATCTCAGGTGCTAATGTCGGTGATGCTAATAAACTCTATTAGACTGATAGAGTTTATGGCATAATTCCCGACTTATGAAAATCTCGCAAAAAGGTTTATACGCCCTGCAGGCCATGATGATGCTCGCCCGCCACTACAATCAGGGCGCCATACGCATCCGCGACATTGCCTACGAAGAAACTTTGCCGGAAAAGTTTCTGGAACTGATTCTCTTGGAACTGAAGAATGCGCGCATGGTCGAAAGCGTCCGCGGCGCCAAGGGCGGGTACCAGTTGCGCCGGCCGCCATCGGAGATCCATCTGAGCGAAATCATCCGCCTGATTGACGGACCGCTAGCCCCGTTCGGCGACGCCGACCAATTGCGCACCTTGATCGATCGTGACGCCGAACATCGCGCTCTCTACCAGGTCTTTCTCGATGTACGCGACGCCGCCGCTAAGATTCTGGAACACACCACGCTGGCCGACATCATGAACAGCAAGGGCGCGGAACCCGGCAAACGTCGCAAGAAAAAACAAGACTCCCCCAGTGTCTTATCCATGGTGGTCCACGGGAATCCGACTCGGGGGCAGGGATGAGTAGAAAGTTCTGCGCTGGACGGCATTCACTAGCGCATAAACACCGTTAGTTCCAAATAAATTCTGTGGCGTGAAGTATCGACTCCCGGATCCAAAAGGTAATTAATCCCTATCATGTAGATCATGATAATTCTTATGATCAAGTTAAATCGGCTTCAAACGTTCCCGTAATTCCCAGGCATGTGTCGTTCAACCAAAAACTCAAAAAGGAGATGATTGAATTCCATGAAGGCAACCAAGACCCTATTTCTCATCTCTCTGGCGCTCGCAGTTTTTACCGCGAGCGTCTGGGCAGAAAACCCGGCATCAGGCGCACCGGCCAAAGAGACCACTCCAGCCCCCGCGCCCCCACCAATTACTGCTGCCGATGTCCAGGCTTTGAAAGATGCCATGGCCGCACAGCAGCAACAGATCGAGCGACTCACACTGCAGTTGCAGAGCCTCCAGGCCGGGCAGTCACAGCAATCGGCGCCGGAAGCTGTAGACAAGATCAACGCAACCCAAACTCAACCGCAACAGTTAGCGGAAGTTAGTAGTCCCGCAGTTCAGCAAAATACCGCGCCAAGCTCCGGGCTTAATCTGCAAGAAACGATGCCGGAGAATCCCGTGAACCCGCTGGAGAGCCCCGTCATCTCCATTCATTTCAAAGGAATCACAATTACCCCCGGCGGATTCGCCGAAGCTGCATTCGTGCGGCGGTCGCGAGCCCTCGGAGCAGACCTGACCACTCCCTTCAATTCGTTGACCATGCCGGGTGCGTCGCAAAGTCGGTTGTCAGAGTTTTTCGGCTCTGCCCGCCAGTCTCGGCCTTCTGTGTACGTCGACGGGCGTCTGGGAAATGTAGAGCTCTCCAGCTATGTATCGGGTGATTTTCTCTCCGCAGCCGACACCTCCTCAGCCACGCAGACGAATAGTTACAGCTTCCGTCTTCGCCAGGCGTGGGGCCAAGCCAAGTTCGACAATGGATGGAGCTTCATCGGTGGCCAGATGTGGAGTCTGGTGACCGAAAATAAAGCCAGCATCGCCCCCAGCGATGATCTCGGCAAGACCAACGATGCCCGACCCATGACCATCGACCCGGGGTACAACGTCGGGTTCACCTTCGCGCGTCAGTATGGAATCCGTCTAACCAAAGATTTCTCCCACAAGGTTGCGGTTGCCGTAGCCCTGGAAAACCCGCAAGCCACACTTACCTCTCACGGCAACACCAATAACTTCCTGCTCGGCGAAGCGGGCGCGACCAACAGTTACAACGACGCAATCACCGGTTGCGCCACCAACTCCTACACCCCCACCGGCGCAACCAGTCCCGTGTACTACGTTACTTGCACCCCTGCCGCCACCTATTCCTTCAACCCATCGCCGGACATCATCGCCAAGGTTGCTTTCGATCCGGGTTTCGGGCACTACGAGGTCTTCGGACTTTATGACCGCTTCCGCGACCGCGCCTTCCCTTGCGCAGACTTCACCATCGGCAAGACTGGGCCTTGCCCGATCGACCCTGCGGTTACAGGTCCTAGCGCTATCGGTGCCTATAACGCCTCGAGAAACGGTGGGGGCTTCGGAGCCAACGCCCGCTGGAATTTCTTCGATAAACACGTCGTTTTCGGTTTGCACGGTTTTGGAGGCAGCGGAGTCGGGCGCTACGGTGCAGCTCAGCTTTCCGATCTTTCCATTCATGCCAACGGAACTCCTGACCTGATCAAGGATCTCCAGGGATTAGCGACGCTGGAATGGCACGGCAAGAAACTGGATGTCTATCTTTACACCGGCGCGGAGTATGCCAGTCGGACTTCCGATTACGATGTGAATACGAAAACCTATGTCGGCTACGGATCGCCGCTGTTCAGTAACGCCGGTTGCCTCACTGAGACGACTCCTTCTACCGCTGTTACGGCGGGATTCAATCCAGGCTCGCTCTCCAAATGCACCGCCGACTCACGGGCGGTTATCGAGGGGACGGCCGGCTTCTGGTACCGCTTCTACAGCGGCCCCCGAGGCAGGTTCCAGTTCGGAACCCAGTACTCGTACGTGACTCGTCAGACCTGGTCTGGCATCGGCCCGGGAGCAGGAACACCAGAAGGCCTGGACAACATGGTCTTCACCTCGTTCCGTTACTACTTGCCGTAAAACCGAAAATGGTCCCCGCGTCAGCCATCGACGCGGGGCCACCAGGTTCGATTGCCAACCAACTTTCCCATGGGCACCGTCCCGTCGGAAACGCCGCTGGTCCGAGTTTAGGCTCCTCTGCTTTTCCCGGGCCGGTGGTGCTAACTTTCCTACCGATCGCCAACCAAAGCCGAGGGTGGCCCACCCTTTTCCGCGTTCTCTGCGGAAAGGGTGGGAGGCGAGACACCGCAGAAGATTCTAGCGGCAACACCTGCTGGTGCTCGGGTCTTTACATGTTTAAATTAATCCCATCTAATGCAGCATCGATTCCCAGTTAGCCGGCACCTTCTCTGCAGGTCCAGGCGCGGGCTGATTTGCCGGATGCGAGTGCGGCGGAAGCAACTCCACCCCCCTGATCATCCGCTGCTTCTCGTAATCGTAGAACCAATCCTCGCCCGGTTCGAAGCTGGTAATAATCGGATGCCCCGTCGCTGCCGCATGCTTTGACGCATGCTGGCTCGGCGAACTGTCGCAGCACCCGATATGCCCACACTCCGCGCACCGCCGCAGATGAAGCCACCAACCCTTCGGCGACGCCATGCATTCCACACACCCATCGCCGCTCGGCTTAGAAGCCGTGTTGATCCCGCGCTGAGCTTTTTTCATTTTCGATTCTCCGTGTAAGGTCAAGCACGACTTTAAGCCACCAGCAACACCTTCCCAATACCACCCTTTTCCGCAGCCGCTTGACCCTCGGCTGCGTCTCTCAGTGGTAACTTCTCGCTAATCGGGATCACCAGTTTGCCATCACGCACGGCCTCGGCCATGAACCGAAGAATGTTGGCATCGGGCGTCGCGTACACCGGCATCACCTTAACCGATGCATACTTCTCGGCATTCTGCGGCGCTCCGAGCACTGAAGCAAACACGCCTCCCGGCTTGACCTTGGCGAGCAGTTTCTCCGCGGTTTTGCCGCCAACCGTATCAGCAACCACATCGACGGGCGCAAGATTCGCAATCGCGTTGTCGTCGTCGGTCGCGACCACCTGATCCGCCCCGATGCTCTTCGCTTCATCCATCTGCTTCTTCAAAACTCCCGCAATCACGGTCGCCCCGCGTTGCTTAGCCGTGAACACCGCCGAACGCCCAACGTTTCCTGCCGCACCTGCGACGAGGACCGTCTGCCCCGCTTTGATTCCGGTAGCGGACATCAGTTGATTGCCCGTGGTCGTCACCAGCGGCAGCGCCGCCGCCTGAATTAAATCAAGTCCCTCGGGAATTTGCGTCAGGATGTTTGCTTTCACCACGCAAAGTTCGGCATAAGTGTTAGCCGCCATGGCGAACACGCGATCGCCGGCAGAAAAGCCTTCCACTCCCGGCCCAACCTTGACCACGGTCCCGGCAATATCGACTCCCATCAATCCCGGAAACTTTATGGGATAAAAATCTTTCGTCAAACCAGCACGTCGCTTGTAGTCAATCGGATTCACGCTGGTAGCCGCCACCCGCACCAGCACTTCGCCCGCGCCCGCCACCGGGTCAGGAAACTCCTCGAACTTCAACACTTCAGGACCGCCATATTGGTGCAAAACAACAGCTTTCATATTTCATCTCCTTAATGAAAGTCAGGGCCAACAATACCGATGAGAACTTGGATGACCGAAACCAGAATTGGTCGCGACGAGATGAATTCTAATTCACGTCACAGTCAGTTGAGAGTGCGCCAAGAAGCAGAGTAAGCCTGGTGGAAAGCTGGAGCCGACGACCAGAGTTGAACTGGTGACCTGCCGATTACGAAATGACCCAACCTTGCGTATGTTGTTGTGAAATATGAGTCGTTGTGCAGCGGTTTTGGTGCAGTTTAGGGGGTTCTGGGAAGCCATTGTGCAGCAGTTCGTGCAGCAGTCGTTCTGAATGTCCAGTAATCGAGTAGAGCTTCGTATCTCATTCGCAAAATCTTCGTGAGATGATCGCCGTTTGTTTTCCTGCCATTCGCCTTTTCTGAAATGACCAGCCGACCGTTTGTCGGCGGGTCAGGAACGCAACACGATCAGCCTGTTCTCGGTCGTGTTCGAGGGACAAAAAACCAAAGCCCGCTCGATGCGGGCTTTGGTACACATGTAAGCTCTCAGCCTCGTATGAGGCAATCCGTGAGTGATTAGCTGCCCACGGTCAGTGACCCTAATTGGGTAGATTCGGAGAGCGCGGCTCCAGCAAAAGTTTGGTCAAAGTCATCACCACCTTTGCATGGATCAATTCTAGGGTCTGACAGTGGTCTTGTCACTGGCGCAACCCGTTCGCCAGTCATCGGCGTTGTTCGATTCCGCATCACTCGCCGCCTGTAAGGTCTTCTCTGTCTCGGCACCCGCTCGCCGTTCAAGAAGCACGTGCCCAACTGGCGTAAGCGGGCACGCGTGCGGAAGACAATCGCGTTCCTCGTCCTCAACTGTTGAGCGGCGTCGTCTGGATTCCTCGTTTCAAGGATCGCCTCCATCGCTGGGAGCGTGCGAGAATCTTCGCGCTGCACAAAATCCACGAACTCGCCAATAAGGTGCCTGTCCTCGCACTGTTTCTCTTGACGCTCACACTTTGTCCTGAGATGCGCCGAGTGCGCATGGCAGAACTCATCTCCGACCTGATCGAAATCCGTTTCGTCGAAATGAGTGGTCAGGGACAAGTTGCCGGGGCGACACAAGGGATTCTTCTTCCGTTTCGAGTAGATCGTCCTATATTTGTTTCCGAGGCACAGGTTGATGTAGTTCTGAAACCGGGCTTGGTTCGCCCCGTGGTGCTTGTACGGATCGAATGTTTGCACGATGTCCTCTTTGCCAGCCTGATGGTGCTTAGAGATCGCGGGCAGGTATCGCAAGTGGATCAGTAGGTCTTGCGTCCAATCCTCGGCATCCTCCTTCGGAGTTGACCTGTCCACGTGCCTGTTGACCCAGTGCCGGACGTACTGGGGAAACCGCTCGTGGAATTCATCGAAGTTCTTCGGGACGACGAACCCGTCGTGCCCAACGTACCTCCCGTCAACAATCGTGAACGGGTCGGGTTTACGGTTTTCAACAGAAAAATTGGCAAAATTAACAGCTTGATTCTCAACTGCGGCGGTATTGCTCTGCATGGATACTTCCTTTCGAAAGGATTTGAACTGCATGCGAGCTAGCCTAAGAGGTCGTGACGAGTTGGCGGCGAGAGTTCAGCAGGCGTTGGCTCTGCCGACCAAGAAGGAAGCCGAGCATATTGTGCACTGTGATCGGGAGCTTGGAAATCACCCTGCTCAACAATCTGGAAACGAATGGGTTCACGCTGAAGTTGGGCACCTTCGGGAAGTTCTCAGTCCGGCACAAGCCGGGGATTCTGAGGAGGATTCCCTTCACGGGACAGACGATACTGACGAAGGACAGACGGAAGATCAGGTTTGTCAGTCTGGGCTGTCTACGGCAGCTAGAGAAAGCACCGAATCGGGTGTGATTGCGAAATTCAAGGAGAACCGCGATGCAAGAGCAAGAGTTTTTCACGGTAGCTGAAGTCGCTAAATTGCTTAAAGTCAGCCCAGACACGATCAGCCGTCGTTTCGAGAAAGAACCCGGTGTGATTGATCTCGGAGTGCCCGAACGCCTTCACAAGAGACGCTATCGGGTGCTGAGGATTCCCGCCGCCGTTCTGAATCGCTTCCTTTACAAGAAGCGGGTGGCGTGATTGTCTGACGAATCGCAGCGAAAGGTTCTTCGACTACGTCCTCAAGAAGACGATCAAGAATTGACCGCCGATCTTTTGCCTTGAAACCGCGCCTTATCCATGCACGCTAGACCATTCGCCGACTTTCGTGACGCGCACACTCCCGTCCGGCTGCCCACGTACCGAGACCTTGTCGAACCGCACAGCCGCATACAAGCCGGATCGAAATCTGTTGCGGCTCCTCTCGTCTGTACCGACGCCCGGAACATCGAAGTGCTGACCGATTCTCAGCCTGTGAACACGCTTGGCAATCTTGGGGTACTTGCGCGGTTGCTCAACTCGCGGACGGAGATAGGAGTGCCGCAGCGCGATGCAGTGCCGATTGCCGCATGAGGAATCGACAACTTGCCCGGCGGGGACGGAGCCGTGGGCGTCAAGCCAGTTACGACGACGACGGCCGAAGGCGGTGGACGGGTTGGCGATCTCCTCGCAATCGCCGTTTAGCTTTGTGGCCGAGAATTTTCCCATTGCGAACCGAGGTCCTTCTTACGCGGTCTTCTTTTGAGCAGCCTTGACCTTCGCCCATCTCGCCCGTTGAGCGGCAGCAATCTTCTTCCGGGCGGCGGCTGACATCGTTTTCTTTTTCGGCATGCTGACGACATTGTGCTTCTGCCCACCATTCCTCCGCACCTTCGCCCACCGCGCTCTCTGGGCAGCCGCGATCCTCGCCCTAGCTGCTGCCGACAAATGCCTGCGGTTCCCCGTCCTTTTCCTGTATGAACCGCCGTTGAGCGCGGCGAGCGCCGCGTCAAGACGCTCGACCACTCTTGCCGCCTGATCCCGCTCTTTCCGCAACTGCTGGACAACACCAGCCAAGTTAGCCATGAGTTCCCCCTCGCCGGGGATTGTAACCGCCTCGTCTGCCGAGACTAAGAAAAGGCGCTTCCCGCTTCCCCGAGTCTGTGCCCCTAGTTTGTCTAGGATTCCGTCAAGAGTACCTTTCGGGCTCGCGTGCTGGAATCCCATCAACCCCTTGAGGCGGACTCCTTGCTCATTGACCCATGCTTCCATAAAGCCTTTTTATGCGGATAGCTTCGGAGACACAGCGGCGGTCGCCATAATGTGACCGCCCGCGTGTAGCACTTCCCGCGTGCAATCTCGTTTGAAAATGACCTTGCGAGCGGAGTTGACACAGCAACCGTCCCAAAGGACGGCGGGGAGATTATCGCCGGTAAAAATGTGAAACCAGAGTCCGCGCGCCAACAGAGAATATTTGAGAAGTGGCGTGCCCTTTGATTTCGTCGGAGCGAATGTGTTAAAGCGAGACGCCATGTCCGTGCAGACCCAAATGTGCACCACAACGCTTTTCGGAAATGGAGCTTCGCCCGCGAGGTACTTTCGGATAGGCTCCTCAAGCGTCCCAAGAGAGACGCCTGTCGTTTGTCGATTTAGTGTCCGCCATTGCCGGACACCAGAGCGCCATAGAACGCTGAGAGCGTAGTAAGCGAGTTGCTCCGTATCTATTCCGATTGCGCTCCCGGAATATACGGAAAGAGTCGGCTCCTCTTGAAACGGCATTGCAACATTGAGCCGGTCAAGTAAAGCAAACTCGGTCTTGCGCTGTACGAGGCCCATTATCAGCGATTCGCCGTGACTGCTGAATCGTTGCTCACAATCTCCGCACAGAAGATGACGCCACAGTTGCCGTTGCGTGGGTGTAATGAGTTGTGGAGTCATCATTACCGGTTCATCCTTGCCGTCCCGGTTTAGCACATAGATGGCACGCCCTAAGAGATGGCTCCGCCGCAACTCTTTCTCTTTGAGACAAAGAGCGCAAGGTCCGCGTTGTTTCTTCCGCGCCATCGTCTACGATGTTTCTTCCAGCGTATCAGAAACATTGCGAACAGAGACCCAGAAGATTCCTCCTTCGCGATGGCTCAGCATAGCGAATACAAGGCGAAAGTGCTAGACTATCGTATGGACGAAGGTCGCAAACGCGTGCTGCTGATCGCCGCCAGCATTCTCGCGGCACGCAAGCTGGCGCAGTTTGACGGTGGGAAGCGTGTGCCTGCAACAGTCGCTGCCATCTCCGACGCCGTTCGGTGGGCCGAGGAAATCATGCGGGCGATTGATGAGCGATTCTCAGTCGGACAAAAGTAAAGGTGTCACTCAACATCGTTGCTGCTTGGCCAATCGCGATTGTCGGTGTCTCCGACCGACGTGTGTCTGATTTCGGCTCGAAAACAACTCTAACAAATCGTTCAACAAAGCTGACTGTCTTCGGCTGTGCCGACGCGCACGGACTCATTGTTTACAACGGAATCGGATGGGACGATGAAGGACTCACCCCGAGCGATTGGTTAGCGGAACTAGCAATGGCGAAACTGTTCGAATCCTCAATTCAAGCGGTGCTCAACGGAGTCAAGGCGGATTTGGAAGTTCGACTCCAGAAGCTTCGAGCACGATACGATAGGAAGACTGCACGGCACACATTTGTGTTCGCAGTTTGGCATAAAGACCAGTCCACAATCTTCATCTTGACGAACTACGAGTCACTCGATGACGGCGACGACTTGGTCGAAGGCAACGATGCCGTGACTCAAGTATCGTTTGTTCCCCCGTCGGAGGCTCCGGTCAAAGTGATGTCCACAGGCATGATGCCTCCGAAAGCCGAGTTGAACGCAATCCGTGAAACTATCAAGACAAAGCCAGTCAACTATGTCGTGGCTCGATGTATCAAGGTCGTACGGGATGTCGCATACAGAAGTGGGAATCCGAAAGGCACAGTCGGTGCTGCTGCCCAATGGGCGCTTATCGGTCCAAAACGTGAAGAGGTCTGGTGTGGACTCGACGTTGTCGGCGGCCGTGTCGCGCAGGAGCCGCCAAATATTATCAACATCCACTCCCGGTCGCACGTTGCCGGAACCTTATCGGTGGGGTTTGGAGACCCACAGGGAACCACCGGAATGATATTCAAGGACGCATACGCATACGCCATTGCAGAAGATGGAAGTCGCGTAGACATTGCTCACTACGACCCGGTGAAAAAACAGCCCGTTTTTTCTGAGCCTAAGTGTGGAGTCTGCGGCTCTCCATGGCCTGCATCGCATCGGTTCTGTGAAGTTTGCCTGCACGACGAGCATCACAGCCGTGGTAGGAAGCAACGTCGAAGGAGATGAAGGCTGCAAATGAGTTATCGCTAATCGGCAGCGGTTCGCCGGGGCGCGGGTCGTTTGGCAAGCGGCTGGCGTGTCGCACAGGATCGGATCAAAGAGAATGACTAGGAATCAGGAAAAGAAGGTGATGGAGCAGCGGGCGCTCACGGCAGCGCGTGAAGCGGGAGCGCCAATTCCGAAGGGCGAGACGGCAGGTGAGGAGCCTGATTTCAGATTCCTAACGCCGAACGGGGCATTGGGAATCGAAGTCTCCGAAGTTTTGCGTCCGGCCAGCACGAACTTTGGGATTTCGCCTGTCGAGGCGGAATCATTCCATCAGGCGATTATGCTAAAGGCACAGGAAAAGTATCAGGTAACGAACACGGCTCCAGCACGGGTCAGTGTGTATTTCTCCCCAGCGAGAGGAAAGAGACAAGACAAACATCAAATGATTGATGCCCTTGTGGATGCTGTGACCCGCAACCGCAACAGAGCGAATCCTGCCGCTGTTCTGAAGGGCAGTGAATTGCCTGAAGGCTTTGACCACATTCTCATCACAGCAGAGTCCGGCGAATGGTGGTCTGGCGAAGGCGGTGGAATCACATTCTCCGAGATTCGTACCGAGATTGCCGACAAGATTGCGGCAAAGAACAAGCTCGTATCGCGGTATCGGGCGAACTTGCCGACCGGAGCACAGGTGTGGCTGCTTCTGTATAGTCGCGTCACCGTTTCGCGCAGTGTCCCAATACCGTTTGGAATAGAAGAATGGAGATTTCCATTTGAGTTCGACCGAGTGTTCTGGTTTGCAAGTTTGGAAAACAAGGTGGTGGACATTCGCCGAACCGAATCCACGGAAGATACTCTTGTCGCGAAGCGAGCGAAACGTCCCCACCTGCAAGCGTCACGGTGACGCGCAGCCTCCGATGAGCGACTGAACACATTCGCGGAGAAGAGATTCAATGCCAGAAACGATTAGCCAGAAATTCAGTTGCGGATTCCCAGAGGAGTGGAGAGACTTCGAGCAGCGGCACCGTCTTTTCCTTGAGCGGTTTCCAAATCTTGTCAGGGCTTTGAACACGGCGTTCATCAGAAGAGCGACTTTGTCCGAACACATTGACAAGTTCGTCTTCTTTTACGGCAGGCTCTGCTGTGAAGATTTCTTTGAAATCGGATTGTGTTGTGGGAACGGTTACGGAGCCGCCGCTCTCAAGCTCGTTCGTAGTCTGTATGAACGAGCAGTCACCCTGCGGTATTTGCACGAACACCCAGACGAACTAGAAGATTTCTGGGACTATCATCGGGTCGCCGCGTATAAGCTGATGGCTCCTGTGGATGACACGCTCGGACAGGGTGTGCTATCGGAGGAAATACGTGCGAAAGTAAAAGCCGATTTTGAGGAAGTCAAACCGCGCTTCATGGTCACCGCTTGTGAGCAGTGCGGAACGAAGCGCCTTAATCACAGTTGGAACAAGCTCGACTTTGTCTCGATGTCCAAGAAGGCCGGGGTCATCGGCAGGTTGATTATCCCCGGCTACTACACCCCGTTGCGTCATGCTCATGCGACCGTCGGCGCATTGCTATCGAGGTTGGAAGACAACGAAATTGAAGGAATCTCCTTCGCACCTAGGGCGCAGAGAGAAGAGGCTGACGAGGCACTGATGACATCGCAAAATATCATCGTTGATGTTTTGAACGTGCAAGACGAGCGATTCAAGATTCCGGTGCTGGCTCAACAAATCCAACGGGTCATAGATGATTTTGGGGACATGTATGCCAAGCCTATGAAGGATTGACAATGTCGTTCGCGAAAGCCGGAAGGAACGAACCTTGCCCTTGCGGAAGCGGCAAGAAGTTCAAGAAGTGCTGTGGCTCCCCGCTACGACAGAAAGCACAAATGCCTGTGCAACCAACCCTAAGCGCACAGATTCCGGCTGGCGGCGTTCCCGGTGAGGCTCAGGGGATAGTTGCGTGCAACCACTTTCGGGATGACGCCGACCCTCGAAACATCGGAAGCGTTCCCGGTCTGCCCGGCGAGTACGGAGTCACCTTTCTGTTTGAACGGCCTAATTACCGCCAGACCAAAGAATACGAACTGTCGTTTCTTGGCCCGTTGCGAGGAGATTCCCACCTAGCGATAACGAAGCCTGCGTTTACACCGCCAGACCCCAACGCCGACCAAATCAAGGTTTACGCCACAACGCCGCACGGAGTATTTGAGTTCACGGGTTCCCAAACCAGAAGGGCTTCCTAGGTAAGGTTGTGTCCAATGCGTTTCACGCGACGGATAGAAACGATGCGGAGCGTAGGGCCTACGACGCTCTCGTGCCCGCCTTAAGCAATTGGTCAGTCCATCTCGACATTCCGCTCGAAGTTCAGGTAATCGAAACAATGGAGATGCGGACTCAGAACGTGGGCATCCGGGTAGTACAGCCGTTCTTGGAGGCACCTTTTTCCGTGGAGGGAACTCCACCGCCGCATGACTCAGAATTTGCTCACTACGCCAGCATGTACCGAGAGGCTCTCAACAGCAACAGTTCCGTATATCGTTTTCTCTGTCTCTTCAAAATCATCGAAGGGATTCGGGTGCGGCGCTTACGTCTCGGAAAAGAGGCTGCTGGTGAC
>Ga0182024_10013574_pt1 | contig 15871 bp, 13 predicted proteins | sample P32metaG_FD_120480 | JGI IMG/M metagenome (GOLD analysis project Ga0182024, IMG submission 120480) | Permafrost microbial communities from Stordalen Mire, Sweden - P3-2 metaG (Illumina Assembly) | ecosystem: Environmental > Terrestrial > Soil > Wetlands > Permafrost | place: Sweden: Stordalen... | reverse complement strand
CGCGGCCGCGACGGCCCCGGCGGCGCCGCCTGAACCCGCCAAGAAAAAAGTGGCTCGCGCCAAGCGTTAACGCCGGCAGAGACCGCGCGACGCAACCCGGCTACCGCCGGAAGTGCCTTGAATTCGTCACATCAATAGTCCATATGTGATTCGCGGCCTTATCGGCCTGCTGCGAGCCGCGTGTACGGGATCCCCGACGGACTAAACCCCGTTAATTGGCTTCTGGCTCGCTCTTTTTCACCCCATCGACAGCCCAGATCGCGCGGGATGTCTATTATCTCCCGCACCGCCGTCCGCAGCGCATCGCGCAGCGGCCGTGGCGATGTGCACAACGGAAAGATGTTTCTTTGACCGACTTTCAAGACTTTAAACTTAACGACGCCATCACCCGTGCCCTCATAGAAGAGAAATACGCAACCCCAACCCCGATCCAGGCGCAGACCATCCCGATCGTCATGGCGGGCCGCGATGTCATCGGCATTGCGCAAACCGGCACCGGCAAAACCGCGGCCTTCGCGCTGCCGATCCTGCATCGCCTCGCCGGCAATCCGCGGCCGCTCGAGCACAAAACCTGCCGCGTGTTGGTGTTGAGCCCGACGCGCGAATTGTCGGGCCAGATCCTCGACAGCTTCCGCGCCTACGGGCGCCATCTGCGGCTTAAATCGGCGCTGGTGATCGGCGGCGTCTCGATGGGCGCCCAGGTGCGCAGTGTTATGCACGGCGTCGATATTCTCGTCGCCACGCCGGGCCGGCTACTCGATCTCGTCCAAAGCAATGCACTTCGGCTGAACGGCGTCGACTGTTTCGTGCTCGACGAAGCCGACCGCATGCTCGACATGGGTTTCATCAACGACATCCGCAAAATCGTCGCCAAGTTGCCGGCGAACCGGCAGACGCTGATGTTCTCCGCCACCATGCCCGGCGCCATTGCCGATCTCGCCGCGCATATGCTGCGCGACCCGGTCAAGGTCGCGGTCACGCCGGGCGCTTCGACGGTGGAGCGCATCGAGCAACGCGTCATCCGCGTCGACCGCGCCGCCAAACCGGCGATCCTGGTCGACGTGCTGCGAAGCGAAGCCGTCGACCGCGCGCTGATCTTCACGCGCACCAAGCACGGCGCCGACAAAGTGGTGCGGCGCCTGGTGCAGTCCGGCATCGCCGCCGAAGCCATCCACGGCAACAAGTCGCAGGGTCAGCGCGAGCGGGTTCTCGCCGCGTTTCGCACCGGCAAGGTCAAGACGCTGGTCGCTACCGATATCGCCGCGCGCGGCATCGACGTCGACGGCATCAGCCATGTGGTGAATTTCGATCTGCCGAACGTGGCGGAGACTTACGTGCACCGCATCGGCCGTACCGCCCGCGCCGGCGCCGACGGCATCGCCATCTCGCTGTGCGACGCCGAGGAAATGGCGTTTCTGCGCGATATCGAAAAGCTCATCCGCATGTCGCTGCCGATGACCGATCGGCGCGCGCATCCGGAGCGCGCCGAACCGGCGCCCGCCAAGGCTGCGTCCGGCCGCCACAACTCCAATGGACACCGCGAGCAGCAGCGCCGGCGTGGCGGTAACGGTTCGGGCAAGCAACCGCGTCACGGGCAGTCCCATCGTGAGCAGTCGCATCACGGGCAGTCCCATCGCGCGCAGCCGCGAAACGAGAAGCCGCATAACGATCAATCGCAAGATGCCGGTATTGGCGCTGTCGCCTTCCTGCGCCGCGATGGTGCGACGGATCGCCGACAACGCGCGCTGCGCTGGAGTGGTGAATCGAGAGGTTCATGATATGACCAAAGAAGAGCTTCTGGAATTCGAAGGCCTGGTGATCGAGATCCTTCCCGATGCGCGCTATCGCGTGCAGCTCGACAACGGCCACGCGCTGATCGCCTACACCGCCGGCCGGATGAAGAAGAACCGGATCAAGACGCTGGCCGGCGACCGGGTGACGGTCGAAGTCTCGCCCTACGACCTGGAAAAAGGCCGGATGATCTTCCGCCACAAGGACGAGCGCGCCGCGGGCCCGCGCCCGCCGCAGCGCAATCAGTACCGCCGGCGCTGATTGCGCTAGCGCGCCAGCACGCCGTTGAGCACCATATCGAGGTGCGCGTTGAAATAAGCTTTCAAATCGAGCGGCTGGCGGTCGTCGAACAGCATCATCCACACATCAACCAGCGCGATCGGCCCGATCACGACCTGCGGCTGTTCGACGATCGCCGAATTGCGGATTTCGCCGCGATCGACGCCGCGCTGGATCGCCTGCCTGAGCATGTCCAGGCATGGCCGCAGGATTTCGGCGTGGTAGCGGTCCGCGAGTTCGGGGAAGCGGGTGGCCTCGGCAATCAGCATGCGCACGACTTCGCGGCGGCGGCGGTCCTCAACGAGGTGCTCGTAGATAAAACTGAATTGGGCACGCAACAGATCGGCGGTCGATCCGTCGTGCGTTTTGAACATGTCCTGCATGGTTTCCATGGTCGGTTTGGTGAACTCCCGCACCATGGAAATGAACAAGTGTTCTTTGCTTTCGAAATAGACGTAGATCGTGCCCTTGGTGACCCCGGCGCGTTCGGCGATCTGGTCGAGTGTCGTGGTGGCGTAGCCGTTGCGCGAGAATTCCGCGAAGGCTGCTTCGATAATCTCCTGCGGACGCTCAGCCTTGCGGCGGCGCCGCGGTTCGGCCTGCGTTTCCAGGACTGTGTTCATGCGGCAACCTAGGCGCGGCGGGAAACAAGAGTCAAGTTATTGACTAACCGGATAGTAAATAACTAGGCTGACCCTTTGAGGGTTAGGCAAGTGGTAACTTCCGGTCCGTCCATCGCCCCGTGCCGTGTATTCCGGCGCGTGCAAAAGTCTTTGCGCGCCGCTGCTGTCGCAGTTCGGCGAGGCCCGAAGGGCGTGGTTGCGCTGTCACTTCTGGCGCTGTCGGCCTGCGCAGTCGGGCCCGATTTCACGCCGCCGCCGGCGCCGCCGGCCGCGGGCTATACGCCGGAAATCCATCCCGCGCCGACCGCCTCAAGCGACGTTCCCGGTGGGTCGGCGCAGAAATTCGATCTGGGACGCGACATTCCGGGCGAATGGTGGCGGATCTTCCATTCCGCGGCCCTCGACGATTTGATTGCCGAAGCCCTCAAGGCCAATCCGAACCTGCAGGCGGCGCAAGCGGCGCTGTGGCAGGCCAAGGAGAACCTTTACGCGCAGGCAGGCAAGCTCTTGCCGCAAGCTGACGCCAATGCGTCGGCCGAACGCCAGCAGTTTTCGCCGGCGGCCTTCGGCCAGGCCGGTCCGCCGGATGTCTTCAATCTCTACCAAGCGACGATAAACGTCTCCTACGCGCCCGACATATTCGGCGGGGAGCGGCGGCAGATCGAATCCACCGCGGCGCAGGCCGATTATCAGCGCTTCGAACTCGAGGCGACCTATCTAACGTTGACTTCGAACGTGGTGACCGCGGCGATCCAGGAAGCCTCCTTGCGCGGCCAGATCGAGGCGACGCGCGACATCATCAAGGTCGAGACCGATCAGCTCGGCGTCGTCAACAATCAATTCCAGGTCGGCGCCGCGGCGCGCACCGACGTGCTGACGCAGCAGTCGGAGGTGGCGACCGCACAAGCGACCTTGCCGCCGCTGCAGAAGGAGCTCGAACAGCAGCAACATGTGTTGCTGGCGCTCATCGGGCATTTCCCCAACGAAGCCCGTCCCGATCATCTGATCTTGGCCGCGCTCCGATTGCCGCCCGATCTGCCATTGAGCCTGCCATCGCAACTTGTCGAGCAGCGCCCCGACATTCGCGCCGCCGAGGCGCAATTGCATCAGGCCAGCGCCCAGGTCGGCGTCGCCATCGCCAACCGGCTGCCGCAAATCACCTTGAGCGGGGCCTACGGCAGCGCCGCCTTGAATACCGCCGCGCTGTTCACACCCGCCACCCTCATCTGGAGCGCCGCGGCTGCCGGCACGCAGCCGCTGTTTCACGGCTTCACCTTGCTGCACCAGCAGCGCGCCGCCGAAGCCGCCTACGACATGGCGGACGCGCAATACCGCAATATCGTGCTCGGCGCGTTTCAGAACGTCGCCGACGCGCTGCGCGCGCTGCAGCTCGACGCCGCCACGCTCAGGGCGCAACGCGCGGCGCTGCGCGCGGCGTCCGACACGCTCAACCTCGCGCAGGGCCAATACCGGCTCGGCGCCATCGCTTATCTAACGCTCTTCAACGCGCAGCGAAGCTACCAGCAGTCCCGCCTCGCGGTGGTGCAGGCCGGGGCGGCGCGTTACGCCGACACAGCGGCGCTGTTCCAGGCGCTTGGCGGCGGCTGGTGGAATCGTGGCGACGTGGCGCCCAATCCGTTCAGCCCGGATTTTCCGGTTACGGCACTCGCGCCTGCAACAACGGAGGTCAAGTGATGACCAAGCGCATGGTGATCATGCTGGTCGCGGTCGCCATCGTGCTCGGCGCGGTGTTTGGATTTCAGGCGTTCAAGGGCGTGATGATCAGGAAATACATGAGCGCGATGGGGTCACCGCCGCAAACAGTGTCGACGACGAAGGCCGCGTCCAGCCAATGGCAACCGAACATAGAAGCGATCGGCAGCCTGCGTGCTGTCAAGGGAGCCGATCTGTCGCTTGAAGTCTTCGGCGTCGTCGGTTCGATCTCGTTCAATTCCGGCGACGACGTTGCGGCGGGCGCCGTGCTGCTGAAGCTGCGCGACGACGACGATGCCGCCAAGCTCGAATCGCTCGAGGCAACTGCCGCGCTGAACGAAATCACCTATCAGCGCGATCTCAAGCAGTTCAAGATTCAGGCGGTAAGCCAGGCCAATCTGGACACCGACGCGGCCAATCTCAAGAACGCCAATGCCCAAGTGGCCCAGCAGCAGGCGATTCTCGACAAGAAGACGCTGCGTGCGCCGTTTGCCGGCCATCTCGGCATTCGCGCCGTCGATCTCGGGCAATTCATCGCCGCGGGGACCGCGGTCGTGACTCTGCAAGCGCTCGATCCGGTTTTCCTCGATTTCTTCGTGCCGCAGCAGGCCGTCGCCCAGGTAAAATTGGGCCAGAAGGTCGCTGTGAAAATCGACGCCTATAAGGATCAAACATTCCCCGGCGAAATCTCGGCGGTGAATCCGAAGGTCGATCCTTCCAGCCGCAACGTGCAAATTCGCGCGACTTTGAATAATGCGGACCACCGGCTATTGCCGGGAATGTACGCCACGGTCGAGATCGCGACCGGCGCGCCGCAAAATTACATTACGCTGCCGCAGACGGCGATCACCTACAATCCCTACGGCGACACCGTCTACATCGTCGACGACAAGGGTGGCGACGCCGGCGGCAAAGCCAGTTTGGTCGCGCGGCAGACTTTTGTCACGCTTGGACCAACGCGCGGCGATCAGGTCGCGGTGCTCAAGGGCGTGCACGACGGCGACACCATCGTCACCGCCGGGCAGATCAAGCTGCATAACGGCTCGACGGTGCTGATCGACAATTCGATCGTGCCGACCGCCGACGCTGCGCCGAACGTGCCGCTCGACCGATAGGCGCCGCCGTGACGCATTTCACCGACATATTCATCCGCCGGCCGGTTCTCGCCTCGGTGGTTAGCCTGTTGATCCTGGTGCTCGGGCTTCGCGCCTACGGCGTGCTCCCGGTGCTGCAATATCCGCGCACCGAGAACGCGATCGTCACGGTCACCACGATCTATTACGGCGCCGATCCGGACGTGGTCGCCGGGTTCATCACCACGCCCCTGGAAAACGCCATCGCCCAGGCCAACGGCATCGATTATATGACGTCGACCAGCCAGAGCAGCACGTCGACCATCATGGTCTATCTGCGGCTCAACTACGATGCCGACAAGGCGCTCACCGAAATCAACACCAAGATCGCCTCCGTCCTCAATCAGCTTCCGGTCGGCACTTTGCAGCCGACGCTGACGGTCGAGGTCGGCCAGACCATCGATGCGATGTATATCGGCTTCAACAGCGACACCCTGGCGCCGAACCAGATCACCGATTACCTCACGCGCGTCGTGCAGCCCAAGCTGCAGGCGGTCACCGGCGTGCAGACCGCCGAACTGCTCGGACAGAAAGTCTTCGCGCTGCGCGCCTGGCTCGATCCGCAGAAGCTGGCCGCATTCGGCCTCACGGCGAGCGACGTCAGCGCCGCGCTCGCCGCCAACGATTACATATCGGGCATCGGCACCACCAAGGGCCAGATGGTCCAGGTCAATCTGTCGGCCTCGACGAGCCTGCATTCGGCCGATGAGTTCCGCAATCTCGTGATCAAGCAGGTCGGCGGCGCGATCGTCCGCCTCAAGGATGTCGCCAACGTCACGCTAGGGGCGGAAGACTACGAGTCAGAGGTCGGGTTTGACGGCAAGCAGGCCGTCTATATCGGCATCAAGGTCGCCCCTTCGGCTAATCTGCTCGACGTCATCCAGGGCGTCCATCGGGTGTTCCCCGATATTCAGGCCTTACTGCCGCAGGGCCTCCACGGCGAGATCATCTATGACTCGACTGAATTCGTTCACAGCGCGATCGACGAGGTGATACGGAGCCTGGTCGAGGCGCTGCTGATCGTGACCGTCGTGGTGTTCCTGTTCCTCGGCTCGCTGCGGTCGTCGCTGATCCCGACCGTGGCCATTCCACTGTCGCTGGTCGGCACGTTCATCGTGCTGCTGTCGCTCGGCTATTCGATCAATCTGCTGACGCTTCTGGCGCTGGTGCTCGCGATCGGTCTCGTCGTCGACGACGCCATCATCGTCGTCGAGAATGTCAGCCGGCATCTCGAAGAGGGGCTGACGCCGGTCGAGGCCGCCATCAAGGCTGCGCGCGAGCTGGGCGGTCCCATCGTCGCCATGACCGTGGTGCTGGCCGCGGTCTATGTGCCGATCGGTTTTCAAAGCGGCCTCACCGGCGCCCTGTTCGCCGAATTCGCCTTCGCGCTGGTCGGCGCCGTCACCGTATCCGGCATCGTGGCGCTGACGCTGTCGCCGATGCTGTGTTCGCGGCTGCTCAAGGCACCCGAACCCGGGCGCGGCGGCTGGGAGACACGGTTGACCGCCCTCATCGATCGCAACTTCGCCCGGTTGCACGGCGCCTACGAGCGCCGGCTGCACGGCAGCCTCAACATCTTGCCGGTGACCTTGACGTTCGCGGTGATCGTGCTCGGCAGCATTTATTTCCTGTTCACCGGCGCCAAGACCGAGCTGGCGCCGCAGGAAGACCAGGGCGTCATCATCACGCAATCGATCGCGCCGCCGAATGCGACGCTGCAGCAACGTCAGCTCTACTCAAAGGAAGTCTACCGGATCTTCGCAGGCCATCCGGAAACCGAACACGTCTTCCAGCTCGACGTGCCGGGACAGTCGATCGCCGGCATGGTGTTCAAGCCCTGGGACCGGCGCACGCGCACGACCACCGATCTGCAGCCGGTGTTGCAGCAGGAATTGAATAAGGTCGCGGGCGTGCGGGTCGCGGCGTTTCAGCCGCCGGCGCTGCCGGGCAGCATCGGATTGCCGGTGCAGTTCGTGATCACCACCACCGATCCGTTCGCGCGATTGAACGACGTGGCGCGGCAGTTCCTGCAGCAGGCGCTTCAGAGCGGCATGTTCATCTTCCTGGACTGCGACCTCAAGATCGACAATCCGCAATCCGACATCACCATCGATCGCGACAAGACGGCGCAACTCGGCCTGAAGATGAGCGACGTCGGCGGATCGCTCGCCGCCATGCTCGGCGGCGGCTACGTCAACTATTTCAGCATCAGCGGACGATCCTACAAGGTCATTCCCCAGGTGCAGCAGCGTTACCGGCTCAATCCGCGTCAGCTGCTGGACTATTACATCCGCACCGCCGATGGCGCGCTGGTGCCACTGTCGACCGTCGCCAGCGTCTCGACCAGGACGGTCCCGGAATCGCTCAACCACTTCCAGCAGCTCAACAGCGCCACCATCCAGGGCGTCGTCATGCCCGGCGTCGCTCAGGGCGACGCCTTGGGCGTCCTGCAGAACCTGTCGGCACGCGTGCTGCCGCAGGGCTATTCGATCGATTACGGCGGCTTGAGCCGGCAATATGTCCAGGAGACCAGCGGTTTCGTCACGACCTTCGGCTTCGCCTTGATCATCATTTTCCTGGCGCTCGCCGCTCTGTTCGAGAGCTTTCGCGATCCGGTCATCATCCTGGTTTCGGTGCCGATGTCGATCGCCGGGGCGCTGATCTTCATCACGCTCGGCTTCGGCGGCATGTCGCTGAATATCTACACCGAGGTCGGTCTGGTTACGCTCATGGGCCTGATCAGCAAGCACGGCATCCTGATCGTGCAGTTCGCCAATCATCTGCAACAGCAGGGCCGGACCAAACGCGAGGCGATCGAACAGGCTGCCGGCATCCGGCTGCGACCGATCCTCATGACCACCGCGGCCATGGTGTTCGGCGTGGTTCCGCTGATTACCGCATCGGGGGCGGGTGCGGTGTCGCGCTTTCAGATGGGCGTCGTCATCGCCTCCGGGCTCTCCATCGGCACGCTGTTCACGCTGTTCGTCGTTCCCGCCGTTTATCTGGTTTTCGCCGCGGATCATCACCTCGGCGCGTCAACCGCGGTCGAAGCGATCGGCGGCGATCCGCACGCGACCGGCATTGTCTGAGGTCCGTCTGCCGCGCCTCAGCACCACGGCTTGACCGGCTTCTTGTCGCCAGGATGGATGTCGCCGATGTGCTGCTTGACCTCATCGTATTGCGGATCGTCAGGCGCGTAGACAAGCTCGCCTTCGGCAATCGGGTCCGGCCATAGCGACTGCAAATGCAGTGTGATAGTGCCGTCGTTCGCCATTTCCGCGGTGCCGATGCTGTCGATGGCCGAGCAGGGGATGGAGTTGCTCGGTTTGTCCTGCGCGGCGGCGACCGAGAGTCCTGCGGCGACCAGAACAATGGCCGCCACACTTCGGGAGGACATCGGCGAAAACTCCTGCTAAACCCTCGCAGCATAGTCGAATCATTCCCAAAAGTCGCGAACGCTGGACCGCAACCATGGAAGACTGGAGCGCCCGCCAATATCTCAAGTTCGAGGATGAACGCACCCGACCGCCACGCGATCTCTTGGCGCAAGTGCCGCTGCAGCGCCCGCGGCTTGCCGTCGATCTCGGCTGCGGGCCGGGCAATTCGACCGAGCTGATCGTCGAGCGCTTTCCGCAATCGCAAGTCGTCGGCCTCGACTCCTCGCCGGACATGTTGCGCAAGGCGCGCGAGCGGCTGCCGCAGTGCAAATTCGTCGAAGGCGATATCGCCACCTGGACGCCCGATCCCGCAACCGATCTGATTTTCGGCAATGCGGTGATGCAATGGCTGCCGGATCATCCGGCGATCATGCGGCGGCTTCTCGAAGCGATGCCGCAAGGCGGCGTGCTGGCGATCCAGATGCCGGACAATACGCGGGAGCCGGCGTTGCGCTTTCAGAAAGAAGTCGGCGAGTCTGGCCCGTGGAAGAATCACCCGGAGGTCAAGGCGGCGGCGCGCGCCGATCTGCCGTCGATCGAGGAGTATTACGACCTGCTCAAGCCCGCCTGTTCGCATCTCGACATGTGGCACACCGTCTATAATCACGTCATGGCCTCGCCGGCGGCGATCACCGAATGGTTCAAGGGCTCCTCGCTGCAGCCGTTCCTCTCTCCGTTGTCGGCCGCCGATCGCGAGAAATTCCTTGCCGCCTATACGGCGAAAATCGTCGGCGCCTACAAGCCGCGTTACGACGGCAAAGTGCTGCTGCGCTTCCCGCGCCTCTTCATCCTGGCGGTGCGATGAATTTCTCATTTCGTCATGGCCGGACTTGTTCCGGCCATCCACGTCTTGCAATCGCGATCATTATATCAGTTGCATTTTCAATCTCGCCCGCATTCGCCGACACCGCGTTCGAGACCTGGCTGCAAGCGCTGTGGCCGCAAGCCGCGTCGCTCGGCGTCTCACGCGCCACATACGACGCCGCGACGCGCGGGCTTGAGCCCGATCTCACACTGCCCGATCTCGTCTTGCCCGGCCGGCCGCAAAAACCGCCGCCGGGCCAGCCGGAATTCGTCGAAACGCCGGCGGATTATCTCAAAGAGCCCGCGATCGAACGGCTCGCCGCGCAAGGCCGCAAGCTCCTCGCGCAGTACCGCGGCCCGCTCGAGACAATCGAGCGCCAATACGGCGTGCCGCCGGCGATTCTGCTCGCGATCTTCGGCCGCGAAACCGATTACGGCCGCGCCGCGGACACCCATAACGCCATCCGCGTGCTGGCGACGCAGGCCTATCTCGGTAGCCGCAAGGACAAATTCCGCGAGGAATTTCTGCTGGCGCTGCAAATCCTGCAGCGCGGCGACGTTGCGCTCGCCGACATGAAAAGCTCGTGGGCCGGCGCCATGGGGCTCACGCAATTCCTGCCGTCGGATTATCTGAAATACGCGGTGGATTTCGAACACACCGGCAAAGCCGACATCTGGCATTCGGTGCCGGACGCGCTCGCCTCGGCGGCGAAGCAGCTCGTCGACAAGGGCTGGCAGCGCGGCGTGCCTTGGGCTTACGAGGTGCACCCGCCGGCCAATGTCGACTGCACCGTCGGCGTGCCGGACCACACATTACCCATTGCCGAGTGGCTCAAGCGCGGCTTCGTGCCGGCTTACGGCCGCGTGATCGCCGCGGCAGAGCGCGCCGATCCGGCCTCGCTGTTGCAGCCGGCCGGTCTCTACGGGCCGTCGTTTCTCGCTACCGCGAATTATTTCGTGATCAAGCAGTACAATTTCTCCGATCTCTATGTTTTGTTTGTCGGTCATCTCGCCGACCGCATCGCCGATCCGGGGCCGCAAACGGAATCATTCCAGACGCCGTGGGCTAAGGTGGCGCAGCTGCCGACCGCCGATCTCGACCGCATGCAGCAGATCCTCACCGCGCGCGGCTACTACCACGACAAGATCGACGGCAAGGCCGGCATGCTGACGCGCGCCGCGCTTGGCGCCTATCAGAAGAAGAATGGCCTGAAGGTGGATTGCTGGCCGACCGCCGCGGTGCTCCAGCAGATGGAAGCGCATTGACGAACCGCCGCGCCATTTCCCACAATACACCTCATGCGCATCACCGCCGCCGTTGTCAGCGAGAAGTCGGGTCCTTTCGTCATCGACACGCTGGAGCTCTGCGAGCCGCGCGCCGACGAGCTGATCGTTCGCGTCGTGGCGAGCGGCATGTGCCAGACCGACCTGCACGGCCGCGAGGGCTATTTTGCCAGTCCCTATCCGGCCGTGTACGGCCATGAAGGCGCCGGCGTGGTGCACGCGGTCGGCGCCGCGGTGCGCGATTTTGCACCGGGCGACCATGTAGTGATGTCCTATCCGTGGTGCGGCGATTGCGATAATTGCCGCGACGGTGGGACCAATCATTGTCTGCACGGCCGCAAGCTGAAAATGGGCGGCGCGCGCCATGACGGCTCGACGCTGCTGTCGAAAGACGGCGCCCCGGTCTACAGCGCGTTCTTTCAGCAATCCTCGTTCGGTAGTTTCGCGCTGACCCAGGCGCGCTGGGCGGTCAAAGTGCGCAAGGACGCGCCGCTCGAACAGCTCGGCCCGCTGGCCTGCAGCGGCCAGACCGGCGCCGGGGCAGTGCTCAACGTCATGCGGCCCAGCCCGGGCGACAGCATCGCCATCTTCGGCGTCGGGGCTGTCGGGCTGTCGGCGCTGATGGCGGCGAAGATCGCCGGCTGCGATCCGATCGTCGCGGTGGACGTGCACGAGCACCGGTTGGCGCTCGCCCAGGAGCTCGGCGCCACACATACGATCGACTACAAGAATTGCCCCGACGTCGTGCGCACCATTCGCGATCTCACCGGCAGCGGCGTGCGCTATGCGGCGGATACCTCGGCGGTGCCAATGGTGTTGCGCCAAGCCATCGAAGCCCTGATGCCGGGCGGCACCTGCGCGCTGCTCGGCAGCGCGCCCAAAGGCACCGACGCGTCATTCGAAATGCCGTTTTTACAGCAGGGCCGTTCCGTGCGTGGCGTCGTGCAAGGCGACAGCGTGCCGAAGGACTTCATACCGAAGCTGGTCGACCTCGTCGTTGAAGGAAAATTCCCGATCGAGAGAATGATCAAGTTCTACGAACTATCCGAAATCAATCTGGCGGCGCAGGAATCCTCCGCCGGCATTACCATCAAGCCGGTATTGCGGATGCCCATTTAACCTCTCCCCGCATTCGGGGAGAAGGAGCAGGATTTAATCGTCCCCCGGCACCGCGTCCGGCAGACTATCGTCGTCCTCGCCTGACTTGCGCTCGCGCTCATGCGCGCTGGTCTTGATCGAGCCGGTGACGCCGGAGCCATAAGGAGGTTCGCCGTAATGCCGCGCGGCAAACTGTGATCGCGCCCGCGCCGCGGCGACTTCGCCCGGGATGGCCGACGGCTCGCAGATGTGGCGGCCATTGTAGTGCCGCATCAGATCGACGTGGATGTGATTGTAGTGATAGACGTTGGCGCCGGGCGCCAGCACGGTGGTGAACTGCTCGCAGGCGGCCGCCTGCACGTCGTGCAGAAAACCCTGCTCCTCGGGCGTGCCGTGCCAGCCGTATTGCACGCTGATCTTATGGCCGTCGGCGAGATCGAATTCGGCGACGTCGAGCGCGTTGCCGAAGGCATGCTCGGAAATATGTGCGTTGGGATTGCCGTTCATGCCGCGGCATGAATAAGCGGAGATCTGCTTGATCTCGACGACGGGCTGGCGGAACCAATGCGCCGCCGCGGGCTGCACGGCATTGGCGATCCATTGATCGAGCGCGGACATCACCGGGCAGGCGAGCGTCGCCGGCGGCTGCACTTGCACCGGCACTGCGGACGCGGTGGCGGCGGGCGCGGGCGGTCCGAGCGGCGGGATCGGTGACGCCGGCGGTGGCTGCTCCGCCTGCGACGGCATTGAACGCTGGGGATACGGATAGGGAGCAGGCGAACCGTTCGGCGCGTTGGGTTCGCCGTAATAAGGATGCGGCGGGCCGCCCGGAATGCCGTCGTCGTCATCGTCGGACGTTCCCGGCGGCTCGAGCAGCAGCGGCTCGCCGATCTGCGCGGCCGGCTGCGGCGCCGGATAGGATTGCGGCGGCGGGTAAACTTGCGTCGTGGGATAGCCTTGCGGCGGATAAGATTGCGGCGCGCCTTGCACCGGCGGCAATGCGCTCGATTGAATGGCGGGAGACGCGCCCGGCCAATTCTGCGGCATCGCAGTCCGCGGCATGGAGGAATTGGGGATCGATCCCGGCGGCACCGGCTCGTCGTCGTAGGACAGCGTCCCGCTTTCGCCCAGCGCCGAGACGCGCAGTGGATAATCGATACCGCAGGCGCCCGGTCCTTCGATCGCGGCGATACGCACGCGTCCCGCGGTGTCGTTGACCGCGCCGGAATTCAGGCACGTCAATTCCGCCTCGTGCCGCCACGGCTCGCGCTCGGCCAGCATGTAATGGCTGCAACCGGCGACGGCGACCAGAGCGACGAGGACGAGGGAGCTGACGAGATACCAACGAACTCCGCGCGTCATGCGCGGACAATGCGAGGAATTCCGTTAAGGACTGTTCAACGATAAGCGGCGGCGACGGAAGCACTCCGTTAACCATGACCCCTTGATCCGCGGGAGTCTTTCGGGCCACATCGCGGCAGCAAAAGAGGGACGGAAATGCTTTCCGCGCTGGATCTGGCCCGCCGCATCGAGGCCGGCGAGTTAAAGCCGCGCGACGCGGTCGAGCTTTGCGCCGTGGCCATCGCCGCGCGCGAGAAAGACGTCGGCGCCTTTGTCGCGCTCGATCTCGATGCGGCGCGCCGCGCCGCCGACGCGCCCGGCCTCGCAGCTTTGCCGCTGCACGGCGTGCCGGTGGCGTTTAAGGACATTTTCGCCACCGCCGATCTGCCGACACAATACGGCTCGCCGATCTATGCCGGTTACCGGCCGCCGGCGGACGCCACCGCGGTGGCGCTCGCCCGCCGCGCCGGCGGTGTCATGATCGGCAAGACGGTGACGACGCAATTCGCCTCGCTGGTGCCGTCGGCGACGCGCAATCCGCATAATCCCGCTCACACGCCGGGCGGCTCGTCGGCTGGCTCCGCCGCCGCGGTCGCCGCAGGCTTTGTGCCGATCACGTTCGGCACGCAGACCGCGGGGTCGGTGATCCGGCCGGCCGCGTTTTGCGGCGTCGCCGGGTTCAAGCCGTCGTATCGGCTGATCCCGATGGTCGGCGTCAAAGACGTGTCCTGGCATCTCGACACCGCCGGCCTGTTCGGTGCCGGCATCGCCGATGTCGCCTTCGCCGCGGCCGCCGTGCTGGATCGCGATCTGCGCGTCGATCGCGCCGCGCCGGCGGCGCCGCGCATCGCGCTCACCCGCACGCATCTATGGCAAGAAGCAAGCGCGGCGATGCAAAAGGCGGTCGAGACCGCGGGGCGCATCGCGGCGGCGGCCGGCGCCAAAGTGACGGAGCTGACGCTGCCGCCGGTCCTGGAAGACGCCTACCAGGCGCAATACACCATCCAGGATTATGAGAACGTCCGCGCGCTCGCCTTCGAATACGACCGCCACCGCGATCGCATCGACCCGCTGCTGCGCGATCACCTTACCGCGGCGCTTACGATCACCTCCGACCAGTACGACGCCGCGCGGCGCACCGCGAGCCGCGGCCGGCAGGCGCTGGCCGACGCCATGGCGGATTTCGACGTCGTCCTCACCCCGTCGGCGCCGGGCGCCGCGCCGCAGGGACTGGGCGCCACCGGCAATCCGATGTTCAACCGGCTGTGGACGCTGATGGGCGCGCCCTGTGTCAACGTGCCGGGCTTGCGCGAGAACGAATTGCCGCTCGGCATCCAGATCGTCGGCCGCTTCGGCCGCGACCGCTTGACGCTCGAAGCGGCGCTGTTTGTCGAGCAGGCGATCGCGCGGAAGGTGGGCGGGTGAACGTCGTCCGTCACCCTGAGGTGCGACCCCCGCTCCGATCGGGGGGAGCCTCGAAGGGCGACGGCCCGGGCGGTGCAGCATCCTTCGAGGGCCGCTGCGCGGCCACCTCAGGATGACGGCGTTGTCAATGGTCCGCCGCCATAAGCTTACGCATCCGCGCTCTCGAACATGAAGATGTCGGCGCCGCCAGTGGCGAAGGTCTGCACATCGGCCACCGCCGCCTGGCCTTCGGCGCTGCCAAAGGCTTTCTGGATCGCCGCCATGTCGTCGAAATGCAAGATCGCAATCAGGTGATAGGGCGCGGGTCCGCCAGGTGTGGCGCCGCCGCCTTTACTGACCTCGTATTTGCGCGCGCCCGGCGTCTTTCGGTGTAGTGCTTGTCGAAAGCGGCCGCGTCGCGCGGAGTTTTGTACATGACCAGAAGCCGAGCCATCGCGTTTCTCCCTGAGATTGCCTTCGCCGCAGCAGGCAGTACCACGCTCCACCGCTCACCTCTACTCTGGCGCAATAAACCTCGTCAGGGCCGGAGTAGTTCCGATTTTCTGTCACAGACCTATTGACAATTGTCACTGAATGGGTTACGTGCAGCGAATCATCTCGCCCTAAGGGACGCCGACCGGGTGATGCCGGGCGGCAGGGGCGAGTTCGGTGCCCGCGGGCTTTAGCCTCATCAGCTTGGCTCCCGGGCGGTCCGGGCATCATGCCTGCCGGCATTACGACCGGCGTGCGAGGTGCGTCGCTGGAAGTGGGTACGCCGTCGGCGGAGTGACCCCCGCCCCCTGGACGGTCTGCCGACGAAGCCTGGCCCGGGTCGCACCAAGGGACCACACACCCCTTGGGAAGAGCCGAGGTGGAACGCCGGCAGGCGAGCGCGCCCGAGAGCGGAAAGGGCGGCGCAAGCCGCTCCTTCCGTGGCGCGCCCCGCACGCCGTATGCGTGCGGG
>Ga0182024_10013573_pt1 | contig 15873 bp, 17 predicted proteins | sample P32metaG_FD_120480 | JGI IMG/M metagenome (GOLD analysis project Ga0182024, IMG submission 120480) | Permafrost microbial communities from Stordalen Mire, Sweden - P3-2 metaG (Illumina Assembly) | ecosystem: Environmental > Terrestrial > Soil > Wetlands > Permafrost | place: Sweden: Stordalen... | reverse complement strand
GGCACCAGTGGTGCAGCGTCTTTGACTCCCACTATTGAGGGCGCCTGCGCTGCTGCAAGGCCAGCTGCGGACAACAGAATAACTCCGATGGTAAGCAGGCGTCGGACGCCGGACGTGATCTGATCGACAAGATGATTCGAATAACGTCCCAAAGCTTACACCTCCGACTTTTCAGCCAGTCTAAAGGTTATATGGTATCCGCAACTCCGTCAATAGCATTTACGTGGTATTCATGCGGTAATCAGCGGCCGGACGAACCGAAGCCGCCTTCGCCGCGTACCGACTCGGATAAATCGTCGCCTTCTACCCATTCGACGGCTTCATAACGCGCGATAATCATTTGCGCAATGCGATCGCCGGGATGAATTTCAAACGCCTCGCGGCCCAGATTTTGCAGGATTACGCGGATCTCGCCGCGATAGCCGGGATCGATCGTCGCGGGGCTGTTGGGAAGAGTGATGGAATGTTTCAATGCGAGCCCGCTGCGCGGACGGATTTGCGCCTCGAAACCCGGCGGAAGTTCAATCGAGAGACCGGTCGCGACGAGTTTCGTGTCGCCTGGCGCGAGAGTCACCGATTCAACAGCGTGCAGATCCATGCCGGCATCTTCTTCGGGTCCATGAGCATAGCGTGGAATGACGGCGTCGTCGCGAAGCCGGCGGATTTTCAGTTTGTGGATAGTCAATCCGCTATCATAGCCGTTTGGCCAAACGAGTCATCACTATCGCTCCCCTGCCGCCGGAAAAAAGCGCCTACGCGCTGGCGCGCTACAGCCGTTCGGCCGATTCCATCCGGCAGTCGATCGAATGGGTTCGCACGCATAATTCGCAGCAGTTCCTCGAAAGCTTCTACTTCCAGTACGGGCACCAGTCGATCGCCGATCTGGGCCACACGGTGCTCTGCTTCGAAGGCATCAGCGAACTGGCGGCCAGCGAGGTCGAAGACGAAGTCCTGTGGGATGGCCAGGCAAAATCTTCGCGCTATCAGGATTTTTCGAAGAGCGGATTCATTACGCCGCCGGAGTTCGACGCCGTGCAGGCCGCCGAATACCAGGCTTCCGGCGACGCGCTTATCGCGGCTTACAAAGACATTCACGTCCGAATGGACGCTCATCTGCGCGGGAAATTGCCGCGTCCGGAATCGATGAAGCCGGAACCATACGGGCGCAATATCGCAGCGCGCGCCTTCGACGTCGCCCGTTATTGTTTGTTCTGGGGCGTGCCGACCAACGTCGGGCAGGTCACCAGCATTCGAACCTTAGAGAAGCAGATTAAGCGGTTGCGTGTTTCGGAATTCGGGGAAGTCAGTGAACTCGGCCTCGAAATCGCCGAAGCCTGCGCCGCGCCGCCCGAATGCACGTGGGACGATGCCAATGCCGAGCCCATCGCGCCAACGCTGGCGCGTCACGCCGAGCCAGATGAATACATCGGACGTTGCCGGGCCGATCTGGAAGCGTGGGCGAAACAGAATCTGACTGTTGCGGCGCATAGCGCACCGCGCGTCGATCTTGTGAAACCGGACGACGTGCTGACGGAGATCGCGGCGACTTTGTTGTATCCGGTGTGTTCGCATTCGTTCCGCGCGCTGTATGAAACTTTGCGCGGGTGGAGCGCGGCCCGGCGCGGCGAAGTGCTCGACGTGGCGCTGCAATCGCGCGGATTACGGGACGATCTTCTGCGCGGTTTCCGTGGCGGGCAGTACTGCTTCGACATGCTGATCGATATCGGTGCCTATCGCGATATGCATCGGCACCGGCGTTGCCATCAATACCGGCAGGCGTATTCGGGCGAGCACGGTTACGAATCGCCGGAGATCCTGGCGGAGGCCGGCGCGCAGGACGTATACGCCGCCGCAATGGACCGCGCACTGGCTTCGATGCGCGCGTTGCCCGACCCCGGCCGGCAGTATTTGTTGCCCTTCGGGGCCAGGTCGCGCTTCCTGTTCAAAATGGATTTCGCGGAAGTGGAATACATCGCGCGGGTGCGCAGCGGCGTGAAGGGGCATTTCAGCTACCGCGACGTTGCGTGGCAAATGAAGCAGCGTGTAGATGAGATGGAACCGGAACTGGGCCGGCTGCTCCAGGCTACGCCGCCCTGGGTGGAAGATCCGTTAAAGCGTTGACGGCTAGCCGATATTTTCCTGGATCTTATTCCCGCCTCTTCTCGTATGAAAAAATATGAAGATGCTCCGCACACCTGTAATCGCCGCCGTCGCTGCCTTTCTCCCGGTTCTCGCCGTCGCCCAGACCGCGCCGTCGCACCTCGAGTATGAAGTTGCCTCAATTCGGCCCGCACCGCCAATGGATGCCAGCGTCAAGATCGGCATGCATACCGATGGCGCCCAGGTGCATTTTGAATTTCTTTCCGTGCGCGATTGTATGCGCATCGCGTGGCAGGTGAAGGATTTCCAGATCATCGGGCCGGATTGGATCGCGTCGGACCGCTTCGATATCACGGCCAAGCTTCCTGCGGGAACCTTCACCGATGACCAGCGCCGGGAGATGCTGCAGAATCTGCTGATGGATCGCTTCAAGATAAGTTTCCATCGCGATAAGAAGGAATTTGCCGTCTATGCGCTCGTACTCGGAAAGGGTGGCCTGAAGATGAAGGAAACGGCGCCCGATGCCCAGACTGACGCAGCGCCCGCGAAAGGCATCAATGTCAACGCCAGTGGCAGCGCCGCCGGCGTTTTTGTCGATCTCGGTCAGGGCTCGTACTACACTTTTGCCGACAATAAGCTGGTAGGCCACAAGCTGACAATGCCGCGGATCGCCGATACCCTTGCGGCGTATATGGACAAGCCCGTGGTCGATATGACGGGACTTCCGGATACGAAAAACTACGACTTTTCGCTCGATATCACGTCGGACGATTACCGGGTCATGCTGATCCGTTCCGCGATCAAGGCGGGCGTCAGCCTCCCGCCGCAGGCACTTGCGCTGGCCGACGGGTCAATCGATTCGCTCTATTCATCGCTCGATGCCGCCGGCCTCAAAATGGACCCACGGAAGGCTCCGCTGGACGTGATGGTGATCGATCACGCCGACAAGACGCCGACTGATAATTGATAACTGATATGGAGCGTCTTGAGACGCCGCGTCTGGAGTTGCGCCCGCTGGAACTCACCGATGCGGCGCAGGTGCAGCGAATTTTCCCGCACTGGGAGATCGTCCGATATATGGACAGCGGGATTCCCTGGCCGTATCCGGCAGACGGCGCATTGACCTACTACCGCGACGTTGCGCTTCCCGCGATGGAACGGGGCGATGAGTGGCACTGGTCGGTCAGCCTGAAGAGCGCGCCGAAGGAAGTCATTGGTGGCATTTCGCTGGTGAACGCGGCGGATCACAATCGGGGCTTTTGGCTTGGCTTGCCGTGGCAGGGCAGGGGATTGATGACGGAAGCGTCGGCTGCGGTCACAACCTATTGGTTCGATACGCTCGGTTTCCCGATGATGCGGGCTCCGAAAGCCGTGGCGAATATTGCTTCGAGAAGGATCTCGCAGAAAAACGGAATGCGTCTTGCTGCTGTTGTGGAGCGGGACTACGTCAGCGGGCGTCTTCCGACGGAAGTCTGGGAGATCACGGCTGAGGAATGGCGCAAAAATCAGGATCGTCGGGCTGGCGCGTAGCATCCTACAACAGGAAATCCCCATGCCAAACACCAAAGCCTATGCCACGCCCGCGACCAAGGCTCCGCTCGCGCCCTTCTCTTTCGATCGTCGACAGCCGGGCGAACACGACGTTGCCATCGATATCAAATTCTGTGGTATCTGTCACACTGACATTCACCAGACGAGCGATCAGTGGGGTGGAGGCGTGTTCCCCATGGTTCCGGGGCACGAGATCGCCGGAATTGTTACAGCGGTCGGCGGCAAAGTCACAAAATTCAAACCGGGGCAGCATGTCGGCGTCGGGTGCCTTGTCGATTCGTGCCGTAACTGCGTGGATTGCAAAAGAGGCGAGGAACAGTTCTGCGGCGTGCAGCCTGTTTTCACCTACAACAGCCTGGACAAAGAGGGAAATAACACCTACGGCGGCTATTCGGACAAGATCGTTGTAGATGAGAATTACGTTCTGCGTATCCCCGAAAACCTGCCGCTCGATGGTTCGGCTCCGCTGCTCTGCGCCGGGATTACGCTCTATTCGCCGCTGCGGCATTGGGGCGCCGGACCGGGTAAGAAGGTTGGTATCATCGGCCTCGGCGGGCTTGGACACATGGGCGTGAAACTCGCGCACGCGATGGGCGCGGAGGTCACGGTGTTGAGCCAGTCGCTGAAGAAACAGGACGATGGCAAGCGCCTGGGCGCGGACCATTTCTACGCCACGTCCGATCCGGAGACGTTCACGACATTAAAAGGCCAGTTCGATCTCATCATTAATACGGTTCCCGCTGCGAATGAGTGGAATCAGTATGTCGAGTTGCTCACGACGAACGGCTCGCTGGTCATGGTGGGCGTGCCCGATGAGCCGGTTGCAATTGCGGGCTTTCCGCTCATCATCAAACGCAGAAGCGTTGCCGGGTCGCTGATCGGCGGCATTGCCGAGACGCAGGAGATGCTCGATTTCTGCGGCAAACACAATATCGTGAGCGATATCGAAGTGATTTCCATACAGCAGGTGAACGCAGCCTATGAGCGCGTGCTGAAGAGCGACGTGCGTTACAGATTCGTGATCGACTGCGGCACCCTGAACAACTAATCCGAAGCGTATAATCGCTGAGGAGGCGGAACGCAATGGATTGGACAAATGTCGTTCAGGTAGTGGAAAGAACCATCACCGGAGTTGGGCTCCAGGTGGTTGGCGCGATCGTTCTCTACATCGTAGGCCGATGGCTGATTAGCTTCGCTGTCGGTCTGGTGCAGAAGGGGCTTTCGCGGCAAAAGATTGAGCCGACGCTGCTGCGCTTTATCGGCAACACGATTTCGGTTATCCTCAACATCACTCTGGTCATCGCGATTCTGGGCTATTTCGGCGTCCAGACCACGAGTTTCGCGGCGCTTCTGGCTGGTGCGGGTTTGGCGATCGGGTCGGCGTGGGGCGGTCTGCTGTCGAATTTCGCGGCGGGAATTTTCCTGGTTGTTCTGAGGCCGTTCAAGGTTGGCGATTTCATCTCCGCCGGCGGAATCACCGGTACGGTCGAAGAGATCGGCTTATTCGTCACGACTGTCGACACGCCGGACAACGTCCGCACGTTCGTTGGTAATAACAAGCTCTTCTCGGATAACATCCAGAATTTTTCGGCGAATCCGTACCGTCGTGTAGAGCTTTCGGCGCAGATATCCGGAGCGGCGGATCCGAATGCTGTGATGACCGCGCTGAAGGAACGGATTAAACAGATTCCCAACGTAACCGTCAAGCCGGAACCGGACGTTGTAATCGCGTCGTTCACGCCGGCGGGACCTGTGCTGGCGATCCGGCCGTATACCGGCAACGACCATTACTGGCAGGTTTACTTCGATACGAATCTGGCGATTCGCGAAGTTCTGGGCGACGGCGCGTTCCCGGCTCCGATGCCTGTTTTCGGAGTCCAGCAGGTGAATGCGGCTGCGACACGGGCGTAAACCTTCTCTCGCGGTGGCATCGCAGTTGCGGTGTTTGCGCGGATTCCGTGATTTGCGGTATCGGAGGGAAGGAATGAAAGTCATCATCATTGCGTTGCTGGCCGCTGCCGTGTTGCCGGCGCAGACGTTTGAGGTCGCCTCGGTCAAGCGTTCCGCGCCGGAGACCGGCAGTGGCTCCAGATCCACAGGTGCGATTCCGCGGCAACAGGAGCCGGGGAGAATTAATTACCCCAACGTGAAGTTGAAGGGTGTCATCGCCATTGCCTACGGGGTGGATGCCGGTCAGATCGGTGGCCCCTCGTGGCTCGACGACGAGCGGTACGACATCGTTGCGAAACTTCCCGACGATGCTCCGCAGGATCAGCTTCCGGTGATGCTCCAGCACTTGCTGGCTGACCGTTTCCACATGACCGTTCACGAAGAAACCAAACCCCGCAACGGATTCGCTCTATTGGCAGGGAAAGGCCCGCTGAAGGCGAAGGCCGTGGAAGAAGGCGAAAGTATGGGATTTGAGGTCCAGAGCGACCGCGTTCTCTTGAAGGGTATGACGATGGCCCAGTTTGCAAAGTTTCTGTCTGGCCGAACAGGTCCTCCGGTCTCCGATGAGACCAACATCGCAGGACATTACGACATCACTCTCGATGCGTCGATGTCGGATATTCAGGCTGGTTTATTCTCGGGGGCCGTCGAAGACATCGGTCTGAAACTCGAGAAACGAACGGTGCCCGCGAAATTCATCACGGTCGAAAAGGCAGATAAGATCCCGACGGAGAATTAACTGTGCGATGGCTTGTTCTGTTGTTCGCGGTGACGGCTCTTTCGGCGCAGACTTTCGAGAGCGTTTCCGTTAATCCGTTTATTCCGCAGGACGACGACGTGCAACCCGAGCGGGAACCGGGGAGTATGGTCTACAGCGACGTCTCGTTGAAGCTGCTGCTGACGGCGGCTTATGGAGTTCGTCCCGATCAGATCAGTGGCCCTGTGTGGCTCGACAGCGAACGCTACGACGTTCTCGCGAAACCTCCAGCGGGTGCAACGAAGGATCAGGTTCCGGCCATGCTGCAAAATCTATTGGCGGATCGCTTCCGGTTGACGGTTCGTGTCGAGATGCGGGACCGGCCCGGCTACGCGTTGACAGTCGGGAAAGATGGGCCAAAGCTCGGCCCGATGCAGCCGGTCACGGGAGTCGATTTCAGCGTGGGGACGGACCATGTCGATATCAGGGGCGCGAACCTGCCCGCTTTGGCCGGGATGCTGGCGTCGTTTCTGGGACGGCCCGTCGCGGATCTGACAGGGATTGCGGGAAGTTACGATTTCCGGCTCAACGTGACGATGGCGGATTTGAAGGCGGCGTCACCGGCTGTGTTCAGTGCGGTTCAGAATCTGGGGCTGACGCTGGAACCGCGAACGACGGCGGCGAAGTACGTGATCGTCGACCGCAAGGAAAACTAGGCCTCGTTCGCGAGCGCTTTTTTGCCGGCCGCGAGGACGCGCAGAATGGCGTCGGTGTCGAAAACGCAGCCACCCCACGTACCGCCGCTCACGTCCTGAAGTGCTGCCCAGAGTCTGGTGTCGTCGGGCAGTTGCGGATCGGCTGCAAGATCCGGCCGCGAATCGCGCTTTGCCAGAATCGCGGTGCCGGCTTCCACTCCCGATACGACACCGCCTTCACCCACCAAATTTACCGCGCCTCGCAGAGTCGCGCGATCGATCACAATCTCGATGATGTCGCCTTCGCGGAGCTTGCCGATCGGGCCGCCGGCCAGAGCTTCGGGCGAAACGTGGCCGATGCAGGCTCCCGTCGAGACACCGCTGAAACGCGCGTCGGTCAGCAAGCTGACGTGCTTGCCGAAGGGCAGATACTTCAGCGCGGAGGTGAGTTGATAAGTCTCTTCCATGCCTGCGCCCATAGGTCCGCGGCAGATCAGCACCAGGATGTCGCCTTTCTCAATCTGCTTCGCCTTGATCGCCGCTATCGCCGAGGGCTCGGTGAGGAATATTTTGGCGGGTCCGACTTTGCGATAGACGCCATCGGCATCGACCACACCGGGATCGATAGAAGTGGCTTTGATGACCGAGCCTTCGGGCGCGAGATTGCCGGCGGGGAAACAAATCGTCGCAGTCATTCCGTGCTTCGCGGCGGAGTCAGGCGACATAATCACCTTGTCCGGATCTACGCCATCGCGCTCCAGCAGCAGCTTGCGCAGCGCGTGACGGCGTTCGGAAGTTTCCCATTCATCGAGTTGCTGATCGAGGGTTCCACCGCTGACGGTGAGAGCTTTCGTTTCGAGCAAGCCCGCACGCCGCAGATGCAGCATCACCTCGGGTACGCCGCCCGCCATGAAGACATGGATGGTTGCGTAGGGGCCGTTGGGCAGGGCGTCCACCAGTCGCGGCACCTGCCGGTTAATTCGCACCCAGTCTTCAACCGTGGGTCTGTGCAATCCCGCCGCGTGGGCGATGGCGGGCGTGTGCAGGATCAGATTCATCGATCCGCCGAAAGCCGCGTGCGCCACCATCGCGTTGTGGAACGATGCGTCGGTGAGGATGTCGCGCATCGTCGTACGGCTCTTTTCCATCGCCATCAGCGCATCGGCGGAGCGCTTCGCCATATCGAGCCAGATGGCATGTCCGGAAGGGGCCAGCGCGGAGTGGCCGAGCGACATGCCCAGCGCCTCGCCGACCACTTGAGAAGTTGCGGCCGTACCGAGAAACTGGCAGCCACCGCCCGGCGATGCGCAGGTGCGACAGCCGAGATCGGCGGCATCTTCAAGGCTGATCTCGCCGTGGGTGAAACGAACTCCGATGGATTGGATGCGCCCGGCATCTTCGCCTTTTTCCGGCAATAACGTGACGCCGCCCGGCACCAGCACGCAGGGCAGATCGTGCATGGAGGCGAGCGCGAGCATCATGGCCGGCAAGCCCTTGTCGCAGGTGGCGACGCCGAGAACGCCGCGCCGCGTCGGCAGCGAACGGATCAGGCGGCGGAAAATAATGGCCGCATCGTTGCGATAGGGCAGGCTGTCGAACATCCCGGTGGTGCCCTGCGAGCGGCCGTCGCAGGGATCGGTGCAATAGCCCGCGAAAGGAATCGCACCGGCGGCTTTGAACTCGCGCGCGGCGGCTTCCATCAGCAATCCGACTTCCCAGTGGCCGGTGTGATAGCCGAGCGCGATGGCGGTGCCGTCGGCGGCGCGGATGCCGCCGTGTGTGGAAAGAATCAGGAATTCTTTGCCGCCGAGCAAAGCCGGATTCCAGCCCATACCCGCGTTCTGGCTGAGGCCGAAGAGATCGCCGGACGGGCGTTCGCGCAGCATTTCGGCTGTGAGCGGAAGCGAGCCCGTGGGACCGGGCGCTCGGGTGGGGACGTCGAAGAGAGCTGCGTCGTTGGAATCGAATGCGTTCACGCCATCGTTCCGCCGTCGATAAACATCAGCGAACCGGTAACGAAACCGGCTTCAGGCGAACAGAGATAGAGCACAAGGTCGGCCATTTCGTCGGGGCGGCCGAGTCGCCCGACCGGCTGGCGCGCGTTCAGCTCCGCGCGAATCTTTTCGACTTCGTGGCTGTGATATTTCTCGATGTAAGCTTCAACGAACGGCGTGTCGGTGGTGCCTGGGCAGATAGCGTTGACGCGAACCTTGCCGGCGTACTCGAGCGCGAGTTGTTTGGTCATCGCGAGCATGGCGCCCTTTGTGGCGCAGTAAGCGAAGCGCCGGCGGAAACCCTTCACGCCCGCGACGGATCCGATATTCACGATGTTGCCCTTTGACGCGAGCAACAGAGGTATGGCGGCGCGAGTCACATAGAACGTGCCTTCCACGTTAACGCGAAAGAGGCGCTGAAAATCTTCAGTGCTGGTTTCTTCCACGCTGGCAACCAGACCGATGCCGGCGTTGTTGACCAGAATATCCAGCCTGGGGAGCGCGGCGAACGTGGCGTTTACTGCGGCTTCGTCTGTGATATCGAGTTTGAGAACACTCGATCCGGGTAATTCAGCGGACAGCTTATCCGCGCGCGCTTTATCCACATCGGCGATGATGACTGCGGCGCCCGACCAGGTGAGCCGACGGCAAATCGCTTCGCCGATTCCACTCGCGCCACCTGTCACGAGCGCTGTCAATCCATCCAGGCGAAAAGGTTCTTTGTCGTTCATAAGTTTAAATGCTGAGTATACTAATGGGTTCCATGGCAACTCAAAAAAGTACGAACCTCTCAGGAAAGATTGCGCTCATTACAGGCGGCAGCCGCGGGCTGGGAAGGGCGATGGCGCTGTCGCTGAGCGCGGCCGGCGCGACCATTGCGCTGGTGGCGCGAGACGCCGAAAAGCTCAACTCCGTGAAAGCGGAAGTCGAAGCGGCGGGAGGGAAGGCGGCGGTCTATGTCGCCGACGTCGTCAGCGAGGAGAGCGTGCAGAAGCTGCAGGCGGATGTCACCGCGGAACTGGGCGCGGTGCAGATCCTCATCAACAACGCGGGGATGAATATCCGCAAGAATCTGACGGAGTTCACGCTGGAGGAATGGAACAAGGTTCTGGACACGAACCTGACGAGCGTGTTCCTGCTCTGCCGCGCGTTCGTGCCGGCGATGAAGGGCACGGGCTACGGGCGCGTGCTGAACATGACGTCGATCATGAGCCATGTGTCACTGCCGGGGCGCGCGGCGTATTCGTCGAGCAAGGCAGCGCTCCTGGGGCTGACGCGTGCGCTCGCGCTCGAGCTGGCGGATCAGGGAATCACGGTGAACGGAATCAGTCCGGGACCGTTCGGCACGGAGATGAATACGCCGCTGATGCAGAATCCGGAATTGAACGCGCAGTTTATTGCGAATATTCCGGTGGGGCGTTGGGGGAAAGTGGAAGAGATCGGCGCGCTCGCGTGCTATTTGTGCTCGGAAGACGCGGGGTTTATTACGGGGACCGATATTCTGATCGATGGCGGTTGGACGGCTAAGTAGCGGGTGGCAGGAATGGCCGCCGATGAACGCCGATAAGAAGAGACAAGAATAAAGGCACATATACGGCAGCTTGACGTCGTTGCGGCAGGGGGTGGGTTTGTTAATCCTCCGCATCCTGCCGCGTGCCATTTTCCAGCTATTCAGCGCGCGGGTACAAGGTCCGTCGGCCAGTACGGTTTATCGGCGTCGGCTAAGTAGCCACTCTCGTAGCGATCGTGATGGCGAATCCACGACATGGTAAATGCCAAAGCGTCTTCGTCGCGGCCTTTGGGCACGTAGTCGAGATAGTTATAAGTGTTCACGGTCGTTTCGGTGCCGCGCGCATAAGCAGAGTAGGTGTGAAAGATATCTCCGTTCCCGTCCTTATAGAACACGCTGATTCCCGGTGCCTCCTCGCCCGGGAATCGGTTCATGCCGTAGTTGTAGTACACGGTTCCACTCGCGAGTTCCTCTTTAGTGAAAGCCACGTCATAGTCGCGGTTGAAATCGCTCGCGTGCGAGGAAACCCAGTTAAATCCCCAGCCCATGCGCTTTTTGAACGCCGCGATCTTCGGGTAAGGTGCTCGTGAGATCGCCGTGAACGACACATCGCGTTGCGCCAGATGCACCAGCGCGCCGTCGGTATGGTCCATATTAAACGAACAGCTCGGGCAGCCCTCCTGCCAGTCCGGACCGAACATGAAGTGGTAGACGATCAGCTGGGTTTTGCCGGCGAAAAGGCCGGCGAGCGTCGCCTTCCCGTTCGGCCCATCGAAAACGTAATCCTTCTCGACTCTGACCCAGGGAAGCTGGCGACGTTCCGCCGCGACAGCATCGCGGTCGCGTGTGAGCTGCTTCTCTTTGACCAGTAGTTCCCGGCGGGCCACAAGCCATTCATCCCGTGACACTATTTTCGGGTTTTCAATCATGCTCGTTGACATCCTGATTTCTCCTTTGATTTAAGTTTGTGACGCTTTCTTCCGCTGCGTGTTTTTTGAGAGACAGTTTCAGCGCCAGGGCCGCCAGCCCGCCGGTGGAAGCCGTCCCGGCAATGATCAGGCCTATGTTTGCCAAACAGAATGGACACATCGTTCACCTTCCCGTTGGTTAATCTTAGTGGCGAAGCTTCACTGCCCGCCTCTATAAAGGTGACGGGTGAGGAGAACCTATTTCGACAGAGCAAGCACGAAAAAGTCAGCCTCTTCTTTCGAGCAGAAACTGTCTCACCGCCGGGTCCTCGGCGAGGCCAATCGCCAGTTCGAAAGCGTGCCTCGCCTCACCGGTCTCAGATGTCTTCCCTGACCGTTGCAACAGATGAGCGCGAACGGCCCAGTAAGGCTGATAGGCGGAGACATCGTCCGGGTCGATTCCATTTAACACCGCCAGCCCCGCGTCCGGTCCATTCGCCTCGCCAACCGCCGCGGCGTATCCGGTTCGCGTGCCAGGCGTCGGGGATATTCGAACCAGTTGTTCGTAGAACAACACGATCGCGGGCCATTCCGTTCGACCGCTGCGCGCCCGCTCGGCGTGGACGGACTGAATCGCGGCTTCCAGTTGAAAGCGTCCCGCGCACCCGCGACTCGACGCTTCGGCAAGATGGCGTTCCGCTTCTTCGATCAGCGGCAGTGACCACTGTTGTGTTTCCTGCTGCGAGAGAGGAATATATCGGCCATCGGGCCCACGCCGCGCCGGTCTGCGGGCTTCGCAGTGGAGCATGAGAGCCAGCAGACCCCAAACCTCCGCTTCCCCCGGCATGAGTCCGAGAAGGACTCGCGCGAGCCAGATCGACTCCTCGGCCAGATCGCAGCCGCGCCGGTCAACGCCCGCCATGTCATCCCAGCCGATCCCGAAGGCGGCATAAATCGCTTCCAGCACCGCATCGAGCCGCTGTGACAGTTCATGCTCCCGCGGGACCTCGAACCGAATACCACCGTCGCGGATCTTCGTCTTGGCACGCACCAGGCGCTGCCCCATTGTCGTGGGTGAGACCAGGAAAGCCTGGGCGATGCGTGCTGCATCCAGACCCAGAACGGTCTGAAGCATGAGCGGCGTGTGCATGGCCGGATCGATCGCGGGATGGGCGCATACGAACAGCAGTTTCAGCCTTTCATCCGGAAACTCAGTTGACAAGGTTACCTCCCTCGATTCCTGCCTGAGCAGCAGAAGAGTGGGCTCGCTCGCTTCAGCGACTCGCCGGCGACGAACAAGATCGATAAAGGAGTGGCGCGCGCTCGTCAGCAGCCACGCCTCCGGGTTTTGCGGCACGCCGTCCCGCGGCCAGGCCTTGAGTGCTGCCAGCAGCGCATTGCCGAGCGCGTCTTCGGCGCTGGCTACGTCGCGTGTGTGCGAGGAAAGGTAGGCTACCAGACGCCCGTATGACTCGCGGGCCACATGCTCGATGGTCCGGTGCGTGCTCTCCTGGCCGCTTCCACTCATCCCGTAATCCGGCGCTTGTGTTCCGATGCAAGGGGACGGACTTCTACTGCGCCGGCGGCGGCTGCCGGGCAGCGGGCCGCCCAATCGAGAGCCGCGTCAAGCGAGGGCAGTTCCAGGATGATGAAGCCAGCCAGTTGTTCCTTGGTATCGGCGAAGGGACCGTCCTGTACGCGTCGTTTTCCTTCCTGAATCCGCACTGTGGTCGCGGTTGCCGGCACTTGAAGCGGATCGCCGCCGACGTAGACGCCGGCCTCCAGGAGCGCGTTGTAGTACGCCCGCCAGGCACCGAGGTAGGGATCGGTATCGTCGCTATTCCGTTTCGCAAAAGCTTCCGGCGATTCATGAACCAGCAGGGCGAATTGCATCGGTTTTTCTCCTTCAGCACTATTGTGCGCCTTCGTGCGCCTGAATATATGACGGATGAGACGATGCCTTTTCGACAGGCTCCGGGAAATTTTGGGTGCCGGTCAACATTCAATTCAGCGCCGTCCGGATATTTCAAAAATAGTTGTCACTCGAGACCCTGGAAGCAACCGTTTCGGCGTGGCGAGCTGTGGGGAGTGATAGCGCCGGAGAACTAGCCGACGTTCACCTGAAAAGGCAAGCTAACGGCGTGCGCGCCGCGCAATCTCCGACAGCGAACGAAGAGCCGAATTCACGGCTTGAGAATTCGGAAAGAGATCGGCCAGTTCCGGGTCCAGAACGATTAAGTTTGAGCGTTTCCGAAGCCGACTGGCATATTTGCCTCTGACCATTTTCCGAAAGTCGGAACGCTTGTATTCCGGGCGTAATTCGCCGGACGGTTCTTTAGTCGGTTTCTTCATAAATGCCTTTTTCTGCTCGCGTCGCCGGACGTGCGCTGATAATCCGAATCGCATAGCTGCGGTCCACGTGCGCCACGACGAGCAACCGTCCCGAAGCTGAAATTCCGAATGTCACAAAACGTCGCTCGTCGATCGAGTGTTCGGGGTCGTTGCCAGTGGTTGACAAAGGGTCATAAAAACACTGACCGCTTCCGGGAACGACCCCTTATGCTTCCTGAGATTGGCCGCCGCTTTTTTCTCATCCCATTCGAAGCGCACAAGCCAAATCCTTTGCTTCAGTATAGCCGTCAAAAGAAGCACGCCAACTCGGCTGATACCAACGACGGATTGCTGTGCGACGTTAAACTTGTCTGACGAACAGCGTCCAACCCGCGCCCTACAATAAACCCAGATGCCGGAAAACCTCAACTCCCTCCTCACCGAGCAACCCAACCCTGCGTCCGCGCGGATCGACGAACTCTCCACCCTCGAAATGCTCCAGGTGATCAACGCCGAAGATCGCCTCGTCGCCGCGTCCATCACTCCCGAACTCCCCCAAATCGCCCAGGCCATCGACGCCATCGTCGCCGCCTTCCACAACGGTGGCCGTCTCTTCTACATCGGCGCGGGTACCAGCGGCCGACTCGGCGTGCTCGATGCCTCGGAATGCCCGCCCACCTTCAACGTCCCGCCCGATCTCGTCCAGGGCATCATCGCCGGTGGCGAATCCGCGCTCTCCCGCGCCACCGAAACCACCGAAGACGACCCCGCCATCGGAGCCCGCGACGTGCAATCCCGCGCCTTCACCGCACACGACATCCTCTGCGGCATCGCAGCCAGTGGACGCACTCCCTACGTCCTCGGCGCAATCGATGAAGCCAATCGCATCGGAGCGGTCACTCTCGGCATCAGCTGCACTCCCGATTCCGAACTTGCGCGTCGCGTGAAAATCGCCATCACCCCCACCCCGGGCCCCGAAATCATCGCCGGATCCACGCGCCTCAAAGCCGGCACTGCCACCAAACTCGCGCTCAACATGCTGACCACCGGCGCTTTCATCCGCATGGGCTACGTCCGAGGCAACCTGATGGTCAACGTGCAGCCGAAAAACGCCAAGCTGCTCGATCGCTCCCTCCGCATCATCCAGACCGCCACCGGAGCCTCACCGGAACAAGCCGCCGCCGCTCTCAAAGCCGCCGATAACAACGTCCGCGACGCCATCGACCAACTCAACAAGTTGTGAACACTACACTGAGAGTTAACCTCAATGGATAAATTTGTCATCGAAGGCGGCGCGCCGCTGAACGGCGTCATCCCCACCAGCGGTTCGAAAAACTCCGCGCTTCCCGCTCTCGCCGCCGCGCTTCTCACGGAAGATAAGGTCGTCCTCAGGCGCGTTCCCCGCGTCCGCGACATCCGCACCATGGAGCGGCTCCTGCAGGACATCGGCTCCGACATTACCGTTGACGACGAACAGGTCACGCTCGAAACCCCGCGCATCGTTTCGCCGGAAGCGCCCTACGAACTCGTAAAGACCATGCGCGCATCGAGCCTCGTGCTCGGTCCTCTGGTCGCCCGCGCCGGCCGCGCCCGCGTTTCGCTGCCGGGCGGTTGCGCCATTGGTGCACGACCCATCAACCAGCATCTTTCCGGTCTCGAACTTCTCGGCGCGCAGATTTCCCAGGAACACGGCTACGTCGAAGCCACCGCCCCCAACGGACTCAAAGGTACGCGCATCGTCTTCGATCGCATCACCGTCACAGGCACCGAAGATATCCTGATGGCCGCCGTCCTCGCCGAGGGCGAAACCATCATCCAGAACGCCGCCCGCGAGCCCGAAGTCGTCGACCTCGCGAATCTGCTCATCAAAATGGGCGCCAAAATCGGGGGCGCGGGCACCAGCGAGATTCGCATCGAAGGTGTTGCGAAACTCCACGGCGCGGAACACGAAATCATTGCCGACCGCATCGAAGCCGGCACCTACGTGCTCGCCGCCGCCATCACCGGTGGCGACGTCACCATCACCGGCTGCGTTGCCGATCACCTCGGCGCGCTCACAGCCAAGCTCGCCAAAGCCGGCGTCCGCGTTTTGCAGCCGGACGACACCACGCTCCATGTCCTTCCCGGCGGCAGCCTC
>Ga0182024_10013572_pt1 | contig 15873 bp, 18 predicted proteins | sample P32metaG_FD_120480 | JGI IMG/M metagenome (GOLD analysis project Ga0182024, IMG submission 120480) | Permafrost microbial communities from Stordalen Mire, Sweden - P3-2 metaG (Illumina Assembly) | ecosystem: Environmental > Terrestrial > Soil > Wetlands > Permafrost | place: Sweden: Stordalen... | reverse complement strand
TTGTAGTCGGCGATAGCGGCGTCGCGGTCGCCCTTGTCGTCGTGCGCATTGCCCCGGTTGCTGTAGGCGTCGGCGTTGTTCGGATCGAAACGGATCGCGGCGTCGAAGTCGGTGATGGCGCGGTCGTAATCGCGCTTTTGATAGTGGACAAGGCCGCGATTATCGTAGGCCAGCGCAAATTGCGGTGAAAGCTGGATAGCGTGATCGAAATCCGCGAGCGCGCGTACGGTATCGCCTTTGGCGCGCCACGAATCGCCGCGATTGTTGTAGGCTGGCGCAAAATTGGCATCGAGACGCAGCGCTTGATTGTAGTCGGCGATGGCGCGGTCGAGATCGCCCTTCTCAAACCATACGATACCGCGATTGTTCAATGCGGAAATGTTCTTCGGGTCGAGTTTGATGGCCTGATCATAATCGGCGATCGCATGGTCGAAGTCGCCCTTGCGGCGAAACGCTAAACCGCGATTGAAGTAGGCTGCGGCGTAGTTCGGCGAAAGCCGGATTGCGTCGTTGTAGTCGGCGATGGCGCGGTCGAAATCCATCTTCTCGTCGAAGGCGTTTCCTCGCGTCATGAACGCGCCGGCGTCGTTTCCGTCGAGCCTGATCGCGGTGTCGAGATCGGCGATGGCGCCGTCCAGGTCGTGCTGCGTCAGCCGAACGCTGCCGCGGTCGGCAAAGGTGCGCGCGTAGTCAGGATTGAGTTTGATTGCTTCCGCGAAATCGCTGAGCGCGCCGGCGAGGTCGCCTTTGGCGCGCATTGCTACGCCCCGATCGTGATGCAGAATGGCGAGATTGGCCGGTTGATAGCGGCCGGAATCGATCAGCGCCGTGCAGGAAGCAATTCGCTCGTCATTGGTGGCGCGCCATTGCCCGGTGCAGCGGTGCTCGTCCGGCGTCGTTGCATCTTGCGCGTGCGCCGACACGGGCAAGACCAGCGGCGCAGTGAGGGTGAACGCAACCAATATGGCCGAATAGGAGGGCAACACTTGCCACGGCAGCATGGTTTCGCCTGGCGCGCGGTGGGCAAAACGCCTGGTCGTATCTCGCATTGCTCCGTCTCGGTTGCCGGCAATCTACTCTCTGCTGTGCACTGGCCGGCCAAGCCGCACAACACCATCTATGAATCATGGCGCGGACATGCTAGGAACCGCCGCCAACCCAAAAGCGGGCCATCAGAGGTGGATGAGCAGGCGGGCAGGGCGAGTGCTCGACCGCACGATTTCATCTTCATTACCGGCCTTTTCGGAGTGCCCGCACCAGCAAGCCCGCGGGAATCGCGCGGGCGCAAGCGGAGTTGGCGATGCTCAAGAACAATCCGCGCGAGGGCCTGACCTTCGACGACGTGCTTCTCAAGCCCGGCCTGTCGGATGTGCTCCCCTCTGAGGTGGATATCCGGTCGCGAATCACGCGCGGCATCACGCTCAATATCCCGATCGTCGCTTCGGCCATGGATACGGTAACCGAAGCGCATATGGCGATCGCCATGGCGAGCGCGGGCGGCATTGGTGTCATTCATCGCAATCTCGATCCGGCGGTTCAGGCGTCGCAGGTTCGGCAAGTCAAGAAGTTCGAATCGGGCATGGTGGTGAACCCCGTCACCATTCATCCCGACGCGACGCTTGCCGACGCGCTCGCGCTGATGCAGGAGAATCGTATCTCCGGTATCCCCGTCGTCGAAGGCGGCGGCAACGGCCACGCCGGCAAGCTTGTCGGCATCCTCACCAATCGCGACGTGCGCTTTGCCAAGGACCGGCAGCAAAAAATCTCCGAGTTGATGACCAAGGACGCCCTGGTCACGGTGCGTGAAACCGTTGGCCAGGATGAGGCCAAGCGCCTTCTGCACCAGCATCGCATCGAGAAGCTGCTGGTGGTCGATGGCGACTACCGCTGCGTCGGCCTCATCACGGTAAAGGACATCGAGAAGGCGGTAGCGAACCCCAATGCCTGCAAGGACGAGCAGGGCAGGTTGCGCGTTGCCGCCGCCACGAGCGTCGGCGAAGCAGGATACGCCCGCAGTGAGGCGCTGATCGAGGCCGGCGTCGATCTCGTCGTCGTCGACACCGCCCACGGTCATTCGCGGCGCGTGCTCGAAGCCGTCACCCGCATCAAGCGCATGTCGAATGCCGTGCAAGTGGTCGCGGGCAATATTGCCACGGCCGAAGGGGCAAAAGCGCTGATCGATGCCGGCGCCGATGCGATCAAGGTCGGTATTGGGCCGGGTTCGATCTGCACCACCCGCGTCATCGCTGGCGTCGGCGTGCCGCAGCTCACGGCGATCACGGACGCGGTCGAGGCAGCGCAAAAGAGCGACACTCCGGTCATCGCTGACGGTGGCATCAAATATTCCGGCGATCTCGCCAAGGCGATGGCGGCGGGCGCCGATTGCGCCATGGTCGGGTCGCTCCTCGCCGGCACCGACGAGACGCCAGGCGAAGTTTTTCTCTATCAGGGCCGCTCCTACAAATCCTACCGCGGCATGGGTTCGGTGGGCGCCATGGCCCGCGGTTCTGCCGATCGTTACTTTCAGCAGGAGATCAAGGACACGCTCAAGCTCGTGCCCGAAGGCGTAGAGGGTCAGGTGCCTTACAAGGGGGCGGTCGCAAACGTCTTGCACCAGCTCGCCGGCGGACTGCGTGCCGCCATGGGCTATGTCGGCGCCAAAGACCTCGCCGAGTTTTACGACAAAGCCGAGTTCATCCGCATTTCCGGTGCCGGCCTGCGCGAGAGCCATGTGCACGATGTCAACATCACGCGCGAGAGCCCGAACTATCCGAGTCGTGAGTAGCGCTGGCTATGAAAAAGGCACCCGCCGATCCGTTCGCGGAGATCCGCAAGGTTACGGACCAGCATCGTGCGCGGCACGGCTGCGGCGCTTATCCTTACGACAACGGCCCGTTGCTCAGCGTGTTTGCGGCGGCGGTCCAGGCGCGGCGTATCCTCGAGCTTGGGACCGCGCTCGGTTATACGGCGCTTTCGTTCGCACGCGGCGCGCCGGACTCCACGGTCGATAGTATCGAGCGCGATCCGCAACACGTGCAGCTGGCGCGGGACAACATCGCGGCCGCCGCGCTGGACCATCGTATCACCGTGCACGAGGGCGACTTCGCCAAAGTACTTCCCACGCTCGATCCCGGCTATGACCTTGCTTTCTTTGACGGTCACACTCCGGTACCGGGGTTGCATACTGCCTTGCGGAATTTGTTGCGCACTGGCGGTACGCTGATCACCGCCAATCTGAACCATGGCGGAACCGCCGACGCGGTACACAAGGCACTGTTCGACGGCAAATCCTGGCGCAGCGCATTCGTCGACGACGATGGCGAAACGGCGGTCAGCGTCAAGCTGTAACGGGGCTAGCATTGGCGGCGGCGAAAACGCCATGATAAGGAATGTGCCAATCAACTTCGGGGCCGGGCCGATGTCACTCCAAGCTGTTCTGCTGCCGCTTTTCGTCGAGGTCATTCTCACCTTCGTGCTCATGCTCCGGATGGGTGCGCTGCGCGCCAGCGATTTTCGCTCGGGCGCCGTCAAGCCGCAGGACGTGGCGCTGCGCGAGTCAATCTGGCCGGGGCGCACGGCACAGGCCGCGAATTCCTTCTCAAATCAGTTCGAGCTTCCGGTGTTGTTCTACGTTCTCACGATTCTGGAATGGGTCACGCGACACGCCGGGTACGTTTTTGTCATTCTAGCCTGGATTTTCGTAATCTGCCGTGTGCTTCAGGCTTATGTGCACGTCACCAGCAATATTTATCGGCTGCGTAGCACCTTCTACTCCGTTGGGGCGCTGGTGCTCATAATCATGTGGGCGCTCTACATCATCGAGGTGCTCACCGGCGTGATCATTTAGTCCTCACTCATTCTGTAGGTTCGTCACGATGCCGCTCGACCTCTGCCACCCCACCGCTCCGCACGAGAAGCTCAAGCTGCCGGAATGGTACGTTTCCAGTCTCATGATGGATCGCGCGCTCGACGCGATCTGCCGGCGCGTCAAAAAGTTCGACCGCAAGCACGATATTCCCTACCTCGCCGGCTACAGCGAGGACGGCAAAACCATCTACATCGACCGGCACATGCCGCAGACCTTTAAGTTCCGCGGCCGTGCCATCAACACCGACCGTTTCCTCATCCTGCACGAGGAGGTGGAGAAGACCCTGATCGATCAGCTTGGCCTGCATTATCTGCACGCGCACCAGATCGCGACGCGAGCCGAACAGGCCGCGGTGCGCGCGGCCGGCGTAACGTGGCGCGACTACGACCGCTTCATGCAGAAATACGTCAAGCGCATCGGCGACGAACGTCTGACCAAAGTGCCTGACGATCTCGATACCAAGCCGTACCGCGACGAGCACGACGACGATCTGTTGCAGCGAATGCTCGCTTCGATCGACAAGGGCCACGTGCCGACCGGATTTCGCGGCAAGCAGTTGCGCGATGCCGCGCACGACATTCGCCAATACGTTCGCCGTCACGATACGGCGGGCGCTCGCCGCGCGACCGCTGTCAAGCGCGCAATGAAGTGACGGCGAATTATCAGGCGGCGATCGCATGACGCCAGCCGCTCGTCTTTCGGCCGCCATCGAGGTGACCGCCGACATCGAGGCACGGCGGCGGCCGGCTGGCGACGCGCTCAAGGATTGGGGCCTCGCGCATCGGTTCGCCGGTTCGTCTGATCGCGCCGCTATCGCCGGCCTGGTTTACGACGGGTTGCGCCGCAAATCGTCGGCCGCGTGGCTCATGGGCGACGCCACGCCGCGCGGCGTGCTGATCGGCATGCTGCATCGTGAGCGCGGTCTCGGTGTCGAAGAGATCGCGGCTTTGTGCAGCGGAGCCCGCTTCGCGCCCGAGCCGCTGACGCAAGCCGAGCGGATCGCGCTCGCAGGCGATACGCTGGCGACCGCGCCGCCGCCCGTTCTGGGCGATTATCCGGATTGGCTCGATCCGCATTTCGCCCGCGTCTTTGGCGAAGAGCGCGCCGCGGAGGGTGCCGCGCTCGCAAGCCGCGCGCCGCTCGACTTGCGCGTCAATACGCTCAAAGCCGAGCGCGAAGAGGTGTTGCCGAAGCTCGCGAACCTTAACGCCGAGCCGACGCGATGGTCGCCAATCGGTTTGCGCCTTCGACTTTCGGCCGACGCGAAGAGTCCGGCAATCCACGCCGAGCCAACGTTTCTCAAGGGTGAGATCGAGATCCAGGATGAGGGCTCGCAACTCGCCGCCTTGTTCGCCGGCGCCAAGCCCGGCGAGCAAATTGTCGATCTCGCGGCCGGCGCCGGCGGAAAAACCCTGGCGCTGGCGGCGGTCACGGAGAACCGCGGCCAAATTTACGCTACCGATATCGACAAGCGGCAGCTCGCGCCGATCCACGAACGCCTCGCGCGGGCCGGCGCGCGCAATATCCAAGTGCGAACGCCGCGCGGCGACACGGATGTGCTCGGCGATCTCGCGGGGCGCATCGATCTCGCGCTCGTCGACGCGCCGTGCACCGGAACCGGCGCTTGGCGGCGCAATCCGGACGCCAAGTGGCGCGTGCGTCCGGGTGCGCTAGCCGAACGCGTGAAACAGCAGGAAACGCTACTCGATCGCGCCGCCGCGCTGGTGAAAGCAGGCGGCCGCATCGCCTACGTCACCTGCTCTGTGCTGGCGGAGGAAAACGGCGAACAAATCCGGGGCTTCCTGTCGCGACACCGCGATTTCGCCGTCGTGCCGCCGCGCGACGTCGTTGCAGCGGCGCTCGGCGAGCGCGCCATGATGTTTTGCCGTGCCGCGCTGCTGTCGGAGGAGGGGGTGTTGATGACCCCGCGGGCGACCGCTACCGACGGCTTCTACGTCGCCGTCATGCGCAGGGTTTAGCGTAACGGTGGAAGAGCTGTGGCGGCACCCTTGACCAAGGCATGTCGCCGCCGCACATACCGTCCTCAACGGCCATGCACGACACCATTCTCATTGTCGATTTCGGCTCGCAGGTCACCAAGCTGATCGCGCGGCGGGTGCGCGAGGAATCTGTCTATTGCGAGATCGTGCCTTACCAAAAGGCCGAGGAGGCCTTGCGCACCTTGCGGCCAAAGGGCGTGATCCTCTCGGGTGGTCCGGCGTCGGTGCTCGAGAAGGAGGCGCCGCTCGCGCCGATGGCGATCTATCAGGCCGGCGTGCCCGTGCTCGGCATTTGCTACGGCGAGCAGGCGATGGCGCAAGAGGTCGGCGGTACGGTCGATGCCGGCCAGCACCGCGAATTCGGCCGCGCCGAAGTCGAGGTGACAAAGCCGTCGGCGCTGTATGACGGCGTATGGGAGGTCGGGCAGCGTTATCCGGTGTGGATGAGCCATGGCGACCGCGTCACCAGGCCGCCGGAGGGCTTTGCAGCGACGGGGACCTCCGTCAACGCGCCGATTGCGATGATTGCCGATGAAAAGCGCAAATTCTACGCCACGCAATTCCATCTCGAGGTCATGCACACGCCACACGGCGCCGCCATTCTACGCAACTTCGTGCGCAACATCGCCGGCTGCGCCGGCGACTGGACCATGCGGGCGTTCAAGGACGAGGCGATCGAGAAAATCCGCCGCCAGGTCGGTAAGGGCAGGGTGATTTGCGGGCTTTCGGGTGGCGTCGATTCCGCCGTCGCCGCCGTGCTGATCCACGAAGCGATCGGCGAACAGCTCACCTGCGTGTTCGTCGACCACGGCCTGTTGCGGCTCGGTGAAGGCGAACGCGTGACCGCCTTATTCCGCAATACCTACAATATTCCGTTGGTGCACGTTGCCGCTGAGGAGCTTTTCCTCAACGCGCTCGGCGGCATCGACGATCCGGAAGAGAAACGCAAGACCATCGGAAAACTGTTCATCGACGTGTTCGAGGCAGAAGCCAAAAAAATCGGCGGCGCAGAATTTCTCGCGCAGGGCACGCTCTATCCGGACGTGATCGAAAGCGTGTCATTTGCCGGCGGGCCGTCGGTGACGATCAAATCGCACCACAATGTCGGCGGCCTACCGGCGCGCATGAACATGCGGCTCGTCGAGCCGCTGCGCGAATTGTTCAAGGACGAGGTGCGTGCGCTCGGCCGCGAGCTCGACTTGCCCGAGGCGTTTGTCGGCCGTCATCCGTTTCCGGGGCCCGGCCTCGCCATCCGCTGCCCGGGGCCGATCACCCGCGAGAAGCTCGACATTCTGCGGTTCGCTGACGACGTCTTCATCGAAGAAATCCGCCGCGTCGGCCTTTACGACGACATCTGGCAGGCGTTCGCGGTGCTGCTGCCGGTGCGCACCGTGGGTGTGATGGGCGATTTCCGCACGTATGATTTCGTGGTCGGACTGCGCGCCGTCACCTCGACCGACGGCATGACGGCGGACTTCTATCCGTTCGATATGAACTTCCTCGGCGCCGTCGCAACCCGCATCGTCAACGAGGTCAAGGGCGTCAACCGCGTGGTTTACGACGTGACGTCGAAGCCGCCGGGAACGATCGAGTGGGAATGATTCAGGCCCATCCGGGGCTATCCCACAGCATCCCGAAAACCTCCCCTCTTGACTCATATAACTGATCGGTTATTGATTGCATCAATAGCCAACGAGTTATCGATTGCGATGCCGGACCGCCACGACATTCTTTTCAGATCGTTGGCCGATCCGACGCGACGGGCGATCTTCGAACGGCTATGCCGCGAAGGCGAGCAGACGGTCGGGGCTCTGACGGCTCGGGCCAAGGTCTCGCAGCCGGCCGTCTCAAAGCATCTCGGGGTTCTGAAGCAGGCCGGGCTGGTGCGCGACCGCCACGAAGGCCGCCGGATGCACTACAGCGCGCAGCTCAGCGCCTTGGCCCCGCTGATCGACTGGACCAAGCAGATGACCGGCTTCTGGCAAAGCCGGTTCGACCGCCTCGAAGATCTGCTCAAAAGGATGGACCAATAAACAAACCCGCGGGCGAAACGCTCTCCGTCGTTGTCGAACGGGACCTGCCTTATCCGCCGGAAAAGATCTGGCGCGCGCTCACGCAGCCGCACCTGATCGCGGAGTGGCTGATGAAGAATGACTTCAAGCCGGTCGTCGGCCATCAATTCAGTCTTCGCATGGACCCGCAACCGAACTGGAACGGCGTCATTGACTGTCAGGTCCTCGTCGTCGAGCCGAACAAAAACCTGTCCTATGCGTGGGGTGCGCTGGGTCTTGAGAGCGCCGTGACTTTCACGCTCACCCCGACGCCCGCGGGGACTCACCTGCGCATGGAGCAGACCGGCTTCCGGCCCGATCAGCTGCAGAACTACCAGGGCGCCAAGTACGGTTGGCAGAAGTTCTTTGCGAACCTGGAGCAGGTCTTGGCGCGGGCAGATTGAACTCCGCCGCCAAGCGGGTCGCCCGATCCGCTTCGGCTCGTCGTCAGAGGAGGTCCCATTGAATTGGAACACGTGGGTTCGGCAGATTAACCGCTGGCTGTCCATTGCATTTACGGTGGCCGTCATCGTCAACATCGTCGCCTTGGTACAGAAGGAACAAGCCGTCTGGGTGGGCCTCTTGGCGCTGTTCCCGCTCGCGTTGCTCCTGCTCACCGGTCTGTACTTGTTCGTTCTGCCGTATGCGCCTGCCGTCAAGCGCGCCATGTCGCGCTGAACGCTGCGCCAGCGGACGCCAAGTGGCGGCAAGCGACCACAACCATGAAGAAAGCGACACCACCATGAAGAAGAGCAAGACCGGCGCGAAGGAAGGAACAGGAGAAGACTCTCCCTCTCGGCTGATTGATGCGAGAATCAAGAAGCTGGGCGATTGGCGGGGCGTGACGCTCGCCCGGGTCCGAAGTCTCATCAAGGAGGCCTGCCCCGACGTGGTCGAGGAGTGGAAGTGGCGGGGTGTGCCGGTGTGGGAGCACGCCGGAATCATCTGCACCGGCGAGACGTACAAGGCTGTCGTGAAGTTGACCTTCGCCCACGGCGCCTCGTTGGCGGACCCCTCGGGCCTCTTCAACTCCAGCCTTGAAGGCAACATGAGACGTGCGATCGATATTCATGAAGGCGACAAGATCAATGAGCGTGCCCTGAAAGCTCTCGTCCGTGCCGCTGTCGATTACAATCAGAGCAAATCGAAGAAGAAAGCGCCCGCGGGTACGCGCGCGAAAGTACACAAAAATAAAAAGACATGAAGCTATGGTTTTTTCTCGCAAATTGCTGCTTCGCCGGGCGACGGGGCTATCGCCGTTCTATGTTATACGCCAACCGGTAGACAGGGACGCGCATGGCGGGATCGATCACCATTTGCGGCATCAAGAACTGCGATACGATGAAGAAGGCGCGCACGTGGCTGGACAAGCACGGCGTCGCCTACTCGTTTCACGACTACAAGGCCGCCGGGATCGACCGCGAGCGGCTGGAACGATGGTGCAAGAAGGTCGGCTGGGAAACTTTGCTCAATCGCGCCGGCACGACCTTTCGCAAGCTGCCGGACAAGGACAAGGCCGGCCTCGACGCCAAGAAAGCCCTGGCGTTGATGCTGGCTCAACCGTCCATGATCAAACGGCCGGTTCTCGACCTCGGCGGCGGCAATCTGATCGTCGGATTCTCACCGGAGCTTTACGCCCAGTCGGCGGCAGCCGGCAGCTGATCGAGGCCGCCGGCAGCGAAAACCGCATGCCGGCGGCATCCGCTATTTCTTGTGCTTCAACGTCTGCATGAAGGCTTTTTCCTCGGGCTGGAGATAGACGATCTCCGTCAGGGTCCCGATCGCGGACGTCGTATCGAAATAGGCGAACTTCGTTTCGTTGTGGCGGCCGCCCTGGACCAGGCTGAAACCGCTGGCCTCCATCTCCTTCACCCCTTGCGCATAGTCGGGGATTTCGATGCCGTAGTGGTGCATGCCGCCCTTGGGATTGTGCTCGAGGAACTTCGAATAGGTGCTCACCCCGGCAATGGGAAGGATCAGTTCGACCTGCGTGTCGCCGCACCACCCGAAGGCGAGGTTAATCTTCAGCGGCGCCGGCTTGCCGAGGTAGGTCTCGTCTTCTAGGCCCGGATCCTGAATGAACAGAAATTCGGGAACGCCGAGCTTCTCTTTGAAGAACGCCATTGCCTTCTGAATGTCGGGCACGACGAAGCCGATCTGAAAGACGTTTTGGGCTAAAGTGCCGGTCATTGTACTCTCCCTTCGATGTTTGTCGTTGGCGTTATCAGGATCACCAGGCCGTTGTGCCGCCATCGACGGCGATGTCGGCGCCGGTGACGAACGAGCTTTCGTCCGAGGCGAGCAACAGCGCGGCGGGCGCGACCTCCTCCGGCTGGCCTATGCGGCCCAGCATCAGTTTATCCATCATGGGCCGAGGAACTTCGGATCCCGCCGCCGTTGGCGGGCGGTATGGGCGATGCCCGGCAGCGCCTTGTAGGCCACCTTGGCCGACGTCGAGGCGACATTAATGATCGAGCCGCTGCCGCGCGCGATCAGATGCGGCCATACGGTCTTGCAGAAACGGAACACGATCAGCAACACCGCCCTTGATAAGTATGTGTACCATTGTGCACATGGTCACGTATATGAACAAGAGGGTAGAATGACGGTCGAAGGAACACTCACGAACCGGTCGGCCATCATTACGGGCGCTGCCGGTGGCATCGGCCGGGCTGCGGCTCTGCTCTTTGCCACGGCTGGAGCCCGCCTGACCCTCACCGATCGCGATGCGTCGCGCGGTAGGGAAACCCTTGATAAGGTCCTCGCGGCCGGCGGTTCGGCGCAATTCCTCAGCGGCCACATTTCATCGGAGCTGTTCGTCGAACACGTCATTGGGAGCGTGGTGGATACCTACGGGAGGCTCGATTGCGCCTTCAATAACGCAGGCATCATCAGCGATCTTGCAGAGCCGGTCGGAAATTTCAGCCTGGCCGAATGGGACCGCGTCATTCGCATCAATCTGACGAGCGTGTTCCTCTGTATGAAATACGAGACCCGCGCCATGCTCCAAAGCGGCGGCGGCGCGATCGTCAACACGTCCTCGGCGCTGGGCCAGGTCGGGCAGTACAATATGCCGGCTTATTGTGCGTCGAAGGCCGGTGTTCTTGGGCTGACGCGGGCGACCGCGCTCGACTATGCAACGAAGAACATCAGGGTGAACGCGATTATGCCGGGCGTCATTGAAACCCCGATGACCAAGGAGGGTGTCTTCGTCAAGGTTCCGGGATTCGAGGACATTTTGTTGGCCCAGCACCCGATCGGACGCTTTGGCCAGCCGGAAGAGGTGGCAAACGTGGTGCTTTTCCTCTGCTCCGGGGCCGCCTCGTACGTGACTGGGCACGCTCTCGCGGTCGACGGCGCGAATATGGCAATCTGATTGATGCTACGCCGGGTTCACACGGGAATTTCGTCCGGTACCCGAACAAGGGGGCTTGGTGTCCAAACTTGCAAATGATGCCGACGAGTCGGGGAACGGCACTCCCAGCCGCGCCACCGTCAAATCGGCGGACCGCGTCCTGACCCTGTTCGAGTTGCTCGGGCGCTGGGGGCGGGAAATGTCGCATGCGGAGATCGCGGATGTGATGGGCATCCCGAAAAGCAGCTTGAGCCAGTTGCTCAGGAATCTGGTCGGACGTCGCTGGCTCGCCTATTCGCCGGAGACAAAGGGGTATGTGCTGGGCCAAGCCATCATCGATATCGCGCGCGGCGCCGCGCAAACGCAGGACGTTATAGGCCTGTGCATGCCCGTGCTGGCAGAGCTGACGGCGGCTACGAACGAGACTTCGGCCTTCAACGTTCTGCGCGGCGATTTGGCCGAAACCGTTGCTACCGTGCTCGGCGGCGAAAGGCTGCTGGCGGTGATGCGGCTTGGCCAAAGATCACCGCTGTACACGACATCCTACGGCAAAGCCTTGCTCGCATATTTGCCGACCGACATGCAGGCGGACTATCTGGCGCGACTCGATCTCGTCCCCGTGACATCGAAGACTATTCGGTCGATCGAGGAGTTGCGGACGCAGCTACAGACCATCCGACGGGAGGGCCTTGCCTATTCTTTCGAAGAGCAGGTGGCGGGCATTATCGGAACTGCACGGCCGGTCCTCGGGCCGAGTGGTAATGTCATCGGTGCGATCAGTATCGCCAGTGCAGCGATTCGTTACGACGACAGGGTCGGGTCGCATATTTCGGACGCCATCGCCCAAGCGACCAGGAAATTGTCTCAACAACTTCGTCATCTCACCTTGACGTCCGCCAACGCAGCAACTCCACCTGCGGCGGAGATTGCCGAGAAGGTTTGAGCTTTCGTCTCGCATCGCGGCCGAACCTACACCGGTAACCGACAAGTACGGATTCATTAACAGACAAGCTCAACGTCATTTTCCCGCCACCGTCCGACCATGCTTTGTCCGAAGAGGTGCGGCTCTCTCTGCGGCGCGGAAAACGGGGCGAGTGGTTCCCGTTGTTCCCGTGCGATGAGCGAGTTTCGGGGCGAGGGTGGAGGTCGACATGACATCGCGTCCGTTCGTTGGTGGCGTTGCGCTCGCCGCCGCAGCCGCTCTTTCCATTGGCGCGGCAGCGGCGGCGGATCTGCCGGTGCCGCCGGCCGCGGCTCCCGTCGCCCCCGTCGCCTATGCACCGGCCGCGATCTATAACTGGACCGGCTTGTATATCGGCGGGCATGTCGGCGGCGGTTTCGGCAATTCCTCGTGGAGCGATCCTTTCACCGGAGCAAACAACACATTTAAAAGCGGCACCGGCTTCCTCGGCGGCGCCCAGGTTGGCGGCAATCTGCAGTTCAATATGCTGGTGCTCGGCGTCGAAGGCGACTTCAGTTACTCGGGGCTGAAGGGCAGCGGCACCGATTCGATCGGCGACACAATCAGCACCAACACGAACTGGACGTCGACCGTCACCGGCCGGGTCGGCGCAGCCTTCGATCGAATTTTGATCTACGGAAAAGGCGGCGTGGCCTTCGCTCGCGACCAGAGCGGTTTCACCGATCTTGCCGGGAACAGCGCGAACAACACGTTCATGCGGACGGGTTGGACCGCCGGCGCCGGGCTCGAATATGGCATTACCAAGAACTGGTCCGCCAAGATCGAATACGATTATCTTGGCTTCGGGTCGCAGGCGCTGAATTTCACGACGCCAACCATGCCGTCATATACGTCGAATGCCAGTCTCAACGTTCAAGAAATCAAAGCGGGCTTGAACTTCCGCTTCGGCGGGCCTTGAAGCTTTGGAGTTTCGAGGGGCCAGGGGAGCGATCAGCGTCTGCCGTTGAGTCCGTGAGGTTCTGTCCGCTCACGGCCCGGGCTCGTCATTGACAAGAGCGTGCTGCTCGTCATGATCGCGGCGTGCAACCGGGGCCGCGACGCGTCTCCGTCCAATTATGATGAAATCTCACCTGTGGAGTGGCGGCTCAGCCATGGGCCTTGCTGTCGAAATCATCGGCCTCGTTGTGTTTCTTGGCGCGCATGTGTTTGTCTCCATGCGCGAGCGGCGCGCCGCGTTGATAGCGAGTATCGGCCGGGGTCCGTATCTGGGTTTGTTCACGCTGGTATCTGTTATCGGTCTTGTTCTGATCGGTTATGGCTTTGCGCGATACCGGGCCGAAGGCCTCATCCCGGTGTGGTATCCGCCGGCATGGACGCGGCACATCGTGGTCGCCCTGATGTGGCCGGCGAGCATCGCGCTCGTTGCCGCCTATATTCCTGGCGACATCAAGCGCGTGCTCAAGCACCCGTTCCTGATCGGGGTTAAAATCTGGGCCGCGGCGCATCTCTGCGCCAACGGCGATCTCGGCGGCATGATCCTGTTCGGTTCGGTGCTCGCCTGGGCAGTCTACGACCGCATCACTCTGAAGCGCCGCAGCGATGCCGGGGCCCCTCCGATTCCCGTAGGCGGGCGGCGAAACGACATCATCGCCATCGCCGTCGGCACCATCCTCTATCTCGCGCTCGGATTTGTGTTTCATCCCGTCGTCGTCGGGGTGCCGGTGTTTGGAACGCCGGCGCTGGGGCATTGACCGATGTCGGTGCATGACGAAATCCGCCGGCTCACTGCGCCGGACATCGGTGCCCGCAAGAACGCCGAGCCGATTGTGTGCCTGACGTCCTATCACGCGCATACCGCGCGCATCCTCGACGGCTATTGCGACGTTATCCTGGTCGGCGATTCGCTCGGCATGGTGATGCACGGCCTCGAGACCACGGTGCCTGTCACCCTCGACATGATGATCTTGCAAGGCCACGCGGTGATGCGCGGCTCGAAGCGGGCACTGGTGATCGTCGACTTGCCGTTCGGCTCGTATGAGGCCTCGAAGGAACAGGCCTTCGCTTCCGCCGCTCGGGTGCTGAAGGAAACCGGTTGCGGTGCCATCAAGCTCGAAGGTGGCCGGCGCATGGCGGAGACGATCGCCTTTCTGGTCGAGCGCGGCGTGCCGGTGATGGGCCACGTCGGCTTGACTCCGCAGGCGATCAACACCATCGGATCGTTCCGGGCGCAGGGCCGTGACGAGAGCGATTGGGCGCCGATCGAGGCGGACGCGCGCGCCGTGGCGGATTCCGGCGCTTTTGCCGTTGTGCTCGAAGCGATCGCAGAACCGCTTGCCCGCCGCATTACCGGCGAGGTCGCAATTCCCACGATCGGCATCGGCGCGAGCGTGGCGTGTGACGGTCAAATCCTCGTGCTCGAGGACATGCTCGGGCTTTCGCCCCGCGTGCCGAAATTCGTCAAACGCTTCGGCGAACTTGGACCGTCGATCGAGCAAGCGGTGAAAGGTTACGCCGACGAGGTGCGCGCGCGCAGTTTTCCCGGGCCCGACAACGTCTATCCGATGCGGAAGAAGACGCGTGCGCCTGACAAGAGCTAACGCCAACGCACTTTTCCCCTTGCGGCAGCGCTGAAAAGCCCACAGATACTGGTTAAACGTGAGCTAGTGAGATACTGGCGTTAGCCAACGTCATAATAGGCGTCCAGTTAGCTCACCGTTAGCCAGAGGGCCAAATGACCGAGAAACCCCAACGCCGCGCCCGCCGTCAGGTGCTGACCGATGTCGGTGTTGCCGCGCTGAAGCGCCGACGAGCGCCGTATTTTTTCCCCGACCCCGAACTGCCGAAGCACGGCATCCGCGTCAGGCCGACCGGGGAGAAGGCGTACTACGTCATCACCCGCAACCCCTACGGCAAGCAGCGTTGGGTCAGGGTCGCCAGCACCGCCGAGATGGACATCGAAACATCTCGGGACGAGGCGCGCTCGATCATCGCCCGCGTGAAGAAGAATTTGGAGCCACGCGAGCCACCACCGGTCCAGCCCGCCAGCGTCGGGGCCGTCGCCGCGCTTTGGTTGGAACGCCACGTCCAGCGGAATCGGTTACGCACCGCGAAAGAGCTTCACCGCGTCGTCGAGAAATACATCTTGCCGCATTGGGGCGAGCGTGCCTTCGGCTCGATCAAGCGCCTCGATATCACCGCCCTGCTCGATCACATAGAGGACAAAAACGGACCGGGCATGGCGGACAACGTCCTGCGGATATTTCGCTCGATCACGACATGGTTCCGCGACGAGCGCGACGAATCCTACGTGCCGCCGCCGTTCAGCAAGAAGATGCGGCGCACCCCGAAGCAGGACCGCAAGCGCAGCCGGGTGCTCGATGACAACGAGCTAAGGAGGGTATGGCGTGCCGCCGAGCACGGCGGTCCATTTGGCCGCCTCGTCCAACTGTTGTCGTTGACCTGCCAGCGGCGCGGCAAGGTGATCAGCATGAAGTGGGACGCTATCGCGGTGGACGGGACTTGGACTATCCCGAAAGCACCACGCGAAAAGGGCACCCCCGACAGCTTGCTGCTGCCCGCGCAGGCGCTGAGCATCATCCGGTCGATGCCGCGCCTTGCTGGCAACCCCTACGTTTTTGCGGGCATCGGTGACGGTCACAAGGCTTTCAACTTCGCCA
>Ga0182024_10013571_pt1 | contig 15875 bp, 17 predicted proteins | sample P32metaG_FD_120480 | JGI IMG/M metagenome (GOLD analysis project Ga0182024, IMG submission 120480) | Permafrost microbial communities from Stordalen Mire, Sweden - P3-2 metaG (Illumina Assembly) | ecosystem: Environmental > Terrestrial > Soil > Wetlands > Permafrost | place: Sweden: Stordalen... | reverse complement strand
GTCGGGCTGCTCAACGCTGAGCGCGGCTGTCTCGATCAGACGGCGCTGGATGGGTGTTGGTTCTGACCGGCGCTTAAGCTGACGCATCATTTCCGGCGTGATGATGTCGCCTATCTGCGTCAGTCCGCCCGTGCGTTTCCCTTCCCTGCCCTTCGCCATCCTGACGGTTCCCCTTACGCCTGTTTGCGTGATTTCATGTAAGCATGAAAACATGCGAGCATAAAATCACTCACGGTCGGAAAGTCCTGCTGAATGGCCGCGAGTTTTACTGCCTTCACGTCCTCTACGGGCCAGCGAACCTGCAACGGTTCCCGCTCCACCCTCGGCGCTGGCTTGGCCCTCCTTGGCTCGGCTGCCGTCGTCACCTGGGCGGCTCTTGGGACGGGCGGCGCAGCGGTTAAAGTGTCGGCGGTCAATTCGAGTGCTTTAGCCATGAGCTTTCACCTTTCCTTTTGTTTGCATGTTTCCATGCAAGCATGATTTTATGTTTTCCCACAAGGCCGCAATCTCCCTGGCTGCTAATCCTTTTGGTTCCGCCTCGGTGATGGTCTGGCCCTTCGGATACGGCGATTTGTACGCGGTGCGGTCGTTGATGAACGTCTCCGCAACCTCCCCGTGTTTCGACAGCACGGCGGCGGCCTGGGCTGTAATCAGGGTGTTGGCCTTCACGCGGGTCAGCACGAACAGGAACGGAACCCCGGCCTCCTTCAATGCCTGGACCGTCACCGGCGCGGCGGTTAGATCGTCCTCGCTAGCCTGTACAGGGAAGATCACGAAGTCGGCCAGCTTGAAAAGCTCCCTGGCCACGTCCACGCGGCCCGACGCGGTGTCTATGAGACAGTACGCGGCTCCGTGCTGGCGCAAGAGGTCTAAACCTTCCTCAAGCCCGTCAAAAGGCAGTTCAACGCGGCCCGGAATCTCGGCCTCGCGCTTTGAATGCCATGCGGTAAGGCTTCCCTGGGGGTCCGTGTCGATCAGGAACACCGGCCCGTCTCCGGCGCGTTCTGCCTCAACGGAAAGATGCTTTGCCAGCATTGTTTTCGCGCTGCCGCCCTTCTGCGAGTTGATGACGATTATCTGCATGATTTCATGCTCCTATGTTTGCATAGGAACCACGTTATATGGCTGCATGGTTGCATGCAAGCATGATTTGAAAGCGAGAAGCTAAAGGATAACGGGGCAGGGAAGGGGTCAGGCCGCGAGCTCGGCTACGATTTCAACGCGTTGAGTCCACGGGACGGGACGGATATCGTAATTACGAAGCGCGTCGATCACTGAGCCGGAAATCGGCTGGGCGTCATTGAGAACGGCGTATGCCTTAGATTCGGGAGATCGCACTTGGCGCGTGTCGCCCCAAGCGTTGATGAACAGCAACGCGCTATCGCGTGTAGGACGATTGATCGCTTGCACGATGCGCTCCGGCTGCTTTTTCGATTTGGGAATTGCGAAATCGAAATGCTGGTCGTATCCGCTGATGCCGGTAAATTTGACGCTGGGCGTAAAGCGAATATCGTTCGCTTCGAGCCATGTAACCACGTCTTCATAAAAGAGGCTTTCTACAACGGGCTTAGCAAGATAAAAAAGATCGTTCACCGCGAGCATGGCCTGAATGAGGTTGTGCTTGCGGAGTGGAAAGTTTTCAGGCGTCGCGTGAACCTCAATAGCCTCGTTGTTCAGCTTTACACCGAATCCGTTAAGCGTCATCTGCAAAAGGTCTCTGCGCTTGTCGGTATCCAGCTTGCACCCAGAAGCTTCCAGGTCATGAATTATGTAGCTGTCGTCAGTGAGAACGAAACTCCCATTTTCGCTGCGGGCGTAAATCTGCAAAGCATCATTGTGTCGATCAAGGTAAGGGGTCGTGATCTCGACCCAAGAGTCATTCACCTCTCGCAAGGTGGTTTTGTCTCTCAGCCAATCCCGGTAATTCTTTAGAAGCTTTTCGATCTCAGCAAGGCTCATGAAAAAAGTCCCTTGTCGATCACAGGTGGTTTCGTAATGTTGCAGTGTCGCATGAACGCGTCGAAAGTTGACAACAGGTCTTGCACGTCCGGATATCGAGCAACCGGAGCAGGGGAGGCCCACTTGTCGCCGTAGCCTTCGCGGTAGACATGCAGATGGGGACAAGGGATTTCCTGATCGTCGGGGTTTCTGTGTGGTGGGCCGTCGAGGTCAAGACGCATGAGGATAATAGCTTGCCGCGCCCTGTTCTGATAAGTCGCCTTTGTAAGTTTGATCTGCGCTCGGGTGATATCGAGAATAAAATTCTCGCGCTTGTCAGGTGAGCTCAGCGCAATCGTGAGCCTTCCGCCTGGTTCTGGGAATAGGAAGCTCGTGTCTTCAATGTGCTGCTTTTCCATTGCGATGAGGTCATCTGCCTCAGCTTGTGTAATGTCGATATCAGCCATTTAGATCGCTTCTCCATTGGTCAAAAATTGTATGCTAAATAGCCTCACCGCCAGAGCTTCTGAAACCGGGCCGGGTTGGTGGCCGTGTACTTGACGGTGTGCTGAATGTTCCGGTGGCCGAGGTAGTCCTGAATGAGCCTTGTATCCGCGCCCTGATCGGCCAAGGCGAAGCCGCAAGCATGGCGCAGCATGTGCGGATGAGCAAGCAAGGGCAGGGAAGCGGCGTCGCTGTACTTTCGCAGGGCCAGGTTCACGGTAGATCGGTGCAACGGCTGCCGCTGCTCGCTCACAAAGAACGCCTTGCCGGTCGGCTTCATCCGGGCACGTTCTTTGAGCCATGCGCCGACGGCCCGCAGCTCGTCGCCGCGTAGCGGGTGCGTCGTCGATAGCCCGCCCTTCAATCGGGCGACGTGCAGGACGCGGCTTTCGGTGTCCACCTGATCGAGTTTCATCCGGCAGGCTTCGGACACGCGCAACCCATGCCGGAACATCAGGAGCAAAAGGCAACGGTCGCGGGCCTCGTTCCGGCTCCCCTTGGTCGCCTCGATCAGGCGTTCAACCTCGCGCCCGGTCAGGTGCTTGCGGTCGCTGTCGTCCCCGCCCGTGTTTCCGGTTCCGCGCCCGTTCATCATTTTGTCGAGAGTTCCCCCCGGTGAAAGCCCCTGAAACCCGCGTAAACAGGGCAGGGGTCTTTTCGACTATCGACGAAATGGATCATTTTGTCGAGAGAGAAGCACGGCGGGGGGCACGTAAACGTTTTTTATCGGGCGTTCTGCGATTGCCTGTGCAGTTCCTCCCATCCGGGGCCTGAGAAGGGGCCGCACTGTGGGCCCGGGTCGTCATCGTCTGGGTTGATGTTGCAGGCGTAGTCGATGCGTCCGGCCTTCAGCGCCGCCCGCGCCGCGCGGTCGCGGTAGGGCGTTAACTCCTTCAACCGGTCGGCGACGCGCTGGATGTCGGCGTTGTTCGCCGCGTGGCTCTCAGGGTGGTCGAAGAAATGCGTGGTCAGTACGTCGAGAAGCTCGAAAAGGTCGCCGCGAATGAGCTCGATGGTCTCATAGGGTGTGCGGCGGGTGAGTGGCATCGTCAGCGCATGTTCCCACCTGTCCTCTGCCCGGCTCGGATACGGTTTTTTCATGTCCTGATTTTGGGGCAGAGTTTCGGGACGCGCAAGGCCGCGTTTTTAGCGGCTCCGCGATTTGTCCCGAAACTTACCCTTTGTGAGACGGCGGCGTTTGACTGTTCAAGAGAGTTGATCTCCATTGGCTTCCTGTTCAATCTGCGGCAGAAGGAAGCGGGGGACAGATGAAGTTCAAAACGATACAGGCCACGCGCGCTGTCGCGGCCAACGCGGTTATGCTGTCGCACCTGTTGATTGTGGAGCATAAAGACGGCCACGGCTTCACGGTCTTGCCTGAGCGGTCGCATGTGGGCGCGTATGGGGTCGATCTGTTCTTCGTTCTTTCAGGCTTCATCATGGCCGCAATCGCGTCAGGCGAATCTTGGCGCGGCTTTCTGGTTGCACGGGCAACACGAATTTTCCCGCCCTATTGGTTTTATAGCGGCGTTGTTTTGATCGTGGCTCTGATTGCGCCGGGGATAGTCAACAGTTCCTTTGCTCATGCGCCTTCGTTGTGGCGGTCGTTTCTGCTGGTTCCTGATACTGTAGAGCCGCTGCTGGCCGTGGGCTGGACATTGACCCATGAGGCATATTTTTACCTCGTGTTTGCGGCACTCCTAGCGACTGGCTACGTGAACATCGGCGGCTTGTGCGCGTGGGCTGTCGTTGTCATTGCCGTTCGCCTCGCGTTACCGATTGCGCCCACGCAGGAAGCCGCGCCGGTCTTGGCGGTTGTGCTCCATCCGTTGACGCTTGAATTTATAGGGGGGGCTTGTGCTGGCCTTGCTGTCCGTTCGGGAGTGACGACGCGGGCTGTACTGGCTTTCGTCGTTGGGGCAGGGACGCTGATAGTCTTCCTCGGAAGTGCCGACAATCCATCGTCGCTTGTTACTGACACGGCACAGTGGGGGCGTGTTCTCAAAATAGGATTTCCGTTCGTGCTTATGGTGTACGGGTTGGCAGCGACCGAAAGAGCGGGCGGGGCAAACCACTTGCCGGATTGGGTCGTCCGCCTCGGCGATGCCTCTTATTCCACGTATCTAACGCATGTTTTGGTACTCTCGGCGATTGGCCGATGCTTCGCGTTCTTGCCGGTCCACAATTTTCCAATCGAGGTTTTCTTTGTGGCGGTCTGTATCGCCGGAACAAACGCGGCAGGTCTTTTAAGTTATCGCTGGCTTGAACGTCCGGCACTATTTTTCTCCCGCCGTGTTTTGAGGAAAGAGAGCGGAACTGCGAACGCAGCGGACCCTTTGTGAGACACGCCGGGCTGGTCGGGTATCGACGAAATGGCGCATTTTGTCGAGGGAGAACGACGGCGGGGGCAGGGGAGTGCACTCGCCTTACTCAAGTAACTCAATAACCAATCACAAGTATGCCTTCCAGTGGAAGTGCGAGGCGGTTGCTGGCGTACAACGTGTCGAAAAAGCGACACACCGTCTCGAAGTTCTTGTCGCCGCGATAGACTTTCCGAATTGCGATGGCGAGGTACTTTACCTCGTGCATCATGCAGGCCTGAAAGAGGTCTTTCAAAAACTGATTGTTGACCACGCCCCTGCCCGCTTCAACCTCCAGCACAAACCCTTCGGTGCGATGGTAGGCGTCGGCGTCGAAGGATTTCTCAGGTGCACCGCCTCGCCCGAAAAGGACAGGAACGCAAACCTTTTCATCCCTGCGCTTGCCGGCTTCGACTTCGAAACCAACTTCAACGAGATGTTTGCGGACCGCTTCAAGAACCTTATTGCTGTTGTGTTCAAAAGAGCCGGAGGAAATCGTTTTCGCCTCGTTCTTGAACGCTTGAACGACGGCCTCGGCCAAGGGTGTCGCTCGTCTTGAACGAGGATAGTACTGCCACTCGATTAACGGGGTCGCCTCTGCCATGTATTCGGTTACTCGATTACTTTGCTCGCTTGCGTTCCAACCCAATCGAGATCGCGTCCGATAAGTAGCTCTTTCATCTCGGCGTGATGGGTGTTTTTCATAGCGATTGTACGCATCTGGAAACTGTGCCGTCGGGCCAGGTCGCGGACGCCGGCGGCGTCATCGTAGGTCATGAGAAAATCGCCGGCGAGTGTCGCGGTCACGCGAAATAACTCTTCATGGTCTAGGTCAAAATGCGTGTACAGGCGGCTGCCGGCTTTCTTGCCGGCGGCGGTGTACGGTGGGTCAATGAAGAAAACGGCGTCCTTGCGGTGCGCGTTGTCCCTCATCACCTGAATACCCTCGCCGTTTATAAAAGTGATGCGGTCCCGAAGGGTCGCAACCTTGAGGATGCGGTTTTTTAGGGTTTCTGGATACCACCGTGATCTAATGCCGCGTCCGTTCTCTCCGTATTTGAGTACACCGGAGCCGGGGGCCAGAATGCCGCCGTGAAAGATGCGGTTTCTTAGAAGCGTTTGAAAGCCGTTTTCATAGATCGTGGGCGCACCGGCTTTGAAACGGGCTTCTACGTTTTCGACCGTTAGATCGAAGTTGGCCACCTCGTTAGCAAGCCATTCGGCATGATCGCTCAGCATGGTTTGCCACACGGCCGAAACGTTCGGGTCCAATTCAACCATCGTGACGTGATCGGCGAGCTGCATGTTCGCCGCAGTCAAGCTGACGATGCCGCCGCCGGCGAATGGTTCAATGAACTGCGCTGGCCGGCCGGGAAAACTCAAAAGCCATTGAATGAAGCGTGGTATCAGCCATGTCTTGCCGCCGGGGTAGCGAAAGGGGCTTAACTGGACAACCTGAGCAACATTCACCACACGGCCGAGGTCGTTTTCATGTTCCGGGAAAATGGACCATTGATACGCGGCAGAACTGGAGAGGGGCCTTGCCATCGCTATCGTTCCACAATGTCGGCTAAGGTCGGCGCGTCGGGCGGGTGGCCGTTGTCCAGCTTCTCGTCGAGCTTTTCCTGCAATTTGGTGATGAACGTTTCGATGGGGCCGGCCTCGGTCTTGGTGATCTGCTCCAACGCCGGCTCGAACATCGTGTGCACGATGCGGTCAAGCGCGAGTTTGTAGCGGTCTTCCGCGGCGTCGTGCTGAAGGCGATAAAGCTGCCACGCAATGTCCGCCTTGGACTCGTTGCCGGCGTCAACGGGTTTAAGGGCGGGCAGGGTTGCGTAGAAATTCGTGTGAACGACGACAGCCTGCTTTTTTCCCCACGCCTTCAGGATGCCGCCCTTGTAGATCATCTGCGGCGCGAGGCGTTTCCTCGACGAGGAAAGATAATCCGGGCGGGGATAATTTTTCTGCCCGGTCCAATCCATGTTGCGCCGGCTGTCGGGGTTCTCCATGAAGTGCTTAAAAGGCTTGGTGAGGTTGCCGGAAATATAAACGCCCTGCACTTCGACGGAGCCAAAATCGGTGATGCGTCCGGCGTCGTCATAGGAAACCAAAACAACGTCGATGTTGCCGGCGGACTTCCCGTTTTTGTCATTGAGCCTTACTTCGGTAAGCGAGGTCCATTTGGCATCTGGCGGAAAGAAAAACTTCGCGGCATCGACCGTTATAATCCAGTCCTGCCGGAAGCGAATGGGACAAACAATCGTAGGTTCATCGTCCTCAAAAAGGCTGCACACGCCGAGCGGGTCTTCCGCCTTATCTTTCGTGCAGTTGGGGACTTTGTTGTTGTAGGGGCAAAGCCGGTTCTTTTGATAGCGGGCGGCCTCGGGTGATGCGTTTGTTATTGGAAAACCAAAGGCTTCGGCGATGGGTTGTTTGGGCATCGTGATCTTTCTTAGAGTAACCGCTGCGGCTCCATTCGGGCCCAAGACGGGGGCCGTGTCAACGGGAAAAGCGGATAAATAGCTAGGGGGCAGGGAAGGGGCTTCAAATTTCGGCGGCGCTACGCGCCGCATGAAACACGGGGGGCGGCTTCGGGGTACAATCTGCCGTAATGAAGCCTAAGAGGGTTGCACTCGCATCGTGGGCTGTCGTCGTCCTGGCTGCCGCTGCCGTCGCGCAGAAGCCCCCGGAAAACCCCACAGTGGACCTGAACGGCGGGCTACAGGCGCAGATTATCTCCGTGGGCGTGAACCCGAAATTACCGTCGCTCACGATGTCGATCAAAATCTCGAACAAAGGAAAGTCCACGGCGTTCCTGCTGCTGTACGGCGAGCCTTCCATGATCGACGATGCCGGGGGCAAATTCGACATCCGCACCGTAACCGGCGTGGCGTATTGTCCGGGGCTGACCGGTGTGCCGCTCTGCGTCGGCATTCCGAGGGCGGACAGTAACAACACCTTCTCACCACGGGGCTACACGCAGATTGACCCGGACAGGTCGATCACCGCTACCTTCTGGGCTATAGGGGAAAGCAACATCACGGGAACGAACCTGATCTTTTCTGAGAATATCGGTTACAGGTTGGTAAACGACCCGGCTAAAGACGCCGATCTGTCCGACGCGGAAAAACTTAAGCAGGTCCAGCTTGGCACCCTGAGTTTTCCGCCGGTCGCCATCAATCAAAAGTAGGGAAGGGAAGCGCCGGAAATCCTCGTCAGAGGATCCTCGGCGCGTGAGTGCCTTCCATGCTCCCCGGAATTGTTCCCATAACCTCGATGCGTTGCGGGCTTCTGGTTCTGGCCGGAGAGGTTCGCGCGTTCCCCGGCTTTCATCGTTCGCGCTCGCGCTCCCGCTGTCGTTTGTACTGGTCGTCACGCTGCTGTGCTTCTCGCGCCTGTTCTTCGTGCTTGGCGGCGATCTGCTCATACTCGTCTGTGTAGGCTTGCCAGTGCTGCGCGGCGGCAGCTTCCTTGGCGGCGGCGCGTCCGTGGCGCTCCCTTTCCTCGGCGATTATTTCAAGCTCGGCGCGGGTCTTGGGTGGGCCGGGATCGAACATGCTAACGATGCCTTCCGCAGCTTTCGCGGCGCTGTCGAGCGTCTTGCCAAGGATACGAAGCGGGGCCTTCACGAGGCGAGGTTTTGAAGCAATCGTGTTTGTGATCTTGGCGGCGTCCGCGAGAACACCTCTCGTCAAGCTGCCGCTGCCCCCCGTGCTTCTCTCGGCTCGCGTGACAGGATTAAGGGCGGCGAACACTTGTACGGCCGCGCCGCGCTCGGCCGCGCGGTCCTGCATCATCTGCCGGGTGCCGGTGATGCCCTGCAACGGTGAACGGTCGAGCGTCCGCAAGTATCGCTGCATGTCGCCAAAAGCGCTCCCGGTCGTGCGGTCGTTCAGACGATACACATAGGCGCGGTCGTCCACGGCGACGATTTCGTTCTCTCGGTAAACCGGCGCATATTTGCCTTGCTCTTTCGCGGCTGCCGCGTCGGTGCGGCTGCGCTCGGCCTCGTCCTTCGTCACCACGGCCAGGGCAATGCCCTTTTCGTCGAGGGCGGCGGCAAAGGCTTTGGCGTTGTCGCTGCGGTGGTAGGCCAGCCAGATTTCGGCGGACGTTCCCCGCAAGTGATCCGGGGCGTCCTGGGGCCGGTGGTCGTAGGCCGCCTCTCGCGCGGCATCCTCGAAGTGATGGGCCGGGGAAGTTCTGACCAGCTCCGGCTGCGGCGGCATGACCGGCCAATCCTGCCCCGCCCGTGCTTCTCGCACGGCCTGATGGTCTGGCTCGATGAAGCGGCGCTCGATCTTCTCTTTTTCAATCGCGGCCTTGGCGAGCTGGTCTTCCCATGCCAGTTCCTCGCGGCGGATTTCTTTTTCGATCTGCGCTAGCTCGGCTCTCAGCTTCGCCGTTTCCTGCGCCGCTGTGTATGTCTCGCGCTCGATGTTGCCCCGGTCTGTCTCCATGCCCTTGCGTTCCATCGCGGAGACGGCGGGGCCCCGGTGCTTCGTGGGTTCGCGGTCGAGCGTTGCTGCGTAGGCCAGGTCGCCGCGCTCAAGGGCGGCCTGGCGTTGTCGTTCCAGGTTTAGGTGTCCGACAGACCAGCGGTCGGCCTCGATCTCAAATCCGGCCTTCCGCAATTCCTTCGCGCCGCGCTCGGCCCATTTCTCTTTCCAGCGGAGTATCTGCTCGGGGGTCACTTCAAGACGCTGTTTGCCGAAGCCGTCCGGCCCGATCTCGCGGACGGTCATCAAAATGTGCGCGTGATGGTTCCGGTCGTCGCCATGCTCCGGTGGGCGGTGAATGTTCACGTCGGCAATGCGCCCGGTGCCGCGCGTGATCTGCTCTCGAACAAAATCCGTGAGCATGAAACGCCGCTGCTGGTCGGTCAGCTCGTGCGGCAGATTGACAATGATTTCCTGCGCCTCGCGGGCGTCCATTCGCTTCTCGGCGGCAACGGCGGCGTTCCACAACGCGGCCCGGTCTTTCGTCCACTCCGGCGCGTTGCGCTTCGGGTCAACGAAGATAGCCGAAAACAGAATGTCGTCCTTGTTGCGGCTGTAGTCCTTCATCTCGCCGGTGCGCTCGTCGCGCAGTTTTTCGCGGGCGTTATACGCGGCCTTCGCAACGGCGCTCTGTCCCTTGCCCCGGCTGATCGCCTCGTGAATGGAGCAACGATATTGAGCCATAGCGGACGGCTCCTTCAACCCGCTGCGGTCCGTGGTGCGCCGTTGCGGGCGTTCTTCTTGAAATTGCCGAGGGCGTAGCCGACAACCTTCCGGTGCTTCGCGGTCTCGCTCGTCAATTCGGGATGCACACGTTCGTAAGCGGCAATGTCCGCCGTGTGCCAGACCTTCGTCCGGCCTCCGTTAATCGTGAAAGCCGGAGACGGGAAGTCCTCACGGCGCATGAGTTTTTCGACGCCGCGCCGCGTGTAAATCCACTGCTTCAACAGGTCGCCCATGCCTAGATACGCCACGCGCTCTCCTTAGCCTGCCGGATGGCAGGCCGCGCGGTTGCCGGAGGCAACCCGCATTCGACGCCCGCCAAGGCGTCGGTGTTCGCAGTATGCGAACACGTAAGTGCGCCCTCACCTTCGTTTCGGGATCATGCCGCCCGAATCGTTGTGCTGACAGTGTAGCAAAACTCGCGGACGCTGAACGTAACCTTTCCGCCCACGAAAAGATTGCTGCGAGACAGAAACACAGGGAGCGAGCCGCGAAAAATGCGGTAGCATCTCTCAACACCGAAACCAAAGCGGGCAGGAAAACAGATGGCTACTCAGGCGGCTACCCCAGACGACAAACTCGCGGCGCTTCGTAAGCGGGAAGCTCAAATCAAAGCGAAGATCGCGGCGGCTGAGGCTTTGGCAAAAGCCAAACGCCGGAAAGAGGATACCCGCGTCAAGGTGCTGATCGGCGCGGCCTTCGTGAGCGACACAGACAGGAATCCAGAAACACGGGCGGGGGTTGTTGCGGTCCTGGATCGCGCCATAGTTGCCCCGAAAGATCGTGCCTTCCTCAAGTCGAAAGGCTGGCTCTGAACGCTATGAAGACACAGAGCGGCGGTGGTCTTCGCGCGGCATCTGTGACTGCGAAGGTCATTGGCCTGGGGCTGCTGCTGGTTCTGGCTGCCGCTGCTCAGAGTTCCGACGATAAGCCCACAGTCGAATTAAGCGGCGGGATGAAAGCGAAACTGCTCTCCTTTGCCCGTAGTCCAAACGGCGGACCGGCAGGCATAACGGCGACGGTCAAAATCACGAATACCGGAAAAGACTACGTGTTTTTGCTGTTCACGAGTGCGCCTTCCGGGGTCGATGACCAGGGCGCGACAATTCAGGGCAAGGTTAGCGGCGTCGGGTGGTGCCGGAACGCCTCGCCGCAATGTATCGGAGTTCCTTCCACCTACTACGCATTCCCCCTTCAGCAATACACCGAAATTGATCCCGGAACCTCGGTCACGGCGCTTTTTACGATGCCCGTGACGACTACGGCAATCGCTGGCAAGCGCGTTTCGTTGTCGGCGGAAATGGCCTTCCGGTTGGTGAGCGATTTGGCGAAAGACGCCGATCTGAGCGACCGCCAAAAACTCCAGCAAGTGCGTATGGGGAATCTCGGCTTCGATGCTGTGACAATCACCGAATGCGCGGACTGTTCCCCGGCCCCCGCGCGAAGCTCCGCAGCGGGAGAACCATACCGCAGTAACCCCACATGGCCGCTTCCTGTCATTCCTCGTCGCCGTCCGGGAGCTGCAAGGACACCGGGCAACGAGACGGCCACGGGAATGGGTCCGGGCGTCGCGGGTTCTATCGGTCGGGGAATTACGTCGGTCGTCAACGACCAGAACGCGGCGCGGATCATCACGGGGGGGCGTGTGTTCGTTGCGTTTCTCGTGGGGGTTTTCGTCTTCCTGCTCTGGCACAATCTGCGGGAATATCGCGTCACCGGAGAGGTAAACGCCTTCGGAAAATCGGCGGGCTGGGTCATCCTGATCGGCGGTGTGTGGGCGTGGGTCGGCTATTTCGGCGACCACAACGCATTTCTCGCGTGGCCTGTCGTCGTGGTCGTGGTGCTGCTCGTGGTGTTGTTCTGGCGTGCGTTTGCCTCGGATCGCCACAAGCAGGAACGCGCGGAGCAAATGCGCAGCGATTTCCCGGAGCCTCCTGAAAACAAGGGAGGCGCGGCAAAGCTGGAAGACTTCGCGGACTGGACAGAACCGCCGAAAGGCAAGAAAAAATGAGCCGCGTTCGCATTGGCTACATTGATCGAAGTTTTCGGGAGGTGATGCGGTATCCGGGCAATGCCGGACATCTGGTCACGGTTGCGCCTACAGGCTCCGGCAAGGGCCGCGACGTGCTTATCCCTGCCCTGCTCGATGAATCCATGAGGGAGCAATCATGCCTCGTTGTGGACCCAAAAGGCCAGCTCGCGAGCGTCACCGGGCCCCACGCGGCCCGTATGGGAAAGCGGGTGGTGATCCTCAATCCGTTTTCCATCTGGCCGGAGTGCATCGGGCCGGGTGCGGAAAGATTTAGAGGACTGGAAAGGCTCTGCGACTTTACCGGCTCCTACAATCCGATGGCGACACTCGATCCGTCTTCCGATGCGTTCGTGCCCGATGCTGAGGGCTTGGGTCAGGCGATTGTCTATCAGGAGCATGAGGGCGAACACTGGACCGATAGCGCCCGCGATTTGGTCACCGGCCTGATTTTGTACGCGGCGGTGTTCGGCGCTCCCGCTGAAAAAAACCTGGCCTGGGTGCGCTCCACGGTCTGCAATCGAACGCGGCTGTTTACCCTCGCGCGAAAATTCTTCGGCGTCGACGCCATGTCCGAAACCGACGATTTTATTCAACAGAAATTGGGCCGCTTTGGAGAACCGGAAGCGCACGACAACAAGGAAATCGGTTCGATCATCTCGACCGCTGTAACTCAAACCAGCTTCATCGGGAACGGTGCCATCTCGAAAAGCCTCGCCGCGAGCTCCTTCCTGTTCCGCGAGCTGCGGGAACGTCCCACGGTGCTTTATCTGATCCTGCCGGGGCGACGCCTTAAGACTTGCTCCCGCTGGTTCCGGCTTATCGTCGGCGCGGCGCTGAATGAGCTGATGGACGAGCAAAAACAAAGAGGCTTGCCAGTGCTTTTCCTGCTCGATGAATTCGCGCAGCTTGGGCCGTTGAAAGCTGTCGAGGACGGTTTCGGAATCGCCCGCGATTATGCCCTCACCCTCTGGCCCGTGTTGCAGGATTTGAACCAGCTAAAACGCGACTATAAAGACAGTTGGGAAACCATGCTTGCCAATGCCGGGATGCTGCAATTCTTCCGGCCACAGGACAACACCACGGCGGAATATGTCTCGAAGCGGACGGCGGATATTGTCGTCGGTCGCCCGAAAAGAACCGTCAGTGAATCCCTGAACCGGCCCGACGAGCTGAGCGTGTCGGTGGGCCTCGATTGGAAAGATAAGAAGTACCTCGAACCTTGGGAGGTCCGCGAAATCGGCACGGATGAATTTTTGCTGTTCGCTGCCGGGAAAAACGGCGTGCATCGAGGGGCGCGGCGCTCGTACATGCAAACACCGGAATTTCGCGGCCTGTATGCTCCTGACCCGTATCATCCGTGAAAACCGGCGAAAACCGCTCTCCGGGTCAATTCCCTGCCCTGCAGAAAGAAAATTTCTCGCTAGGAAGCCCGTAGGCGCGTTCTCTCGCGGTCGGTGGCACGTCAGTATCCCCCAAAAGCTCCCTGCTGCGCTGGCCCGGTTAGGCTGGCCGGGGCGCGGGCTTCGCGCGGTGGGGCTGACGCTCTACGGACTCTGCTGCGCGGGTGGCCGTCAGGATCGCGTAACGCTCCCCGTTCTCCTTCGCCTTGGTGCTCAGTTCCATCAAACGACTGGCCGTCGCCTCTGTGCTCCATCCCCACTCGATAGCTGTCCGGCACCACGTAAAATCCGCGCGGCTGATGTCGGGCCGATCCTCGCCCTGGGTTAGCGGCGCGTGCTGAACGCAAAGTTGATAGCTCGGCCACTTTTTCCGCGTGGGTCGTCCGGCCCTAGAAACTCGATTGGCGGCTTGCCGCGGGGGTCGTGGTTCCTCCAGGGCCGCGACAATGCCGGCATGTTCAAGCGCCGCCGGCGTCGTCACATTGCCGGCGATGACCCGGCTCAGTTCCACAAGCGGAAACTCCGGCGCGTATTTGATTTTGAAATTCACGCTGCCGCTGACGCGCGTTGCTCCGCTGGCCGTGGGATCCGCTCCGGCGCCCTTGCGTAGTCGGCGGGCCAGATCCTCGGGCGCGTCTTTCACGGCTACCCATGCCTGAAAGTTTCCGGGGGACGTTTCGAGGACCATGAACGCGTGGTCCGCTACACGGTCGGCCTTCGCGCTGTCGAGGTCGTCAAGCTGAATCAGCGTCACAAAATTTGCGCGGGGTCGGGGACGGATGATGTAGTTCTGCCGGAGCTCGATCGCTGCTCCGATCGCTTTTCCGATCGATCGGCGTAAGGCTTCAATGGGCCGGTTAATCTGGAAGCCGGTTTTCTCGCCCTCGATGTCGGTGACGGTCACGTCAAACGAATGGACGCCGACACTCGAGAACGCGGCCAGCATTGCAAGAGCCTTCCCTTCCCTGCTCTCGGTCTCTCCTGTGCTCATCGTCCTGTCCCTTGTTACTGCCCCGCCCCGTGTTTCTCTTTTCCACGATGCTTCCTCGGCTAGTGCTGTTTGGTGGGTCGTATATTCTCACCCGGCGGAGTTTTTCTCAATGATGGTTGCGACGCCGTTAGGCGGCGCATCCTTTTTCCGCCGTAGGCGGATTTTCTAAAAGTCTGAGGCCCGGAGGGCCGAAGTCCGCTTTGCCGCGTAGCGAAGCGGAGCGGCCTGCTGTTTCGGATTTCTCCACAATTTCGGGTGGAGCTACTATCGGAAAACTATCGGTAAGTATCTAGCGGACTCTCCACCAAAATGGCCGTGGTTCTTTCCACCAAAATGGCCGTGATTCCTCCACCAAAATGGCCGTGGATAACTTTCGGGAATCACAGGCTTTTCCACCCTTCCCACCAAAATGGCCGTGGTCTATTTCAGAAGCTTTCTGACGGGTGGCGGGCTGTTGTAGAGGGTCAATCCCTTGGCTGGCTTCTCCCGCCAGACATACTGGCCGCCCTGCGAGTAGAGGCGCGGCGGCTTGTGGTCTTCGTCGTCAACGCGGGCCGCTTTGTAGAGGGTAAGAACCTCTTTCAGAGCGACCCGGAACACTTGGCGGAATTTGTCGATGCGGTCGGGATTGTATCCCTGCCCGAACTGTCCGTGTAGCGCTACCCACGAAACACGGGCGGGCTTCCCTGCCGGAACCCGGTGAAGCCGCTGCGCTAGCCATGCGTAGATATCGAGAGCCAGGGCGCTATGCGACAGGGCCGCGATATGCGCCTCGTCGAGAGGCACGGCGTGGTTCATGAGGCTCTGGAAGTAGTCGAGTGACAGCGACACTGTAGAGGGCCACAGAACGCGCTGGCGATCATCCTTGGGAAACCAGACATCAAAGGCCGTAACGATCTGAGAATTGACCGTGACGGCGTGGCCGTCTCGCACAAGCCCCAAGCGGATCGACGAAGCCGAAAGGCGGGCGAGCTGCTCTTTCACAACGCGCATGTTGCGGCCCTTGGAGTCCAGTTGCAGCACCTTGCGAACGAACTTTGAAAGCGTGTCCTCAACCTCGATGTGCGGGGACTCAGTGACAAGCGCCCTCTGATTGATGTGCATCAGGACCATGCGGCATTTCGGGCCGAAAGGTAGTCCGACTTCGACCAAGCGTCCTTTGTCGGGGTGCATGGCTTCCCCGGCCAGCACTTTCAAATGCACGTCGCCGTTTAAGCGCTCCCATGTTCGGGCATCGTCGCCCGGATTTCGATAAGGCAAGCTCGTCTGACAAAAAACGGTGTGCTGATAGAGGATCGTTTGCAGGTCGGGCTGCTCAACGCTGAGCGCGGCTGTCTCGATCAGACGGCGCTGGATGGGTGTTGGTTCTGACCGGCGCTTAAGCTGACGCATCATTTCCGGCGTGATGATGTCGCCTATCTGCGTCAG
>Ga0182024_10013570_pt1 | contig 15877 bp, 11 predicted proteins | sample P32metaG_FD_120480 | JGI IMG/M metagenome (GOLD analysis project Ga0182024, IMG submission 120480) | Permafrost microbial communities from Stordalen Mire, Sweden - P3-2 metaG (Illumina Assembly) | ecosystem: Environmental > Terrestrial > Soil > Wetlands > Permafrost | place: Sweden: Stordalen... | reverse complement strand
GCTGGTGGCGACGGTCGGCATCGACAGCATCTACGGCACCGAGCGGTTCGCCTTCGGCGTGCCCATCCTGCGCGACGGCGTGCAACTGGTCGAAGTCCTGGTCGGCATGTACGGCCTCGGCGAGATACTCACCCGCATCGGCCAGGGCTTGCACATCGAGCAGCCGAAAGAGACCGCGCAAAAGGTCTCAACCCAGTTCCCGACGCTGCGCGAGCTGATCGACATCAAGGTCACGCTGTTCCGCAGCACCGTGCTGGGGACCGTGCTGGGCGTCGTGCCCGGCGCCGGCGCCACCATCACCGCCTTCATCGCCTACGGCATCGAGAAGCAATACGGCCGCCGGCGGCATCTTTTGGGAACCGGCGTACCGGAAGGCATCGTCGCTCCGCAGATCGGCGCCACCGCGTCGGTCGCAGGCCACATGATTCCGCTGCTCACCTTGGGTCTTCCCGGAAGCGGCGCGACGGCGGTGATCCTTGCCGCCTTCCTTTTGCACGGCGTGCAGCCGGGGCCGATGCTGTTCGAGAGCCCGGCCTCGATGCTCATGGTCTACACCATCCTTGCCTCCATGTTCGCCAGCGTCATCGGCATGTGCCTGCTCGGCTTCTTCTGGATCCGCGTCGTCATTAAGGTTTTGACCATTCCGCAGGGCATTCTGTCGGCGATCGTCGTGATGTTCTGCCTGGTCGGCTCTTATGCCAATCGCAACAGCATGTCCGACGTTTGGATGATCGTGATCTTCGGCGTGCTCGGTTACGTGTTCGAGAAATTCAAGTTCCCGATCTCGCCGATGGTGCTGGGCGCGATCCTCGGGCCGATCGGCGAGACCGCCTTCATGCAAAGCATGATCAGCAGCAACAATGACTGGACGGTGTTCTTCAAAGGGCCGATCAGTGGCACACTGATGGCCGGCTCGCTCTTGGCCTTAAGCTATCCGATGCTGCAGCAATTCTTGGCCTCGCGGCGTCGGCGCGCGGCCGTCGCTTGAACCTTGGTTGGGTAACCCATGCGTAGCAATGTCGATCATAAAGTCCGCGGTGCAGACGTGCTGCCGGCGCCGGGGGGCGCGCGGCGCACGGTTGCCGAGGCGCGGCCGGACCTGCGGCCGGTCAAGTCCGCCAGGAGCAGCGAGCAGAAGCTCGGCGTCACCGCGCGGTCCTTCGCGATCCTCGAACACGTGGCACGTGCCCGCACGCCGGTCGACGTGTTCGACATCATCAACTCGCTCAAACTGCCGAAGGCGACCGCTTATCGACTGGTGGATTGGTTGATCACTCAAGGTTACCTATCACGCGAACCCGGACGCAAGCGGCTGATCGTCGGACCGAAGCTCGCGACACTGGCCTTTGGTGCCCTGTCGTCGTCGATGCGTCACGATGCCCCGCACCTGGTATTGCAGCGGCTTGTGCACGCGCTCAACGAGACCTGCAATATCGGCACCCTACTCAATGGTGAGGTAATCTATCTTGATCGCGTCGAGGCCGAGCATTGGCCACTGCGGCTGCAATACACCAGCGGCTCGCGCGTGCCATTGCATTGCAGCGCGATCGGCAAACTGTACTTGGCGCTGACACCAACGCCGCGCCGCCGTCGCCTGCTGCAAAGTTTGGAATTACGCCGCTTTACAGAACACACGATCACCGAAGGCGGCCGACTCGATGCCGAACTACGGCAGATCCGCAAGGAGCAAGTCTCGTTCGACCGCGAGGAATATCTCGCCGGCGTCATTTGCATGGCGGTGCCGGTGATCGGTAGGAATGGCGAACTGCTCGCCGCCGTCGCCATTCAGGCGCCGGAAGCCCGCATGAAAGTGCAGACCGCGCGGCGTTATCTGCCGACACTGCGCGACGCCGCCGCCGAACTTGCCGATATCTTTCAGGCCAAAGACTGAAAAAATACTGCGACGAAATCAGCGGAGCACGGAAAAAGGACGCAGCTATGAAGATGACGACGGAAGAAGCCTTCGTGAAAGTATTGCAGATGCACGGCATCGAACATGCTTTCGGCATCATTGGTTCGGCCTTCATGCCGATTTCGGACCTGTTTCCCAAGGCCGGCATCACGTTCTGGGACGTCGCGCACGAGGGCAACGGCGCGCTGATCTGCGACGGCTATACGCGCACCACCGGCAAAATCGCCATGGCGATCGCGCAAAACGGCCCAGGCATCACCAACTTCGTCACGCCGATCAAGACCGCTTACTGGAACCATACGCCGATGCTGCTGGTGACGCCGCAGGCGGCGAACAAAACAATCGGTCAAGGCGGCTTCCAGGAAGTGGAGCAGATGGCGCTGTTCCGCGACATGGTCTGCTATCAGGAAGAAGTGCGCGATCCCTCGCGTGTTGCCGAGGTGCTCAATCGCGTGATCACCAAGGCCAAGCGTCTGTCGGCGCCAGCGCAGATCAACATCCCGCGCGACTACTGGACGCAAGTCATCGACATCAACCTGCCGGCGATCATCGAATTCGAGCGTCCGGCCGGCGGCGCCCAGGCGATCGCGGAAGCGGCCAAGCTGCTGTCGTCAGCGAAATTCCCGGTCATCCTGTCGGGCGCCGGCGTCGTGCTCGGAAACGCGATCCAGGAATGCGTCGCGCTGGCCGAGAAGCTCGATGCGCCGGTCTGCAACAACTACCAGCATAACGACAGCTTCCCAGGCAGCCATCCGTTGGCCGTCGGTCCGCTCGGCTATAACGGCTCGAAGGCCGGGATGGAGCTGGTCGCCAAGGCCGACGTGGTGCTGGCGCTCGGCACCAGGCTCAACCCGTTCTCGACCCTTCCGGGCTATGGCATCGACTACTGGCCGCAGAATGCCAAGATCATCCAGATCGATATCAATGCCGACCGCATCGGCCTGACCAAGCCGGTCAGCGTCGGCATCTGCGGCGACGCCAAGCTGGTTGCTCAAGGCATTCTGACGCAGCTTTCGCCCTCGGCCGGCAATGCCGGCCGGGAGGAGCGCAAGGCGCTGATCCACACCACCAAGTCCCGCTGGCTACAGACTCTCTCCAGCATGGATCACGAAGACGATGACGAGGGGACCACCTGGAACGCGGACGCGCGCAAGCGCGAACCCGACCGCATGTCAGCCCGGCAGGCCTGGCGCGCCATCCAGGCCGGACTGCCGAAGGATGCCATCATCTCCAGCGACATCGGCAACAATTGCGCCATCGGCAATGCCTATCCGACTTTCGATAAGGGGCGGAAATATCTGGCACCCGGCCTGTTCGGACCGTGCGGCTATGGCTTCCCGGCTATCATCGGCGCCAAGATCGGCAATCCGGACACGCCGGTCGTGGGCTTCGCCGGCGACGGCGCCTTCGGCATCTCCATGAACGAGATGAGCTCGATCGCGCGCGAAGAGTGGCCGGGCATCACCATGGTCGTCTTCCGCAACTACCAATGGGGCGCCGAGAAGCGCAATTCGATCCTTTGGTTCGACGACAACTTCGTCGGCACCGAGCTCGACCCGCATCTCAGCTATGCGAAGGTTGCCGTGGCCTGCGGACTCAAAGGCGTGCAAGTCAGGACGCCCGCCGAGCTGACCGAGGCGCTGCGCGAGTCCTGCGAAGCGCAAAAGAAACGGGTGACGACCTTCATCGAGGTGATCCTCAATCAGGAGCTCGGCGAGCCGTTCCGCCGCGACGCCATGAAGAAGCCCGTGGTCGTGGCCGGCATCCGGCGCGAAGACATGCGGCCGCAGCAGAACGCCTGAGCGGAGTTCTCGACGATGACCGTTGCAGTGAAATCGCCGGTGGATGCCAACGCCACGGCGGTTGTCGACGAGCTGATGCGGCGCGCCCGCGCCGCCTTGGCCGTTTTCGCGCAGGCCGATCAGGTGCGCACCGACGAGGCGGTCACCGCGCTCGCCTGGTCGCTGTACAAGCTTGAGCATGCCAAGGAGCTGGCGGCGCTGGCGGTTGCCGACACCAAGCTCGGCAACGTGCCCGACAAGATCGTCAAGAAGCAGCGCAAGACCTTCGGCACTTTGCGCGATCTCCTGCGGGTGAAATCGGTCGGCGTGATCGAGGAAGACAAGAAGCGCGGCATTGTCAAATACGCCAAGCCGGTCGGCGTGGTATGCGCCATCACGCCGTCGACCAATCCCGGCGCTACACCGGTCAACAAGGCGATGATGGCGATCAAGGGGCGTAATGCGATTGTCATTGCCGCCTCGCCCGCTGGCCTGAAGACGACGATACGCACGGTCGATTACATGCGCGCGGAATTGAAGAAGATCGGCTTGCCCGAGGACCTCGTTCAAATACTTCCGCCGCCGGCCTCCAAGGACATGACCCAGGCGTTGATGCAGGCGGCCGATCTTGTGGTCGCGACCGGCTCGCAGGACAACGTGCGCCGCGCCTATTCCAGCGGCACGCCGGCGATCGGCGTCGGCACCGGCAATGTGCCGGTGATCGTCGACGAGACCGCCGACTTCGATGACGCGGCTGCCAAAATCTGCGCCTCGAAAATCTTCGACAATTCAACCTCCTGCTCGTCGGAAAATTCCATCATCATCGTCGACGCGGTCTACGAGCCGATGCTGGCCGCACTCGAGCGGGTCGGCGGCTATCGCGCCACGGCGACGGAGAAGCAGCAAATCCAGCGCGCCTTGTGGCCGGACGGAAAATTGAGTCGCACGCTGATCGCGCGCGATGCTGACGTGCTTGCGCGCGGCTGCGGCCTGCCGGCGGTTGCCGAATCGAAGAAATTCTTCATGGTTGAGGAGACCGGCATCGGCCGCGATTTCCCGTTCTCCGGCGAGAAGCTGTCGCTGGTGCTCACCGTCTACCGGGCCAAGGATTTTGACGACGCGGCGGCGCGCGTCAATACCATCCTCGCGCATCAGGGACGCGGCCATTCGGTCGGCCTGCACAGCAAGGACATGGGCCGTGCGCGCCGCCTCGCCGAGCAGACCGACGTGGTGCGAGTGCTGATCAACCAGGCGCACACCTTCGGCAACGGGGGCGGCTTCGACAACGGGCTGAACTTCACGCTGAGCATGGGCTGCGGCACCTGGGGCGGCAATTCCATCACTGACAACCTCAACTACATGAACTTCCTCAACATCACCCACCTCGTCACTACCATCCCCGAAGACAAGCCAAGCGAGGACGCACTGTTCGGCGCCTATTGGGCGAAGTACGGGCGCTAGGGGGAAGGTGGAATGAACTTCGAAGAACACGCCGCCAAATCGCTCGTGCTTGCACCGGCCGCGATTCCGGTGCTGCGCGCGATCCTGTGCCTGAGCGCAAAAGAGGCGGCGATGGCCGCCGCGCAGATCGGCCCCTGCGTGGTCAAAGCGCAGGTGCCGGTGGGGAAACGCGGCAAAGCCGGCGGCATCAAGCTTGCCAATACGCCGAAGGAAGCCGAGCAAGTGGCGGGGCAAATCCTCGGCATGCGCATAGGTGACTACACCGTCGAGCGTATGCTGGTCGAGCAGCAGGCGAAGATCCTGCGCGAGTTCTATGCCGCGGTACTGTGCGACACGACGCTGCGCAAGCCGCTGATCCTGTTCTCCACCGAAGGCGGCATGGATATCGAGGAGATCGCCGCCGAAAAGCCGAAAGCGATCCGCCGGCTGGCCGTCGATATCGACAAGGCGCCGTCGGCCAAGGATATCTCCAGCATGCTCGCCGGCCTCGACCTCGGCGCGGCGGAACCCCAAGTCACCGATATTTTGCAAAAGCTGCACGCCGCTTATCGCGCGCGCGACGCCGAGCTTCTGGAGGTCAATCCGCTGGCGCTGCTCGCCGACGGGCGCGTGGTCGCGCTCGACTGCAAATTCGTGCTCGACGATGCGGCGATCTATCGGCAGGCGGATATCGCCGTCGGCGGTGGCGCTTCGGCGATGACCGACCTGGAGCGGCGCGGCGCCGAGGCAGGCCTCAAGCTCATCCAGCTCGACGGCAATGTCGGCGTGCTGGCGAACGGCGCCGGCCTTACCATGACCACCATGGATGTGATCCGCCACTATGGCGGCAAGCCTGCGAACTTCCTCGAGATCGGCGGCGAGGCCTACACCAAGGCGGGGATCGCGCTCGACCTGGTGCTGTCCAATCCCGGCGTGAAAAGCCTGGTGATCAATTTCTGCGGGGCCTTCGCCCGCACCGACGTGATGGCGGACGGCGTGGGCAAGGCCTGGGCCAAGCTCAGGCCGACGGTGCCGGTGTTCTTCTCCATTCACGGTACCGGCGAGGACGAGGCAGTGGCGCTGGTGCGCGGCGCGCTCGGCATCGAGCCTTACGATTTCATGGAAGACGCCGTGCAGGCGGCGGTGCGGGCGGCGCAATGATCGTCCGAAAAAAAGACCGCGTCGTCGTGCTCGGCATCACCGGTAAGCAAGGTACGTTCTGGACCGAGAAGATGATCGGCTACAGCACCAATGTCGTCGCCGGCATCAACCAGAAACGCGCCGGCGAGATGCATGTCGGCGTGCCGATCTTCGCCTCTCCCGCCGACGCCGTGCGGGCGGTCGGCGCCGATGTCGCCGTCATGTTCATCCCGCCGCCGTTGGCCAAGGAGGCCGCGGTGTCGGCGGCGCAGGCCGGCATCAAGCTCCTCATCGTACTCACCGAGCACATTCCGGCGCAGGACGTGATGGCGATCCATGCCGCGGCGGCAAAGCACGGCACCCGCGTCGTCGGTCCCAACACCGCCGGGCTGGTGACGCCGGGCGAATGCTTTGTCGGCATCATGCCGGCCTTCGTGCCATCCGTATTCAAGCCCGGCCGCGTCGGCGTGATCTCGCGCAGCGGCAGTCTCGGCACGCTGGTTTGCCTCAACCTGACCCGCGCCGGCCTCGGCCAGTCCGCCTTCATCGGCATCGGCGGCGATCCCATGCTCGGCACCACCACGCGCGACGCGCTCGAAGCGCTCGATGCCGACGCCGGCACCGACGCTATCGTGATCGTCGGCGAGATCGGCGGCGATATGGAAGAGGCGGCGGCGGAATATGCCAAAGGTGTGCGTAAGCCGATGGTTGCCTTCATCGCCGGCGCCGCCGCGCCGCCCGGCAAAAAGATGGGCCACGCCGGCGCCATCGTGACCGGTAATACCGGCAGCTATGCCGGAAAGCGCAAGGCGCTCGAAGCGGCCAGCGTGATCGCCGTCGATACCCCTTCGCAAATCGCCGCGGCGGTGGCCGCGGGCCTCAAAGGCGGTCGAACCGCCATGCAAGCCGCCGTCAGTCGGCAGTAAGGAAGGTTCTCGTGCCAGCAGAAAACTCGCAAGCCTTGCGGCCCTCCATGGCGATGGCCGTCGATTACGCCCCCGGTGTGGTCCTCTCGGCGATCGTCGCAGTGATCGGCTACGTGACCGCGCCCTATGTCGCGCATGTGGCGCCGATCCCCAACATGGTGATCGCGCTTGTGGTTGGCGTCGCGCTCAATCCGATTGCCGCGCGGCCGGCGGTTCAGCCCGGCATGGCATTCTGCGTGCGCACGGTATTGCGCTGGGCGGTGGCGCTGTTGGGCCTGCGCGTCGGGCTTGCCGATATCGCCGCGCTTGGGGCGGAGACGGCCGCGTTGATTGTCGTCGCCATGGTGGCGACCGTGGCGTCCGGCTTTATCATCGCGCGCTGGTATGGGCGCGGGCCCGGCTTCGGCGCGCTGGTCGGCGTTGGCACCGCGGTGTGCGGCGCCTCGGCGACGCTGGCATGCTCGACGGTCGTGCCGGATTATCCCGGCAAGCAGCCGGACATCGCCTTCGTCGTGGTAGCGGTCAATGCCCTCGCCACGCTGGCCATGCTGGTCTATCCGCCGATCTGCATCCTGCTCGGCTTCGACCCGCAGACCACCGGCGTGATGCTGGGCGGCACCATTCATGACGTCGCCCAGGTGGTCGGCGCCGGCTACGCCGTTTCGAACGCCGTCGGCAACACGGCGGTGATCGTCAAGCTGTTCCGCGTATTCCTGCTGCTGCCGGTGGTGCTGGGCGTAGGCTGGTATTTCACCCGCATGGGCCTCAAGCACGGCGAAGCGCGGGTGCCGGTGCCGGTGTTCGCCATCGTGTTCCTGGTGCTCTGCGCCGTGAACAGCGCCATGCCGTGGGTGCCGTCACTGCTGCCGACCTATGCGCCGATCAAGAGCGCGCTGGTTGAAGCCTCGACCTGGGGGCTGCTGCTGGCGATCGGCGCGCTCGGTCTCGGCACCTCAATCAAGACCATCATCGGGCTTGGCTGGCGGCACATCACCACGGTGCTCGGCTCGACTGCCGTCATCTTCGTGATCGTGACCGGCGGCCTTGCGCTGATGCGAATCCTCTGATCGTTCGGGCGGGTGTCTTAGTATGAAGTCTACCGGTAACCGCGCACCCGCTTCCGAACTGCTGTCGCGCTTCGCGGCCATCGTCGCCGAGAAATACGCCGTCACCGATCCGGCCGTGCTCGCGCCGTTCCTGGTCGAAGGCCGCGGCCTCTATCAAGGGCGCTCGGCGATGCTGCTGCGGCCCGGCTCGGTCGGGGCGAGGTAGCGGCGATCCTCAAGCTCACCAACGAGACCGGAACGCCACTGGTGCCGCAGGGCGGAAATACCGGTCTGGTCGGTGGACAGATTCCGCTCGACGGCGAGTTGCTCCTCTCGCTTACCCGCCTCGACAAAATCCGCGAGGTCGATCCGGCCTCCAACACCATGACCTGCGAGGCCGGCGTGGTGCTGGCGAAGGCGCAAGCTGCCGCCGCTGATGTCGATCGACTGTTCCCGCTGTCGCTCGGCGCCGAGGGAAGCTGCACCATCGGCGGCAACCTCTCCACCAATGCCGCCGGCACAGCCGCGCTGGCTTACGGCATCGCACGTGACCTGATGCTGGGCCTGGAAGTCGTGCTGGCCGATGGGCGCATCCTGCAGCTGCTGCAAAAGCTGAAAAAGGACAACACCGGCTATAACTTGCGGCATATCTTCGTCGGCGCCGAAGGCACGCTTGGCGTTATTACCGCGGCGGTGCTCAAGCTGTTTCCGCGCCCGCGCGCGGTGGAGACCGCCTTTGTCGGCGTGCCCTCGCCCGCGGCGGCGCTCAAGCTCTTGCATTTGGCGCAGGCGCGCGCCGACGGCACGGTCACCAGCTTCGAGCTGATCGTGCGCGAGATCGTCGAATTCGCCATTCACCACGGCCACGGCGTGCGCGATCCGCTTGCTGGCAAGCATCCCTGGTACGTGCTGATGGAAGTGTCATCGCAGTACAGCGATGGGCTGCGCGAAAGCCTGGAGCACCTGCTCGCCGCCGCGATTGAACAGGGCATTGTCATCGACGCAACCATCGCCGCCAGCCTCGAGCAGACGAAGGCGTTCTGGCACCTGCGCCACGTGCTGCCGGAGATCCAGAAGCCGGAAGGCGGCTCGATCAAGCACGACGTCTCAGTGCCGGTCGCGGTGGTGCCGGACTTTCTCGCCGAAGCCAGCGCCGCAGTGCAAGCGCTGATCCCGGGCAGCCGGCCGGTGCCCTTCGGCCATCTCGGCGACGGCAATATCCACTTCAATGTCAGCCAGCCGGTCGGCGCCGATCAGGAGCAGTTCCTGGCGCGCTGGGGTGAGGTCAATGCGGTGGTCGACAAGATCGTGCTCAAGTATCACGGCTCGATTTCTGCCGAGCACGGCATCGGCCTGCTCAAGCGCGACTCGCTGCCGAAGGTGAAGGATAAAGTAGCGCTGGAGCTGATGCGCGGCCTGATGCGCATGCTCGATCCCAACGGCATTCTCAATGCGGGGAAGGTGCTGTGAGGCTTCGACGTGTGACATTCCGGCCGTACAGCATCCTTAAGTCACATCAAAACCCGCCGATCTAAGTTTTTCCTTGGCGGCAGGCGTGATGAGGCAGCGGATGATTTCTTTGGCCGCATGCTTGTCCCTTGCTGCACAATGCGCAACCGCCGAGAACATCACACCGCCCCGAATTTCCGCCGGGAATCGAACGCATCAGGGCACCGAGCTCACGCTCGTCGATAATGGCCGCTCGATGTTTTACTGTTTTCTTGAGCAGCGCACCGCGCAGCGCATAGGTCGGATCGTTCGTCGTCCGCAAAGTCGCCACCGCCAGGCGAAAGACGCTGCCTATGACGCCCCGCAGCCGGTGCGCAGTCTCGCGACGGCCGGTTTTCTCGTACGCTGCAGCAATAAGAGGATTTCGGCGGGCGTGATTGCCGTAATCAGCCGCGCGTGGAGCGAAGATGCAAGGTCTTCAAGTAGCCAACGGTTCTTTTGTATAGTTGCCGGCGCTGCGCCCTCTTCCGCGAGTTTCATAAGGTAATCCTCAACGATTGCACCGAAGGTGTTGCAAGCCATCGTTTTGGCGGTGAGCTTGTCGAGCTTGCGCTGGTCCGAGGGGTCTTTTCCGTCCGCTAGTAGTTTCTTTGCTTCGTCGCGCCGTCCCGAAGATAACGAGGTATTTGTCATCATTGAAGGTATCAAAATTGCAAAGCGCGGCCATCCGGGCACGCCGCAAGCAGGGACGTGAGTTTCGCTCGAGCCGGGCCGGATGGTTATCGATAGTGCGGACGGATCAGAAATTCATGTTAGCTACGACGATGTAGAAATTCATTAATGCTAGAAGTGAGAATTAATCAAAAAAAGAAAATGGGCGACATGGGAGCGCTACTGACCAATAAGGCAGGCGAACCCACGCTGGAGACACTTGGTCTGACCGCACATCGGCTCCAACGACATTAATGGCTATACCTCGGTTAAACACTATATGCCGCTATAGCGAGCCGCTGACCCGACCATACATCGAAGGATCGTCGCGCGGACCCGATGGTGACCAGACCGCCCGCAGAGGCATCGGTTTCTGCGGCTTGAGCTTGTCTTTGTCCGTGCCGAACTGGTTCTCTAGCCATGCGATGCATTGACCGGTGGCCGTTTGAACGATCTTCTGCTCAATCTCACCGACGGTCGCGATCCCTGTTTCCGAAGATGAGATTCGCACCACATTCTCCGACAGGCAATCGAGAACGATGCGTTCCGCCCGATATCGCACAGCAACGCCATCCTCGTCGCGCCGCATTAATGAATCGAACCGTACGACGGCCATATTCGCCGCTTTGGTGATCATTAGGTCGGTGACTTCACGAAGCTGGTCATCCACCATTCTGCCATGCGTCTGATAAAGACGCTGAGCAAACAGCGCCGTGCTGCGATTTGCCGCGAGCAATTCCGAAATCTCAAACAGGCGGTGATTGACGGATTCCGCCGAGCGATGAATCAGGCGATCCAGCTCTTCCATCGGAGCATTGCCGCGATTATTGCCCTGAAACAACTGGGGCAACTCGGCCCGGACACGCTCGAGGATCATTACGCGTAATCGCTCCGCCGACCAGTTCTCGCCGACAAAACTCTCGAAGATGTTAAGCTTGCTGTCTTTGAACGCCTTGTCGAGGGACTGTTCGATGGCGTGCGCGGTGACGTCGCCGGGCGTGCCCGACTTGTCCTGCTCTATCTTGAAGCGGGCGATGATCTCGTTGATTTGCGAGGTGTCGTCGCGCTCAGCTTCGCTCGAGGAGGTGACGCCGATTTGCGTCAGGTCCTTGCTGCCAACTGCGCCCATATCGCCGCTGACGTTGATCGACTTCAAGATCACGGATTGCCGTTGCGCTGAGGGAGCACCTATTGACGCCAGCACGCGGTCATCCGCCGGACTCTTCGAATCCCGATCCTCCTGGTCGCTGTCATCGTGGCGATGTCTGGTTCTCTCCCGCCGCGACCGATAAGACCCTCCGCGCGTGCCCAGTCCATTCATGGCGCCGCCGATTACGCCGCCAAACAACGAACCGATGTCACGAGAATAGGCGGGTGCGACGTGCCAAAATCCGCTGGTTAGAATCGCCGCGGATACAAAAAGGATGGCGTTTCGAATTGCGTTTGTTCGCATGACCTTGGCCCTATCGTTGCCGGTTATCGCCGTCGTCCCAGCGCCATATCCGCTTTTGCTGTCTTGATCCGCTGATCGAGCAGATCGGCAAAAGGTACCTTGTTTTTCCGTGCCTCCGCGAAAACACCGATCATCGTCCCGCGGAGCTCTTGGCTCGAGCAGCCGTACTCGTTCTCGATGTTTCGGAACTGCGCTTCGGTGGGCGATTCGTTGCGCCCCCAATCCCAGACCCAGATCTGGGCTTTATATGAGTAATTCGGAAACGCGTCGCACCTGATCGGCACCTCGAGGCGCCGCGCCTTGACCTGATGGGTTTCCGGATCGACCGAGCCGTAAAAGTGCTCGATCCGTTCAATCTCGTCCTGGGTCAATAGCGGCTGTCCGGACGCGTCTACCGCCTGGGCATTCTTGGCCATTTCCGCCAACAGATGGCCGGCGGCGATTTCCTTGAATGGATCGCCATCCTCGGTCAGCGGACTTGCCTGCACGGACAGATCGATTGCGTGATAGGCGAGCTTCATCGCGACCAGAATGTCCTGCTTCTGGCCAAGCTGACCAGTCTGATAAATGCGGGCAAGATCGAGCGCCGCTTGCGGCGAACCTTGGGCCATGGCCCGCTGCAGCAATGTCACGGCTTCGCGCGGGCTGTCTTCCGGCTTGACCAGAACGCGCCCGTCCCTCAATCGCTCGGCCAGCTCAATTTGCGCGCTGCTGTAACCGGCATAGGCCGCCAGCCGCCAATATCGTTCCGAGATTTCCGGCTGTCGGCTGGCAAGCCCGATGCCGGAGTCCATGATCCGGGCGAGAAAATATTCCGACTCGCTGTCGGCCGAGGCGGCCGCCCGCCCGAACCAGAGCAATGCCTGGCCGGGGTCATTGATCTCCGACGCGTTGAAGACGCCTTTCAGATAGAGCAGCCCCAACTTGAACTTTGCCCGCACCGATCCGGCGTCGGCGGCCCTTTGATACCATTCGATCGCACGCCGCGGGTCCTGCTTAATGCCGAGACCGAACTGCAGGGCATCGGCGCGCTCGACCATGGCGGAGACCAGTCCGCTTTCGGCGGCCTTGGAAAACCATTCGGCCGCCTGGACAACATCGTGTGGGACGTCGCCAGTGCCGTATTTGTAGTGCAGGCCGAGATTGTACATCGCAAGCGGTAGCCCTTGCTGGGCTGCTTGCCTCAACAGCGTGCTCGCCTCCGCCTCATTGGTCATGCCGGTGGAGCCGCTCTCATCAAGGACGGCTAGATTGTTCAACGCGCTGACGTAGCCGCGTTTGGCGGCATCATCGTAATTGAGCCGCGCGCGCCGCATGGTCGCGACGGCTTTCGCATCGTCCAGACCCGGCTGGCTGCCTAATCGCTGATAAGCCCTGCCGAGGTTGAAGAGGAATCTTGCAATACGCGGGTTTTGGTCGATCGCCTTGTTGCAGGCTGTGATGGCTTGCTCAGCGTCGACCATGTCGAAGGCAACGCCGGGGACTTCGGGCGGCCGCGCAGGATCGAGATCGGAAGCCACCAGTCGATCACAGTTGTCGATAGGCCGCCGTGGATCCGCCGGTGGCACCTCGACCGGATCGTCCGAGCTCAAACCGAGATTGGCAATGGCGCGGCGCGCCAATTCAGCCGTCGAACAGCTGTCAAAACGCACCAGGTGACGGCGATACAGCTCGCGTTTGCGCAGTTTGGCGATCTGGGCCCAATCCTCGTCCGAACCCGCGCATTTGTCCTGAGTCAGTTGAAAGCGATCAGCGCCAATTGAGCCGACCAAAGAAAAGTCCTCGACGTCGGCGCCGTTGGAAAAATACTCGGGCTCTTGTTGTTCGCCTTTCTGTTGCGCAATTGCGCTTACCACGAGCCGGACACGTTTTGCCAACCCGAGCAGCGTCTGGTCCGGCCGCTGCAATTCGGAGCGCAGGACCTCGGTGAAGAGAGAATTGCGGCGGTGATCGCTCGGATTAAACCGCTCGATCGCCTGCTCACCGAACGAAGCCGAGAAAAGAATCAGGAAGCCGGACGGAGGTTGCCCCGAACTCAACAGGCGGCTGCCCGAGCTCGGCCCGCGCACGATGCGCTTGACCTCGTCAGTGCCGCTGGGCGGGACCGCCAGCAAAGAACGACAGGCGTCCAGGATAATGATCGCGAGCTTGGGATGGCGTTCCGCGAGCTTGCGTTGAATTTCGTTGGCGGAGATGCCGCTGCGCGGAATTTCGTCGCGCTGATAAGCCTCCAAGAACGACCCTACGCGCAACTGAACGATGTCCGAATTGCGCCGATCCTTCTCCGGCATCTGCGATTGCGTATAAGCGAACGGACTCTTGATATCGCCCAGCAGAAGATAATTCGTCTGGTCGGCTTCGATGCCGAAGCCATGGCCGGAGAAAAAGAACAGCACATCGTCGCCCGCCTCGACTGTGTTGAGGAAGGCGTTAAACTCCTTGTCGAAGCTGTCCCTGTTCTTTGGGTCGGTAACGATCTTGATGTTTTTCCGATCGAACCCGACTTCCTCGAGGTCCGCCCCCAAATCCTTTGCGTCGGTGACAGTGCGAGTGAGTTGCTGGATGCGCGCGTCGTTGTAACGCTGGATGCCAACGACGAAGGCGCGTCGCGTTTCAGCGCTGGCGGGCGCGACCAGCAGAAGAATATTTGCGGCAAAAAAAAGTGCGGCCCAAAAACTCTTTGGTGCGGCAATGCGCAATGTACTGGGATATGCCCGCTGGGCCATGGCAGCACGCTGAGTTCAGGTTGATCTAATGCCGCTCAATCCAGCCAAGATATGCCATGAATCGGGGGATATTGGCAAGACGCGGGGCTTCAAACTCACTGCAATGAAGGGGTTTCCGTCATGGCCCTCGCCCGAGGGATCGGGTGACGCGAAAGCCGATCTGGGCACGCCGCTCTTCTTGTGGGGCCCAGTTTCGTTTGGCGGTTCGCAAATCTTGCGGCTCGTCAAACCAAGAGCCACCCCTCACGACTCGCCGGCTACAATCGCCGGTTGTACGTGCCGAGCCATCCGAAGGCAGACCCGCCAAAGTAGGATTCCAACAATCCTGTACCCATTCCCTGACGTTATCCTGCGTGTGAAGCAGGCCGAACGGATTCGCCGCGCCGCTATCGGCCGCAATAGTCTGGCGTAGCGCCTGCATCTTGGGGCTGCCCTCATAAGAATAACGCCAATCAAAGTTTGCTTGCTCGGGAGAGATCGTGTTGCCGAACCAAAATGCGGTTGACGGACATGCCGACTTGCAGCCGCGCGCCGCATACTCCCATTCGGCTTCGGAAGGCAGTCGGTAGGATGCCCCGGTCTTGCGTGACAGCCACTCCACATAGGCCATAGCATCGATCCACGAGACGTTGATGACTGGACGGCTCCCCGCGCCCCACCCATAATCGCCGGGCCGATAGGCGCGGCAGCCTCCTTCGGCGACACAGGCGAACCATTGCTCGAAGGTGACTTCCGATCGGCCGATTGCAAACGGCTGTGTGAACGCGACCTCACGCTGTGGACCTTCTTCGCTGGTATGGCCCGGCTCATCGTTTGGCGAGCCGATCAGTGTGCGGCCGGCCGGAACGACCGCCATCACCGGGCACTCGTTGCATTCTCTGAAGAACCGGCTGCCGCCGGACGTTAATTCGGACGGGACTCCGCTAGCGACTGTAATTTTGTCGGGATTGGTTTGTGTCAATTTCGCTGCCGTGGCCGACGGCAGCGATGCGGGCGTCACTTCCCGCGGTCGCGTGACGGCGGCGGATGGGTGAGGGGCCGGTTCCGGCGGCCGCATCAGGTACCACGCCGCACCGAGCAGGACGACGGCTGCGGCGACGGCGGCCGCCCAGATGGCCGATGGAATACGTGGGCCACGTTCGGTCGGCGCAGGCTGCGAGGATGGGACCGGCGCCGCTTGTTCCGCGGGCCCGCTCGCACGCAATAATTGTTCGATGGTCGCTGTCAGCCGATCGCCGAGGGCACGCCGCTCGAGTCGTTGTTGCTGGTCACCTTCACCCGGATGGCGACGGG
>Ga0182024_10013569_pt1 | contig 15878 bp, 13 predicted proteins | sample P32metaG_FD_120480 | JGI IMG/M metagenome (GOLD analysis project Ga0182024, IMG submission 120480) | Permafrost microbial communities from Stordalen Mire, Sweden - P3-2 metaG (Illumina Assembly) | ecosystem: Environmental > Terrestrial > Soil > Wetlands > Permafrost | place: Sweden: Stordalen... | reverse complement strand
GAAGCGTCGATCTCTCCTTGCTCTAAAAGCGTCGAGCCGAGACCATCCTGTGCCGGGGCATATCGTGGATCGAACTCGACCGCGCGTTCGAACTCGGCGCGGGCCTCGTCGATTTTACCATCGAGAAGCAGCAGTTCGGCGATGCCGCAATGCGCGTTGGCGAAGTGCGGGCTGATTTCGAGGGCCCGCTGGAAATGTTCCATTGCCTCGCGGTGACGATGCTGCCGCGCCAGCACCATTCCCAGATTGACATGAGTTCGGGGCAAATCGGGTGTAATTGCCAGCGCCTGACGATATTGGGCGACGGCTTCATCGAATTTACCCTGCTGGGCGAAGACGGCCCCCAGGCTGTGATAGGGGGTGGCGTCGGTCATGTGCCTCTGGGCGCGGAGAAAGTAGACGATCGCGGCGTCGAGGCGGCCTTTGCGCGCGAGTGCGTCGGCGACGCTGAATTCGGCCTTGCCATTCTCGGTCGTAACGGCCAAAGCGTGCCTCCATAGCGTTTCGTCATCACACCAATACGACGTCTGCCAGGCGGCATCGGCCACCAGGACCATGATCGCTAGTCCGGCGCAGGTGGCAAGCACCCAACGCCCGGCGAATGAACTGGCAGCGAGCCGCGTGGCCCCCCAGGCCAGCGCGATGTAAAGCCCAACGCCCGGCAGATACATGTAGCGATCGGCCATAGCATGCCAGGAGACCGTGACCAGTCCCAGCACGGGAGAGAGCATGCCCAGGTACCAGAACCAGCCGACAAAGAAGTAGGGAAACCGGCGCCGCCCAATCACGACAGCCGCACTGACGAGGCCCAAACAGGCGGTTGCCCCGGCCACTTTCCACGTCGGTGGACCGCCCGGTGGAAAGGGGTAGAAGACGGCCAGATCGGCGGGAAAGAAAAGCTGAACGATATAGTTGACGCAAGAAATCGCCGCATTGCCGGTCCGCACCGACCAGTCCAACGTCACGCCACCACCGGCATGAGTCCGCAACGTCATCAGACAGTCGCCCGCCGCCAGCGCCACCAGCGGAAGCTTTTCCAGCACCAGGCGCAGGACGCCGGGCCGCGGGAGATTCTGCGTCCAGTCGGGCGTGTCGCTGGCCGAACCGAATCGGGCGAGCGGCCAAAAATCCAACAGCAGCAGAAGCGGTGGAAGGGTGACGAGCATTGCCTTGGACATCAGGCCGAGTGCAAACAGCACGGCCACCAGCAAATAGCGCGCGGGCGACCGGCCATGGCGCACATAGTCGAGATAGGCGCCCAGTGTGAGGACGAAAAACAGTCCGCTCAGCACGTCGCGCCGCTCGGCCACCCAGGCCACCGACTCGACGTGTTGCGGATGGACGGCAAAGACCGTGGCGACGAAGGCGCTGGGCCAAAGTTCGCTCGTCATTCGCCATAGAACGAGAAACAACGCGATCGACGCGGCGGCGTGCAGCAGCACATTGGTGAGATGATGTCCCCAGGCATTCAAGCCGAAGAGCTGGCAATCGAGCATGTGCGACAGCATCGCCAGCGGATACCACTCGCCGAATGGTCCGTCGGTGAAGGCCCACCAGATTCCCTCGCTGGTCAGACCGGCCGTGACATGGGGGTTGGCGAAGACAAAACCGCTATCGTCCAAATCGAGCAAAATAAAAGCGAGCGTCTGAGCATAGATGATCCCGATCGCCAGCACTAGGAACGCACAGACGCCCCAAGCGTAGTAGGTGTCGGTTCGGTGCCGCGGGTCGTCGTTCGGCGGAAGCATTCGTATACGGGATATCGCCGGAAAGGGTGTTCGTCGGGCTGCCGGGGGCCAATTCGTCAGTGCATCGGCGGAGCACGGGACCGCTCCTCCGCTCGGTTTGTTGGCGTTGCTCCAACGGCTACGCGTTTCGGCCGTCCGTCCAAGCTTGAGCCGTGCCAAGGATTTGGCGCTGTGAGTTGAATTGCCCCGACATTTCCCAAATGGATCCAGCCCGAGGCCGATCCAGAACGCGCGATCCTTACGATTGTATCAACGCCCTGCGTCGGGCGCCTTGCGCCCGGTCGATTTTCGCTTTTTTCGCACACGGCTTGGTTTCCTTCGTTTCGATGGCCGGAATCCATGCCTGGTAACGTGCTTTTCTGAGGAAGGCCGGGCCGGATGGCGGGGGCCTGTGTCGCTTCGGCTGGCCTTTCGCCGCCGGTTGATCTATCTTGGGCGATAGACGACCCGGGGAATCGGCAGGGAGCCCGGGCAGTGAGGCGGGTCGGTCACGCGGTCAGACCGCCGAAGTGGCAGGGATCGCAGGGCAACCGACGCATTTTAGCAGGTCTCGATCTCATGAAATCCTCGCGTACGATGATGGCGGCGGTGATGTTGGTGGTGTTGGCCTGGGGGGTGTGGCAGGCGGTTGGAGCGGTGAGCTACAACGGCAATCCTTGGCGCGGGGTGGTGGTCTTGGCCGCGTTTGGGGTCTTTTTGGGAGGATGGTTGTTGCTGTTGGCCCAGCGGCATCGCGCGATCGAGGCGGCGAAACGCCGCTGACGGCCGGCGAACCGCCCGGTCGCTATAAGAAAATGGGATCGACACGGGGCGAAAAACGGGTAGTCGTGGGTCGGAGGAACCGGTCGATTCCCAAGCGGCGGGCGGGAATCTTTTGCTCGCAAAGGTTCACTCAAGGTGCGCGTGTTATGAGTCAGACGGTTCCTGTGCGGACAGACCCACGCCGATTCGCGCCATCGGCGGCGAGTGTGTCGGGCCTGTCGATCGGCGAATATCTGATTCGTCGCTTGGAAGACTACGGCATTGGGCACGTTTTCGGCATACCCGGCGACTACGTGCTCGGCTTTTACTCGCTTTTGGAAAAGAGCCGGTTGGTGACGATCGGCTGTACGCGCGAGGATTGCGCGGGGTTCGCGGCGGATGCCTACGCCCGCGTGCATGGGATGGGGGCCGTCTGCGTCACCTACTGCGTGGGAGGGCTGAGCCTGTGCAATTCCATCGCCGGAGCCTACGCCGAAAAGTCGCCTGTCGTGGTGATTACGGGCTCGCCGGGTTTGAGCGAGCGGGTGAACAATCCGCTGCTGCATCACCGGGTGCGCGATTTTCGCACGCAGTACGACGTCTTCGATAAGCTCTGCATCGCCTGTGCCGAGTTGAACGAGCCGCTCATCGCGTTTCACGAGATCGACCGCGTATTGCACGCGGCCGCCAGCTACAAGCGGCCGGTCTACATTGAAATTCCGCGCGACATGGTCTCGGTGGTGCCCGACCTGCCGCACCAGTTCCACAATCCGCCGGCCGTCAGTGCGCCGGAGGTGTTGGCCGAAGCGGTCAACGAGGCGGAGCGTTGGATTGCCAGTTGCGAGCGGCCCGTGATCATTGGCGGCGTGGAGATCCACCGCTTTGGCCTGCAGGATGATCTGTTGGCGCTGGCCGAGGGTTCGCAGATTCCGATCACCACCACGATGCTGGGCAAAAGCATCATTCCGGAAACGCATCCGCTCTTCGTCGGCCTGTACGAGGGGGCGATGGGCAACGACGTGGTGACCCAATTCGTCGAACAGAGCGATTGCCTGATTCTGTTGGGCACGTTCATGACCGATTTGAACCTGGGGATCTACACGGCGAATCTCGATCCGGGCAAGTGCATCTACGCCACCAGTGAGCAGTTGCGGATTCGGCACCACCACTTCCACGGCGTGCTCTTGGCCGATTTCATTCGCGAGTTGGCCGATCGCAAGCCGCAACCGCCCCGCCGGCAGATTCCGCACGTGCCGAATTGGGCGACGGAGAAATTCGTCTTGGCTCCGGCCGAGCCGATCACCATTCGGCGCGTGATCGGCCGGTTGAACGAATCGCTCGACGATGAAACCGTGGTGATCGCCGACATTGGCGATTCGCTATTCGCGGCGACGGAACTGGTGATTCGCGGCCGCACGGAGTTTATCAGTCCGGCCTATTACACCTCGATGGGCTTCTCGATACCGGCGGCCTTGGGCACTCAGGTGGCGCGTCCCGATTTACGCACCGTGGTCATTGTCGGCGACGGGGCGTTTCAAATGACCGGCATGGAGTTGTCGACGACCGTCCGTCACGGTTTTCCCTTGATCGTCGTTCTGTTGGACAACAAAGGCTACGGGACCGAGCGGCTATTGCACCCCGGCAATTCGTTCAACGACATCCACCCCTGGGCCTATCATCAACTTCCCCGGGTGCTTGGCGGCGGCACGGGCTACGAAGTCCGGACCGAAGGGGAGTTCGACGCGGCGCTGCGCAAGGCCTGGGCCGACAAGAGCGGGTTCAGCCTGATCCAGGTCCATCTCGACAAAGATGACAGCAGCACCGCCTTAACCCGCCTGGCCGAGCGCCTAGCCCGCCGCGTCTGACATGAGGTGCTCGAGCGCCGATCGCGCGAGCGGCTGGCAGGCGACTTTCTTGGTTCTTGCTTTGCCGCTTGACCCCCTCCATGGTGGGGTGCAGCGCGCTTCGGCAGAAGGTGCATCTTTTCCGGCTGCCGGCCGTCGACTGACATTGCATCGGCGCGACGGGCGTGGATAAGATTGCCACCCCTTAACGAGCTGGCCGCTCGCCAAAAGTGGCCCTCTGCTCTATCGCGTCAGGGAAGGAAGTAGGCAACCGCATGGAATCGTCGACCGTGGTGGCGTTTCGCGCGCTGGTGTTGGTGGCCTGTTTGATCGTGGTGCCGCTGGCGGCGATTTTTGGCAGTCAGTTCCCCGACGTCGTCAAGTCGGTCCTGATTGATCGCATCTTCCCCAATGGCATCCCCGGCAGCACGAACTCAGAGGCGACCCGGGACACGGCTCCACCGTTTGTTGCCGCCACGGAATCGCCTTCGTGGCAAGGGGCTCCGCCGGTTTCGGCCGGGCCTGACGCGACAGCTTCGGCGCCGGCGGGGACGGCCGTTGCGCCGGCGTGGCCGGGCGCGGGAGTGGAGCCGGCCGGCTGGAACCAGTCTCCTGGGCAGGTGCGTCCCGTGGCCGGTGAGGGTCTACCCGGGGGACAGCCCGGCGGTGCCGAGCGGCTGGGATTCGCCGTACCGGTCGACGCGCGCCAAATTCCGCATGGTAACCCGAATCTGGGTCCGAACGGCAATGCGCCGTCGGGCCTTGGCGGTTTGACGAATCCCAACGCTCATTTGGTCGCCGGGCCAGATCGTTTCACATTGATGGAGCGCCGGCTGCGAGAGTTCGGTGCGACCTACTATTTGCTGGAGACGTGGGGGAACGACAGCGAATATTACCGTTTTCATTGCAAAATGGCGATCGCCAACAATCCGGCGCATACGCGACCCTTCGAGGCCACCGATACCGATCCTTTGCGCGCGATGAGTCGGGTGGTGGAGCAGATCGAGGCTTGGCGCGCGGGGCGACTTCCCTAAGCCGCTTTTTTGCCTCTTTTTCGCCGCGGGACATCGTCCGCGGCCGTCCGCCCGAGCAGATCCCCGGGCCACTGGTTCACGCGCCACGCCCCTGGTCAGCGCAATGGCCAGGAGCCATCCATTGCGCGGGCGATCGGCGCCCTTGCAGCGAACCCCTTGTTGAGTTTACGTTGACTGGGTAAAACGCATCGGGTTGGTGCTCCGTCGACCAGTTGGTTTTCGATTAACGTCTCCCGACGGAGCGCTCGATGATTGAATCGGTAAACACAGCGATGTTTTTCGCCGGTCGGTCGCGCGTCGGAGTGGCGAGCCGGTCAGGCTCCGGCGGTCACCGTCGCGTGGGGCGTGATGTTGGTGCAGAGTGTCGCTGTAAAGCGGTGGGAGGAGGCGGCAGGTGAAGTCGCGAGCGACAACCTGGCAACAAACGGGCACTACTCGCGTGGGAACTCATCGCGTGGGGATTGGGCCGGCCGTTGCGCGCCGCAACCGGTGGTTGCGGCGGTCTTTTGCTCTGGGGCGATCGGTCGTCCCTCACGACGATCCGTGGGTCCGCGATGCGCGGCTGGCCAGGGTCGAAGCGATTCTTTTTCTTGCCCGAGAGCCCCTCTCGACTCGCCGGCTGGCTCAATTGGCCGGCTTGGCGGACGGGACCGAAGCGCGTACATTAATTCGCCGGCTGAATCGTTTGTACGATGGTGGGGGGAGCTCGTTTCGGGCGGAGGAAGTGGCGGGCGGATTTCAGTTGTTGTCGCGAGTCGGCTTTGGCTCGTGGCTGAGGCGGCTTTATCCCTCGCCAGTGGAGTCCCGATTATCGGGACCGGCCCTGGAAACTTTGGCCATTGTTGCGTATCGTCAACCGGTGTTGAAGGCAGAGATTGACGGTCTGCGGGGGGTCGATTGCGGTGAGATTGTGCGGCAGTTGATGGACCGCGATTTGGTGCGGATGATCGGCCGGGCCAGCGATCTGGGACGGCCTTACCTATACGGCACGACGAAACGGTTCTTGCGGGTGTTTGGCTTGCGGAGTCTCGATGACTTGCCGCGTGCCGCTGAGTTGCGTGGGCGTGCGTCGGATTCGAGCAATGTCCCCACGGCTTGAGGTTTGTTCCTGGTGTGGATGCTTGCACTTGCCACGGCAAGACACCACTTTCCTAGCAACGTGTAGATGAGGAGGATTCCGACGTGACCATCACTTCCCGAACGACCAGTGCGCTGGCTGAGGATTCAACGAGCGCGCAACTACATCCGTGTCTGGTCGAGGAACTGGCATCGACCATCGAGGACGCCCGCCAGCGGTTTCCGGAAGGTGACGAGGAAGCGGCCGAAGACCAGGAAGACGATGACGACGACGATGATGACGACGACGACGATGATGACGACGATGAAGAGGACGACGACCTCGAAGACGACGAGTGGGAAGAGGTCGACGATGAAGACGACGAAGAGGAGGAGGACGACGACTGGGACGATGACGAAGATGAAGACGAAGAAGAAGAGGACGACTGGGACGACGACGATGATGATGACGACGATGACTGGGAAGACGACGCCAAAGACGTCGACTGATCGCCTGGCACAGCTCACATGAAACGGTGCCAGCATCGCCCCCGCCAGGTCGCCGTCAGCGCCTGACGGTGCGCCACTACTGCGATTCCCACTTCCAGCCCATCGGCGCCGCCAGCTCACGAGCGGCTTGAGTCGCCCAGGGGGTATTGGGGTGCTGGGTTTGCACACGATTCAGGCACTTGCGTGCGATCGAGGCCAGCTTCTCCAAGGCTGAATCGCCTTGCACTTCGTCGGTTGGCCGGAGAACCCAGGTCGTGTGGCTGGGATCGGAAAACGCACGCCCGGCCTTCAGTTGCGCGAGCGCCGCGTTGTAACCTTCGATCCGTGCCCGAGCCGCCGCCAGGCGTCCCAGGGTCAAATCATAATTGGCTTGCCAGCGGGGCTCGACGAGCCGCGCCGCATCGGCTTGGCCGGCTTCGACCAGTGGATAGAGTGCTTGCAGCTTGGGCTCCAACCGAGCCGCGTAGCGCTGGGCCTCGTCGAGCTTCCGCTTCAAATCGGCTTCGTCCTTCTTGTAAAACTCCGTTTCCAGCCGCACTCCCAAATCGATCCGCGGTTGTCGGGCCGCCTCGACCACGCCCCGTCGGGCTCGGTTCGTCTGGAGCAGTTCGTCGTAGAGAGGACGCGAAAGATAATCGGGCACGTAGGCCGCCATGGTCGCCGGATCGTAAGTGACGACTGGCCGCACGGCCAGGAAACGTCCGCCGCTGGCCAGCGCCAGCCGGCTCAGCCCGAACGGTCCGAAGCCCGAGTCGATCGGTTTCGCATCCGACTGCCAGCCGCCGAGATTCAAAACTTCGGGTTCGAGCGTTTCGGGGCCCTGCCGAATGGGTCGGAGTGCTTCGACACCGACAATGCCTGACAGCGACTCGCGCGCGCCGAATGCGGCCGGCACACCGATCACGTAGACCGCAATTGCTTGTTTGCGCAAGGCTGCGACGAGCTCGTCGAGGCGCTGGTCGTCGTCGCCGGCTTCATCGCTGGCCACGACCACCAACAGCCGCCGGTGTTCGTCCGACGCAAGGCGGCCAAAGCGATCGGCCGCTTCGGCGATCGCGCCGAACGTGTGCTCGTCTCCCCCCGAGTCCGCGCCAATCGACGAAATTGCCTCGAACACCTGCCGACGGTCGGCCGTCGGCTCGGGGGTTAAAAACTCGGTTTCGGCGCCAAAGGCACCGACGACGCTGACCAGCCGGGGTTCAGACGATTCGCCGCCGCCCGACTTGGGGCCAAACTGGCATTGGTCGAATGTCTCATAAACCCGGGCCAGGCGATCCGCGACCTGACGGCGAAGGTCCGTGGCGCTCTCGGTGCGGTCGAGCAACCACACGACCATCGTCGGACGGTCGAGACACGAGTCGAAAATCTCCGCGGCCACCTGGTCGGTTGCCGCTTCGAAACTTGTAAAGCGGCCGCTAGGGTCGGCAGCCACGAAGGGATTCTCTCCGACCCGCAGCGGCCGGCGCGGCGTGCTGCCCGGCGAGCCGTCGTCCGGCGCTGCCGCCTCGCCCCAATCGCTGGTACGATGGATGGGCGGGGAATTGCCGGAGGCGTTTGCCGCCGCTACTTTTGCCGCGCGCGCATCGAAGCCGATCTTGATCGCCAGAGCAGCCAGGCCCAGCAGCAACACCGACAAAAACAGGGACAAGATTGTTTTCACAGCCAATGCATCCCGGACTCGAAATCGACCAGAACTCAATTTCGATTATAAACTAGTCTGTTGCCCAGCGGAGAGTGTTGCAATCCGGCCGTACTTTCCCGGCTTGGCCAGCCGCTCAAGACGGAGTACTTCGCTTGCACCCGCCGGAATCGGTTTCTCCCAGCGATTCGCACAATGGTCCTCCGCCGACGCTCCGTTGGCAGGGAGACGTCGACGGGCATTTGCTGTTATTGGATCAAACGCTGCTGCCCACCGAAACGCGCGAGATTGCCTGTCGCGACGTGGCCACGCTTTGGGAGGCGATTCGTGCGCTGCGTGTCCGTGGGGCGCCGGCAATCGGGCTGGCCGCGGCCTATGGCTTGTGTCTGGCGGCTCAAGAGGCGCGCGAGGGGGCGCCGGACGATGTGGTCGCGTGTGTCGGCCGCGCCGCTCGATATCTGGCCACCAGTCGACCGACGGCGGTCAATTTGTTTTGGACGTTGGCGCGGATGGAGCGGCGCCTGGCCGAGGTGGAACAGTCGGCTAGCGCCCGCGACGCATCGCCGCCGGCCCGTGCCGATCGACTGCGCGCGGCCTTGCTGGCCGAGGCGCGGGCGATCCATGAGGAGGATCGCCAGGATTGCCGCCGCATCGGCCAGTGGGGAGCCCCACTGCTGGCTGGCGTGGAGGGCGTGCTGACACACTGCAATGCCGGTGGACTGGCGACGGCCGATTACGGGACGGCGCTTGCGCTGCTATTTACCGCCCACGAACAAGGCCAGCGGCTGCACGTCTATGTCGACGAGACGCGGCCGTTGTGGCAAGGAGCCCGGCTGACGGCCTGGGAGCTGCGCGGACGCGGCATCAAGGCCACGCTGATTTGCGATTCGATGGCAGGGCACGTCATGCGTTCCGGACGTGTGCAGGCGGTGGTCGTCGGGGCCGATCGGATTGCAGCCAATGGAGACACGGCCAATAAGATCGGCACGTATGGGGTGGCAGTCCTTGCCCGGGCGCATGGCATTCCGTTTTATGTCGCGGCGCCGGCCAGCACGTTCGATCTGTCGCTCACCACGGGGGCCGAAATTCCGATCGAACAGCGCGATCCGCGCGAGATCACCCATCCGCTCGGTAAATCAATCGCTCCCGAGGGGATCGACGTTTACAATCCGGCGTTTGACGTCACCCCGGCCGAACTGATCACGGCCATCGTCTCGGAAAAAGGCGTTATCCGACCCGTCAACCGGTCGACGATTGCTGCTGTTCTTGAGGGACGACCCGTCACCCCTCTGACGATTGCCGCGGCCACGGTTGGTGGCGGCGCCGCTCATCCTACCGGTTGAGGGCACCGTGCGGCGCCGGTTGGAAGGGGGACGGCCGTCAGAATGCGTCCCAATTCACTGACGTCGCGTTGCATGTTTTCAGCCCAGTATTGTGCCGCCATACCTTCCGCGTCTTGCCATTGATCGTAGGCACGACCGAGGTGTTCCAAAACGTCCTGCATGCGCCAAAGAAATGCGGCTCGACGATCCATCGGAAGGTGCTCCCCGTTCAAACGGCACTGGTTTTCATTGGAAATGTCCGTTGTCAGGCAGCCGTGCCTGACCACTCGGCGACTTCTCCGCCACCGAGCCTCGGTAATGGGCGGACATTTCCACACGCTTGATCGCTCGGGTAGATGCAGTTGGCATGCCAGACGGAGCATCCAAGCCGCAGATTCGATTTAAGACGATGTGGGCTAGCGACTTCCGCCATGCGTCATCGCTTTTCGCTCCCGGGTGCCCGACCGACCGGATTGGAAATAATTGCCAAACCGTGAGCATCGATACTCCTTTCCGCCGCGGTGGTACGAAGCAAAGATTTCCACCGCGCGGTCAAACTGGGAGGTTGGCGCTGGGCCGCTTGAAAGATCGTTTAGGGCTCGCTTATAGTGAAAGCTTACGCGACCGCCGCGTTGTCCCTTCACGAGTAGCCACTTATGGCGGCGGAAATGCGGAATCCTTTCGCCGCCGCGCGGCTCCGCGGCGCGACGGTCGACCAAATGGGCCGGTCGACGTGGTATTTTTTTCAATTTCAGCACGAACTTGTGCGTAGCCCGATGCGTAACGACGATCGGCTAGCCATAGTTCTGCTGATATCGGCCTATAACCAAGTGATAGACTGGCTGAAACCCCACCAAGCGCTCGGCGTTTGCACCGCGCGGTGCGGCTTACGAGTTTTCCACGTAGCACGAGAACCATGATGGCGGACATTGTGATCGAAACGCGAAACCTGACCAAGGTTTATCGCGATTTCTGGGGGCGTCAAAAGGTGCGGGCCCTCAAGGCCCTCGACTTGGAAATCCGGAAGGGGGAAATCTTCGGTCTGCTGGGGCCCAATGGATCGGGCAAAACAACGACCATCAAGTTGTTGTTGGGATTGCTCTTTCCCACCAGCGGGCAGGCCCTGGTCTTTGGTCGCGATGCTACCGAGGTCGCCAAGAACGAGCGTCTCGGTTATCTGCCCGAAGAATCCTATCTCTACCGCTTCCTCAATGCCGAGGAAACGCTCGACTTTTACGGACGGCTGTTCGACATTCCGGCCGATGTCCGTCGCCGGCGGGCGGCAGAGTTGATCGACATGGTGGGTCTGGGGCCGGCCAAGCGTCGGCAGTTGCGCGAGTATTCCAAGGGCATGACACGCCGGATTGGTTTGGCCCAGGCTTTGATCAACGATCCGGAATTGATCCTGCTCGACGAGCCGACCAGCGGGCTTGACCCGATTGGCACCCGCGAGATGAAGGATTTGATCCTCAAGCTCAAGGCGCAGGGCAAGACCGTGGTGATGAGCAGCCATTTGCTGGCCGACGTGCAGGACGTGTGCGACCGGATCGCCATCTTGCACCAGGGGGAACTCAAGGAATTGGGCAGCGTTAACACCCTGCTGACGGTGCGCGACGTCACGCAAATTCGGGCCAGCGGTCTGACGGAAGCGGCCAAGCAGGAGATCCGCGAGGTGATCGAGCGCCACCATGGCCATTTGAAGGTCATGGAGAATCCGACGACCACGCTCGAGGAACTGTTCCTGGCCATCGTCCGCGACAGCGAAGCGCGGCCAGGGCGTCGAGCCAAACTCGACTCCGAGGGCGCGGCCTCTCCGCCACAATCTTCAGAAACTCCGACCAAGGTTTAACTTTCTGGTGCCCCGCGGAGCAACCCTGACCCGTCTTGCCCGGACCGGTGGGAGACAGCGGCGGGTGTTGCGGCACGATCGAACCGCGACGTTCAAAGGGCCCGGGCTATGACGAAAAGCATTGCATGGTAGTTACGCAGTTTTACGATCTGGCCAAATGGTTGCCGGGAGCGATCGCCTACTTTTTCGAGTTGGGCGCCGCTTTGGCTTTGGCCGCGATCGTCATTTCATTTCTGATCGCCGCGTTCCGTTACGGGCCCTTGGCCGGCGGCGACATGGTGTTTCGCGTGGCGACGACCGCGGTCGTCGATCTGGCGCGCACTTCTCCGCGGCGGGTGTGGGCGCTGGCCCGGTTGGCGATTCAAGAATCGCTGCGCCGCAACGTGCTGGTGGCGCTGGGCGTGTTCGTGGTGGTGCTGTTGTTTGCCGGCTGGTTTCTCGACGACACCTCGCCCGATCCCAGCACCTTGTATCTTACGTTCGTGCTCACGGCGACCACCTACCTGGCCTGGGCCCTGGGTGTGTTTCTCAGCGCCTTCAGCCTGCCGTCCGATTTCAAAACGCGAACCATCTACACGGTGGTCACCAAACCGGTTCGGCCGGGCGAGATTGTGCTGGGCCGGATCCTGGGCTTTACGCTGATCGGCTCGGTGATGTTGGCCATCATGGGTGTGGTCAGCTATGTCTTTGCCTACCGCTTGCTCGATCACACCCACGAAGTCGAGGCGGCCAGTTTGCAACCGGCCGGCGAGACTGCCGACGGGGGCCTGATCGGGCGTACCACGTCGTCGCACGGGCATCGTCACGAAGTGCGGCTGGATGCCGAGGGTGTGGGCAAGACCGACACGAAAAACAGTCACTGGCACAGCGTCGCCGCGCGGCAGGAAGCAAATAAAACCGTCTATACACTCTCCTCGCCCGACGGCATGTTTGTCGCTCGCGTGCCGGTCTACGGCGATCTACGGTTCAAGGACCGGTCCGGCCGGGGTGTCGCGCACGGAATCAGTGTTGGCAAGGAGTGGAAGTATCGCAGCTTTGTCGAGGGAGGATCGCCGGCGGCCGCGATTTGGACGTTTCACGACATTACGCGCGAGAAATTTCCACAGGGTCTGCCGATCGAAATGACGATCCGCGTCTTTCGCAGCCATAAGGGAGACATCAACAAGGGGATTGCCGGCACTCTGATCGTGCGGAATCCGAAGACGGGGCGTAGCAGCCAGGAAGTGCCGTTCATCGCCAAGGACCAGATCATCGACTACAAAAAAATCCCGGCGGACCTGCTCGACTCGTCGGGGCAAAAGCTCAACCTGTTCGACGATCTAGTCGACGACGGCAAGGTCGAAGTGCAGATCAATTGCCTGGCACGTGGGCAGTATTTCGGCATGGCCGCGCCCGACTTGTACCTGCGGGCGGCGGATGCTTCGTTTCCGGTCAATTTCGCGAAGGCGTTTTTCGGCATTTGGCTGACGATGCTGCTGGTGATTAGTTTCGCGGTGATGTTCAGCACCTTTCTCAGCGGACCGGTGGCGATGTTGGCCACGGTGGCGATTCTGGTCATCGGCTGCTTTACCGAGGACATTCACAATCTGGCCAGTGGGATTACCCAAGGGGGCGGCCCATTCGAGTCGCTCGTCCGGATTGTCAAACAGCAAAACATGACGATCGAAATGGAAGAGGGTTTGACCAAGACGGTCGTCCAGTCGGCCGACGCCGGCATGTTGTTTCTGATGAAAGGGGTGGCCGGCCTGCTCCCCGATTTCAGCAAATTCGACGAAGCATTTGTGACCCACCTGGCCAAGGGCTTTGACATTTCGTCCGACACGGTCGGAGTGTGGGGACTGCGGGGCGTGGCCTATCTCTGCGTGGCCTTCGTGGTGGGCTACTTCTTTCTGAAAACACGCGAGGTGGCCAAATGACTCGGCGCCGTTCCTTGTGGCACAAAGTGGCCTACGCCGCGGCAATCGTGGTGCTGCTGTTGCCGTTGTCTTACCTGAGTCAGCCACGCACCACCGAATCGCCGGGGGGCAAACTGGCCCAACTCCGCGACGAACACGGACTCAGCCAGGCCGACCTGGGCGAGATCGACCCGACGAGCGAAGCCCTCAAGCTGGTCACGCTCGGCATGCGCGGTCCCGCCGCCAACATCATGTGGCAGAAGGCCAACGAATATAAAAAGACCGAAGACTGGATGGCCTTCTCCGCGGCGCTGGAACAAATCATCCGCTTGCAGCCCAACTTCATCAACGTCTGGCGGTTTCAAGCCTGGAATCTGTCTTACAACATCTCGGTCGAGTTCGACGACTTTCACGACCGTTACGACTGGGTGATGAAAGGAATCAATTTCATCATCGGCGGCACGCGCTACAACAAGAACGAACCGCGCTTGCTCTACGACGTGGGTTGGTTCATCGCCCAGAAAATTGGCCGCGCCGACGAACACCTGCAATACCGCAAGCTGTTCCGCGAAGATGACGACTTCAACGGCAGCCGCAAGCCGGCCGACCGCGATAATTGGAAGGTCGGATGCGAATGGTTTCTGAAAGCCCAGGAAGCCGTCGACAAATTGGGGATGCCGATCAAGGGAATCACCCCGCTGGTGTTTCACTCCTACCCGTCGATGGCGCTGATCGATTACGCCGAGGCGATCGAGGACGAGGGAACGTTCGGCGAAGTGGCCAAGAATTCCTGGCGCCAAGCCCAACAGTCGTGGCAGCAGTTCGGCGACCGCGAAGTTCCCACGACCTACAACGTTTCCATCCGTCTGAACGACTACGAGCGCACCGATCAAAAAGCGCGCGAGGAAGTCGCCGCGTTGGATGCGCTGCTGCCCGGTGTGCGTGAGAGTATCCGGGACGAACGAATCGCCGCCTTCTCTGCGGAAGATCGCCAAATCTGGGACATGCCGGCCGACAAGCGCGACCAGGCCCAGTCGCAACGCGCCATGGAACTTCAAAACATGCTCAAACCGACTTACCTTGAAGTTGCCCAGCGCGCCGACACCGGAAACAAGCTCGAAGCATTGCGCCTGGCCGACGCCGCCACCCACGACGAGTGGTTGGCCGGGGTGATCGATCGTTATCGCGACATCGTCAATTTCAATTACTGGCGACTGCACTGCGAAGTCGAACAGACGCCCGACGCATTGGCTGCCCGCAAGGCGATCTACGACGGACAGCATGCCTTTCGTGCCGCCGGCCTGGACATTGCCAAGCAGCAATACGACGAAGGACTGGCCAAATGGCGCGCCGTGCTCGACGCCTATCCTGCCTTGCTCAGAGAGACCATCGTCGTCGACGAGCTGATGGACGTGATCAACGAATACCAGGAACTTCTCAAACACCTCGACCTCGAAATGCCCGAGAAATTCGTCCTGCAAGACGTACTCGATGCGAAGAGCCGACCTCCGTTCGGTGCGCCTCCCAAATCCGAGACCGAGGGGCCCCGCGACGTGACCGGTCCGTCGGCGGAATCGGATCGCGGCACGAAGAAACCGGCTTCCCCGAAGGAAGGCGAGCCGCCCGCGGCACAGCCCTGACCTGCGTGGCCATTTTTCAGCGGCGCTGCTTTTAATCGCCACCGCTATTGACTGGCACTGCTTTTAGGCGGTACTGCGCCCTGGCGGCGGCCGCCAGCGGCGGCGGGCGACTTCCGGTGTTACGGCGCGTCGTCTACCGGGCCCGAGGGAGGCGGGGGACTGTAAAAGCGACTGATGTCGATTCCCCCGCGCTGCTCCTCCTCCAGCAACTTCAGCCGGACTTCCATCCGCTCCACGCGCCGCAGAAGCGCCGGAATAATCTCGGGCGTTTGATCGATCCGCTGCCGGCGTGGCACCTCGGGATAGCCCAACTGCCGGTGCAAGGCCGCAAACAGCAAGATCGGATCCTTCCGCCGGTTGGCCAGGGCAATGCGTCCCTCGCGCGGGCCGAATAGGACTGTCGGCGGCGCGTCGTCCGCGGGGTTTCCCATGCGCTCCTGCCGCTCCAAGTGGTGGCCGCTGCGGACGTAGATCAGGTCGGCGATATCGACCAGTCCCACTTGCCGCCGCACGATCAGAATCCACTCCCGCCAGGCTTCGTCGTACGCCGGATCCTGGGCCATTGACGTCAGTCCGCGGTCGTACCCCAAGCGGTTGCGG
>Ga0182024_10013568_pt1 | contig 15878 bp, 18 predicted proteins | sample P32metaG_FD_120480 | JGI IMG/M metagenome (GOLD analysis project Ga0182024, IMG submission 120480) | Permafrost microbial communities from Stordalen Mire, Sweden - P3-2 metaG (Illumina Assembly) | ecosystem: Environmental > Terrestrial > Soil > Wetlands > Permafrost | place: Sweden: Stordalen... | reverse complement strand
GCGCCTCGGAACGTTCATCAGATTCATGCCGACGGTTGGCCGGGCGTTTGTGCCGATCTTTGAGCCGTCATCCGTCGCGCTGGCGGCCTGATGCAAAGTCGAGTTCAGCCACGGGCTGTTAGGTCGCATACCGCGAGCAAGCTCGGCGGCTACACGGGAAAGCTCATCTCCCTCGCGAACCGATAGCGTCTGTCATGCAAGCGCTCTTCTTCCTACTCCGTCCAATCCTACTCGCTTCCGCATTGCTCGCATGCGCCGTCGCTGCCGCCCCGATGGAACCGCGGCACGGCAGCTTCATCCAATCGTTCGACGGCCCGCCACCGGCGCTTCCACTCCGATCGACCCATATCAAATACGACTTCGAACCGGCTCATGAGGAATTCCTCGTCCACATTCCGGCCAACTACGACGGCAGGCGCGACTTCGGCCTCATCGTCTTCATCTCTGCCGACAACGCGTTTGCCGATCTCCCCCGCGGCTGGGACCTCGTGCTGGCCGATCACAACCTGCTCTTCGTCGCGCCCCAAGCCGCGGGCAATGATCAGCCGGTTGATCGCCGCTACGGGCTGGCGGTGCTCGCCGCCGATGAGATGCTCACGCATTACCGCGTTGACCCGGCCCGAACCTTCGTCGCCGGATTCTCCGGCGGCGCCCGCATCGCCGGCGACCTGGGCTTCTACCAATCCGACGTCTTCCACGGCACGATCCAGGACTGCGGCGCGGACTTCTATCGCCCCGTCCACCAGGGCCACCCGCTTGCGGCCGACACACCTCCTGGAGACTACGGCTTAATCAGCGCCTCGCCCCAGGAGGTCGACAACGCCCGGCAAAATGTGCGATTCGCCCTAATCACCGGCACCCGCGACTTCCGCCACGGCAACATCCTCGACCTCTACGACGGCTTCACCGACGACGGCTTTACCGCCAAACTGTTCGACGTCCCCAACATGCCCCACACCTACTGCGACGCCGCCACGCTGGCCCGCGCCGTCAGCTTCGTCGATCCCCCGTCGCCCCCCGCCGTGATGCTGCGCGCGGCCACTTCACGCCCTGTTCGATCCGCGCCCACCTCGCATCCCGCCGCCGTTCAAAGCGAGGCCGAGAAAGCCTCCGCCCGCGACTTGGCGATGGCCCGCAACTACCTGGCCTCCAACCGCCCCGACCTCGCCCGCCCGCGCCTGCAAAAGATCCTCCAAACCTACCCCGGCACCCCCGCCGCCACAGCGGCTCGGGTCCTCCTGAACAAACTCGATGGCCCATGACCTGCTGCGCCCCCCGCATCCTCCGGACGGCCCCCGCCCCGACTCTGCGCGACAATGAAAGACAAATCACGACAGTTTTTGCCCCAAACAACTTCCGTGCCTTCGCCAGCTTCACCCAGCGCCGCCCGGCCCGATGATGGTAACCGTGCTGGCGCAAATACCGCTGACTCATGTGGGTGCGTTTTTTCTCCTGACCGCCTTTGCCCCGGCTCTGTGGTGTGTGATGCGATATCGCTCGTGGCGCGCATGCCGCGATCGTCGCGAGAGAGCGCTTTGCGTTGTACGCGGCTACGACCTGCGCGCCAGCCAAGCTCGCTGTCCGGAATGCAGTACCCCGATGCCGTCGAAGGCAGGAGCGACTCCATGATCCGGCGACTGTTCACTCTCGCCAGCGCGCTGTCGCTGCTGCTGTGCGCCGCAATCATCGTTCTCTGGGTACGGAGCTACCGGGTGAGGGACGGCTAAGCAAGACCGCGCCGCGCGATTACAAAGAGATCTGTTCGCAGCGAGGTCGGGTCTTGTATTACAATCAGATCAACGCGCCGGTCTTCCCGGCCGACACGGCCGGAATCCCGGCTCGGTGGTCCTACGGTTCGTCCCATGCACCCGCCCCGCTCGATACCGGCGACGAGACGTGGCTCAACCGCATCGGCCTCTACGCCGAGTGGCGAACCCCATCCCCGTCTTCCGCGATGCCGTTTTCCGAGAAGCCGCTCTTCGATACAATCACCCAGATTATCCTCCCGCACTGGGTCATTGCGATACCGCTCGCAATGCTGCCGGCCCTCTGGCTCGTCCTCGATATCCGTCGTCGCATGAGGGCCGGGCGCGTCATGCAAGGGCAATGCGTTCACTGCGGCTACGACCTGCGCGCCATCCCGGACCGGTGCCCAGAGTGCGGAACTTTGATCGCAGCGATGGACTCCCGCTAAATCGGTAAGCGATCCCATGAAACGCTGGCTTTTCCCCATCGCTGCGGCTCTCTCGCTCGTCACGGGCATAGCGATCCTGATGATTTGGGTCCGGAGCTATTTCGACTATGACCGTCTGACTCTGCAGCGAGGTCATTCTTATTCTCTAACCAGCAGCCGAGGCGCTCTGACGGCCGTGGTCTGTTCACGCTACACGGTGCCGATGGGAAGGCAGCCGCCATTCCCGGCCGAGAAGCGCTGGCCCGGTTATAGCGATACGTGGGAATTCACCTAGGAAAAAACACACGCCTGGCCCGATCCGGCCGCCCCGCGTTTTCCCGGCGTGCGAGTTGGGACTTGGTGGGAGGTGGATGGCGGCGACTTGGGCGTCGAAGCCGTCGACAGCGGTTATGAGTTGCGTCTACCCCACTGGCTGCTCGCACTTCCGCTTTCGATGATCGGCCTAATCTGGCTGCGCGGCAGCCTGGTCCGACGCCGAAGGAAACGGACTGGCAATGGGTTGTGCGTCCACTGCGGCTACGACCTCCGCGCCAGCAAAGACCGATGCCCGGAATGCGGCACGCCGATCCCACATATCGCCGGGCCGATGCCATGAAGAAGCTCTTCCTCGCCTTGCTTTGCGATCTCTCGCTCCTGCTCTGTGTGGCGCTGGTCGCTCTTTGGGGACAAGAAAACGGGACAGTCAGGACAGGATAAGAAAACGGGACAGTCAGGATAAGAAAACGGGACAGGGATAAGAAAACGGGACAGTCACGGGATAAGAAAACGGGACAGTCACGATTTCAGATTCGTTGCCGTCCGTTTCGGTCTTCCCCTCTCCCGGATAAGAAAACGGGACAGTCACGATTTCAGATTCGTTGCCGTCCGTTTCGGTCTTCCCCTCTCCCGCATGCTGGCTTGCAAGCCAAGCTTGTCGATCATCCGCTCCCGCCACGCGGGTTCTCCGAAGGGGCGGCCTTTGGCAACCGAGAGCCGCATCTCGGCCAATTCCTGATCGGTCTGCGGCTGGTTGACCCACTCCAGCCAGTCGACGGGGCGGGCCACCGGCCACTCGCTGAGCACGCCCCGTTCCTGGGGCGAGCCGCTCTGGCGCCGCCAGAGGCTGCACCATCGCCAGTCTTGGGCATGCTCGGTCAGCTTGGCTCGAAGGGCATTGCGCTCGACGTAACGGGCCACCGTAAGATAGTGCGCATCTTCCTGCGCCGGAAAGCTTTTGAATCGGCCCTGGGCCACAGCAGCAGGTGCCAATGGTTGGGCATCAGGCAGTAGGCCAACAGCCGCACCGGCACCGCAGCCAGGGCCAGTTCCACGGTCCGCTCGAAACCGGCATAATCCTCGTCCTTGTGAAACAGTCGCCGACGGCCCACCCCGCGGTTGAGCACGTGAAACACCACCCCTCCCGGCGAACGTCTGTACCCGCAGGAGCAAGTTATTTAGCAGCGGTGGTTTTCGAGTAAGCTTCGGCTCGGCAAACTTCGGTGAGCGCAGTCGAACTGGCTCCTCGCCCTCCCACGGCAAATTCATGACCAACGACGCGATGACTATAGTGGAAGGCATCGAAGGATTGGGGCAACTCCCGGCAGGCGCGGTCGTCTCGATCGGCAATTTTGACGGCGTTCACCGCGGTCATCAGCGGCTGCTGGCGCGGGCACGGAAGCTGAAGCAGGCGGCCGCCGCGCCGGCGGTTGGGGTCATCACGTTTGAGCCTCATCCGCTGACGGTGTTGCGACCCGGGCATGCGCCGCCGCGCCTCACCTCGCCGGGCCGCAAGCGGGAATTGCTTGCCGCGGCGGGCGTTGATGCGATGGTCGTCCTGGCGCCCTCCAAGGAATTGCTGAACCTCACCGCTGAAGAATTTTGGGAGCTTCTCCGCGACGTCGTTCGGCCGGCGCATCTTGTCGAAGGCAATTCGTTCACTTTCGGCAAAGGCCGCGGCGGGACGATCGAGCGGCTCCGACAGTGGTCGGCGGGAGCCGGTATTGAACTCCATATCGTCGATCCAGTGACTGTCCCGCTCCTGAACATGCTCGAAGCGCCGGCCAGCAGCTCGACGATTCGATGGCTGCTCGAGCGGGGCCGCGTTCGCGACGCGGCGATCTGCCTCGGCAGGCCGCACGAGCTGGAAGGGTTAGTCGTGGCGGGCGCTCGGCGCGGAAGGGAAATCGGAACGCCGACGGCAAACCTCCAATGCGACGGGCAGCTCGTTCCCGCCGATGGCGTTTACGCCGGTCGGTGCTCTGTGGATGGCCAAGCATGGCCCGCTGCGGTCAGTATCGGAACCAATCCCACGTTCGGCGACAACCCTCGAACGGTTGAGGCCCATTTGATCGGCTTCTCAGGCGATCTCTATGGCCGCCTGCTGCGTCTGGAATTGCTCGACTGGCAACGCGAACAGCGGACGTTCGCGGGAATCGAACCGCTCAAGGCATGGATCGCCCAGGACATCCGCCAGACACTTTTGCGACAAGCCCGCGATCCGGCGCAGCCGCTGGGGAAGGTTCGGACAATTGAAAACTGATTCGCTAACACCAACCACGCAGTGGGCAGAGCGCAGCGCCGCCCCGGATCCGATGCGCGCCTTTTTCGTTCCAAATCGAATGCTTTCTGCGCCGCGCGTGAGCGCAATGCACGTTGCCGCACTGCTGGTGTTGCTGTGTATGGCAGGGCAACTCAGCGCAGCGCCGGTGCAGTTCCAAATCGAACCGCCGCAAGCCGAATCCATGAACAAGCACGACGTCGCGATATCGCAGGCCGGATCACCGGATGCGCCGGCTTTGCGGATCCGATTTGCGGTCGGGCCGGACTATCCCAATGTGGAGTTCGTCCCGTCCGGAGGTCGTTCCTGGAATTGGGAGAAATATGGCGCGATGGTGCTGCGCATTCGGAATCCGGCATCGGAGCCCGTCCGGTTTTTGATGCGGATTGACGACGGCCCGGACACGCGGGGCGGCACAGTTCACTGCAAAACCGGCTCGGCCGTCGCGCCGGCCGGAGAGACGGTGACCTTCGTCTTGAGCTTCTCGGCTGAAGCCGACTCAATGGCGTCCCACGGCATGCGGGGTGCGCCTCCGGTCGTGCATCTGCCGGGAGCCATGGAATTAACCGGCAGCGGATCGATCGAGCCGAAGCACATCGCGTCTTTTCAGATCTTCATGCACCATCTGGAGCGTGAGACGACGCTGGAAGTGGAGAGCATCCGCCTGATCTCCGTCCCGCCGGCAGCGGAGTTATATGACGGGATTGTTGATGGCTTTGGACAATACACCCGCGCCGACTGGCCGGGAAAAATCCACGACGAGGCCGAATTGAAAGCGGCCTCCGACGCCGAGCAAAAGCAGCTTGCCGCGGCGCCGGTGCGGCCGGATCGCGACGGCTATGGCGGGTGGTCGGCCGGGCCGGCATTTCCCGCCACCGGATTCTTCACCACACGGAAAGTTGACGGGAAATGGTGGCTAATCGATCCCGACGGCAAGCTATTTTTCTCGACCGGAATCTGCACGGTTGATTACCGGGAATGGGGCACCATTGTCACCGGCCGCGAGCGGATGTTCACGTGGCTTCCGCCGGAAGGCGATCCGCTCGCGCGCTTCTATCATCCGCTTGGGCGGGTACACAGCGGGCCGGTATCGAGCGGGAGGACGTTCAGTTTTTATGCAGCCAACCTATATCGCAAATACGGCGCGGACTACGAGGCGCGGTGGGAGCAGACCACCAACGCGCGTTTCAAATCGTGGGGATTCAACACGCTGGGGAACTGGTCGAGCGAGAAGCTTGAGCAGCTTCATGGCGTGCCCTATACGGCAAGCTTGGGCGTCGGCGGAGCTCATCAGCGCATCAGCGGCGGGTCGGACTATTGGAGCACCATGCACGACCCATTCGACCCGCAATTCAGCGCCGATGCGGAGATGAGTTTCAAGCGGCTGGCCGAACGCATCAAGGACGACCCGTGGTGCGTTGGCTATTTTGTAGATAACGAACTTTCGTGGAGCGGCGGTCCAGGACCGGAGCACGGACGCTATGCGCTCGCGTATGGCGCGCTGAGCGCGCAGGCCAATTCGTTCGCAAAGGCGGCTTTCGTTGCACTGCTTAAGCGGAAGTACCAAAGTGCCGCGGAACTCGGCCAAGCGTGGGGACAGAAGATTGAAACCTGGCAGACGTTGGAAGAGCCCTTTCATCCGAATTCCGCTCCGCCGACTGATGCGATGAAGCAGGACATGGCGGCTTTCGTCGAGGCCTTCGGGGTCAAATATTTCGCTGTGGTGCGCGATGCGCTTCGCAAGCACGACGCGCATCATCTCTATCTCGGCTGCCGTTTTTCGAACTTCACGCCGGAAGAGGCGCATGCCGCGGCTGCTGTTTGTGACGTGGTGAGCTTCAACGTCTATCAGCCCAGGCTGGCCAGCCCGCAGTGGAGCTTTGCGAAGGATTTGGGTAAGCCGTGCATCATCGGCGAATTTCACGTCGGCGCGTTGGATCGAGGGATGTTTCATCCAGGCTTAGTGGCTGCCGTGGATCAGCGCGAGCGCGCGGCAATCTATAAGCAGTTCGTTGAATCGGTGGCAGACAACCCGGCGTTCGTTGGGTGCCACTGGTTTGATTACATTGATGAACCTCTGACTGGCCGCTGGTTTGATGGGGAGAACTACAACATTGGCTTTGTCACCGTGACGGATACGCCTTATCCCGAAATGGTGGCCGCGGCCAGGGAGGTCAACGGCCGGCTCTATTCCCGCCGAGCGGGGGGCGGAGGGGCAGGTCATGAGCAATGATGCATGCCGCCGCGAAGAGCTCTACGCGTTGCTTGGCGATCTGCCGCCGCGCGATCGTGAAGTCCGCGCGGCGATCCGTGAGGAGAAAACTTGTGGCGGCTTCGTCTGCCAGCATCTCATCCTCGACTGCAATGGCATCGAGCCCGTCCCGGCGTATTTCGTGAAGCCGATCGATTCGACCGGTCGGCTGCCGACGATCCTGTTCAATCACTCTCACGGCGGCAATTATGCGATTGGCAAGCAGGAACTACTCGACGGCCGGGAATACATGACGACGCCCTCGTACGCCCAAGACCTCACGCACCACGGTTTCGCCGCGCTGTGCATCGATCACTGGGCGTTCGGCCAGCGCCAGGGTCGAACCGAGTCATCGCTCTTCAAGCAAATGCTGTGGGAGGGGCAGGTGCTGTGGGGAATGATGGTGTACGACAGCCTCAAGGCAATCGATTATCTGCTGACACGCGAAGATGTGGACCCGCAACGGATCGGTACGCTTGGGATGTCGATGGGCAGCACCATGGCCTGGTGGCTTGCGGCTTTGGACGAGCGGATCAAGGTCTGCGTCGATCTCTGCTGCCTGACCGATTTTCAATCGCTGATCGAAACGGGCCAGCTCGATGCGCACGGCGTGTATTATTACGTGCCGCGGCTTCTCAAGTATTTCACGACGGCGCAGATCAATGAATTGATCGCGCCGCGCCCGCATTTGGCGCTTGCCGGCAATTGGGATGTGCTGACGCCTGCAAGGGGATTGGACCGGATTAACGCCGAGCTTCGGCGCGCTTACTCGCAGCGTGAAAGCCCCGAGGCATGGAAGCTCGCTCGGTATGACGTGGCGCACCGGGAGACCCCGGAGATGCGCCGCGAGGTCATGCGATGGTTGCGAATGTGGATGTAAGCCCGGAAATTTTGCCCGCACAAATGCCCGCGTAGCGGCGCGACCGAAGGTCCGCATGTCTTTGTCGGGAGAGGCGCGAGGGCGGACCTGCGGTCGCGCCGCTACGCGGGGTGCGCTGCGTTCCAAGTTCTAATCCGCGAGGACAATGGGAAGCTGGTAGATCTTTCCGTTGCGGCGCATCTCGACGAGGTTGACCGGGTTCTTCCCGCCGCTGGTGCTGAAGTAATCCCCGCTGACGTTGTAGAGCATCTCGAAGCCAACGGTTTCCACCGTCTGCTTTCCCTTGGGGATGCTGCGAATGTGGACGACGTACGACTGGTTCACCCAGATTTCAATGTCGTTCCAATCCTCGTCGCTGGAGTTGAGGATTTGCAGCCGGGTGAGCATCACGTCCACCATGGCGCGTCCATCGGCGGTGCCGACGTGAGGAAGCGACGCGGGATAGGGAAACCGCTTGGCCGCGTCGGCGGCGAATTGCGTCGACGTTCGATTCAATGTCGGGTCGGAATTGGGAACCAGCGCGGGCCGGCCTTCGCAGCCGGCCAACGCAGCAAAACCAATCGCTCCCAGGCAGCAAGCCAAACGATGCAGGATAGACATAACGATCCTCTGGTACGTCCGAAGTCTGGATCGATGACGCCGATCTGGCGGGCGCCATTTGCGATCTCTGCTCACATTATCGGACGACACGCGGAATGAGGATCAGTTTGTTGTTCGCAATAACGCCGCTTGCGACTTCGCAAACGAAAGGACGGTCCTTTCGCCTGGGAAGCCGCGAGCGCCGATGAGATCTTTTTGCGTTGCGGAGTTATTCCGCCGCAGGCCCCATCAGCGTCTGCAGCTCGTGATCCCGCTCGACTTGCACGAGATTGACGTGCTCGCCCTTGGCGGAGAATTGCTGCCCGACCGCGTTATACAGGTTCGAGGTTCGCAGCATCGCGCTCGATCCGGGCGCGATCGCGCTGACATGCCGCACGTAGGCCCGGTTGACCCAAATGTCGGCGTCGCGGATTGCGTCGGTGCCGAAGTTGTAAATCTTGATGACGCCCTGGTCTGAGTTCACAATGGCCGCGGCGCGGATGTCGCTGCGCGCGGTTTCGGTCTGGGGATATTGATGCGATCCGGCATAGGCTGCCAGTTCAGCGCCGGTCGGTCCTTGCGCATCCGAGGCTTGAGCCTGCGTTGCCGAGGGTTGCGGCTGCGATTGACTGGCGCAGCCGGCTAGGGCCATCAGGGCAGCAACGGTGACGACTTGCTTAATCATGGAAGGATCCTTTCGCGGTAGATCAGTTTGCCTTTCTAATGTAAATTTCATGCCGCGAATGGCGCGTCTGCCAACAATCCGAAGTCTCTTGCGACGGCTGGGTCTTAAACCAGCCTCTACCGTGACTTTATGAGGAAACCACCGGATGCCCGATCTACCTGTCTCACCAGCGCTTGATGCTGTTGTGTCACCCCTGGTGCTGTCGCTGCTGCGGCAAGCTGGTCCAAACGCATACGGCAAGTTGATCGTCGCCGGCCCCACGCCGCCCTCGGCTCACCAGGCGCTTGCTGGGGTCACACCGGAGCGAATCATCTCTCTTCCAATCAAGAATCTCGACGACGCTCAAGCCGCACTGGCGGGCCTGTGGCTATGGCACGATGCGCTGGCCGAATCGCACGGGATCTCGCAGGACCTGGTCTCGCCGACCGGCAGCTTCTGGCACGCGATCATGCACCGTCTTGAGGGGGATTTCTCCAACGCCAAGTATTGGTATCGCCGGTGTGAATCGCATCATGTCATCAAAATGATGGGCGCGATCGCCTCGTCCCTGGCGGTGGAGCTTGCCTCCGACCGTGCCGTCGCCCATGCGCTGGGCGAGGGGTGGAATCCGCTGGGCTTTGTCGATCTGGTCCAAGCCGTTCATAACAAGCCCTCCGACCCCCGGCATGAAGTCGCCGTCCGCTTGCAGCGCGCCGAATGGATCGGATTGTTCAACTACTGCGTCCGCGAAGCCGTCCAGGCCGACCACGACGGTTTGGATAGCTGGGACCTCCGCGTGAGCAACCCCGCCGCCGGGTGACCGGATGCAACGGAATGCAACGCCGTGCGACGTTTTTGACCGTTTCATTTACCCATCCCGCTACTTCCGCTCTTCTCCGCGTCCCCGTGTCTCCGCGTCTCTTCCGACTCGCAATGTCCGCGAAAATGAAAAACTGTCTCATCGGTCTCATGGGAGCCCATATAATCCGTCCCCAATTCCATTTCTCTCGGCATCTTACCGTTCGGACCTACCGACCGAAGCGTGAGACACCCTCAACGCTGTCTCACGATTTTCGCCCCCCCTGTCTCACCGAGCGGCTGGCACCCAAATCAGCCACATCTGCCTTTTCACCAGCGATTTAGCGCATGGTCGATCCGCCTCGCATCGCCGCCCCATCTCGTCCTTGCCCTGAACTGTCTCAGGATGAGCGCCAACCCGTCGCTTCCACCCCGCGCGACAGCGGCCCTCTACCTGAAATCTGTCGCGCCCTGTCGCGCGTATGGAGCGGTTTATTATCAACCTAAACTATTAATTTAATACGACTTGAAAACACATTTATTAAACTACATGCTGCGCGACACCTTCCGTCGAGTTCAGCGGATTTGGCTGACATCCCAACAGAATGCCCAGCTTCATCGCCGGGGGATGTTCGCATAATGTTAAGGACGCTCGCCGCAAGAAATTGTTTGCGGGAAAATGAAAATATTTCGGATCGCGCGGGAAAGGGCGGCGACTGAAGTCGCCCAACCGGCAATGGCGCATACTGGGGACCTGACAAAGACGTGATCCGCCTCCTGCCAGACAACAACGTCCTGCACCCGAAAACTCCGCGCCCACAGCACGACCGCCACGACGCATAGCAGCAGCGACATCGCCGACGCACCATGAAACAGACGGCAGATCACGCCGGGATTTTACCGGGCCGCCGGAAACTTACGCTTTCAGCCGCTTAATCTGCCCCTCCGGCTTCGCCGGCCGCGACGCGAGCGATCGCATTTTCTACTTTCCTGCATACTCCGATGCCGCCTTCTCCAGCGAGCCAGTCTCGATCGCCTTTACCACCCCCGCCACCGCCCCATTGATCGACTCCGCGCAAGCCCTCAATCGCGGCGAAACCGAGGCTTATCAAAAAATAGTGTAAATCTATTTACAACGCCGAGCAAATCTCTATGATCGCCCATGCGGCCGACGGTGCCGCGGTTCTTTGAAAACTCATCTGGTCGAGGGCCTCCTTCCCACCCGTCAACCACCGCGTCCCCTGCCTGCCAGCGTGCGGGCACGCATGCGGCTGCGTTTTGCGGACGTGAACATTGTGTTCACGGCGATCTTACGCCCCGAAATCATGGGCTTTTACCCAGCGATTAGCTGGAAGGAGGTATGTCATGCACGCGGATGACGACGACCAGAATGAACTGCTCGACTTGGCTGTGATTTCCGAAGCACGGCGGCTGGCCGCGCAAGCGGTGATGTTGCTGGAGCATCCGAAGATCAGATCCATCGAGAGCAATTCGGGGCTCTACCGGACGGCGGAAGACTGTTCCCGGCTTCTTCTACACATTGTAGAGATGACCGAGCATTGTTCAGATGCCGAGGAGTTCGACGTTCTCCTTTACCTGATCCGTGGCCAAACGGATGGTTTAGGAAGGGCGTTATCGCTACTCCGAATCCCGTAGACGGTCGCACGCGTAGCGAGCGTTTCTTCAAAGCGAAATCGAACCGGATGGAACGTCTTGAAAACATTCGGGCACTCAATTCGGATCTTGCGGGAGGCCCGCGGAATTACCGCCGCGGTTCTCGCAGAAACTGCTGGCCTGAGCCGTACATACCTCAGTCTTATCGAGAGCGGCGATCGAATTCCGCCGCCCTCGACGCTAGAGAAGCTCGCGGCCGGTCTACGCGTGGAGCCAGGACTCCTTCATTCGTTAGTGTCCGAAACGCCGCCGCCACCTCGATCGGCGCGGATAAGGGATCTGACCGCAGCCCTTCGACGGCTCGCGGAAGCGCAATCAGAGCTGAGGCGAAAACTTGGGTGATCGGATGCGACCAGAGAATCTACGGATTGAGCGTATCGCTAAGGAGATGAAGCTTGACGTCGAGGATGTGATCAAGCTTGCTGAAGATCCACGGGTTGGCTTTGCACGGGCAACGATGCGACCAGTTGAGGGGAAGATGCGCTTAATCACAGCGCCGCGCCGTAAAAGGAAAATGCACTACCAGTGGTTGGGCACCTTTCTCCGCCGCGAGTTTGGCTGGCATTCCGCTGCACATGGGAGTGTCCCAGGCAGGTCACCGTTCACTGCTGCCGCTCGCCATTTGGGGTCGCGAAACCTTTTGGGACGTGACGTAAAGGATTGCTTTCCGTCAGTGAAGGCCGATCGCTTCTACCTCGAAATGCTCGCGCTCGGGTTTCAGCCCGATGTGGCAAGCCTACTTACCAAGCTTCTACTCCCAGACGGGTATTTGCCGCAAGGCAGCCCCGCGTCAAACGCCGCACTCGACCTCTTTTTCTATCGTGTGGATTGCGACATTCAGTTTGAGCTCGCCGAAATTGCGGCTCGATATACCCGATTCACCGATGGGCTTGATGCCTCATTCAGGCGCGCAAGTTCCGCTGGTACCGTCGGGGCTCTCATCGAGCGAAATCTAACCCGCCTAGGGCTTACGATAAATTCGCGAAAACTCGAGAAGTGCGGATGGCAGCCGGTAGGCACCGAGCGCGTGATGTCGGGAGTGTGCGTGAACTCACCATCTGGAACCCAACTTCCTACAGTCACGATCAAAAAGATTACGACCGAATGCGAGGGTTTGGTGCGCGGCGCTCGGTCTGTGGCGGCTCACACGCTCGTCGGACTCGCGCGCCGCAGGAGACGACTACAGGGCTGGCTAAATCAGTCGAGTCAAGCCGATTTTTCGCCCGTCCGCGAATGGCAGCGGCATGTTCGATCCGCTGACCACCTGATCCTTACGAGGCTCGCATTTGCGAAGGTCGTTTCAAACCGAGAGTGGTACACGAAGGGCAGGGATTTCGATCAGGCCGCGGATCTAGCTGCTGCTTGGCGGCATCGAAGGAGCGGTCCTACGTTGCTCGCTCCGAGCGGAGAAATTTGTTGCTCGGCTTAATCTCGGCTGATAGCGGGACGGCTCGGGCGGACCGCTCTCGATCGGGGGGCTGGTTTGCCAACCCCGCCATGGCCTCCAAGCGACGTCCGTCCGAAATCATGTGCACTCTTTCGGGGGATCGAACTCGTCAGGCGTATCAACGCCATAGCGACGTCGAAACTCGTCTCGTCGGCCAATTCGATCAGAGTCCATCCCATCAAGACCGGCACGAAGGACTTTGAATAGTTTCTCGATCCAATACGGAACGTCTGCTTCGTCGGGAGATTCAAATCCAACATCTTCGCCGTTGTATTTCCTCGCCCAAAGCATGCGAACGAATTCACCAATGCGGTGAATCGTCTCATCAACATACCGACGGCTCGGTGCCTGAAGAGAATCTTCTCCGGCAAGCAAGGACTTGTCGTTGTGTGCGATGACTTTGTGCCGAAGCTGAATGATGGAATCACATGACGCCTTCAAAACGCCCAACTCTTGCAGCAATCCGCTCGCATCGGCCAAGGATAGTGATAGGTCTTTTACGGCTGCCCGGAGGGACACAGTATCACTCCCACAAACCTGCGGGCGGTCAAAGAGGCGAGCAATGGAAAGAACGACGTTGTCTCGAAGGGAATTTCCGATCGGGCCGAAGATCGGACTCGCAGAGTTCAGAAGGTCGTTTCGTTCCTCGCTATGTCCAAAAATCTCCTTAAACAATTTCCAGTGAAGGCGCAAGAGGACCATCTCATTGAAGATGGCGTGGAAGATATCGTCCTGCGGCACCCGATCCCCTCTTGCAATGACAGGCCGACCCGTATGACTACGATCCCACAAGATAGCGGCTGGCCCTCAGATAGTCTTCTTCCATTTCGATGGCGACCCAGCGTCTGCCGAGTTTTTCGGCGACCATGCCGAGGGTATTTGAGCCGGCGAAAGGATCGAGGACGATGTCGTCGGTGTCGGTCAGCAGGCGGATGAAGAAATCCGGGAGGGCGGCGGGGAAGCGGGCCGGGTGGATCTTGAGACCGAGGCGCTTCCGAGCGCGCCCGACGCGCCCGGCAAGCGGGGCGGCTAATCGCGTATGAGGTGTGCTTCGCACGCGATGGACGTTGGGGCATTATCGTGCTACACCGCGCGCCTGACGCCCATCGCGTGAGAACCACTCCTTAGCCATGTTTAGCCGCCCCGCTCGCCGGGCGCGTCGAGGGGCGCGGACCGGGGGGCGGTCCGCTCTTACGATGTCAGGTAATCGCAGAAACTGTTGACCGAGCTGTCGATGCTCTCTTCGCTGGAGAGAGTCTCTGCGTCGATCGCCGCGGCGTACTGGTCTTCCTCGGCAGAAAAAGCGGCGTTGGAGGACCAGCTGCCGTGGGTTCCGGGGACGTGCGATTTGGACTGGACCGTTGTCTTGGCGGGCTTGGCGCTGGAATTGGGCTGGATGGAGGAGAGCACGTTGATGAGGGTCGGGCAGACGCCGGCAAATTGCGCCTGGGGGGCCGTCACTTCAAAAAGGAGGGCGACGGTGGTGCCGCTGGTGCCGGCGCTGGCGAAGTTCAGGGTTTCGATGATCTGGCCGGCCACGTAAGGCTTGCCCTTGCTGGTGTATTGCAGCAGGCCGATGCCGGCCTGTTTGTACTCGGTCGATGAGACGGCCCCGTTGGCCAGGAAAGAGGAGGTCAGGACGGTGCCGCCGCTGGCGACTTCGGAAGCGGCAATCTGGGTGGCGGTGTAATTCCCGTCGGCTTCGGTGGCGAGGACGGAGACTTGTTCCGCGCCATTCGGCGAGGAAATGACGATGCCGTCGCTGCCTTGTGAAACCGTCCAACCTCCCGGCGACTTGTACGCGAACTGCCCATGCGCATGACTGGCCAGCGCCGGCGGCAGCGGGGCCGGAGTGGTGCTGACTTGAGATACGACGCTCGTGGTCGAGTTGCTGGGATAGCTCACCGTCAGCGTCGTTCCGTTCAGAGTGGCGTCAAACGCAACCTTCTTGCCCGCCGCGACGATGTTGCCGCTCAACACATTCGACGATGATTCCCTGGCGGTAAATCGCTTATCGACACCGGCTGTATCCACATCGCCGGTGTAGTTGCCCGCATGCCCCACCGGGCGGATGTTGACGGCAACGATCTGGCCGCTTGCAAAAGCCACATACTCCCCGGCAAAGCTGGGCAGCGATGAGCTCATCATCTGGCGAGGCTCGCATGCTTCAATGAGGGGTTGCGAGCGATGGGCCTTTCGACCTTTGTGCGAGGAATTTCGCTTCGAAAGGTTGGATGCGAATTTCAAGGTAACTTCCTTTGACAAGAGATGGCCGGAACGTTGGCGATCCAGGCAATGTAACGCAAAGCTGCCATACGCCAAAGTTAACTTTTAGATACGGTGGATTATGGCTCGTGAAGGTTGCGGGTCTGTCATACTACGAGGAAGAAAACATACCGGGTTACCGGGTTCGATTTCCGTCGGCCTTGGAGCGCGGGAGCAAACATTGCTACGCGCCCTGACCATCGGGTTGGGTAGTCTCTTTCGAAGCCCACGGATTTCAGAACCCGGTCCGCGGCTTGGGCTTCGATCCATTCGACCGTGCCGTCGGCGAGGACGACGTAGATGCCTTCCTCGTCGTGGTTTTGCGGCGGCTCGACTGCCATCACCCGCTGGGGGATCAATCCGGCCGGAGAGGCCTTTGCCGGGATGGAAATAGGAACCGTGCCCGTGTAGCCGCCGAGCTTGCTCGCGGTTTCCGCGCCGCGAACGGCGAGCAAGGACATCGGGCTCAATGCGGCGCCGCACCAGACGACGCTGGGCACGCGACGACTTATCGAAGCTTATGGCCGCAGTTCGGGCAGAATTCCTGGTCCGCGCCGACCCGCGCGCCGCACTCGGGGCAGATCTGGGTG
>Ga0182024_10013567_pt1 | contig 15879 bp, 11 predicted proteins | sample P32metaG_FD_120480 | JGI IMG/M metagenome (GOLD analysis project Ga0182024, IMG submission 120480) | Permafrost microbial communities from Stordalen Mire, Sweden - P3-2 metaG (Illumina Assembly) | ecosystem: Environmental > Terrestrial > Soil > Wetlands > Permafrost | place: Sweden: Stordalen... | reverse complement strand
CGGCGTATTTTCAAACGCCTTCATATTGGGCCTGGGCGCGTCTTCCTATATGTTGAACGGGTGCGGCTCCTAGCTGATGCCGATCTTCTTGATCAGGCGCAACACGTCGTTCCGGGAAACATCGTAGAGGGGCCGCTCGTCTTCCTGCTCAAGGCGCTCACGGAGATACTCGGCCGCCAGAAAACTAATTTCGCGGTCGGTGATTTCGCGTGCGGCATGCTCGCGAAAGTCTGTCAGCCCGGTATGCGCGACGCCGATGATTACGCCACGGCCATCGACGAAGAACTTTGAATCAACGGTATCGCTGTGCCGTGTGGTGATGGCGTTCCAGAGATGCGAAAAACTCACATGATACGCTTCGTCAGTGAGCTTCGATGGGACGTCGAACGGGCCGACGAAATCTTTCATCGCTCCGCGATTAGGAATTACCGATGCGGGCATGCGCGCCTCGCGGTATCTCTAAGTTAGAAAATTTAGCAATTAAACGTTGTGCCGACGGTATGGCCGATGCGATCTCTGTGCTCTTGGTCATGCCCAGGCAACCCGACTGCCGGCTTTTCCGCCACTCGCCTATTTCTTGCCACCAGCAGAAACCGCCTCGACATGCGCATAAACCTGGACCGCCGCACCGATTCCGGCTCCCGCAGGCGCATGGTATCCCTGCTCGAGCAGCACCTTTTCGAGCCCCGCCAGGAACAGAAGCACGTGCTTGGCTTGGCTGCTGTAGCCCATCAGCCCGACTCGCCAGATTTTTCCGCTGAGTGTACCAATGCCCCCGGCAATCTCGATGCCGAATTCGTCCAGCAGTTGCCGGCGCAGCCGCGCCTCTTCGACTCCCGCAGGGACGCGCACGCTGGTGACCGTAGGCAGGCGGTCGTTCGGATCGGGCACGAAAAGCTCGAGCCCCAGAGCCTCGAGTCCCGCAATGAGCGCTTGCTGATTCTGGCGGTGCCTCTGCCAACCAGCCGCAAGGCCCTCCTCCGAGACGATGCGCAGCGCTTCGCGAAGCGCGAAAATCAGTGAAATGGCGGGGGTGTGATGGTAGGTGCGTTCCTTGCCCCAAAATTTCATCACGCCGGTCAAATCGAAATACCAGCTTTGCACGGGAGTCTTGCGATTGGCCAGCAACTCCTCCATGCGCGGCCCCACCGTGATCGGCGCCATTCCCGGCGGCGCGCTGATGGCCTTCTGCGAGCCGCTGAAGCAAATATCGATGCGCTGCTTGTCGACATCCAGCGGAACGCCAGCAAGCGTGGCGACCGCGTCCACGATCAGCAGCGCGCCCAATTCGTCGGCGACTTTGCGAAACGGATCGAGGCTCGTAATCACTCCGGTCGAGGTTTCGCCATGGCACACGCCCACAAATTTAATCTTGCGACCTTTGCCGGCGCGGCGAACGTCGTCCGGATCCACGGTGTGCCCAAGAGGAGCTTCCGCGCGGTGAATCGTGGAACCGGTGCGCGACGCGATTATCGCCATGCGCTCGGAAAACGTGCCGTTGACACAGACAATCGCTTCATCCCCCGGTTCGAGCGTGTTGACCACCGCGGTCTCAATGCCGCCCGATCCTGAAGCCGAAATCGGGAAGGTAAACTTGTTTTCGGTCTGAAATACCTCGCGCAGCAGCGTTTGCACCTCGCCAATCAATCCGATGAAAAACGGGTCCATGTGACCAACCATCGGCGTGGACAGCGCGCGATACACGCGCGAATCAACCGAACACGGCCCCGGCGTCAGCATCAGCCTAGTTGGGGCGAGAAGTTCCCCAATACGTTCATTCATTTCGTGTTGCCCCCTCATTTCGCGATACCCCCTTAAAACTCCAACACTCCCTGACATTGCTACCGCGCCCCCGCCATCCCAAGTGGCGAACACCAACGGAATTTGCTTATTACGCGGATAATTGTACTGATAGTTTCGCCGAATCAGGGCACGCATGCAACCAGCAATGCGGCGTACTGCGCAACAGGAAGCAATCGGGAGTGCGAAGTACGCGTCGTTTGAAAACCGCAAGTCTCCTTTTTTTCCAACCGCGCAAAGGCGCTCGCAATTGGCAAGCATTCAAGCATTTCAAAATTGCCCGGTGCGCGCCGCGAGCGATTCCTGTACGACCCATCGTCAACATGCGGACCCTGCGCAAGAATTCGCGCCGAAGTGTTGCGGGTTCGGTACAATATGGCTTGGCACAAATCTAATTCCGCAGAATCGCGATCAATTGCCCAGCTTCACACCCTCATCAAAGGAGCCCTCCATGACTGCAGCCGGAACGGTAGCACCCACTCCCGGATTATTGGAACAGTTGCGCGAGAAAGCACGCATTCTGCGCATTCATTCCATGCGCATGACGACGGCAGCGGGATCGGGACACCCGACATCGTGTCTTTCGGCGGCCGAACTGATGGCGGCGACGTTTTTCCATGCCATGAAGTTTGATCCTGCCAATCCCAATTCGCTCGCGTTCGATCGTTTCGTGCTGTCGAAGGGGCATGCCGCTCCGATCCTGTACGCGGCACTGGCGGAAGCAGGCGTGTTCCCCGTGTCGCGCTTGATGACGCTGCGCCAATTTTCAAGCGAGCTCGAAGGTCACCCCACGCCGCGCATCCCGGGCGTCGACGCGGCCACCGGCTCGCTGGGGCAAGGCCTTTCGGTGGGCGCCGGGCTCGCGCTCGGAGCACGGTTTCAGAAATCGGATGCGCATGTGTACGTGCTGATGGGCGACGGCGAAATGGCCGAAGGCAACGTGTGGGAAGCCGCTGAATTCGCCGGTTTTTACAAGATCGAGCACCTCGTGGCCATGGCCGACGTGAATGCGCTCGGACAAAGCGAGCGCACCATGTACCGGCATGACATGGAAGTGTACCGGCGCAAGTTCGAGTCGGAAGGCTGGGAAACCGAGGTCATCGACGGCCATGATATGGCGGCCGTGGTGGCCGCACTCGACCGGGCGCGCGCCTCGGTTGGGAAACCATACGCCATCCTGGCGCGAACCGAAAAAGGGCACGGTATCAGTTTCCTGGCCGACAAGGACGGATGGCACGGCAAGCCATTGTCGCCCGAGCAGCTCGAGAAGGCGCTCGCCGAAATTGGCCCGGCGCCGCCAATTCCGAAAGACGATGGCCGATCCTACGCGCGAAAGACGCTCCCGGTTCCACCCGACTTTCCGGCGGCGCCCGCACCGGACTACAAGCTGGGGCAGGAAGTTGCGACGCGCGAAGCCTACGGTACGGGCCTTAAAAATGTTGCGAGCGTGAATCCCAAGGTGTACGCGATCAGCGGAGACGTAAAAAACTCGACATTCTCCGACATCCTGCAGAAGGCGCAGCCAAGCAAGCTGATCCAAGGCTACATCGCCGAACAGAATATGGTCAGCACCGCGGTGGGCATGGCTGCCCAAGGACTGGTGCCGTTCGTGGACACGTTCGCGTGCTTCTTCTCGCGCGCTTACGACCAGGTGCGCATGGCCGCGATCAGCCGCAGCAATATCAACCTGTGCGGTTCGCATTGCGGCGTTTCTATCGGTGAGGACGGCCCTTCACAAATGGCGCTTGAAGACCTGGCGATGTTTCGCGCGATTCCGGACGCGGCCGTGTTTTATCCCTCCGACGCTGTATCAACCGAACGGCTCACCGAAGAAGCGGCCCGGCGGCCGGGGATTTGCTATTTGCGGACCTCGCGGCCAAAGACCGCCGTTCTTTACGGACCCGACGAAAAATTTCCCGTGCCAGGATTGAAAGTAGTGCGGCAAAGCGCGAGCGACACCGTCACGGTGATCGGCGCGGGCGTAACGCTCTACGAAGCGCTGAAGGCCTACGATCAGCTTAAGGAACGCAACGTCGCCGTGCGCGTGATCGATCTCTATTGCGTTAAACCAGTCGACAATGCTGCGATAGCGGAGAACGTTCGCGCCACCGGCGGCCGCGTCGTCACCGTCGAGGATCATTACCCGGAGGGCGGCCTCGGCGAAGCGGTGCTTACGGCGCTGGTCAAGATGGGTGTTGCACTCTCGGCCGTGCGCCGGCTGGCGGTCGATCACGTTCCGCATTCGGGCAAGTCGGAGGAACTGCTCGAGGCATTTGGCATTTCGGCGCGGCATATAGTCGAAGCTGTGAATCAGGTTGCACAGGCCAAGTAACGGCCATCGGCAGTTTGCATTCCCGTGATGTCGCCACAGCGGCCGAAAACGCCGCGAGCATTACTGGTGATCACATTGATCTGAGCGTGGTGAACGCCAGTGCAATCAGCGATCGGCAATGTGCCGGCCAGCGGGACCACATGTCATCACGGAATCGCGGGCGGAATGTACGCGAACGTGCGCGCGAAAAACCACATCAAGAAAATTACGAGCACCGAGTTGACCATCAGCTGCAACAGGCCGTAGCCGACTAGATCCCGCGCGCGAACTTTCAGAATCCCCAGCAACGGCAGCATCCAAAACGGGTTAATGAGGTTGGGCAGCGCCTCAGACGCGTTGTAGACCTGCACCACCCACCCCAAATTCACGCGAAGATCCTTGGCGGCCTGCAGCACGTAGGGCGCTTCGATCACCCATTTGCCTCCGCCCGACGGCACGAACATTCCCAGGATTCCCGAATACAAGGCCACCAGGATGGGGTAGGTTCCGTGCGAGGAAACGCGCACGAAGAAATGCGCGAGACCCATGGCGATAGGCGACATCGTGACGATGCCGAAGATGCCGCCGTAGAATGGAAATTGAATCAGCACGCCCGCAGTCGCAGGCACCGCGTTATTCACCGCGCGTATGAAGGAGCGCGGCCTCCAATGCAGCAGCAGGCCGATCATCAGAAAGAGCATGTTGTACGTATTCAGATCGAGAGCGGCCAGCGGGCCTCGCGCGGCCAGGATTTGCGTAAGGTACGCGAGACCCAGCGCCGCGATGGCGACGGATAACCACGGAGAGTATTCCAGCCACTCGCCCGGCGTGATGCGTTTTTCGAGTTTCGCGAGCTCGAGCCCTTCGGTGACGCCGAAAGATTCGGCGGTCTTTGCTGAGATTGTGGGAGCGGAGAAATACGCCACCGTCACCGCCGATATAGTAAGAATGAGCGCGGTCGCCACGCTCTGCCAGGTGCCGATCGTCTGGCGCAAAGGAATAGAACCGCTGATTTTCAGCAGCGCAGCCGGCATGGACGACGGCGTCGCCATCATTAGCGCGGCGGAGGACGAAAGACCCAGCGCCCAGATGCCGCCCGTACCGAGATAAGCGGCCGCTCCCACCGCACGGTAGTCGATGCCAGGAACTTTCTTCACCACTTCGCGGGTCAGGATCCCGCTGAGAATCAGGCTGAAGCCCCAGCTGATCAGCGAAGTCGCCATCGAAAAAAATGCCACGAAAGCTATCGCTCTGCGAGGCGTGCGCGGGATTCCGGAGAGCCAGCGGATCAGCCGGTATACCGGAGGCGAGGTAGCGACCACGTAGCCGCCGACGATAATGATGGCCATTTGCAGCGTGAACGGGATCAGGCTCCAGAAGCCGTCGCCAAAATATCTGACTAGGTCGCGGACCGGCGTGCCCAGAAACAAGCCGGCGATAAAGACCGCCATGATCGCGACTAGCGCGAAAACGAAGGCGTCGGGAAACCATCGCTGCGACCAATCCGCCAGCGCCATGCCCACTCGCGAAAGTCCGCGGGCCGGCATGCTTTCAAGAGGGGCCGTAGCGACTTCACAGCTGCGATCGGGTTGTCGCGAGGTCGGCTGTCGTGATGTGGGCACGCATTCCCCTGCTACCGCATGATGTGAGGCGGATTATACGGGGTGCACACATCAAGCCGATACATTGATTCGACACAGAATTGACACGAGGACATACCGCACTACGACCTGCGCGGTCACACCGCTCGATTGATCGGCTTGAAGATGATCCAGTTGAGGACGCGTAGTCGCAGGAATGCGCTCGCGTGCCAACAGTCGCGGGACTGCCCGCGCGACTGGATATTTCGATGCTTGAAGGAGTTAAAACAGAAACAGGAAGGGCGAGCCGTAGCTCGCCCTTCCCGCGTTAACTAACTCTAAGAGCTCGCTTCCGCGCCGAGCAAAATATGCCGGGGAGGTTCGCGCAGATCCCACACGATGCGGAACCAGGACAGCACGCGCAGCACGTAGAAGGTGATGTCCAGCTCCCACCAGAAAAAACCCTGGCGGGCAGAAGCCATGTAGTGATGATGATTGTTGTGCCAGCCTTCGCCCATGGTCACCAACGCCAGGAACGGGTTGTTCTTGCTGGTGTCCGTAGTGCGGTAGCGCTGGCTGCCAAACACATGCGACAACGAATTGATGGTGAACGAGCTGTGCCACAAAATAACCGTGCTGATGCAATAACCCCAAACGAGCAGGCCCCAGCCGCCGATCAGAAACATCAGCACACCGAGAGCAATGGGTGGAACCATATGATATTTATTGAGCCAGCGCAGCTCTGGGTATTTGTGGAAATCCTTGATCAGATCGACGCGCGTCTCGTTGTAGCGGTCCGATAGAATCCAACCGATGTGCGACCACAGGAAGCCTCGCAGCGTGGGCGAGTGCAAGTCTTCGTCGGTGTCCGAATAGCGGTGGTGGTGCCGGTGATTGGCAGCCCACCAGAGCACACCCTTCTGCGTGGAACTGGTCGCCACCAGAGCCATGATGAACTGGAACGCGCGGCTGGTCTTGAAAGAACGGTGCGAAAAATACCGGTGATATCCGGCGGTTACGAAGAACATGCGCACGTAATAAAGCGACAAGCAAACAATCAGATACGACCAGTGAAACTTCAGGAAAAACGCCGCGAAACACGCCAGGTGCACCACAAAAAACGGAATAGACCGCATCAGCGGAATTCGATCGCCATTTTTGAGAGTCATCACACCAAAAGCCATCAAAGCCACTTCCCTTCGTCACGTACGTTCCGTGGAGATTCGCCGGAGCGCAGGGGACATGGAGAAGGCTGTGTCGGCGCGCTCAGATAGACTTGCAGGACCCCGAGTATAGGTGACGGCGCCGTTCGCGTCAAGCCCAATGCGTCACTTGGATGTCAAGTTATGCACAGAAGTTAGCAGCGCACGCTGCGCTCGAAAGTTACGACAACTCAGTCACGAGACCACGGCATTACGTCGACCATGGAGTTACATCGCAAAGCAGTCTCACGCAAAAGGCGGCGCACAATTTGTGCGCAGCCACGTTGCATCACGTCACGTGTGAGATCTAGCCGCGCGAATGAATCGTTCCACGAAGGTTCGCAAGCATTCGTGTCGCTTTTCGCTGCCCCATGTTATCTTCCCCGCTCGGCCGCACGCGCCGAAATATTTGCGGCAGGAGGCTGACGCAGTCCATGGCGGAGAAACTCGTTCTCGTGGGTGTGATTCCCGAAGCGATGGTAATCGGTCCGGACGACCACGTTTCGTGGATCGCGGGCGAAGGCCAGCTGAAAGTCGAATTCGATGCGAATCGTTGCCCGTTTTCGTCGAACATTTTCCAGGCGCCTGCGGGCATGCGCCTGATCAGCGGCCCACCGCGCGCAGGCACCAAGCCCGGCTCGTTCAAATATCGCTTGTGGCTGAATGATCAAGTGATCGGTGCCGGAGAAATCATCGTGCGCGAGCGATAGAATCTGCCTGAGTGTGCGCACCCGCTGCGGAGGAATGCCACCGTCTGGGTATCTGCGCACATGTTGCAGGTCCCTGGGAAATGCTCACACCGGCAGTGATGGGCCTGAAAATCGGGTCTACTATCCTGACCCAACCCTGACCCAACGAACTCGGCCTAGGAACCCCCTACAAACTCGCCCTACGAACTCGACGGATTGCCGAGCCGCTTCAAGTTGTCGGCATTGATCTGCAGCTTGCCCTGCTGCTTCATGCGCGTGTCCAGAGATTTGCGGAAAGAATCGAAGGCCATCTCACGCCGGGCTTCGAGCAGTTGCATCTGAATTGCATCGCGCTGCTTCGCGAGTTCGTTCGGATCGGACTGCTGATGCTGCACCACGCGGTAGACCACCCAGTTCACGCCCAAAAACATGGGATCGCCGGTTTGCCCGTCGGGCAGAGTGAACGCACGCGCGAATTGAGAGGCGCTGCCAACGTCGGGCACCGTGCCATTGCGCGCAAAGAGGTCACTCGCTTTAGGATCAAAGCCCAGCGACTTGGCGGTCTTGTCGAAGTCCTCGCCGGCCTTGGCGCGGCGGCCAAGCTCGTCGGCTCGCGTCTTGGCGAGGTCGACGGCCTTGTCGCGCCGGAAGTCGGCGAGCACTTTGTCGCGCACCTCGGCAAGGGTGGCGGCATGAGCCGGCTGAATGTTGGTGACGGAGAGAACGGCGAAGCCTTTGTCGGTACGGATGGGCGCGCTCACATCACCCGCACGGACACGGAAGATGGTGTCGGCGACTTCTGGCGAATTCCCAATCTCAGGAAGCGGCTGACTGGGCTCGAGCGCTTGCGATTCGCCGACGGTCATGTTGAATTTCTTGGCCAGGTCGTCGAGCGAAACTTTGCCGTTACGGCGTATCTCTTCAGCAATCTGGTCGGAGGCTTCCTCACCCGCACGGTCGCCCCTTTCCTGCTGCAGTGCAGCCAATATCTGGGGCCGCACCTCGTCCAGGGGCTGCGTACGCGCCGCCTCGTGGTCAAGCACCTTGATAATGTGAAAACCGTATTGGGTTTTCACGAGGTCCGAAATTGCGCCTTTCGGCAAGCTGAATGCCGCCTGTTCAAACTCGGGAACGGTTTGCCCTCGCACGATCCAATCGAGGTCGCCGCCTTTATCCTTGGTGGTGTCCTCGGAATACTGTTTGGCCAAATCGCCAAAATTCGCGCCGCTCTTCGCCTTCTTCAGAACGTCTTCGGCTTTCTTGCGAGTCTCTTCTACTTCCGCGTCCGTCTTGTCTACGGTCTTGAACAGGATGTGCGCGACGTGTGCGCGCTCGGGGAGCTTGTACTGATCGAGGTGTTGGTCGTAGTAGGCCTTGACGTCGTCGTCGGAAACGTTCGCGCGTGTCCGAAGCTGGTCGAAAGTGAGCAGCGCGTAGCGCACCGTGCGCCGCTCCGGAATACTGTAGCGCGCCTTGTTCTTCTCAAAATACGCGGTTAGGTCCGCGTCGCTGGCCTCAATTTTAGACTGCAGATCGTCTGGCTTGATCACCACATAGTTGATCTTGATCTTTTCGTTGCGGCGGCGAAATTCCTGCTCGATCTCCGACGGCGTCACGGAAATGCCATCGGTCACCAGCTGCCGGAACTTCTCCTCGAGCAGGCTCTGCCCCACGAGATCCTCGAATTCAGGAATGCCCATGCCCACACGCTCCTGCACTTGCGCGGCATATTGGTCGTTGCCGACAAAGGAACCACCCATGAACGCGGTGGGGATCAGCTGCCGGATGCGGTCGGCGCGTTCCTGGTCGGAGACCGTAATGCCAAGCTGTCTCGCCTCCAGCCCCAGTTCCTTTTCGAAAACGAGCTCGTTCAAAACTTGCTGAACGTACAGAGGCTTGAGCGCCGGCGGAATCGGACCATTTTGCGTCAACCGGCCCAATTGCTGGCTGACATCGGTCATGGTGATCGCCTGATCACCTACCTGTGCGACGACGTCGGCGCTGGTTGTCGTGGTGGTACCCTGCCCAGGCAGCAGATAGAGCAACATGCCGCACCCCAATAAACCAACAATCACGCCCAGCATGATGCGTACGCCCAGATTTTTCCTGCCCTGCGGATTCGCCACTCTTAGCGCCTTTCGTGCGGTGCCTCTCAGATGACCGCGGATGGACGGATTATATTACATGTTGGACGAGCCAGCGGACTTTAGGTTAGCTTCGCGTGCCAGCTCCGTCAGGATTCCTACGAATCCGCAATGCCGCCGGCGACTTCTGTCCCAAAACGGTTTGCCCACATGTTGCGCCGTGTAACAACAGGCCTCCGTCGCTGCCTTGCGGCACTTGAGGGCGTGTGCTAGATTCGAAAACCTGGCGTAAAATCGCGGTTTTTTCCTTTGCCCGCTCCACGACAACTCGCATCAACGAAGCGCGATAAGATTCCGCGAGTCGAGGTCTACTGGACGGCGGTCACCTACCGCACGGTGGCAATTTACTTGCTGCTGATTGTCGCCGTCCTAGGGGCAGCTCTTTACATGATCCATCCCGAATGGTACAGCACCGTGGTGAGAAGCGTCAGCAGTCTGGGCGGCGAGCCGGCGGCCGCGACGACGCTGGCGCAGAATCAGGCGCGGTTTGTGAATCTTGATGGCAAAGTGGAAATAAAAAAAGCCAACTCCGTCATTTGGGGAATCGCCGATTACCGGAGCACCCTCGATAAGGGCGACCTGGTTCGCACCGGCCCCGATGGCGCGGCGCGCATCACCTTCGTCGACGGCACCACCTACACCGTGAAGAATGATTCTTTCGTTACGCTAGAGGAGAACTCCATTGACCGCGACCGTGCCACCAGCGTCGCCGTGCACATCAGCACCGGTGCGGTGGATCTGGCCACGGGCACTTGGGAATCTCCCAACTCCAAGGCCGAAGTTTCCTTCGCCAATGCGCGCGCTTCTTTGCATGAGAACAGCCGTGCTGCGGTGCGCAGCGATGCCAACAACAATCAGATCACCGTGTCGGCCGGTAGCGCCAACATGCAGGTGGGCGAGGAACACATGGAAATTGGCAAATGGGAACAGGTAACCTTTGCCTCCGGCGGCCCCGTCACCAGGACCAACGTACTGGCGCCCCCTGAGCTTACCGAGCCGGTCAACCTCCAGCCACTGATCTCGCCCGACCCCAAACATACGCCGATGCATTTTGCATGGTCGGAGGTCCCGGAAGCGGTAGACTACCAGTTGCGCGTGAGTACCAATTCGATGTTTACGCGCCTCGTGGCCACAAAGATAGTGTCCGGTCTGAACCTCGAAATCGCGGGGCTCGACCCGGGCGACTATTTCTGGAGTGTCACGGCCATCGATAAGAATAAGCGCGAGAGCGCTCCGAGCGAGCCCTTCAAATTCACGCTGGTGGCGCAGGATAAGGCGCAAGAAATGCGCCTTGAGGTGGATTCCACCGAATTGCACGGCAATGTAGCCGAATTGATCGGCCGTACCGAGCCTAATGCGGCGCTCATTATCGACGGCGAGACCGTAGCGGGTATCCAATCGGACGGGCGTTTCCGCTATTTCACGCAGCCGCTCGGGCGTGGCAGTCACGAAATCGTCATCACCGGACAGAATCGCCGCGGGGGCACCGCCATCAAGCGCGTGCCCATCGTGATTCCGTAGCACGAATCAGCGCACCCCGGAACTCAGCCATCGCCTGCGGGCGACTTGGGAGCCGCCGCCGTAAACGGCGCGGGAACTAATGACTATGACCAGCAAGAACGGCTACAATTTTCGGTCGGTCTTCAGCCTGTTTTCCTCCGACCTGGCCATTGATCTGGGCACCGCAAACACGCTTGTCTTCGCCAAGGGCAAAGGCATCGTAGTGAACGAGCCCTCGATTGTGGCCATCAATAAAGTGAGCAATGAAGTTGTTGCGGTGGGCCGCGACGCCAAGGATATGCTGGGCCGCACGCCGGGCAACGTCGTGGCCATCAAGCCCATGAAGGACGGCGTCATCGCTGATTTCAAGGTGACCGAAAAAATGCTCACCTATTTTATTCAGAAGGCGCACAACCGGCGCGTTCTGGTGCATCCCCGCATCGTCATCGGCGTGCCCAGCGAAATTACACCGGTGGAAAAGCGCGCTGTGCAGGACTCGGCTTATCGCGCGCGCGCCAGCGAAGTTTACCTGGTGGAGCAGGCCATGGCCGCGGCCATTGGAGCGGGTCTGCCCATCGAGGAACCCTCCGGCAACATGGTCGTGGACATTGGCGGCGGTACCACCGACATCGCGGTGATCTCGATGAGCGGCATCGTCTACTCGCGGTCGGTCCGTGTGGCGGGCAATGAAATGGACGAAGCGGTGATGCACTATTTGAAGCGCAAATATAACCTGCTGGTCGGCGAGCGCACCGCCGAACAGATCAAGATGGAGATCGGCTCCGCCTACCCGCTGGAAAAACCTTTGACCATGGAAGTGAAGGGGCGGAATTTGATTGAAGGCGTTCCGCGAACCGTCACCATCGACGACAGCGAAATCCGCGAATCGCTTTCCGAATGCGTGGCCACTATCCTGAACGCCATTCGCGTGGCTCTCGAACGCACGCCCCCTGAACTTTCCGCCGACATCAGCGATCGCGGAATTGTGCTGACCGGGGGAGGCGCATTGCTCAAAAATTTGGATAAACGCATTCGCGAGGAGACGGGCTTGCCCGTGTCCATTGCGGACGACCCGCTGGCGTCCGTCGTGCTGGGCACGGGAAAGATGCTAAGCGATTTTCATTTGTTGCGCCTGGTGTCCATCGACTAAGGGCATGGAACTAGGAGCATGGCGATTTAAAAACAGAGCGAGAAAAAATAATTGGCGTGAGCCTCTCTAGCCGCCTGAGTGCCGGACGCATCCTGCCGCGCCTCTCCATACGGTTTGACGCGGGTGGTTTCGAGGTCGACACATAGCTTTGCGACAAGGTTTCACAGAAATAAATTTTCGCGCTGCGACTTTTAACACGAGTCTAACAATCGATGCTTGCTGTTCCTTCACGTCATCGTTCACTGACCCTGCTGGGCACCATGCTCGTACTGCAACTGCTGCTGCTCGCGGTGCAAATCAAGCGCCAGCAGCAGGTGCGACTGATTCGCGTATGGGCTATTGAAGCAGTGACTCCGCTCGGCCGCGCGGGTGCCTGGGTGTCCGACGGGGTCTACGGTTTTTGGAGTGGCTACATCGCACTGCGCCATTTACGCCGCGAAAACATCGATCTTCGCGCGGAGCGGGACCAGTTGAAGATACACAACGCGGAGCTGGAAGGACGCGCCGCCGAAGCCGATCGTTTGACGGCCCTGCTGGGCTTCCGCGATGCGCATAAAGAAGTATCTTTGCTTGCGTCCCGCGTGATCGGCGCGAGCCCCGATGTGGGCAGCCGCATTATCTTTCTAAGCCGTGGGTCGCGTGACGGCGTACGCCGCGATATGGGCGTCATGACTCCCGATGGAGTCGTCGGCAAAGTGCTCGCGGTGTTTCCGGATACATCGCAGGTTTTGCTGCTGAGCGATAAGGAAAGCGGCGTCGGCGCATTGCTCGCGACTTCGCGCACCCAAGCGCCCGTGAATGGCACGGGCGAAACTTTGCTTCAAATGGAATACGTGAGTAACGACATCAAAGTTCAATCTGGTGAGACGGTGCTGACCTCGGGCCAGGATCGCATTTTTCCGAAAGACTTGCCTGTCGGGACGGTTGTCGACGTGAAGTCGGATCACCGCACCTCGTTTCAGCAGATTTCCGTGCGGCCGGCGGCTCGCCTGGATCAACTCGAAGAGGTGCTGATATTGCTGACGCGCCAGGATTTTGCTCCTCGCAAAGAGGCCGAGGTGCCGCCGGCGAGCCCAGCGTCGGGAGCGCCATCGGCAGTACCAGGAACGGCGCAACCCGCGCCGCATGGCGCGCCAGTAGCCGACCGACAACCATCGCCCGCTGCTCCCATCCACACGACCCAGGCCGCAGGGCACCGATGATCTGCAAAGCGCGATTTCTAGCGACCAGCAGTTTAGCCAGCAGTTTAATAAGTACCACTGTTCAGTTCCGGGTTCGCCGATGCACTCACCGGCATGCCACCGCGCAATATGTGCGCGATGCCGGCTGCGCTTGCGCAGCGGCAGCCTGATAAGCGAGACGAGAGATCTGCATGGAATACCAGGGCCACTTCGAACACCACGTCGAAATGCACAAGTTCCACACCGGAGTGGTGACGGGTGCGGTCATTCTCGCCCTGGTTCTCGAGACGTTCCTGCTCGTGCATCTCCGCAGTGCCGATGTCATCGAATTGCCGCTCCTGGTTACGATTTACTTCGCGCTCAGCCGCCGCAACGCGTCTGCGGGTCTTTTGCTGGGCATGGTGATTGGCATGGCCCAGGACAGCTTGAGCCACACGCCCATCGGGCTGTACGGCATCGCCAAAACCGTCGTGGGATTCGTCGCGTCTTCGATTGGTGCGCGCATCGATGTCGAGCACCCCATCAGCCGCTTCGCCCTGACATTCCTTTTCTTCCATTTGCACAACGCCGTCTTTGTGCTCACCGAACGCGTGCTGCTCGGGCAGCATGAACCTTACATGAGCGCGAAGCTGGCGGTTGCGTCTCTATTGAATGCGGCGCTGGCGGTCGTTCTGTTTCCCGTTTTGGATCGGTTTCGCAAGCCCTCCTGATCGCAAAACGGCCTTAAGGGTCTGCTCAGGTACGCTTTACGATAAGCCGCAGCCGCCTGATGGCTAGTCTGATGGCTACTTGTCCGCACAATGGTGTAAAAATGTTGCACAGCACCTCTGCAAGTGATACGGTTACAGCGTTTTAGGCACCGCGGAGGTTGCCTCCGGTGCCGCTCGGTTGCTCCGCGGTACCTTCCGCGGACGCTGGTTCCCATTGAAAACGAAGGGATTACCGGCGGCGCGATACCGGGCGCAGCGCGGAGTTTTAGTGTCCAATTTGTTTCAGGATGACAATCGGCTGCCGCAAACTCGGTTGGCCGTCATTTCTTACATCATCGTAGGGTTGATCGCGCTTCTGCTGGTCGGTTTTTGGAAGCTCCAGGTGGTCCATTCGGACCAATACGCGCAACTCGCCGAGCGTAATCGCATCCGCACCATTCCCGTCATTGCCCCCCGCGGCTCGATGCTGGATCGCGAAGGCCGTGTCCTGGTCGATAATTACCCCTCCTTCAGCGTTCTACTGTTGCGCGACGATGCCGAGCAACTCGCGCGGTTGCTGCCCCAGGTAGCCGACGGCTTAGGTCTTACGGTCGAAGATGTGCAGCAGCAAATCGACGCTGCGAAATTCCTGCCGCACTTCCAGCCCATCGTCATCAAGCCCGAGGCCTCCCCCGCCGACATCGCGTTTATCGAATCGCATCGAGCCGATGTTCCCGTGCTCGAGATGCTGATGGTCCACCGGCGCCGTTACCCGCGCGGCGGATTCATGGCCCACGTGAGTGGATACGTGGGCGAAGTCAGTGCCGAGCAGATTCAAAACACGAATGGCCGTTACCGCCCCGGCGACATCGTGGGCAAATCGGGTCTGGAGAACCAATACAACGAACGGCTGATGGGAACCGATGGTATGCGGCGCGTGATCGTGAACAGCGTCGGCCGTGAAGTGGGGCGTCTCGACCAGACCGATGCCATTCCGGGAAAACCGATTTCGCTCACGATCGACTACGACTTGCAGCTCATCGCCGAGCAACGCCTGGCCGGTAAGAGAGGCGCGGTGGTCGCGCTCGACCCGCGCACCGGTGAAGTGCTGGCGATGGCCAGCCAGCCTTCGTACGATCCCAACGATTTTGCGGTGCGTATTTCGAAGGACGAATGGCGCCAGCTCAATGAAGATCCCGAGAAGCCGCTGCTCGACCGCGCGATTCAGGCGCAACTCGCCCCTGGATCGGTTTTCAAAATTTTCATGACTACGGCGATGCTCGAATCAAAAGCTGTGCCGGCATCGCTCAAAGTGTTTTGTCCCGGTTATGCGCAGTTTTATGGGCGCACGTTTCACGATGCGGAGAAAACGGGACACGGTGAAATGGATCTGCACAACGCGATCGTGCACTCCTGCGACGTTTATTTTTACAATGTTGGCAAGCAGCTGGGCATCGACCGCATCTCTTATTACGCCACCAAGCTTGGACTGGGCCGCAAGACCGGTATCGACTTGCCTGGAGAAGATTCGGGCATCGTTCCTTCCGAGGAATGGAAGCAGCGCGTCTTTCACCAGAGATGGTACCCCGGCGAAACAATTTCCGTCTCGATTGGCCAGGGCGCGACCGAAGTT
>Ga0182024_10013566_pt1 | contig 15879 bp, 15 predicted proteins | sample P32metaG_FD_120480 | JGI IMG/M metagenome (GOLD analysis project Ga0182024, IMG submission 120480) | Permafrost microbial communities from Stordalen Mire, Sweden - P3-2 metaG (Illumina Assembly) | ecosystem: Environmental > Terrestrial > Soil > Wetlands > Permafrost | place: Sweden: Stordalen... | reverse complement strand
TCTTCCTTGACCGCGTCTTTCTGGTCGAGCGGCTTGTCGTCTTTTTCAATCAGGCGTGCCACCGGCTCGCGGTAGAGCTCCATGATTTCGTAGGTCTTCGTTTCCGTGGACTTGACCTGGCCGCGGCCATCCAGTTTGTGCGTGACTTCGCGGTCGATGTAGGTGTAGTCGCGCTGCTTCTTGTAGTTATCGCGATAGTTCTGCGCCACTACGCGGGTCAGCGCCCGCATCTGCTCCGGTGAGAGCGCGCCATTCTTATCCGGCGTCAAATCGGGCGAAGAAGTTGGTTTCGAAACCGCCGAAGCAGAATCGCCGTTCTGGGGGAGGGGAGCGTCCGAAGGCGTGGAAGCTGGCTGATCCTGCCGGCCAAACGCCAGCAGTCCAGAAAGCAGAAGGAAGCAACCCAGATGCGGTGCTCGCATGCTCTAGCTTAACGCATTCGAGCGCGAGACGTTCCGGTGACGTGATTTGGTTTTTGCCCAGGGCACGAGCCAGTGCTTCGTGACGATGCGGTGAAGCTAGCCGCGCAGAGGGTTTGCGGAAGGTGGGCGTTCCCCCAGGGAACGTTCAACCGAAAGCTGGCGGCAGGTGCGCCCAATAACGTCCTGGGCTGAACTGGTTTCCACAAACTGGAAGCCGTAGCGGAACGCGTTTCTTTGGCGCACCAGCGCAAGAACCTCCACATCGCCGAGGGGCAGCGTGAACTCCAGGCGAACCACTTCGTCCACCGGAACCTCCACGCGCAGTATGGCGGAAATCCCGGATTCGCTGATGTCCACGGTCTGTCCTCGAACCACAGGGCAGTCACGCGGGTAAACGCATATGTCCACTTCCAGCTTGAACCGCGGACGGCGGCGAGCGTCTAAAGATTCGGGAGTCTGCCCAATTCCGAGTTGCCTGCTGACTTCCAAGTCTAGGCCCCCGGACCAGTAATGATGCCGCGCCTGCCCGCGCAGACCCACACTTGAGTGCGTGCCAGGCCAGCGATAGAGCAAGAACAGAGGTCCTTACTTAGGAATCGGCAGCCTGTCCCCAGAACTTTAGGGATCCTTCGAGCTCAGTCTGTTTTCTTGTGGGCTTTGCCCAAACACTCCGCCTGGAAAAGGCGCTCGTCCACGCGATGCAGTCGTTTTTCCTGCGCCTTCGTCATCAGCGAATAGTGCTTGACGTCGAACAGGTGATAGACGATGAACCACACGGGTTGGTCGGTGGTCATCCAGTTCTGTCGGTCGAAGCGCTTCAGATTGACCGGAACCGAGTAGCGTCGCAGGGTGCGCTCCCGCCGCAGATTGAAATACGCGTTGAAATAGCTCAGCGCCAGCTCCCGCAACGTGCGATAGACCGGTTCGCGCCAGCGGCATCCGGTGTAATTCGACTTGGCCACTGCGCCCCAGCAGCCTGCCTCGCGGTAAATGGCGATCACATGGTCAGTGTCATGATCCGCTTCGAAATCCAGCAGCAGCGGAGGATAGCCATTCGCCCGCAGTCCCGCTGCCGCGAAGATCGCGCCCTCCAGGCAGTGCGAGGTTTCTTCGGCCAGCACTTTGCGGGGAGACCACGCCGTATCTTCCAGGTGATACGGCATGTCATCGAGAAACTTCTGAATGCCGTAAGGAGTTTTCATGCCGCGCAGCTTGCGCAGTTCTTTTCCGGTGAAGCCGGGCGCGGAGCCAGAGTTGTCGGAGTTCATGGTTTGGGGTTCGGCGTATTTGGTTGAGAGAAGTGTAGCGAACTTCGATCAGTCGCGAGTCGGCCAAGCCTAGCAGGCAACGCACTCTCAGCGCCCTCCGCGGTTTGTTCTCCGTGTACTCCGCGGTTCAATCTTTGGATCTCATCCCGGAAAAAACGACGCCTAACTCTTGCGCCGAATCAACTAAGATATCCGGCGCCTCGTTCTCCAGCGTCTGCGTAGCAAATCCATATGTGACGCCGATGGTCCACAACCCGGCATTGCGCCCCGTGCGCACGTCGACGTGTGAGTCCCCCACGATCGCAGCCTGCTCTGGCATCACGCCGCTCTCCTCCACCAACTTGCGCGCGCCTTCCGGGTCGGGCTTCTTAGTAATGAAGCTATTGCCGCCATATACCTGCGAGAAAAACTGCCCCAGCCCCAGCGCGTCGACGATGGCCCGCGAAGGATTCACCGGCTTGTTCGTAAGCACTGCCAGCTTGCGCGGCACGCCGTTTGCCGAACTCCGAATCGCTGCCAGCGCTCTCGGAATCCCCGGATACACGGTGGTGTGATCGAGTTTGTGCTCTCGATAATAAGAGAGGAAGAACTCCAACCCCTTGCGCACCAGCGCCTCGTCAGCGGCCTCCGCGCCCAGCGCCCGCTGAATCAGAATCGGCGCGCCGTCCCCCACATAGCTGGCAATGACGTCGTCCGGCAACTCCGGCCGCCTGATGTGGCGCAGCGCAGCATTGACGGAATGCACCAGATCGAGGCGCGAGTCAATCAATGTGCCGTCTAGATCGAAGATCACGAGTTGAATGGAGTGCGGATCAAAGGCGCGGCGGGTTCGAATCATCGGCTTCCAGAATAAAGCACGCAGCACTCAGCCGTCAGCATTCCGCCAGTTTGGGTAGCTCCATTGGACCTGTGTGGGTCCAGTCTCTCACCCGGACAGGCCGAGCAAAGCTCGGCTGCGTCCGTACACTTGACATATGTCGATAGTTCTAGTAATATCGAAATATGGTGACAGGAACCAAAGCCCCTTCGCCCAGCAAGTCCAGCGAGCGCGTCGCCAAGTACGCCGATATGTTCTCCGCCATGGGCACTGAGCCCCGCCTGCGCATTATGCAGTTGCTCCTCACGGCGCATCCCGAGGGCCTTGTCGTCAGCGACATTCAAGGAGAACTCGAAATTCCCAACTCCACTCTCTCTCATCATTTGGACAAGCTGAAGACCGAAGGCCTCGTGGAAGTAAAACGTGAAAGTACTTTTCTTCGTTACACCGCCAACACCGGCGCGCTGCAGGAGCTGTTGCAGTTCCTCTACGCCGAGTGCTGCACGCGCAATAAAGCTGTCAAACCGGAACAGATCGTACAAATCTGCAAATAGGAGAGTGGATCATGAATACGCAAGCTGACGTCGACGAAATTCCTCAGGGGCTAAAGCCCGAATCTTTATCCGCGTCTAGCGGCAGGGCTGAAGCCGTGCCCTTCCCAAACCCTGCCGATCGCGCCGCTGCGTCCTTTCGAGACCCCTCCGATAGAAATGCAAGTACTGATAAGGCCTCAAGCATCAAAGAAGTTGTCAAACAGAAATACGGCGAGGCTGCCCTGCGCGTGAAGTCCGGAGGCAGTTCCTGCTGCGGCGCCGCTGCCTCGACGAGTTGCTGCGATCCCATCACCACCAACCTTTACGACGCTTCGCAGGCCGCACAGATCCCCGAAGAGGCGCTGCTAGCCTCGCTAGGCTGCGGCAATCCCACCGCGCTGGCCCAGTTGAATCCCGGCGAGATCGTCCTCGACCTGGGTTCCGGCGGAGGCATCGACGTGCTGCTCTCCGCGCGCCGCGTCGGGCCCACCGGCAAAGCCTACGGGCTCGACATGACTGACGAGATGCTTGCGCTGGCCAACGAAAACAAGCGCAAGGCGGGCATTGAGAATGTCGAGTTTCTGAAGGGGGAGATCGAGAACATTCCGCTGCCGGACAACTCGGTCGATGTCATCATTTCCAACTGCGTCATTAATCTTTCCGCCGACAAAGAGAAAGTCCTGCGCGAGGCATTCCGCGTTTTGAAGCCGGGCGGCCGCTTCGCCGTGTCCGATGTCGTGACCCGCGGAGAGATGTTGCCCGAGATTCGCCTGAGCGTCCTCGCGTGGGTAGGCTGCATCGCTGGCGCTCTCGAAGAGAACGATTACCGCGGCAAGCTGGCGGCGGCGGGTTTCGCGCAGATTGAAGTCGAGCCCACACGCATCTATCGTGCGGAGGACGCCCGCGAATTTCTGGCCGGGCAAGGAATCGACGTAGCCGCCATCGCCCCGCAGGTAGACGGAAAGTTTATGAGCGCGTTCCTCCGTGCCGTGAAACCGAGCCGCGCACAGGAGGCGTGCTGTGGTCCGACGTGCTGCAACTGAGGCCCTGGGCACGGCATTTCTGCTGATGGCGGTCGTGGGTTCGGGCATCATGGCCGAGCGCCTGGCGGGAGGCAATGTCGCCCTGGCGCTCCTCGCCAACTCGGTGGCTACGGGGGCGGCATTGGTTGCGCTGATTCTGGCGCTGCACCCGATCTCTGGTGCCCACCTCAATCCCGTGGTCACGCTCGCCGATGCAATGCAAGGCGGCATCGCATGGCTCGATGTGCCCGCTTACATGGCCGCTCAAATCATCGGAGCATTCGCCGGCGCGGCCGCGGCTCACCTGATGTTCGGCCTGCCGCTGTTCTTCAGCTCCCATCATGCAAGAAGTGGCCGCGCTCTTCTCTGGAGCGAATTCCTTGCCACCTTCGGTCTGCTGGCGGTGATCTGGGGATGTGCGCGCGCCGGCTCGTCCGCAGTTGCCTTTGCCGTGGGCGCCTACATTACCGCGGCGTATTGGTTCACCGCTTCTACGTCGTTTGCGAATCCGGCCGTGACCTTGGCGCGCGCCGCCAGCGACACCTTCGCGGGCATTCGTCCCGTCGACGTTCCCGCGTTTATCGGCGCGCAAGTCGCCGGGGCGGTGGCCGCCACACTTTGCTTTCGATGGCTGGTTCCCACGCAATCCACTCAAGCGAGCAGGGAAAAAGCATGAAGAAACGGCGCGTCCTGATTCTCTGCACCGGAAACTCTGCCCGCAGCCAGATGGCGGAGGCTCTGCTGCGCCACGACGCGGGCAACCACTTCGAAGTCTTCAGCGCAGGCGTGAATCCGACCAGAGTCCGCCCTGAAGCCATCGCCGTCATGCAGGAACTGGGCATCGACCTAAGCGCGCACCGCTCGAAACATGTCGACGAATTCGCCGGCCAGAGTTTCGATTACGTGTTAACCGTTTGCGACAACGCCCGCGAACGCTGTCCCATATTCGCGGGACAAACAGGAACTATCCACCACAGTTTCGTTGATCCCGCCGATTGCAACGGTTCGGAGGAGGAGCGCCTGGCGCTGTTCCGCGAAGTACGAGATAAGATTCGCGAGTACTTGCGAACCTTCCCAGCCCCGCGCGAGGAATGATCCCGAGAATGTCGCCTAAAACACTCCGCAGTTCCTTCGTTGCCGTGATATCGGTCACGTGGTCCGACCGCCGACTGACCAAAGACGAAAAACTTCTGCCCTACCAACCCCCGGTTACCATTTACAATCCAACAAGTTCCGGCAGGCGCGTGGAATCCCAAGGCGCCTGACGGGAATCTAAATGAGGCAGGACCAGGGACCCGGATGGCAACGACGAAAACCGACCCCAAGCTGACCCTGACGGTCAACGGCGCGAAGAAAAGCAAGTTGTATGAAGGACTTACGCGCGAGCAGCTCATCCAGGCCTACCGCATTATCTACACTTCCCGGCGCATTGACGACAAAGAAATCCTGCTCAAGCGCCAGCAAAAAATCTATTTCCAGATGTCCGGGGCAGGGCATGAGGGCATCGGCGCAGCCGCCGGCTTGGCTCTGAAGGCGGGTTACGACTGGTTCTATCCGTATTACCGGGATCGCGCGCTATGTCTCGCGCTCGGGGTCAAGCCTTACGACATGTTTCTGCAGGGGGTAGGCGCCGCCGACGACCCCAGTTCCGGCGGACGCCAGATGCCCTCGCACTGGAGCTATCCCACTCTGCACATTGTGACCCAATCGTCGCCGACCGGTTCGCAGATTCTGCAGGCCGTAGGCTGTGCCGAAGCCGGACGCTACTTGACGCGCCATCCCAAGGCCGCGGAAGTTCCACCCTCCAGTTCCGCGGATTATCGGCAGTTCAAGAACGTCAGCTTTCAGGGCGACGAAGTCACTTACGTTTCTCTCGGCGACGGCACTACCAGCGAAGGTGAATTCTGGGAGGCCATGAATGCCACCGCTCTGGGGAAGCTCGCAGTAATTTTCTGCGTCGAAGACAACGGCTACGCCATCTCGGTGCCCGTCGAAGTCCAGACCGCCGGCGGAAGCATTTCGCGTCTGGTCTCCGGCTTCCCCAATTTCCATTTCGAAGAAGTCGACGGCACCGATCCCGTGGCCAGCTATGCCGCATTCCAGCGTGCCACGCGCTATTGCCGCGAGGGACACGGCCCAGCTTTTGTCCACGCGCATGTCATTCGTCCGTACTCACATTCTTTATCGGATGACGAACGCCTCTACCGGCCCGACACCGAACGCGAACGCGACGCCCAACGCGATCCCGTCACGCGCACGCAAATGTTCCTGTTGCGCGAAGGCATCCTCGACGAGAAGGGAATTAACCAGCTGGAGAAGGAAGTCGACGCCGAGCTGCAGATAGCAGTCGATTCGGCGCTCGAAGCGCTCCCGCCCGCGCCCGAATCCATCACGAAGTTTGTGTACTCGCCCGATCTCGATCCCGCGTCGTCCGCGTTTGACACGCAGCCTGTGGCGCCGGAAGTCCCCGCCGACGGCAAGAAACCGGCGGGCAAAACCATGGCCGATCTGATCACCACCACGCTGCGCGACGAGATGAAGCGCGACGAGCGCATCGTGATCTTCGGCGAAGACGTCGCCGACTGCAGCCGCGAGGAGTACCTGAAGCGCAAGCTGGTCAAAGGCAAGGGCGGAGTCTTCAAACTCACGTTCGGTCTGCAGAACGAGTTCGGGACCGATCGCGTATTCAACACTCCGCTCGCTGAGGCCGCCATCGTGGGACGCGCCACCGGCATGGCCACGCGCGGTCTGAAGCCGGTCGTCGAAATTCAGTTCTTCGATTACATCTGGCCCGCGATGATGCAGATTCGCGACGAACTCAGCGTGATCCGCTGGCGCTCGAACAATGGGTTCTCCTGCCCGGTGGTGATTCGCGTCGCGATCGGCGGGTACCTGACCGGCGGCGCCATCTATCACTCGCAGTGTGGCGAGAGCGTCTTCACGCACATTCCCGGTCTGCGCGTCGTGTTCCCGTCGAATTCGCAAGATGCCGCGGGATTATTGCGCACCGCAATCCGCTGCGACGATCCAGTATTATTTCTCGAACACAAGCGCCTCTATCGCGAATCCTTCGGCCGCGCTGCTTATCCCGGTCCTGATTACATGATTCCATTCGGCAAGGCGAAGGTAGTCCAGCCTGGCACCGACCTGACCGTGATTACCTATGGCGCCGTCGTGCCGCGCGCGCTGCAAGCCGCCCAGAAACTTGAGCGCGAGCAAGGCACAAAGGTCGAGCTGATCGACCTGCGCTGCCTGAATCCATTCGACTGGGACACAATCGCCGCCTCCGTTGCCAAAACAAATCGCGCGCTGGTAGCTTACGAAGACACGCTAAGTTGGGGCTACGGCGCCGAGATTGCGGCCCGAATCGCCGATCAACTCTTCGATAAGCTCGACGCCCCCGTCCGCCGCGTGGCCGCCAAAGACGTGTTCGTCGCCTACCAGCCCATCCTGGAAGACGCAATCCTTCCCCAACCCAACGATCTGTTCCTGGCGATGAAAGAGCTGTCGGAGTATTGAAAAAGTAGCGCCGCTGTCTCGGCGGCTGTCCGGCGGGCGTCTCGCCGGCCGCGCCGTGGGCAAGTAAATGCTCGCCAAGTTACGATCGCTTTCCCCGCAACCCGATCTTGATTGTCCCTTCCCGCAGAGAATGCTAGGCTCCAAAGAAGTGGGTTCCGCGTACGCCAATCCGTTGAAATCCAGACCTTCCGCGTCCAACCGTCTGGCGCAGTGGCTACAATCAGCCTCGGCGGAGATTTGGGTCAAATTCCTGCTGGCGCTCTTCGGTTTGGGGCTGGCCTTCGCGACGGCGCTCTTCTCCACCGTGTCGCGCGATGCCGGCAACGTCTGGGCTACTCTGATATTGGCCTCGACTTCATTGGTGCTCGCCACCCTGGTCGGGATGGTTACCGTTCCGTACCTGGCGCGGCGCGTGGCCGTCGAGCGCCTGCGCGAATCCTTCGATTACGACGTAACGCGCGCCGGCATCGTGTACGCACTGGTAACGTTGGTGATCGGCATTGCCGCGCTCAACACTGGCAACAATCTTCTCTACATTATAGTCGCGGCTATGCTGGCGGCGATTCTGGTTTCCGGAGTCGTCTCCGCCTGGGTGCTGCGCTGGCTGGAACTCGACGTCCGGCTGCCCGAGCACGTTTTCGCCGGTCGACCCGTGGCAGGACGCATCGTACTGCGCAACCCGCGCCGATTCTTGCCCTCCTTTTCCATCCGCGTAGTTTCCACGCGCAAGAAACGAAAGAAGCCGGCCAAGCAATGGCGATGGGAAGCGACCACGTTTGCGTTCCCCTTTAACCGCCCGTCGGCTGAGCAGTGGTTGCGCCTGCCGGACCGGCGTCTGCGCCGCGTGCTCGTAGTTCCACCGCCTCCAGGAATTTTTCAGGGGATGGCATACTTTCCTTTCCTCCCTCCGCAGGCCGAGTTGTCGGCCGATCTGGAATTAAGATTCGAGCAGCGCGGCCGTTATCGCGAAGACAGCTTCGGTCTGGCCACGCGCTTTCCCTTCGCCTTCCTCACCAAGACGCGGCACGTGTCGTTGCCCAGGGAAGTGCTGGTCTATCCGCGCATTGAGCCCACCGACGAAGTCTTTGAAATCCTGCCGCTCGTCCGGGGCGAGTGGGAGAGCTTCGTCCGCGGCCGCGGCTCTGACCTCTACCGCATCCGCGAATACATGCCCGAAGATTCGGCCCGCCACGTCGACTGGAAGGCGACCGCAAAATCCGGCTCGCTGAAAGTCCGCGAATTCGCCCGCGAAGACGAGCGCAAACTCTGCATCGCCTTCGACAATCCCCAGCCCGGCCTGATTTCCGAGCGAGCCTACGAAAAGGCAGTCGATCTCACAGCCTCCCTCGCTTGGCACTTTTCGACGCAGGAGGCGGAGGTGTCTTTCGCCGTTCCCGGACTTCCCCGCACGCGTGATCTGCACGAGTTTCTGGCCTGGCTGGCCGTGATCGAACCCGGAACGAACGAACCAGACTCCAGCGCGCGGGAAACGAGAGCGGGAGAGAGCGACGCGTCTCCTGGCGATGCATTGCGCGAAATGAACCTGGGCAGCACGGATGATTACAACATCGTCATTACCACCCGCCCACGCGGAAGCCTGCCCACTCCCTTGTGGAACTGCTCGTATTTTGTGTTTCTTGACGCAGAGAACCCAAGCTAGTGCCGCCGAAAGATAATTTCATGAAGGGAAGATCCTGCTTCTGTGTTCTTCTACTGTTTGCAGCGGGTGCGTTGCGCGCTCAAGAGGAGCCGCACCACTCGCCCTTCGGATGCAGCGGCCATGCCGTCGAGGCCATTTCCTACAACCGGCAGCATACGTTCCGGTTCCTATACGCCGGACCTTTTACCTTCGTGACCTTTCATCTTGCGGCAACGATTGGTGAGCAGCCGGTCGGGAGAGCGATCCCCGCCAAGCTGGGCATCTACGTGGAAACAAAGCAGGACGGCTTTCCTCAAAGTCCTGCGCAATTCTGGCAGCTCGTTAGCACGGCCACGCAAACACGCAGTCCCGATCGGACTTCCGAGCGATTGGTGTTTGATTCCAACCGCGTAGCCGAGTGCCTGAGGAATGAAGATCCTCAATGCGAGTTTGCTGAACCTAAATTGGCAACGCCCGACCCGGACATTCCGCTCCTTGATCTTTCTTTCATGGAGGATCTCGGCGGGGCCAATGCAAACAATTCTCAGGAGGCCCACATCCTGATGGATTTCCGCTTTTCGCCGCCGCAAGTTCTGGTGACCGCAGATTGTGTCTATAACGAGGGCGGAGGCGTCTGCACGGCGATCGACTCCGGCATGGCGCCACGCTCCGATCTGCAGTGTGATTGGGTTGGAGACAGGAACGACTTTCTCTGCTCGGAGATCCGGGAACCGGAAGGCTCGGCGCACCAGGATTATTACTTACTGAGCCAAGGCTAGACTCCCCTCAGAAACGGAGAAGTTGCGACGTTGAAGGAGGCCGTCAAAAGGCTCAGGACCCATCCTGGGACAACGCAAAACTGCGGGCTGTCGGGGCGGTGGCGTGGGTCGGCGAGGTGAAGCTGGCTCGCCAAGAGAAAGTGATTATTCTTGGTTCGCAGGGGCTCGACAGCAGCACGCGATTCTACTTCATTCCGGAATCACAGAATGGACTGGGAGTTCCGGTCGTCCTCCTGCCACATGATTTCGGCGAAAATGGCAAGCCAGCGAGGGGAACGCTCGATGCGCACGATTGGACGGTGGATCGGGCTGTGTCCTTTACTTCGCGACCGGTCTTCGAAGACCGGAGTCTTAGCGTGCTCCAGATCGTGGCTAAGTCCACTTGGAATCGTTTGTATTGGATCGGCGTTGGGAAAGAGCATCCGTCACCGGATTTCGACTTGATCGAGTTAGCTGGCGGCAGCCAATACGCGAACTGCGGTGACTACGATGTTCCGCCGTCGGTGGTCGACGTGAAAAATATCGACCATCCATTCCGTGCGGCGCTGCAGCTTCAGCCCCCCACTGTAGTCTCAGATGCCGATGCTCGACCTATAGCGTGGAGCAATGGTCCTTACGGGGAGCCGCCGAACGACTGTCAGCGAACTGGCGAATTGCGTTGGGTGGGCGGGAGATTTCAAGACGCGATGCAGGAGGCCCTCTGCAAGCAGCCAGAGAAGCCGGGATACGTCCAGGTCGATGATACCGGAAAGGTTAGGCTCAGCTACCAAATTAAGCCATAAACAGCCCTTTGGACGGCTGCAGGGAATACGCCCGATTCGGGTGGATTTTCTTCTGCGCCCAACCTTTTTCCCTTTCCTTACATCTCCTTTCCGTCATATACTCGCGCCCCGATAGATGCTTTTGGAGACGTTGGAATCTCTGGATCCTCCGGGAGTTGTCAAATGCGTATCTGCGACCTGATCAAGGATCAAAACACATTTCAGGCAGAACTGGGCCACACCGTGCTCGAAACCGTGCGACTCATGGTGGAGCACAACATCGGCGCCGTGCCCGTCCTGCACAATGACAAACTGGTCGGAATTTTTTCCGAACGCGACCTGATGAAGCGCGTCGTCGCGGAAGGCCGCGATCCCCGCAGCACCTGCATGGCTGAGGTCATGACCGACCACCCCCTCACGGTCAGCATGAACGAAGACCTGGAAAATTGCATGGCCCTGATGCGGCGCCACAGTTTCCGCCACCTGCCCGTTTGCCACGAGGGACAACTGGTTGGCATGGTGTCGCTGCGCGACATCCTGCTGCACGACTTGAGTGAGAAGGATGACGAGGTGCGCATGATGCGCGCCTACATCCACTCCACGCCCGACGCGTAACCGCTTCGCGAATCCTTCGCCGCAGCGCACCTGCGATTTTTGTGCCGGGGGGAGTGTTGTGCTCGCCCTGCGTCTCTTGACGGCACTTCATCCTTCCTGCGGACAAAGGGTTGCGGTTCAATTCGAACCCCTAGCACGAAGGTAACCTTGCGTCCGGGGCACCTACAACGGTAACGTTACTTGCAATTACTTCAGTGCATTGAACATCGGGTTGGAAGACGCTAACGTTGCTTTAACAACCCGAAGAAGCACAAACTGATGCTTCGAGTGTGGCTAGTCTTGTCCAACCCGTTAACGTAGCCTTGCCAATGAGCAAGAAAGATGAGCGAGAAAATTAGAGTTCTCTATTACGCGCTCTGGATCGCACATCCCGTCCTCCAAATGGGAATTGCTGCGATCATGGTTCGGCGTGGACTGCACCGCAAGTTCAAGTTCTTCTTTGGCTACGTTCTCACTCAGCTAGTCACCTTTGCCGTTGTATTTCCGGCGCTTTTGCACCATTCTTCTGCCGCGTTCTATCTCTACTGGGTTTGCGATGCCCTCAGCGTGGCCTTCGGTTTCGCAGTGATTCACGAAGTCTTTGTTGACGTTTTTCAGGCGTTTCATACCTTGCAGGATCTGGGCAGCGTGCTTTTCAAATGGGCGGGCCTGGTAATGCTGCTGGTGGCCGGAGTAGTTTCGGTCTCCACCAATTCGTCCGAAATGGCGCCCTGGATGCAGGCCATCGTGACCTCGCAAAGATGCGTGCGCTTCATCCAGGTCGGGATGGTTCTCTTCCTGCTCTTTTTCGCTCACTACGTGGGAGTAAGCCGCCGCCAGCAAAGCTTTGGCATCGCCTTGGGTTTTGGCTCCTTTGCTATGATCGAACTCGTCCTGATCTGCTCCTGGGTCGGGAATCACATGGGTGGCCCCTGGATGAGCATCCTCAACATGGCCGCCTACAATGGCAGTCTGCTGGTCTGGCTCGGCTATGTTGCCGTTACCAAGTCGGCGCGCGACGTTTCGTTGTCGCTTCTCCAACCTCAGCGCTGGGAGCAGAGCCTTACCGATATCCATCACCCGCTTCCCGCTGATTCACTGATCCCCATGTTCGAAGGCATGGTCGACCGGGCTCTTTCCCGTACGCGCCCGGACGCATCCCCAACGCATACGACCCTAGCCGCTGGTGCCGCCCGAGGCGCGGCCGCTGCGAGTGGCGGATTTGGCGTTCCTGCAGCCCAGGTAAGTTCCAAGTCGTAGGTGCTTTTCGGTCCCCCGATCCCGTCTCTTCTCTTTCGCTGCTAACGATCTGTGCGAGCCTGTTCGGATATTGTAACGCTCTGCGAAGAGAGCCTCTTCTTTATGACTCCGACGATCATTAAATAAAATACTTTATGGAGTTCCCATAAGTTAGTGACACAACATGCTTTATTGAGTTCTATGAGTGGACAGGCGGGATCGTGCCGATGGATTTTGTTCGGCAGGATGAAAATTATTGCGCACGCCACTTGACTCGTGTCCTATAATTCGGCTCCGCGAATAAGTTTCCTCCCAGGGAACCCCACGCGGAATAGGAGACGAACCCATGAAACGTGCAATCAGGATTTCGATCCTGGTGGTAGGACTAGTGGGCACATTCATTGCAGCTTCCGTCCAATACGTTCCGGTAGCAGACGGCGGTCCAATATTACTGTGCCCACCAAGCCAAGCAAACTGTGTAAAGACAACGATCCCGAATTAGAAACCGGGCCAGCGGTAACCGCAAGGTCACCAAAGTAACCTGTCGTAACTGCACCTTGGGCCGAAAATTGGGCTAGCAATCCTTGGGCTGACGGAACTCATACTAACCGGCCAGCCCATCTTTTTTTGCTCTTGTAGTGGTTGGAGGAACTAGCTCTTTTGTGGCGCTTTTTCCAAAGCGCTCCGCAACTTCGCGGCATCGGCAATGGGCGGTTGGCAGGCAGACCCCGAGCACAGCACCGCGAAAGATTTTCTTGAGCCCGATTTTCCTGAGGCCAGGTCCGGAAGATGGGGAATCGTGGCCGCTAATCCCGGTGGAAGGTTTTCCGCGACCGCCTGATTGGCAGCCAACCGCAGCGTGCTCTTGTTGAAGGCAAAAGGCGCAACCGCCGCCGCATACAGTTCTTCTGCCGCCCCCTCATCTCCCTCCTCGGCAATCACCACCACCTGCACCGGACTCTCCAGCAGATGGACCACCGCAATCCCGTAGGTCGCGGCGAAGATTCCAAACTGCTCCGCCACGCCCGCAAAAGCTTCCAGGGTAAGCTCCGCCTTATCCTGATATTCGGCGTCGCCGGTGTAATGATGCATTCGCGCCAGCGCAATCGCCGCCATGGGATTCCCCGCCGGCGTGGGCGAATCCTGCAGCGGCTTGCGCCGCGTTGACAGCACGCCTAGGCTCTCGCCCTCCGCGAACGGCACGCTGTCAAAGAATCCCCCCGAAGTCGCGTCGTAGAACCGACCAATCATTGCATTCGTAATCGCATGTGCAAACTTAAAGTAACTGAGATCGGCCGTTGCCTCATAAGCATCTAGGCAAGCCAACGCGGTAAACGCATAATCCTCAAGCATCCCCACCACCTCACGGTGCGAAGCCGCAGGATCCGAATAAGAGACAACGTGCAGGAGCATAGCCTGTGTGGCCGCGGGCGACTCGCCCGCGTTGCTTTTCTTCGCCGACTCCACCTTCCAAGCCTCCCCCAGCACCCGATCCAGCGATCGCAGCGCAAACCGTCGCGCCTCCGCAAGATTCAATACCTTCGCCGCCTCCAGATAAGCCGAAACGCACAAACTGTTCCATCCCACATACACAGTCTTATCCACATACGGCGTCGTCCGCAGCAGGCGCTCCGCATACATCTTCTTCTTCGCCGACTCCAGCAGTTCGGTAACTCGTTCCGTCCCCAGGTTCATCCGCCGCGCGATCTCCTCCACCGAAGCCCGCACGTACAACACATTCTTCGCGGGATTGTGATGCATCTCCCCGACTTCGTTGATGTCGTAATGCAGCGCCGCGACCTCGGCCTCGTCTTCCGTCAATACGGCGCGGGCTTCCTCGAGCGTCCAAGTAAAGTAATCGCCATCATCTTCCATGGAAATGTCGGCATCCTGCGACGCATAGAATCCGCCCCGCTGCCGATCGCTCAGCCACTCGTCCATCCAGCGAATGATGTCTCGCGCTACCTCCGCAAAAAACTCCTGCCCCGTAGCCTGATACGCATGCACATAGTTCTTCAGCAGTTCAGAATTGTCGTAGCACATCTTCTCGAAATGCGGCACCACCCAGCGCTCGTCCACCGAATACCGGTGAAACCCGCCCGCCAGTTGGTCGTAAACCCCACCCCGAGCCATGTGCTCGAGGGTAGTGATGATGACCTTACGAAGGTCTGGGACGTCGCGTAGATCCGGGTGCCCCATCCTATCGCTCTCTTTGCTATAGGGTGGGGATTCGGCGCCCCCTCCCTCGGCAGTCCCGCGTGCATACCGCTCAACCAACAAATCCAACGCCGACGGATGCGGAAACTTCGGCGCCTGCCCAAACCCGCCGTGCTGCGGATCGAACATCTTGAACGCCGATTCCTGAATTGCCGCAATCACCCCGGCCGACACCCGCCCGCTCCAACCCGCATACGATTCCGACTGCGCAATCGCGCTCTCCACCATCTTTGCCTGTTCGACCACGTCGCCATGCTTCTCCGCATAAGCGCTGGCAATGCTCAACAGCACGCGTCGAAAGCTGGGACGCCCATACCCATCGCTGGGCGGAAAATAAGTCCCCCCGTAAAACGGCTTCCCATCCGGCGTAAGAAACGCCGTCAGCGGCCACCCGCCCTGCCCGCTGACCGCCTGCACCGCCGCCTGATACCGGCTGTCAATGTCCGGACGCTCGTCGCGATCCACCTTCACCGAGATGAAATGCTGATTCACAATCGCCGCAATCTCCGCATCGTCATACGACTCCCGGTCCATCACGTGGCACCAATGACACCACACAGCCCCAATGTCGAGCAGCATCGGCTTATTTTCCCGCTGCGCCGCCGCAAACGCCTCCTCCCCCCACTCATGCCACTGAATCGGCTGATGCATGGCAGACCGCAGATAAGCAGACGAAGCGCGCGCCAGGGAGTTGAGGGTCGAGGTGGTCATGTTTCAAGTTTATACGCAATAGGTTACGCGAGCGCTGGACCTCCCTCACGCTTGTCCTTGCGTTGATGAACCACACTAACGCCTGTCATTCCGAACCGGGCGTTAAGCCCGGTGAGGAACCAGCACTGAAGGAGTTTTGACTATTGCAGCGATCTGGTCGCACACGGACGCTGCTCCGACGTCAGCCCAAAAGCTGCTTCGCGATTCTGCAGTACAAATCGATCGCCTCGGCCACTTGCTGCTTCTCGATGTACTCGCCCTCGGTATGCGCCACATGAATCAATCCCGGACCGATCAGCAGCGGTTCGCCCCAGTTGCTGAGCTTGGGAATGTCGGTGGTGAACGCCGCGATCATCGT
>Ga0182024_10013565_pt1 | contig 15880 bp, 15 predicted proteins | sample P32metaG_FD_120480 | JGI IMG/M metagenome (GOLD analysis project Ga0182024, IMG submission 120480) | Permafrost microbial communities from Stordalen Mire, Sweden - P3-2 metaG (Illumina Assembly) | ecosystem: Environmental > Terrestrial > Soil > Wetlands > Permafrost | place: Sweden: Stordalen... | reverse complement strand
CGGTTGAGGGGGCCGGTTGGGTGATGGTGCTTGTTGAAGGGGTCGCCGAGGGTGAAGTCGGCGGCCTGCGGGGTGGCATCGGGCAGGCCGACCTGGGCGGCCCAGGTGAACTCGGGGGTGGTGCGGCCGATGGTGCTGGGGGACTGCTGGACCATGGGGACCATCTGGTTGGTTTGCAGGCCCAGCAGGCCGTTGGCCTGATCGAAGGTCTCCCAGGTAAACGGCCCGGCGCTGGTGGCGCCGAGGCTGCCGTCCGAGTTGATGAAGGTGCTGGCGACGAGGAAGTTCATGCCGAAGTCCCCGTCGAGGGTGAGGCTTTGGTTGGTGACCGGGTTGGTGACGGAGATGTCGGCGACGAGCACCGGGGCCTGGATGAACTCGATCTGCTGGTGCGAGGTTGTTTGCAGGGAGAGGGAGTCGAGGAAGAAGCCGGCGACGTTGAGCGTCGAGCCGTCCACCCCGCTGATGGGGAGGACGAACTGGTTGGGCAGCGGGTTGCCGGAGGAATCGACCAGGACGGGGTTGTCGCTGTTGTAGGTTCCCGGCTGATAGGAGACGCCGACCTTGCCGGCCAGGGCGGTGGAGATGAAGGAGGCGGCGCTGCCGGTGTCGAAGAGGAAGCTGCCGGTGGCCGTGGCCGAGCCCATGCCGATGGTGACCGGCGGGGTGTTGTCAGGGGGCGGGTTGCTGAGCAACTGGTTGACCGGGTTGGGGCCGATGAACGGGTTCATCGCCGACGTGGGCGGCTGGGCGCCGGGCGTGGTCGTCGTGAACTGATCGAACGACCCATAGCTGAGTTTCACGTAGGAATCGACCAGCGGGATGCCGGGATTGCTGTCGGCGGTGGCGGGGTTGAACGGAGTGCCCGGGTTATAGATGTAGGTGTTCATGTTCGCCAGGTCGTCGACCGGCGTGGGGTCCATCACCATGACTTTGTTCTGCAGGGCGGGCATGCCGATGATGTCGATTGGGCCGACGAGTTCGTCGGCGGGCTGGCGGTTGATCTCGGTGCGGACGGGGCCGACGGTCTGGTTGTAGACGGTCTGCCAGTCGTCGGGGTTGTCCACGTCGGCGGTGGGCGTGAAGGGGGCGAGGGCGATGTTGAGCGGCTCGGAGATATCAAAGTCCTCGGAGCCGTCGACGCCAAAGTCGGTGTAGGTGGCGTTCTGGCCGTTGACCGTTTGCGACGCGACGCCCAGCGCCTGCGCCGTCTCCTGGCTGAGGACAAACCCGCTGGTGCCGGTGTCGAGAAAGGCCTGGATATCGAAGGTGGTATCGCCAAAGCCGTCGTCGGCGCTGAGCGGCTGCGTGGTGCCTGGGCGCTCGAGCAGGGCATGGATTTGCGGCTGGTCGAGGGCGGCCGGCTGCACGCCCTCGATGGTCATCGGCGCCGACGGGACGACCCCCCCGCCACTCCACAGCAGGCGCTGCTCGAGTCGATCGGGCAACAGCGATGGGATCGTTGCCCGCGATCGGCGATGCAGGGACGCCACGAGAATACAACAATGCGAGGATGCGAACCAAACCGCCATGGGGGAACCTCATTCCCGCATCAAGGCGCTGCAATTGTGATATGCATCGAGCTTGAGGCGGGCTACGGCCTTTCAGGACCCGGCGCCGGGCCGCGTGGAAGTGGTCGAGGCAGCGGCCCATTGCCTGCAAGGCAAGTCATAGCACGCGCGGCAAGCGGGGGCAAATCTGCCTGCCAAATGAATTGGCCCCGACGTCCTACGTGCTCATTCGGAGGCCACCGGCGCCGGAGCCGGTTTCGGCGCTGGCGATGTGAAGGTAGGAGCAGACTTCAAAGCGGTCGGAGGGGGAGCCGTCGGACTCCGGGAGGACGACGATCAGGCCTGTTTTGGTTAGGGTGGCCATCTCGGGATGACGAATCTCGAAGACCTCGCCGTTACTCATTTTCACTCGCATTGGCTCGAAGGGCCGGCGAGTCAGCATCGCGCGGAGGGTGTCCAAGGTCATGAGCTTATCCTAGCAATCCGGCGTGGGCCAACAAGTCATAATAGGCGGACATCGCCACGATACGCACACCTTCATAGGGGTCGAGCCCGAGCAGGTGCGAGTCATTTGAGACCAGGTAATCGACGCTCGCGGTAATGGCCGCGGCGAGGATTGGACTGTCCTTGGGATCGTCAGGGACTTGATGTTTGGAAGGCACGGGGACGACGAGGTGACATCGACGAAGAACGTGGCGCCGTGTGCGGGCGGCAAAGCGGGGAGCACAGTGACGATACTCAGCAAGGACGCGCACCAACTCGTCGAGGACGTAGTCGCTGACGAAGATGCGCCAACCGGCTCCTTCCGTGGCTGCAATCATGGCAGTAGCGGCATCCCCGAGCAACGCCTCAGCGACGTAGACATTCGTGTCGAAGAAGACCTTCATCCGTAGCGTAGTTTGCGGATGGTCTGATCGATTCCAGCTTGATCGACGCCGGCATCTCGCGCCAGGCGGCGGGCCTCGGCGGCCTCCTGTTGCCAACGGGCTTCGTCGATCTCGGCCAGACGCTTGTCGAGCAACTCGCGGTCCTCTTCAGAGAGCGACTCAATGACCTTGAGGATGTTTTCGACGGCAGCCTGACTCATGATCAGCGGTCCGTTAACGACACTGCGTCATTGCGCCGCCTTGGCGGCGAAGTGCTTTTTGGCTTCGCCTACCAGGTAGAACGAACCCGTGATGGTGATGAGATCTTCCTTGGTGACGGCACGGTTGGCAATCCCGAGGGCCTCTTCCAGGGTTGGGGCGACCTGGGCCATCTTGCCATAGAGCTCGACGTAGCGGGCGGCGAGCTCGTTGGGGTCGGCGGAGCGGATGTTGTTGACGCGGGTGAAGATGACCTTGTCGGCGCCGCCGGCAATGCGCTCGAGCATGCCGGGCACGTCTTTATCGCTACAACAGCCGAAGATGATGACCATCGAGTCGTAGGGAATGTGCTGGCCGATGGCGCGGAGCATCGCGTCGAGGCTGGCGGCGTTGTGGGCGGCGTCGCAGACGACGCGCGGCGACTGGCTCAGCATCTCCATGCGGCCGGGGACACTGGTCTTGGCCAGGCCTTCCATCGCCTTGGCATCGGAGATGGTAAAGCCGCGGGACTTGAGGCGGTCGATCACGCTGAGGGCCAGACCGCAGTTGATGGCCTGGTGCTCGCCGAGCAGCGGGACGGCCAGGTGCTCGAACTTACTGCTGGCGGTGGTCAGGCAGACGCGATTGTGCGGACCCTGCATCCGGCTGGATTCGAAGCGGTAGCTGAACTCGATCGACTGACCGGTGACTTCGAGCACGGTGCCGTTCTTCTCGGCCACGCGCTTGAGGACGGCATCGGCGTCGGGGTCCTGCTGGACGCTGATGGCGGGGATGCCGGCCTTAAAGATGCCGCCCTTTTCCTCGGCGATCTTGGCGATCGTCGAGCCGAGTTGGGCCATGTGGTCTTTGCTGATGCTGGTGATGCCGGTCACTTCGGGCTTGATGACGTTGGTGCTATCGAGGCGGCCGCCGAGGCCCGTTTCGACGATGGCGATGTCCACCTTGTGCTCGGCAAAGTGCTTGAAGGCGATCGCCGTCAGCACGTCGAAATAGGTGGCGCGGGGCTTCATGCGCTCGACGATCGGCTCGGCGAGCTTGACGATTCGGGCGAAGTCGGTCTGGTGGATCATCTCGCCATTGATGGCGATGCGCTCGCGGACGTCGATCAGGTGCGGGCTGGTGTAGAGGCCGACCTTATATCCGCAAGCCTGGAGCATCGACGCGATCATGGCGCAGGTGCTGCCCTTGCCTTTGGTGCCGGCAATATGCACACTCTTGAATTGGTCCTGCGGATTGCCGAGCTTTTTGAGCAGGGCCCGCATGCGATCGAGATCAAAGTTCTGGCTGGTATATCGGACGATCCGAAGCCGCTCGAAGTCGTTCAGCGAAGCCAGATACCGAAGGGACTTGGCATAGGAGTTGTGGGTCGGGCTGGCGACGGGCTTGGGGGCGACAAAATGAGACGCACGTTCTGTTCCGGCGCGCCGCAAACGGGCGTTGCGCTTGGCGGAGGGGGTGCGCGCGGCAACAGCGGGGCCGCGGCGAATCGGGGCATGCCTCATTTTTGCTCGGGTGGCCATGATCGTGCCATTTTAGCAGCTTGTGGCACGCACTGCAAATTTGAGCGATAAATGCAGCGTTTGGCGAGATTTGCGCGAGGTGCAAATTCAGCCAAAAGCTGTCAGATCCTGCGATTGCCGTCGATTTGGGCAACTTTGGGGGCGCGCTTTCCCGAAACGCTAATCGTCTGATAACGCGTGCGTTAGTAGCCAGACGGAGTGGCTTATTGGGCAGGCGCCATCCGCGCCCCGCCCTTGCCGCTCTGCTCGAGTTTCTCACGATCAATCTGAGCGACCTGGGCGGCTCGCTCCTTCTGGGCTTCGGCTTCCTTGACCAGTTCGGCGGCCAATTCCTTGTCGGCAGCGGTGGCGTCGGTCTTGGCCTTGTCCAAGTCCGCCTTGACGGTTTGCCAATCGGAGGTGGTCCGGATGGACTGCTGGAATTGCTGGAGTTGGGCGGCGTATTTGCCCCCCGCTTCCACCAGCTTCTGATGCGCAGTGGTGGCACCCGGGTCGGCATCCAGCGCGGCGATATCCATTGCCGTCAGCTTTTTGCTGGCTTCGAGACGCTGCTGGGCGATCTGCGGACGGTCCGCATCATCAGTGTCAGAGGCCAGCCGAACGCTTAATTCCTCGCGTGCGGCGGCGGCGGACTTGTACTCGGCTGACTGATGGAGCGTGCTCAGGTCCTTGTCGCGAACCGCTTCATAGCTGGCCTGAGCCTTTTGGGCGGTGGCGACGATCGCCTTGTGTTCCGGTGCGGCATCGAAGTCGGTCTTCAACTTCGCCACCACCTCATTCAGATGGGCCTGCGCCTTGGTGACCACCGCACGGGCCTCATCGAGTTTCTTGTGATCTTCCTGGGCCGGGGTGGTGTCGACGGGAGGCGGGTACTGCAAGTTCGGCTTATTGTTCGCGTTGTTATTGTTGTTGGTATTGTTCGTGTTGTTGATGTTGTTGGGATTGGGATTGCCGCTCCCCTTGGCGGCCAAGGCCGGTGATGCCAGAATCGCTCCGAACGCGCCCGCCAGAACCAGAGACTTGAACATGCGTCACCTCAGAACGTGGAAGATTACCGGCCAACCCACAAGCTGTTCAGTATAACGGTTGCGAGCGCGCGGTATTGTCGCCGCGATGGAGATGAAATATTCGTAAGAAGTGAAATCGGGGCGTTTTGCTGGACGTTATCCAAGAAGTGCGGAGGCGTCGGAGACGAGTTGGGCCAATCGGGTGCGGGTGTGCTCCACCGCGGCCGGATCGATGCGCAGCTCGGCCAGGCGAGTGTCGGTCAGCGTTTGGTGGGAGCCGGTTAGATGCATGCCGAGCTTTGCCTGACAGCAGATCGTGTCGGCCACGTGGACGATTGCCACGAGTTGGCGGGTTTGGTCGGCCAGCGTCTGAGGAGAATGGTGATAGCCGGCCACGAGCTGGCAGGCGCGGGGGAACTTCCATTGCTCGGCCAGGCCCATACCCAGTTGCTGGTGATCGAAACCGATGATTTGCCGTTCGAGTTGGATGAAATCGCCCCCTGAGCTCTGCGCCAGCTTGCAGACTTCTCCGAGTTTCTCGGGGTAGAGCTGGAGCGAGACCAGCAGGCCGATGTCGTGAATCAGGCCCGCGAGGAAGGCCTCATCGGAGATGCTCAGCTTCATGTTCCGGGCCAGATCGCGCGCGGCCACGGCGACGGCGATGCAGTGCGTCCAGAGATCCCTGGGCGAGATGCCTTCGCACAGGGCCGCACCGCGGAAGAGTTGGCCGAGGCTGGCCGCCACCGCGATATTCTTGATGCCGTTGAGACCGAGAATCACGATCGCACGCTCGATGGATGCAACTTGCCCCGGCAGGCCATAGAACGCGCTGTTGACGACCTTCAGGATGCGCGTGACCAGCGCCGGATCATGCGAGACGATCTTATGAAGCTGCTGCGCAGTGCTCTTGGGATCTTCCACCGTCTTGATGATCTGGCTGGTCACCTGCGGCAAGGTCGCGATGGTCGTGACCTTACGGAGAACTTCGGCGACTTGCGCCCGCGGATCGGCTTCCAGCGTCATCGTCATGGCAGAATCCTCTAACGCACTCGAACCCGTGTGCCGGCAAACGAATCGCCGGAACCCCCCGTTCTACCCTTGTTATCGAAACGGTGCGGGCGGCACTTAATACCCAATCAGCTTGCGCAAAAGACGGTCGTCGATATGAAGGCGCGACAGCGTGGACACGATGGTCTGGGCGGCTCCCGAGCCACCATAGACATTGTCTGCGCTAAATCGGCGCGGCTTTCCACGGTTCCAGACCCGTGACAGCGCGGCCCGTATCCGGCGAGCATCGTAGGGGACATTGGTGACATTCCGCCCGCGCTCGCGCCCCTGTTGCCTGGGTCCGATATCCACAACTGGCGTTCCGAAGCTGGCGGCCTCGATGATGCCGCTCGAGCTGTTCCCCACCAGAACCGCGGCGTCGCGCATTAGTCCGAGAAAGAGCGGCCGCGGAACATCCCGCTGCACGATAATTCGGTCGTCCTTTATTCGATCCCAAGTCTTCATGATGCCGTCGGCGCCAGGATCGTTGTTGGGGTAGATGATGACAATCCGCTCATAAGCGATCGACGAAATGGCATCGAGCACGAGCCGCGCGCGGCGCGACTCCAACGTCTTGTCCGCATCAACAGGATGAAGGACGAGCAGCGCATATCTGCGAGGAGGAAGCGGGCATAGCGAATCACTAATACCGTCGGCCGGGATGGCGTCGGCGACGATGCCATCCAGTCCCGGCGAGCCCGCTCGATGAATCCGCCACCCATCTTCACCCATTTTTCGCAGCCGCTGGGCACTCTGACGCGTTGCGGGGAAATGAATGTGAGCCAATTTGCTGATGGCGTGACGGAGTGAATCATCGATCTGGCCGGCGGCACGGTCGCCGCCGTGAATATGTGCGACGGGAAGTCCGCTCAGATGCGCAGCGGACACCGCGGCGAAGGCTTCAACGCGGTCGCCGACGACGAGGACCACTTCGGTCTTCATCTCTTCGAAAGCATCGGCCATCGCGGCCATTGCGGCGCCCGCATTCCGCGCGATGGTGACGCGATCGCTGCCGGACTTGACGACGGGCCAGGGGATCACCCGATCGATTTGCCGGCCGTCGCGGCGGATCATCGCCAGGCCATCCCCGTGCGCCGGATCGAGATGCATGCCGGTGGCGATGAGCTGGAGCGCGAGTTTGGGATGGGCGTCGATCGCGGCAAGCACGCCGCGCATCAAGCCGTATTCGGCGCGGGTGCCGGTGACGAAGCAAATTGATCGGTATTTTCCGCGTCTCTCATTGGGAGACGAGTCCGGTGTGGGGGAACTGCGGGTGACGTCACGGTCTTGGCGACTCTTCTCCGACTTCCCCTCACCCCGGCCCTCTCCCGGGGGGAGAGGGAGAAAGAAGGGAAGTGAGGAAGCGGAACCGCTGGTCGCAGTTTGCCTACGCGGCATCGATGAGCATGTCCCATTGGAGCAAAGACCCGGCGGAGATTTCGCGGCTGATGCGCCGGCCGACGGCCTTGCCGATCATCGCCGCGGGCATTCCGGTGCCAGGGCGCTGGAACGTGAGGTCTTCCGAGCGCAGCGTCTCACCGGCCTTAAGACTCCGCCGCACGACCAGGCTCTGACGACTCACCTTGCGCACGTCCTCCTCGATCGGCAGCACCGTCTTGCCCGGAGCCCCGCAGAGCGTGTCGGCCTCGCGAATGCGCTTGACGTATCGCTCGAACTGCTGCGGATCGGCGCTGGCCGCGTGATCCGGGCCCTTGGCAGCGCGGTCGTAGGTCAGATGCTTTTCGATGATGCAAGCGCCCGCGCCAACGGCAAGGGCGCCGCTGAGAATTTCGGTGGTGTGGTCGGAATATCCTGCCGGGCAGTCGAATCGGCGGCCGAGTTCCCCGATCCAGCACAGGTGGGCCAGCTCGTTGGGCGTGGGATAGGCGCTCACGCAGTGCAACAAGGCAAATGTGGAGCCCCAGTCAGCGAGCCAGTCCACCGTCGTGGCCACTTCGTCCATGTTCGCGGCGCCGGTGGATATCAACAGCGGCAGGCGGAGTGACGCGGCACCCTCGAGGAGCGGGCGATTGACCAGATCGGGCGAGGCGATCTTGATCGCCGGCAGGTGCAGCGCCTCGATGACTTCCAAATCCTGCGAGGAGAACGGCGTGGCCAGCGGGATCATGTTCAGCTCGCGGACGCGCTGCACGACCCTGCGGATGTCGCCGATCGAAAGCTCGTACCGTCGCAGCATGTCGATCGGGCTTTCGACTTTCACGCGCTGCTTCTGATATTCGGCCAGGCAGGATGACGCATGCATCAGCGCGTTGGCGCGGAAGACTTGCAGCTTCACCGCATCGGCCCCGCAGGTTGCCGCGGCGGCAACGAGATCGAGCGCCTTCTGCACCGACCCGTCGTGGTTCACGCCCAGTTCGGCGACCACCATCGTCCTTCTGCCGGGGCCGAGCACGCGGTTGCCGATCCGAAGTTCGTTCATGATGCCATCCTCATTCCGTCCGGATGTGTCGAGCGGAGGACCGCCTCGGCCCAGTACAGGTCGCGAAGCGTGTCCACTTCCACCGTCTGCCCCGCCCCTGTTTCAAATCCGCGCCGGTCGGCGCCAAAAAATGCGTGCGGGTCGTGCGGATTGGCCCGGCCGCGAAGCATCGAAGCGCGCGAGACCGCGACCACTCCGCCATCGTGCAGAAACAGCGGCGGCAGATCCTGCCGGCGATGGACGCTGCCCGGCTGCACCGGAAGGACGCGATCGCCGGCAAGCTGCGCCATCCAGGCGGGGTGCCATTTTCCGACCGGGCAGAAGCTGCGGACCGAGTCGCACCCGGTCTCGCGAAGCATCTGGATGGCGCGGTTGATGGCGGCGGTCGGCCGCACCGGCACGTTGCCGTAGATGACGACCAATGCATCGGCCTTGAACTGCGAGCGCGATTCGATCTGCTCCATCGCGTGCAGCATCGCATCCTGCACCGAGGCCTCCGCCGACGCCAATTCGGCCGGGCGAACCAGGGTCTCGAAGCCCGCCGCCGTCGCAAGGCGAAGGATCTCGGTCGAATCGCTCGACACCACGACTTTGCTGAGCAGACCCGACGCGCGCACGTGATCAAACGTGTACCCGATGACCGGCTTGCCGAGCAGCGGCAGAAGATGCTTGTTCTTCAGGCCGGCGCTACCGGCGCGAGCGAGGATGACGCCGAGAACATTCATTGAAGTGACCTCACAACTGCTGGATTCATTGCAAATTGCAAATTGCGAATTTCAAATCGCAAATTGGAGATGAGCAAATCTCAATTTGAGACTTGCAATTTTCAATTCGCAATTTGCAATTCCGCATCTCTATGGCCGGTGCCATTCCTTGCATCGCCCGCACAACGGATATCGGTCCCACTTTCCTTTTCGGTGATCGTCGCGAAGTGCCTCGAATCGTTTTTGCCAGATCTCGCTCAGCGTGCCCTGGCCGAGCACGCCCATGACCTGAACGCCGATGACGTCCTCGTCACAGGAGACGACGCGGCCGTCGGAAAGGATCGTCACGCGAGAACTGAGACGCGCGCACGGCCGGCGGCCCGCCGGGGACATGTCGGCCATCGCGATGTCGGTAATCTGTCCCGCACAATCACTGGGCCCGCGGATGACGGCGCTTCCCAAGGCGCGAAGCCATTGGTCGTACCAGGCTTCCATCTCGCCGAAGTTCTGCTGGCACTTGGTAAATATCGGCACAACGATCGGAAGACTGCTGCCATGCCGCTGCCGGGCGAGCAACAATTGTCGAACGTTCTCCAAAACCTCGATGTAGCCGTCGCGTCCCATGGCGCCGGCGTAAGTCTGCTGCGACACCGCTGGGAGGTGGAAGGAGACAATATCGACTCCCGATCCCGCGAGCCGATCGAGTATGTCGGCAGCGATGCCGATCAGATCGGTCTCCAGGTGAACCGCCACACCGGCGCGCCGAGCGGATGCAATTACATCAAACACAGTCGCGCTCAGCAGTGGATCACCGACCCCGGCTAGCGTGAGCCGCGTGTCGTCCAGCGTAGCCAATTCGCTAAACAGCGTATCCGCAAGCTCCGGCGTGAAATCCGGGCGCTTAATCGACAGTGAACGGCCGGCCCAAAAAATGGGATCGGTGGACCGGGATGTGCCAAGTTCCAGCACGATCTCTCGCGGCAGCGCATCGGCGGAGCGGGACTCGGAAGCCCGGCGCACGAGCTCCTCTGAACTGCTGCCAAGAAGCTGGCCATTGAGCGCTTCGGTTGCCGCCGCCAGGCGGGTGAGCTGACGGTCGGAACCCATCGTGAACCGGTCCATCGTTCGCGCGACCGGCGTCGGAACGGGAACGCAACTGTCAGTCGCCAGCGGCTCCTTGCCGAGCTGATCGCCAAAATAGTGCAACAGCCGACCGGGATGCGCCTTGGCCGCCGCCAATCGCTTGAGCAGCGCGGATCTGAGCAACACCCCGCCCAAGCCCGGTGCGGCGGGCATGAAACACATTTCCTGTAATTCGTGCGACTCGGCGTGAGCAATCAGCGCGTCGATGAGTTCCGCATCGACCAGCCCCGCGGAGGGCTCGACGAGCACCGCCGCATCGCTTCCGGCATCCTGCTGCAGTTGCGCGTGCCAAGGCCCGTAAAATCCCAGGTCAAACCGGCACGTCGCCAGAAGCCCGCCCCGCCATCCGTCGGTCCATCTTTGGGCCGCGGAAATCGCGTCAACCACACCAAGCGGCGTGCGCTGGCCCTTGCTCACGACATTCGCTCCCCACTCCGCTGCTACGCGACGCGTCGCTTCAGCCTGATCGTCCCAGCAGAGGATTGCCGTCGAGGTCACGCGCTTGGAACGTGCCAACCGCTGCAGCGTCCACCGCAATACCGGCTGCCCGCGGAAAAGCCGTGTCGCGCTTCCCTCGGTTGGTTCGTGGAGCATCGAGAGGATGGTCAATACATCAATCATCAGTCTTTCGTCGCGTGATCGCTCGATCGGATCGCGCTAAGCTGTTCCCTTCATCCAGTGGGGAAGCTCTCGGGCAATATGCTCGATGACTTCGGTCATCAGCGTCTGAAATTCGGCAGCGGCGTTCGCGACGCCGCGGACGTTTTCCACGTCCCGCGCCACCTGCCGGCGTTGTCTTTCGGCCCCATCGACCTTGGCGGCGGAAATCTTTCGATCGGCCTCGTAGCGCTTGAGCTGCGACGACTGCGTCAACTCAGTCACCAGGTCATAGGTCGGGCCGAGGTCGTTCATCCGGGCGCGGAGGCCGTCGATCTCGCCGATTGCGCGGTTGACGCGCGCCTGGTCGTCAATGTGATCGCGAATCTCCTCGAGCAGCGGGAGCGTCCGCAGGCTGATTTGCTCCATCTCAGCGGCCTCGTCGCGTCGTTTCTCGAGCAGTTCGAGACAGTCTCCGACGCGATCCCATTGCAGGCCCGGATGATCGTCCGGCACGGGTGGGAGCGGCGCGGCACAGAATTCCTCCATTGCCTCTTCGAGCCGCATGTACGTCGCGCCGCGCTTGGCGGCGCCGCCCTCGGTCGCGTCAATCACCCGCGCCTTGGTATGGGCGAAATCCCGCTCAAATTGCTGAAGGTAGGTAAACAGCCGCTCCTCGGTATACATCGGGCGGCCCTGGTAATCGGGAATGCGACGGAGGATGTACTTCTCGCGAACGATTTGCTCCCACTGCTTCATCTCGACGGTGCAAAACCGCGAGAATTCCGGCCGCCACACGTCCTCGTAGCTGGTGCCAGGCGCGTAGCAAAGCCCATCGCTGAACCCCAGGTCCTGCCCCATGAAAATAACGGGGTCAGACCCCATATATTCCGCCAGGTAGAATGCCAGGTGTGCCACCGTCGCGCCACCCGGCAGCTCGGTCTTGCCGGGCAGGGATTCGCGCAGCGCAAGTTCCGCAAAACGATTGCCCAGCAGCGAGATCGGTCCGGGATACATGGCCAGCACCCCGCCCGCGGCCTTGGGCTCGGCGACGAGCTCGGCGCTCAATTTGGCCGGCAGCTTCTCGAAAAATCGCGTGCAAATGTCGTGATAGTCCAGCGACGTCACGAAATCCGGCTCAACTCCCATTTCCAGCATCGGGCGAAGCATCGTCTGCGTCGCGATCAGCACTGCGTGGCCCTTGAGCTTCGGTAGCAGATGCTTATTTTTCCGAATCGAAGGCCCAGCGGAAATGATCACCGCCGGCCGGCCCTTATAACGATCCTTCAACCGCGACACCGGAGCGGTCGCCAAGTACCACGCGAGATTGCGCGCGACATTCTGTGCCGTCTTGCGGCTATTCAGTACGACGGTGCTAAGACTGGTTCGCCCGAAAGAGGCATATTCCTCGATCCACACCTGCATCTGCCGATGGAACTCCCCCGCCACTTCCATGCTCGGCGGGTGCTCGATCAGCTCCGCCCCGACCGAGATCAAGGCGGTGTGCGGAATCAATCGATGCAGCAATTCGCCCTTCTCGAGCCGCTGAAAAAAGTGCAGCCGGCGGCTGGCGATCATCTCCGCAAAATCCCGGCATTCAAAGGCGGTCCGCAGCAGCCGCGGATCGGGTTCGAAGATGAAGAGAAGGGCTTCTTCGCCGGCTTCTTGAAACAGCCCCTCGACGTGATATCCCAGGCCGAAACCGAAGACGTAAAACACGAGCTTGCCGGCGACGTCGATCTTCTCAATCAAGCGCCTGGCTTCTTCCAATGGCTGATACCGGCTGTGCAATGCAACGGTCCTGCCGGCAGCGGTCGTGACCGAAACCGTGGGCACGCCCGCCTTGGACATCTGAACCGGATACGGCGGCTGGGGGTGCTGCAACTCAATCGCCTCGGCCAGCGCCGGGTCCACCGTCCACAGAGCAGCTAGGTTCTTCACCAGCGGCGCATCTTCTCCGAGGACGAAGCGGGAAGGATGTTGCGCTTCAGGGGTCATCATGCAGCATGCAGCGTTGTTGGTCGATCATGTGGATTGCCGCTTGCCCCTTCGCGGTGGAAGCTACCTTCCGCGAAGGGGCAAGCGGTAATGGGCGCATTTCGAGCGGAGTTTCGCTCCAGTGACTGTCCACGCTTCTTGCCCTGTCCCATCCGCGCCGGTAGCGTGAGGCCGAGCGGACGGTGCTTCAATTTGTTATCGGACGTGTCAACCAAAAAGGGTGAGCCAAATCGATGCGCGACCTGCTCTTCAGCGTCCCGTGGTATCTGCCCACTCTGTTGGTCATTGCCGGGCTGGCGCTGTTCGTAAGCGGCAACCGCCGGCAGAAGCCACAACTCCGCACTTCCGGAGTCGCGGTCATCGGGCTGGCCATTTTGTGGGCCGTCGTCAGTTACCTGGTTGAAACGCCCAAGGAAATCTGCGAGCGGGAGACGCGCCAATATGTGCGGGCCATCGTGGACCGCGACTGGCCGACATTCGACAGGCTCATGGAGCCGGCCGTGCGATTCACCGACGGCACCGACTGGCAGATCGCCGGCCGCGACACCTGGGCCGCCGACGTGAAGTCGGGCGCGGAGCAGATCGGGCTCAAGGGCGCGTCGATCAGCAGCCTGACTGTGTCCGAGACCGGGGACGCGATCATCACCACCATCACCGTCTACAGCACCCAGGACGCCACCCTCGACCGCCCGGTGGACAGCGAGTGGACTCTCGAGTGGCGCCGCTCGGGCGGCCAATGGCTCCTGCACGAACTTCGTCCGGTGCGAGTTTCGGGCGCGAGCCTCGATCAAGTTCGCGGGATGCTGCGGAAGCATTGATGCGCGGAGATCCGGGGCGGCGCGGGGCGAGGTGAATGGAGCTATGAACGTCTGCGCCCCGCTTTGCCCCGGCGTGAGGGGCGTGGAATCGCATCGCGTACGAGAAAGGCTGAGTTGGGATCAGTGGGTGGTGATCTCGCCGCTATAGGGGGCGATGGAGACAGTGAGCTGGTTCGTGCCCGCCTTGAAGACGACGGAACCGGCGGTCATCGCGACGTTCCCACCACCTGCGGACCAGGAATAGGGCACGCCCATCTGGTCAAAGGAAATCGTGGTGTTTCCGTCGAAGCTGACGGAGTTGAGGGCGACCTTTGTCAGGTTCCCGGTGCCGACGGTCATGACATATGGGATGCCATTGACCGGGTGCGTGATGACGCTGCCGGGCGAGCCCCCGGAATCGACCATCACCTGCCAGGAGTTGGTCGCGGTATTGAACTGGACGTAGTGCCGGGTTTGGTACGCGATCGAGCGGCTCTGGGCGTAGAGCAGATCTGCCATCAGCGTCCTGGCCGCCGAGGCGACGCGCTGGTCATCCCGAGACGACATCTGCGGCAGGATGACCGCCGAGGCGATCCCAAGAATCACCACGACGACCAGGATCTCGATCAGCGTGAAGCCGCGCGCCGCTCTCGCGGACGACGCGAAGACGCGGGGTCTGGGGGAGGAAGACGCGGGGACGCGGAGACGCGGGGACGCGGAGAAAAGTGCGATGACGTTTTCCATGTCCGTTCTCCTTCTTCTCCGTGTCCCCGTGTCTCCGCGTCTCCGCGTCTCCGCGTCCCCGTGTCTCCGCGTCTTCCGCGTTCCGCGTCTCCGCGTCTTGGGAATCACTTGCTCCGGTCGACCTTCGTCACTTCCACCTTCATATCCCCGCTCTGCACGAGGCTGACCAGGTGGTCCATCTTCCCGTTGAGCGTTTTGAGCTCGTCGAGGATGGCCAGTTGGCGCTCGCCGGGGTTGGGGAGGGTGACGTCGGCGCTGGCGGGGCGGACCGCCGGCTGGCCGGTCCACTGGCCGAGCAGAATCACGGCCTGCATCACGATCACAAAACCGAGCATCTTGGACGTTTTCATGGCGGTCTCCTAGATTTAGTAACTCATGTACCGCACGCCGTCCGAGCCCACGCCCTCGACGTTCGCGGTCAAGCGCCCGGTCGTCGGGCTATACATCCAGCCATACGGCTGCGAATCGTCCGGCACTGGAAACGTCGCGCCGGGCACGATCAGGATGCCGTCCCGCGAGTTGAACGGGTTTTCGGGAATCGCCAACAAATACGGGCCGAACACGCGTGTCTTTGATGGTCCGCGAATGACCGTTCCCGACTCGTCGGTGTATTGCGTCATCTGCGCGATGAACGTGCCCGCATCGGGCGTGGAGTCGGTCGCGCCAGCAGCCATCCCCGGGCGCTGCCCCGCGTGCTGGCCCTGATAGACCTGGATCTGCGTTCGCATATATCGAAGCAGGTCGGCCAGCATCAGCTCCCGGCTGGCTCCCGATGCCCGCGTGCTCTGCGGGACGAGCACGGTCGCGAGCGTCACCAGCACCAGGGCGCAGACCGCGAAGGAATTGGCCCGGACGGCCCGAATCAGGCGGGGGCAGAGATTGGAAATCCAGGGCCGCATTTCTTTCATCCCCGCGGCCGCGAATCGCGGCCGCCACGTCGTGAGTCTCAACAAGCCGGCCGGCGGATGACGACCCCGCCGGCCGGTCGATTGCGATCAACCGAACTTAGGGCTGGACAGTCTTGGAGTCCGTGCCCGTGCCATAGATCCGGCCGGTGCCGACTCCGACGTTGAAGTCGTAGACGTACCCGCAGGTGCTGGTCGCCGTGCTGCCGGGCATGACGTTGGCGTCGATCACCAGCGTCGAGCCGTTCAGGCTGTCGGTCGGGATCGACTGCATATACGGCCCGCATGGGCCGCCGGCGGTGATGTTGGCGGCGCTGCCGGTCCAGGCCACGCCGGTCGCGTCGGTCTGGGTCGTCATGTCAGTCCAGAACTGGGCGCTGCT
>Ga0182024_10013564_pt1 | contig 15880 bp, 9 predicted proteins | sample P32metaG_FD_120480 | JGI IMG/M metagenome (GOLD analysis project Ga0182024, IMG submission 120480) | Permafrost microbial communities from Stordalen Mire, Sweden - P3-2 metaG (Illumina Assembly) | ecosystem: Environmental > Terrestrial > Soil > Wetlands > Permafrost | place: Sweden: Stordalen... | reverse complement strand
GTGTTTTTCTCGATCCAGCCCGGCGAATCTGTGGGATACTGAGGTCGCAATGTGAGTCTGTGGGACTCAAGGGCAAAAGCATTTTCGTACAATAAACGTACAATGGATCGGGCAATGGGGCCTGTTGAGCCGTTGTGGCATTTCCTAGAATCAATAAGTTGCGTGTTATCAATACCCTGAATAGTTCGACTCCTGTCGCCTCCACCAATATCTCATTTGTTTTCAATTATTTACAGGCTCATTTTAATTTCGTACAATAGCAATCTGCGCAGGCGGTTTCTCCGCCGGCTTCTCTCCGATTCTCCTCTCGTCGATTACGAACTGACCGACTATTCCTGGCAGAAATAGCTGGGAAAAATGGTTTTTCGCTTTGCCATCCTTGGGCAGGGTCTCTGTAAGTTTCCTCTTTGCCGACTATCCGGGGCTGCCACAGAAGCGCTAACGTAAGGCTGTGGCAAACGTTCCGCAAAGGCATTTAGCGGTGCTGATTCGCGCAACCTGCTGCGCCGCTGCTGTGAGAGCGAAATCTTCACTCGTAACTAACTGAAAACGCACGGCACGGATGGCGCTACAGAAACGCTTTAATGACCCTCGGAAACAGTTCGTGGACCCTTACTGGACCATAATTTCTGGTGTGCTTTCACGCCGGTAGAAACTGACGCTTGATCGGGCCCTAAATGCGTCGAATTTGGAGTGCCCAGCCAGCCGTAGGCGGTGAGTGAGTCATCTGGAAGTATTTGCGTAAAGCCTTCTCTTTGGAAGGTTTTGTGTGTGATGGAAGATGCAGCGTTCGTGATTGGCGTGGTGAAGCTTAGCGCAGTATGGAGCGACGCCCCGACGGATTCGAAGAAACGTCTCAGCGGCGGCCAGCATGCCTACCGTCGGTGCGATGAAATAGATCCAGAGGATATGCCAATAACCTCCGTAAGCGGCGGGGCCAAAGATCCGCGCGGGGTTCATGCTCATTCCGGAGAGAGGTGTTTCAAACGTGATGTTCACGGCGTAGAGCGAACCCACAAAATAAGGCGTGTACCGCGCCAACCTTCCGTGGTTCGTCACAAGGAGTACCGTGATCATCAGGATAAAAGAGATGGCTAGCTCGGCTGCAAACGCGACGCCGACACCATATACGCCCGGGGCGGTCACTGCATAGCGAACCGTGCCATCCCCTGGAGCGCCTCTCAGTAAAAAGGTTGCGAGCGCAACGCCGATGGTTGCACCGGAGAACTGTGCGACCCCGTAAAATAGCGCATCCCAAGGGCGGAGTTTTCCTAGCCGGTAGAACGCGAACGTCATGGCAGGATTGATATGCCCGCCGGATTGCTTGCCCCATGGACTCATGATGAGCGCCATGAGTGTAGCGCCGATGGCCAATCCCATCACCGCACGGCGGACGAAGGCGCTGATGAAAAAATGCCTGACCGGAGAAGCGGGATGCTGCAGTAGTGTGGCAAACGAGCAAATGCAAAACACGAAGACACTCATTTCGCCCGCTTCCATAAGGTACTCGGGCCAGTGAAGACGCAAGCTGGCTGCGACACCTAAGGAGTCTCTTACGGATACTAACTGCAGCCGGCTGAGTCGGCGATTGTTGTTTACCGCTTCCTTCACTGAATTACCGTTGAACTCATCATGGTCGTGACCCAGAGCTATTCATCCATGCGTATCGCCCACGGCGGACAAGCTCTGCTCGACTAGACGGCTGCCTGAAAGGGCGTCAGTGACATCCTGCGTTGTGACAATCGCACTGGCGTAGTTTGGGAGATTCACGAGCGCGGCGTGCATGAATTCGTCTGAGTAGTCGGCGGTCGCGTCCCTCACTAAAGTGACGTCGTATCCGAGTTCCACTGCATACCGTACGGTCGATTCGACACACGTATGCGCGACAAGACCAGCGACAATGAGCCTCTGAATGCCATGCCTTTTGAGTTGCATATCCAGATCGGTGTTGGCAAAGCCACTGGAGCACCAATGCTCCTGGGCGACGATGTCTCCCGGCTGTGGGGCAAACTCGGTGCGGAACTCTCCGCCCCACGTTCCATATTCAAACGTCTTTCGCGACCGGGCCGCTTTCTGAATCGGTGCAGTGTACTTCCAGGTCTCGTAGTCGCCGGGACGGTACCGGTGATGCATGGCATAGAAAACCCTCATCCCCGTCGTTCGGGCTGCGGTCAGCAACTGCAACATGTGAGCGATGCAGTCATTCGCCTCGGCAACGGCTTTAATGCGATCCCATAGTTTGCCGCCTTCGGAGATGAAGTCGTTGTAGGGATCGATGAGGAGAAGTGCTGTGACCTCTTTGTCAAACTTTAGGTTTGCCATGTTTTCCTCGTGTGTTCACAAGTTATGCGTTGCCCTAGCTGGCCAGGTCATCCAACATGCGCGGCAGGACCATTTCCGCCTCTCGGGTCTGGAAGCCGCGTTTCATCGCAGCTTTGATCCGGTTCTGCGCTTCAGGCTTGCGCACACAGTCGAGGAAGAGACTGGAATCGTGGCGGAAGTCTTCCGCCGGCGCGAGCGCGACTGCATTGACCCGCTCCTTGATTACGGAAATGCCAAAAGCTGGAAAGGCGGCTATGCGATGAGCGAGCGACTGAACGAAATCAGCGAGTACAGCGGTGGGCAACGCTCGATTGATCCAGCCGTAGTGCTCAGCAAGCGGCGCATCATAATCCTCCGCGCCCAACAGAACCTCCAGCGCGCGGCCGCGACCCATGAGGCGAGTGAGATGCTGGGCTGCGCCTGTGCCGGGGATCAGCCCGAAGCCGGCCTCCGGTTGACCGAAAATCGCCGACTCGAGAGCAGCGAAGCGCATGTCACACGCCAACACAAACTCGCTGCCCACACCGCGTACGCGACCTTCGATCTGCGCAATCGTGATCAAGCGGCTCGCGCTCAGATAACGAAATACCGTCGCGAGCGAAGGTTCGCCGGTGAGCTTCGCTGCCAACCCGCCATACTCCGCAATTCGAGTGACGTCGACATGGGAAATGAAATAGTCGGGGTCGGCACTCTTGAACACGAGTACATGGAGAGAGTCATCGGCCTCGGCCTGTTGAATGAGAGAGACCAGATCGCGGACTAGTTCCGGCCCCAGAAGATTCATTGGTGGGGAGGCGATTTCCGCGAACAGAACGCCGCCTTCTTTATGCGTCGCGATCGTTTCAAAACCCGCTTGCTGGGTTCCATTCTCGTGATCGATTTCCTTCAACATGTGAGTTCTCCTATGTAAGTTAGGCCGCACTGGCGACCGGGGCGGAATTGTTGTTTCGCAAGGCATGACGCTCGATACTTTTTGCGAACAGAGGCGTTTCCTGCCGGTTATGCGCCTCTGAAACGGGCCTGCGGGCGGACTGAAAGGCTTCCCGTGGAATGCCCTGTTTGGCCAGAGAGTCCAGAAGCTCCGGCGTGAAGGAGCTGTGCACTTCATTGGTAAACTCGCAGGAGTTGCCATCGATTTTCTTCACGCTCAAGTCCCAGATGACGCCCACTTTTATCCTGCCGGTTGGGGTAAAGATGTCTGAGTTTGAAACCAGCCGCAAGTGATCCGGTTCGGCAATCTCTTCAACGTAATGCTGCACCATGGGGCTTCCGCCGAGGACTTCGACATTGATGGACATACGCCGACCATCTGGCGCCGTAGTTGCGCCGGCAGACACATGCGCCGGGGAGCAAGATTGGTATTCCGATTCCGACAAGCCAAAGCACCAGGTGGGAATATCCACGTCTTCTATTGGAGCGTGAATCGTGGCTGAAAAACTGGACTTCACTAGCAGGCTGCTGAAAAATTGACGGATACGGTGTTGCCCTTGCCGTTTTTCATCGAGAGTGGCTTCCGAGGAGGGGAGTAGTGTTTTTTCGCAGCCTTCGCCTCCGATTCCCGCTTCACCAGGCACACGTCGGCCCCGACTTACACCGCCGGAACTGCGGCCGCCAAGTTTCGCATGCGCACCAGGTTGTAGGCGGCGCAGGCGAAGGTGAAGATCCAAGCCACTTTGCCCACTCCGCGGTGCCGCACTTTCCGCAGCCCGGCAATCGTCTTCAGCCAACCGAAACATTCTTCGATGCGCTTCCTCTTCTTCTGGCTGATCTTGTATCCGGCGTGCCGCGTGGTGCGCGCATCGATGGCGCTTCCGCCCGCACGGGCATGGTTTTGCGCCACATGCGGAGTCACTCGCAGATGCCGGCACTCCGCCACAAATCCCCGCGTATCGAATCCCTTGTCGCCGCCCACCGTCACCGTTTTCGTTCCCCGAAGTTTCTCCAGCATCAGCAGCGCGGCGTCGCGCTCCGCCGTGCCGTTGGCCTGCAATCCTTCCGCATCCACGATCAGCCCATTCTTGTTTTCCACCAGCAGATGGCCGCTGTAACTCAACTTCGCCTCCTTGCCCGGCCCTTTGCGCGCCAGCAAGGACTCCGGATCGGTCGTCGATGCGTGGGTTTCGTTCGACCGCTTCTCCCCGTGAAAGTTCACCGTCGGATTGCCCGGATCGTTATCGGGATCGTCCGGCGGTGGAGTTTTCTTCTCCGCCTTCGGCTGAAAACTTTTCGCGCCCGCCCATGCCTCCAGCAGTGTCCCGTCCACCGTGAAGTGTTCGTCCGAAGTCAGACCCCGGCCCCGCGCCTGCTCCACCACCTGCGCCAAGAACCGCTTGGCGACATCGGCCTGCAACAGGCGGTCGCGATTCTTGGTGAACACCGTCGCGTCCCAAACCGCGTCGTCCGCGTTCAGCCCCACAAACCAACGGAACAGCAGGTTGTAATCCATCTCTTCCATCAGCAAACGCTCGCTGCGGATCGAGTACAGCATCTGCAGCAACTGCGCCCGCAACAACTTCTCCGGCGCAATCGACGGCCGCCCCACGCTGGCGTACATCGCGTCAAATTGCCGCGACATCTCGCTCAGCACCTCGTCCACCATGGCCCGGATCGCCCGCAGCGGATGATCCTTCCGTACCCGTGCTTCTGGCGACAAATAACTGAATATCTGACTCTGCTGCTCGTCGATTCCGCGCATGCTTCTTCGTAACACATGCGGCTGTGGATTGGGAGTGGTTTTTCAGCAGCCTGCTAGAGTGTTGTCTTCCATATTTGTCTCCTCAAGAACTCCTATGACTGGGGAAGCTCCGCCCCGGTCGGCGGATGGCACCTCCGCGTATGCAATGCCGGTGAGGTTTCCTTCAGCAAACAGCAACGTCTTCCGGTTCGACCCATCGAGCTTGGCACTGTAGACCGAACCGCCGAAGTCGGTAATGAACATTCGACCGCCCTTCAGGTCCAAAGCCAGGCCGATGCCTTCCATCAAATGGCTGAAAAGGATCTCAGGCTCCTTGCGATTTTCGGCCTCAGCATCCATCTGTGCACGGTTCACCGTGTTGCCACGCGGCGGGTCCCCGCGGTCGGTCCAATACAGCGTCCGATTAACCGGATCGAGGTCCAGATCGATCGGCTCCGGAAGATTGTCATAAAGAAGCTCGATGTCCCTGCGGTTCTCTGCCGACTGACCTTGCGGAACTTGGATGTTGGCTCTAAAAATTCGACCCAAACCCGCGTGGTGGCCACCCTTCTGCGTCCAATAAAATTTGCCGCCGTCCGTGTCCACCGCAATGCCGACACACCATTTCCTCGGATCCGATCCCGGCCGCGAATCGCCCAGGCTTGTGTCCGCGAGAGTCTCGACTTCCGAGCCGTCGAGGTTTGCCCGCATCACCCGCATGCCTTCGCGGTCCGACCAGTAAAGCTTGCCGCTCCCCTTCTCCAGCTGAAGTTGCTTCGGCGTGAACGTGCCGCCGGGCGGAACAATAGTGATCATGTTCTTCCCATTGAGATCCGACCGCATGATCGAGCCATCATTCGTCTTGGGATCACCCATATTGGTCCAATAGATGTGCCCAGCGGCGACATCGAGCACCAGGCCATCGGGCAACTTCCGGCCTTCGTTGATGATGGTCTTCAAATCGGAGCCATCAGGGTTTGCGGACAGTACGCGACCGCCGCTAAGGTCCAGGAAGAAGAGCCTGCCGGATGTGGGTGCGTTTTTCGTCTCTGCGTCTATCGGTGTGGAAGCTATCGCACTCATGGAACGAACCTCCTCGATCACGTGTCTATGTGGTCTCGACAACGCGCCAAGCCGAGCACTTGCGCCCACCGAAGCCCGACGCCAATCTGGAATCGATTCCCCAGACGGCCAATCCATACGTCCCAGTTCCTCGATCCAGTCCAACGCCGATTGGCGCGCCTGCTCAGCGCCGAACAACTTATCTACCGCGCGGATGAAAGCCGATAGCTCTTTTTCAGCCAGGATGAGAAAGCCGCTAGTGAGCTGGTTGCAGCGCTCGGTTTCCGCATCCGTTGACATTTCCCGCGTTTCAAGCATGACAACCTTTGAACCAGCCCATGCCGGTCAGCTGGCCTTCTTCGCCGCGTCGTCGTCGTCCGCTTGCCCGAACTCGGTGAGGTATCGGCCGAAGTTCAATTCGAAGTCGCTGCGAATTCCGTAACCAATACTACGGAGCTTGGTGCGGCGCGCCTGCGCATCGGGCCAGGCCAGCATTGGGAAGATCATTTCATTGCTCGACTGAAGCTCGGCAGCTGTCGGCATCCCGAAGCGATTGACCTGGGCCTTTGCCGTGGCCAGCGTCTTGCCGCCGAATGAAGCCAGCCGCCTTGCGAGCGAATCGACGAACGAATCGAGGTCTTTGTCTTCCAGCGTGCGGTTCACCCAGCCATAGCGCTCGGCGATATCGGCATCGAAATCGTCGGCAGTGAGCACGAACTCAAGTGCCCGCGAGCGACCGACCAAGCGCGGGAGCCATTCCAAGGCTCCGCCCCCCGGGATTAGTCCGACGCCGACCTCGGGGTTGCCGAATACCGCGTTTTGCCGGCTGGCGAAGCGCATGTCGCAGGCCAGTACAAACTCGTTACCAATCCCGCGCGTGCGCCCGCGAATCTTCGCGATACTGACGACTGGCGCGGACGAAAGGCGAAGCACAAAGTCGCGCCAAAGGCCCAGCACGTCTGGACGCTCCACCGCTTTGGCCACGTCGAGATGCGCAATGAAGAAATCAGGATTCGCCGACTGGAACACTAGGACCTTCACGGACGGGTCCGCCTCAAGGTCGGTCATTAGTGCTCCCAATTCGACGATCGTTGAGGGAAGAAAAATGTTGATCGGCGGGTTGTTGAAAGTGATCGTCCACTGGCCCGGATGGGTACGGTCGATGTTGAACTGCGACGCGCTCGCATCGCTGGCGCCGTTGTTGGCGTGGACCTCATAAGTCGGATTCGCCATGTTCCTTCCTCCCTTTGCGTTTCGAATTTGTTCTTTCGGTATCTCGTTGAGGCGAACAGGAGAGCCCGGTCATCTGGACTCTCCTGTGGCAATGCGCACACGAGGCTAGTCTTCGCCGCGATCAAGTTATGCTGCAGACCTTGCCACGCCCGATCGTAATGATCGGAAGCCCGCGCGAAGTTCTTCTGAAAAGAGCTTCGGCTGTTCCCAAGCCGCAAAGTGGCCGCCCTTGGGGAGCTTGTTGAAGTGAATAAGCTTGGGGTACGCCCGTTCCGCCCAGCTCCGCGGAGCAGGATAGAGTTCGTCGGGGAAGACGCTTACAGCCACTGGGATGGAGACGCCCTTCACATTGAAGTACCCTCCTTTGCCCCAAAACTCCCAATAGAGACGAGCGCCAGAAAGCGCCGTGTTCGTCAACCATGTGATTGTGATGTTGTCGAGAATGTCGTCGCGGGTGAGGCCCTCGGATTTCCCCTCAAAGACGCGTGTGATCAGCTCGTAGCTGCGCGCGTCGTGATCAAGGAAATAGGCCGACAGGCCGACAGGGGAATCTGCGATTCCGTAAAGCGTCTGAGGGCGCAGCCCCATCTGGTATCCGTAGGCGATTCCTTTTTGATAAACGAACTGCACGCGCTCGTAAGCGACCTTTTCATCGGCTGAGAGACCCGATGGCGCCGGCTTCCCGGAAAAAGCCGCCTGGTCAATCTCGGCCGGAAAGACGCCAGGCATATTGGTGTGAATGCCGAGCAATTCCGGTGGCGCCTGCACGCCCATGAGCTCGGTGATGACCGCACCCCAGTCGCCGCCTTGCGCCACAAATTTTGTGTATCCAAGACGCTTCATCAGCGTGACCCAGGCGCGCGCGATGTGGTCGGGGTCCCAGCCGGGCGAACTCGGCTTGCCGGAAAACCCATAGCCCGGCATCGACGGGATCACCACATCGAAAGCGTCCGACGTGCTTCCGCCGTGTGCGGTGGGATTGGTGAGTGGATCGATGATCTTCATCTGTTCGGTGATCGAGCCCGGCCATCCGTGCGTGATGATGAGCGGCAGCGCATTTTCATGCTTCGAACGGACGTGGATGAAATGAATATCCAGTCCATCAATCTCGGTGATGAATTGCGGCAGGGCGTTGAGTTTTGCCTCGATTTTGCGCCAGTCGTACTCTGTCGCCCAATAGCGAGCGAGCGCTTGAGTCGTCGCGAGTTGTACACCTTGGGTTGTATCTGTGACCGTCTCTCGTTCCGGCCACCGTGTGTTGTTGATGCGCCTGCGCAATTCGGCGAGTTCCGCTTCTGGAAACTTCATTTTCTGAAACGGACGAATCGCACTGTTGTCAGTTGTTGGCGTGCGGCTTTCTGGTACAGCAATTGTTGTGGTCATGGTTCCTCCTCTGCGTTGATTTTGGAATTTGCAAAACACTGTGCGGATCGTTCCTGCGTGAAGGCGGCTGCGACACCAATATTGAGTTCTCCTTGAGAAACCGCCGATGCAACCGAATGTCAATCTTTTTCATGACGTTCCCCGGATATGACCAGTCGGTGAGACATCTGCTTGTACGGAGCCAACCCAGATTCCAGGCCCGTCCATCCACTACCGACGACTCCGCGAGCTAGCTGCTTTCTCGCTCGTTCGTGATCCACTCGCGGATGTAGGCCGGGCAACTCCGGAGTTCGATGCCTTCAGCCTCGGCTTGTGCCAGGAGCTTCACCGCGTCACGGTTGGCCAGCTCCACCTCTGCGAGTTCGACGGCGACGACTTGGCGTGGGTCGAGCGCAGTGCGAACGACCTTCAGATCTTCCGTCGCGAGCTGACCGCTGATGTAAAGCACCAGACCGTGTTCCGTCGAAAGTCGGTCGATTCGGAACGTCATTGGCTCGCGCAGCCCGCCGTCTGCTGATGCAATGGCAAATGGCGTGCCACTCGAACGTGACTGAAAACGCTAGGGATCCAGTCGCTTGCCGACCGGCGAATTTGGCAGATCTGGTGAATGTGGTGAATTTGGAGAAAGTGGTGGGGACTCAGCGAAACTTAAACTGCGTCTTGTCGATACCCAGCGCCTTGATGCGATGGTCAAGGGTAGATGGTGGAACTCCAAGCTTCGCAGCGGCCCCTGAGCGCCCAGCGACGCGGCCCCGGGATGCGACGAGTGCCGCTTCAATCAGCTCCCGTTCGCTTCGAGGCCTGCCTTGAGACGGCGCGGGTGAAGCAACTTGAGGTTGTCCTCGTGCGGGTTGTTTTGCAAGCCATGACTCGTCGACAGCAAAAATCTCGCCGGAGTTCAGAATCACGGACCGCTCAATCACGTTCTGCAGCTCGCGGATGTTGCCTGGCCAATCGTAGTTCTGCAACAGATTCAACGTCTTCTTGTCGATCGAGCGGAAGTTCTTGCCCGCCCGCTTGGCGTAGCGTCGTACGAAGTACTCGACGAGCATCAAGATGTCCTCAGTCCGGTCTCGGAGCGGTGGGACCTCGATGGGAAATACATTCAATCGATAAAAGAGGTCCTGGCGAAAGCTTCCGTTGGCCACAGCGGCTGTGAGGTCGCGGTTCGTCGCCGTGATGACTCGAACGTCGACTCGGATCGTCTGTGCTCCACCGACTCGCTCAAACTCTCGCTCTTGCAAGACTCTTAAGAGCGCGACTTGAGTGTCTGACGGAAGTTCACCCACTTCATCCAGGAAGATCGTGCCGCCATTAGCCTGTTCGAAGCGGCCGAGCCGCCGCTGTGTAGCTCCCGTGAAGGCTCCCTTCTCGTGCCCAAACAACTCCGAGGAGATTAGCGTGGGCGCCAGTGCAGCACAGTTCACGCTGACAAAGGCGCGTCCAGCCCTCTGCGAGCGTTTGTGGACTGCACGAGCGATGAGTTCCTTGCCGGTGCCGGTCTCTCCCGTGATGAGCACTGTGGAATCGGTTGGTCCCACTCTGGCGATCCTCGAAAGGACCGTCTTCAATGGCTTGGAGGAACCGACGATTTCCTCGAACATTTGAGCGCGGTCGACCTCATCTCGCAGCGCCAAGTTTTCCCGATAGAGTTGATCCTTGAGCGCTCTGACCTCTGCTTCAGCTTCTTTCTGTTTACTTAAATCGAGCGCGAAGGCGACGCCGTCAGTCCCGCCTTCCTGGAACAATGTGGCTCCAATCAGGACGGGCACCCGGCTGCCATCTTTGCGGACAAATTCCGACTCAAAGGGTTGTACAGATCCGGTCTGAATTACTTCTGCCAAAGCGCGTTCCGCGCGATCGCGCCAGTCCGCGGGTGTCATGTCCAACCATCGCACGCGACCGGCGGCGATATCATCATGACCGCATTGCACCATCCGAAGAAAGGCTTCATTGGACTCCAGGATGGCGCCCTCGACATTCCAGGTCGCGATTCCCAGAATGTTGGCGTCCACCAGGCGCCTGATCTTCGCTTCACGATCTTCGAGATCGCTATAGAGACGCGTGTTCTCCATGGAGATCGCGGCTGCAGACGCAAGTAACTTGAGGACAGCCATCCGCGCCGGAGTGAACGCGTGAGCTGTAAGGCTGTTTTCCAAGTACAACAGCCCAATCAGCCGGGTCTGCTTGAGTAACGGGAGACAGAACACAGACCGTGCGTGGTGCCCGCGAAAATACTCGTCAGCGGCGAAGGAGTTCTGACTGGATGCGTCACGTAACACAACACCTTCTTTAGTCCGAATGACATAATGGAAGACCGAAATAGGTAGATCCGCGGCGGTGACGGTTGCTTGTCGAAGGACGACTGTCACCTTATCGCTGCTGGTGGTGGCTTCCGCTTCGATGCGATAGCGATCACCTCGGGAAAGAATCAGGAGACCTCTGTCGGCGCCTGCGTGCTCTATCGCTGTGAGCATGATCGTGTCGATCAGCCTGTCCAGCACGATCTCACCAGACACCGCTTCGGACACTTTGATCACGGTTGCGAGATCGAGCTGTTCGACCGGCGCGTTTATGGTCGCCGTCGCATCGGATATCGAACGTTCCACTTTGATCTGTGGGTAAAGCTGCTCCAGTTGCCGGACCTTCGCATCTGCCCCCCAACGGAGGTAGCAGTAGCGTGCCTCGCGCAGATAGGTGATCGCAATCTTCTCGAAACCACGTGCCCAGTAGAAGCGCCCTGCCACCTCGTTCGCGACTCCTTCATTGTGGACAAAGCCATTGGCGTGTGCAGAACGGATGGCTTTCTCATAGAGTTCCTCAGCGTCGAGCGTGCGACCTTCGATCCGCTCGATCTCCGCGCCGACAAGCGCGGCGCGGTTCGCGAACGTGTCAGGGTTATGCTCGGCCCATACTTGCAGCTGCCGATGATGAGCCATCAACGACGCTAAATGCTTAGGCCTCTCCTCGGGAGACCCGGAATCCCACGCCCCCGCATGTGCAAGCGCACCGTAGAACCGATGCTCTGCGCTCTCGAACATTGCCGCTGAGGTCCAAAACAGACGCTCCGCATCCGCGTTCAGAGAGGCGTCCACGGCCGCGGCAAAGTTTCCGGCGAAGAAGCGTGCCTGCAACTTGCGGGTCCAATGGTAGAACTCGGCGAACGCGAGGTTGGGGCTGCGCGCCAGACGATGTTGAGTCTCCAGCTCGTTGTATTCTTCATGATCCAGGCAGCCGAACTCCGGAGTCAGCCCACGCAAGGTTCGGATCAGGCCTAGCTGCGCTCCGCACAGTTCGATAACCAGGCCAAAATTCACCCGCCTGGCAAACGCGAGGCCGTTCTTGCATTCCGTTTCCACTTCCGCGAGCGGATCTCCCACCGCGAGACAAACGGTGACCAGCTGATCCCAGCTGTACGACGCAAAAGTCAGGTCGCCAATTCGATACGCGAGATCGAATGCCCCGCGCACCAGTTCACGTCCACTGGCGGGGTGTTTCATCCAGGGCAGGACAGTCGAACCCATGTTCATCCAGATCCGGGCCTGGTAACGGGTCAAGCCGCGTTTCTCAACGAGGTCATAGCCCAGTTGGCCGAACCGAAAGCCATCTTTGTAGTTGTTGAAACGCGGCCCAGCGAACATGGCCACCCAGACATAGGCGAAACACGACGCGTCGCAGTTACCGTGCTCAAGGCTCAACGTGACCATGCGGCAAAGCACGAGCGACGAGAGGTTTTCGTCAAAAAGCTGGGACGGCGTCATGATCTCCGTGAAGACATCCAGCGTGTCGAGGACATCGGGGTCCGTGATCCGAGGTAGGTCGATGAGTTCTTCTATCGTCCGATCGCCGAGCAGAGCCCAGATCCGTTCGTATTCCCGCATCACGTCTGCGCGTGTCGGATGAATCGACCATATCGTACCGTCGCGGCGCAGCCAGTCGACGAAAACCTCGGCACAGCGATCACTCCGATCAAACGTGGTGTAGAGCGTGAGCCGCAAACGCGTCGCGACACAGAAGTCGTGGCGGTTCCTGGCACGTTCTACCAACCCCGTCATTCGATTCTCCGCCGCGGCCTTCTCAGCGGTCAGCAGCTCGCACTCGGCCATGAGGTACTCAATCGAAAACATCAGCTCGTAGTTGCGCTCCCAGGTCTTCTCCGTCAGCAAAGCACTGGCGGCTCTGAGGTACCTGAGTGCGGAGTCATATGCGGTCGACGACTTCGCGCGCCTGGCTGCGATCAGATTCAAGTCGGCGACCCGCTCGCGCTCCTCAACCGAACCGATGAGGTGCGAGCCCCGATTGAGTTGGTTGACGATTTCGAAGATGGCTTCGTCGCGCTTTGCTGGAGGCGTGTGCGCGGCGAGAAGCATACCGATGCGCAGGTGAGCCTCGGCGCGCAGTTCTTTGGGGATCAGGGAGTACGCTCCCTCCTGCACGCGGTCGTGCAGGAATCGATACGAATCATCCCCACGAAAGATGAGGCCCGAGCGCACGGCTTCCCAGAGATCGTTGTGCATGTCCTCGATTGATTCCTGATACACCATCCGGAGCATGTCGAACTCTGCGCTGTTGCCCATGCATGCGAACTGCTGAAGTGCCTTCTGAGTGTCTAGAGGCAAGCGACTCAACTTGCCGACCATCAGCTCGACGATGTTGTCGGTGAAGCCCTTGGCGTGAATCCGGAGCAAGTCCCAGAGCCATCGCCCCTCGCCGTAGTCGAACGTCAGCAGACCCTCGTCGGCCAGCGCCGAAATGAACTGGATTGCGAAGAACGGGTTCCCCCTGGTCTTTTCGTGAATCAGTGTCGCCAGCGGGTCGACGCGCTCCGGCCCGCAGTGCAGGGAGTCCACGAGCAGTTGGAGCAAGTCGTCGCGTCGGAGTGGGGTAAGGACAATGTCTTGCACAGCCGCTCCGCTCTGGCGGATCGCGTCGAGCTTGCGGACCAGCGGGTGCGTGGCATGGACTTCGTTGTCTCGATACGCCCCGATGAGCAGTAGGTGCTGCAGGTCGGTCTGGGTCAACAAGTCTTCGAGGAGATCGAGAGTGGCAGCGTCCAGCCATTGCAAGTCGTCGAGGAACAGTGCCAGCGGATGCTCCGGTCGTGCGAAAACGCCGATGAACCGGCGAAAGACCATCTGAAAACGTCGCTGCGCTTCTGACGGCGGGAGCTCAGGAACAGGCGGTTGTTCGCCAATGACATGCTTCAATTCAGGTACAAGATCGACGATCAGCAACCCGTTCGGCTCCAGCGCCTCCCGCAGCGCTTCACGCCAGTGCCGTAACTCGTCTTCACCCTTGCTGAGGAGCGGCCGGACAAGACTTTGGAACGCCTGCGCCAGCGTCGCATACGGAATGTCACGCTTGTACTGATCGAACTTGCCAGACGCAAACAGACCGCGCGGAGGGACAAGCGGCTTGTGAAGCTCGTTCACCACCGCGGACTTGCCGATACCGGAGTAGCCGGAGACGAGCACCAGCTCTGGCCGGCCGCCCGCGACAATGCGATCGAATGCCGTGAGCAGGGTGTCCACCTCACGGTCCCGCCCGTACAGCTTTTCGGGGATCATGAGGCGGTCCGGGGTGTCCTGTGCGCCGAGAGGGAAATCGTCGATGGATCTGCCAGACTCCCATTGCGACAGGCAACGCAGTAGATCGCGTTCAACTCCCGCAGCCGTCTGATACCGCTCCTCCGCTGTCTTCGAGAGCAGCTTCATCGTGATAGCGGAGACAGCCGATGGAACGCTTCTTAACCGCTCGCTGGGTGCGGCGGGTTGTCTCGCAATGTGGCAATGCACCCATTCCATCGGATCGGATGCCGTGAACGGAGGGCTGCCGGTTAGCATCTCGTAGAACGTGACGCCAAGCGAGTACAGGTCGCTGCGAGAATCAATGGAGCGATTCACTCGTCCCGTTTGCTCTGGCGCCATGTATGCCAGCGTTCCAGCAATGAACTCTGGAGGTTCGGCCGGTTGGCGCTCGCGCGGCAGGCGCGATGCAATGCCGAAGCCGGTGAGACGGATCCGTCCAGTAGCGGAGTCTACTAGTACGTTGGAGGGTTTGATGTCCTTGTGAATTACCCCGCGTCCGTGTAACTGACCGACTGCGCGAGACAACGAGATGGCGAGTCGGAGGAAATTTCCGATGTCCATCGGCTGCCGGACGAGGCGATCGAGCGGCTCGCCTCCTGTGTAATCGACCACGAGCATCGTCTGTCCGCGCTCGTGCACCAATTCCAGCGGCCGCAACGCCCAAGCGCTGTCCAGATGACTCTTAAGTTCGTGTTCGCGCGTGAGGCGATTTACGCTCTCCAGGGTGGGACGCTCAACACCGGCAGGGATGGGTATGAACGCGTGCTTCTCACCCTCAGCGTCGTTCCGCCACAGTCTGCAGAAGACACGTCCGGCGTCCCGCCACAACACCTCGACGGAATCGTTCTCCCAGCCCGCCCCGAACAGGACGGATGCTTTCATCTGTCCCGTCTCCTTCTGCCCACGGGCTCAAACCGTTCATCTGGTTCGCGTTAGCGGACATCCAATGATTGGAAACGATGAAACCCCAGGTAGCAAATTCTAGCAGATTCGTCGCACAGTCTTCGACGCCGGGCTCGTTGCATGAGGGCAGTATAAGAGGGGAGTCGGCCGATTAAATGGACTATTGTTGGACCCAGAACACTCGCGCGTATGTGCTTGAGCCGAACGCAAACCGCCAGTAACTCGTTGATCGGTTGAGTCTTGGTGCAGAATTCAAGGCAACCTCTCAAAGTCACACGCGGCCCTTCACACGGCAGAGGTCGAGCGAAATTGACGCTTGATCGGGCGCGAATGCGTCGAATTGGGAGTGTACTGCCAGCGCTTCCCGGTGTTATGAGCGCACGGAATAACGTAGCGATGAGAGGTCTGGGCTGAGTGTTTTTTTCGAATTCAGCCCGGCGAATCTATGGGATACTGTGGACACTTTGGGGGTTTGCCGGACTCAGCGAGAGGATTTCGTACAATAAACGTACAATGGATCGGGCAATGGGGCTTTTTTAGCCTTTGTGGCAGTTCCTAGAATCAGTAAGTTACGTGTTATCAATATAGTGATTAGTTCGACTCCCGCCGCCTCCACCACTTATATTTTTTATTATCGATCACTTACGTTAGCGGTAGGATCGAACTTCTGTCATCGTTTTCCATCCACTACAAATAAATCAATAACTTTAGGATG
>Ga0182024_10013563_pt1 | contig 15882 bp, 14 predicted proteins | sample P32metaG_FD_120480 | JGI IMG/M metagenome (GOLD analysis project Ga0182024, IMG submission 120480) | Permafrost microbial communities from Stordalen Mire, Sweden - P3-2 metaG (Illumina Assembly) | ecosystem: Environmental > Terrestrial > Soil > Wetlands > Permafrost | place: Sweden: Stordalen... | reverse complement strand
GCTACCGTCTTGTGCTGTCGAGTCGGCGGAGCCGTCACCGGTCGCGCCGTTTCCGGAGTCGCTGCCCTGGCCTGTGCCGGCCTCTTGGGTCGTGCCGCATGACGCCACGGCGAGCGGCACACAGACGGACATCGAGACAACGCCTATGAGTGCCCATCGAGTCGGCATGGTCGGCTCCTCTGTCGCGAACGAACGTTCAACGATGCTCCGGTTGCGCCCTCGGCCCGTTTACGCACTACGCCCAACTTTTCACTCTATCACGACTTCGCAATCGAGCCATCCGGTACGGCGACTTCCACGTTCGCAATAAGCGCGTTCGCGATAAGTCCGAGTTGCGCACAGTGTGATCGGTAGTGCGTGACTCCGTGCGAGACTCTCGAACTCGACTAAATGCCCATCGCCCCTTTCCGTCGCAAGATCACCAGGAAGATCGGTCCACCGACCAGCGCGGTCACTGCTCCCACGGGCGGCTCGGTGTGCAGCCACCGGAAGAGGAGGCGGCTCAAGAGGTCGCACATTACGAGCATGGCTCCGCCGCCGAAAAGCGAAGCCGGGAGCAGCGTTCGAACGTCCGGACCGAAGAGTCTGCGGAGCGCGTGCGGGACGACGAGACCCACGAAGCCGATGAGTCCCGTCACGCTCACGATGGCCCCGACGATGCACGAGCAGGCGAGGAAGGTGCGACGTTCGAGCGCGTCGACGTCGAGGCCCAGGTGTGCGGCGCTCTCGTTGCCGAGCGCGAGCAGGTTGAAGCGCGCGGCGTCTCGAAGGAGAACCACGGCGCCGATCGCGACGTAGAGCGCGACGAACGCGAGCGAGAGGCGAGACGGGACGTCGAGGAACCCCATGAGCCAAACGAGTAGCTCTTGCGCTTGGGTGGCCGAGATGAGCGTCTTGGCGAACGTGATGATGGCCGACGCGATCGCGTTGACGACGACCCCCGCGAGGAGCATCGACGTGCCGGTAATGACCTCACCACGCCTTGCGAGGAAGTAGACCAGGGCGGTTGCGCCCAGCCCTCCGAGCAACGCCGCGAGAGGCACGAGCGACGCGCCGTAGAGCGTCGCGCCCGTAAGGCCGATCAAGATGGCGGCCGTCGCTCCGACCGCCGCTCCGCCCGAGACGCCGAGCACGTACGGTTCGGCGAGCGGGTTCCGCAAGAGCGACTGGAACGCCACCCCGACGAGAGCGAGGCCCCCCCCCGCGACCGCGCCGAGAAGCACGCGCGGCAGGCGCGCTTCCACCACGATGGCGTGATCGATGGAGTCGGGGAACGTGACCGCGCGCACGAGCGAAATTCGCTCGGTCCCGAAAAGCACCGCCACGGCTACGCTGGCCAACAATAGGACGGCGGTAGAAGGGACCGCGAGCGCGCCGCGCGTCATGAGACGCTCATAACCCTCGTGGGGACGGGGCAGGTCCCTCGTTGCGCTCATGAAGGATCCGCAAGCCCACGAGGGTGAGGATATCGTCGGCTTCCTGGATCGTGCGTGACAGCGGGGCGATGAGTTGGGCGAGGCCGCCGGTCGCGATCACTCCCGTTGAATATCCGAGCTCGCCGTGCAGCCTTTCGATCATTCCGTCGACGAGCGCGACGTAGCCGTACACGATGCCGGACTGCATCGAGTGGACCGTGTTTCTGCCCACCACCCGAGGCGGCTTCGCGATTTCGACCCGCGGGAGCCTGGCCGCGCGGCTGAAGAGTGCGTCCGCGCTGATCTGGATGCCGGGCGCGATGACGCCGCCGAGGTATTCGCCCTTGGGCGTGACGCAATCGAAGGTGGTGGCCGTGCCGAAGTCCACGACGATGACCGCCCCCTTGACCTTCTCGTAGGCGGCGACGGCATTCACGATGCGGTCGGCGCCGACCTCGCGCGGATTCTCATAGAGGATCGACATGCCGGTGCGGATCCCCGGCCCCACGATGAGCGCCTCCTTCCCGAACGCGCGACGCACGAGCTCCGCCATAGGCTCCGTCAGGGCGGGAACCACGCTCGCAAGGATTGCCGCACTCACATCCTCGGCCGCGATCCCGTGCATGACGAGCAGCTGGCGAAGCGTCACCGCATACTCGTCCGCCGTTCGCCCTCTGCCGGTTTCGACACGAAATTGGCGGACGAGGTCGGCACCTTCGAACAGGCCGTAGACGATGTTCGTATTGCCGACGTCGATGACGAGAAGCATGAAGTCACCCTCTTACCTTCCAAGGCGCCGTCTAGTCTTCCACTTTGACGTCGCGGATCTTGTCCCCTTCGGCGAGCGCGGCCCAGTTCCCTTCGCCGTGTCCGATTCGCGCGTAGTCTCCGTCGAGGTGCGGATGGCGGGCGAGCGTGACGAAGAGCTGACTCGATCCCGTATCGCGGCCGGCAAGAGCAACCCCCACGTCGAGCGGAGCAAAAGGGACGGGCGACGTTTCGCAGCGGAGGAGCGCCCCCGAGCCGCCGTAGCCGTCGCCCTCCGGGTCGCCGAACTGCGCCACGAACCCCGGGACCACACGGTGGACGACCATTCCCTGGTAGAAGCCGCTTCGAGCGAGTCCGACGATCTTCGCCACCGCTCGCGGCGCAAGTTGGGGGTCGAAGACGATCGTGAGCTCGCCCGCGTCCGTCTCGAACGTGACCTTGACCGGACGGCTCGAAGCCGGCATCGAGTCGATCGCACCCGCCTCGCTGTCCTCTCGCGGTGCCCTTTTGGGTGCCGCGCACGTCGGCGAGGACTCGCCGAGTGTCCGTAGTGCCTTGGTGGCGTGCTCCCGCACGGTGACATTCGGATCGTTGCAGGCTTTTGTGGCTCGGTCATGCGCCGAAGGCAAACGAATGGCCGCCGCCGCATCGAGCACGCCCACGCGTGTCTCTACGAGATCCTCGGGCCAAGAGCGGGCGAGGGCGGCCTCGAGAGCGATCGCGACGGCGTGATCGATCTCGCGCGACGGGCTTGCGGTGGGCGCCGGAGCGGAAGGATCCATCGCGCTTCTCCGCTCACGCTCGGCGAGGACCATGGTTCGGTCCGGATGCGCTTGCACGAGGTTCGCCGCCGTCGCGACGACGCCAGGAGCGTCCGAGGCGAGCGCCTCGGCGAGAGCGACGCGGGCGGCATCCGTGAGCTCGGGGTGTCGCCCGATGGCTTCGATCGCCGCCTCGCGGATGCGAAGATGAGGGCTCTTCACGAGCGTCTTCCATGCCGTACGTCGCTCCCCGACGAGAGGCTTGCGCACGAGCGCGGCAAGGCGAGCCCGTTGACCGATTTCGCCCCCTTCTTCCGCGTCGCACTTCTTGAGTACCTCGGCGTCGTACGCCCCGTTTGCGAGAGCGCCCGCTGCGGCGCAGCGGAGCGCCGTGATCCGCCGGGCGAGTGCAGGTGGCACGGTGCCCGGTGCGCTCAAAGTGGCGAGGGCATAGAGAGCTGAAGAAGCCTGTTTTGGTGCCGCCTCGCCCGCGAGCGATTCGACGAGCGCGAGGAGGACGTTGAACTCGTCCCCCCCGAGCGCCGTGATGGCGAACGGATCCTTGTCCGGAGTCAACCGCGCGATCGCCTCGCTCGACCCGGCTCGTCCTGGCTCGCCCAGCAGGGAGAGCCCACGGCTGGCTTCTGCGCGCTCGGATGCCGTGAAGTCTTTGCTCACGACGATTCGGGTGAGGTCGGGGGCCGCGTCCCGCCCGCTCCGAGAGAGGGCCCGGATAGCAAACGCGCGAAGATCGGACGGATGGGCGAGAGCCCGACGCGCGAGGTCGATGACTTGCGGGGCCAATGCTTCACTCACGCGCTCGACGCGTCCGAAGGGATACAGATTGGCCAAGCTCAGCGTGTCCGCAGCGCTGGAGCCCCCAGCGTCGAGGAGTGCGTTGGCGGCCTCGTCGCTGAGGGCACCGCGACCCCTCGCGAGGTCGCCCAGGCCATAGGCGGCGGGGTTCGAGAAGGGACCCCGGCTCCGCACCCATGCCACGAGGACCGCCTCGGCCAGCGCTCCGCCGCAGCGCCCGATGGCACGAGCGATCGCCGTGTGCGGCTCGATCTCATCGAGGGCCGCGCCGGCATCTTCCTGAGCCAACCCGGCTCCCATGGACGCGGCGCGTGCCGAGAGGGCGCGCACACGAACCTCGTCCCGCCCCTTGCACGTGAAGCCAAGGCCGTACGCCCCCCAGCTTACGGTCTCCCCATCCTCGTCGTTCAGGGAACGCAGAAGCGCGTCCTCGCTCTCCGGATCTCCAATACGTGCAAGCGCGCGGGCAGCGGCGCGGCGGACGACGACGTCGTGGCTCGTCCGAAAGACATCCGCGACGTCGCTCGCGCTTCGCTCGTTCTCGGCCTGCGAGAGGATCGCGAGCGCTCGAGGCGCGCCGCTGTCCGGGCTCGCGTCAGGCGGCGCGCTCACGGGCTCGTGGCAGTCCAAAAGAGCCAGGGCCGCAGTGAGGGCGCCGAGAAGCTGCTGTGCTTCCTTCCAAGTCATGGGGACGCGTGCGGTATACCTCTCGTCGCGTCGAGGCGCGTCGCCATGCGTTCGCGCCCCCAGCGCCAGGCGCGCGTCCAGGCTCGCGCGGGCGGACTTACCGCCGGAGCGACTTCGACCGCGAGCCCGTACCCCAGGAACAGCGCACGAGCGCGGGACATGTGCCAATCGCACGTCACGAGCAGCGCTCGATCGATTCCCATGCGCGACAAAAGCGCCGACGTGAACTGTGCGTTTCCACGGGTGGTGAGGGAGCAGCGCTCGCAGAGAACGCAGGCAGTGGGGACACCGAGTCGAACGAGCGCATCACGCATCGCATCGGCTTCCACGACCCCGTTCCACGCCCGGCCCCCGCTGGCTACGAGGAGGGTGCACTTTTCCTGGTGGAACGTCTCGGCGGCCGCCCGTACGCGACGTCCGCCCGCGCCGGCGAGGCGTCCGTTGCCGGTCCAGGCGATCCGGCAGCCGAGGACGACGAGCGCCTTGTCCGCCGTTCGATCGAGGCGGCGCGTCGTGTCGAGGGAGGAATCGGCTAGGGGGAAGGCCCCCGGCTCGGGCGGCCTCGGATAGGCGGACACTCGCCTATCTAAGCCGGCATCGATCCCGGCGCCAATGGGGCTTCGGCCCGTCCTTTTCGCGAACCGACCGCACCGAGGTAGACGGAGGTTGACGAGATCTGCGGCGGGGCCCTATCACCGGAAGTCAGCCACCGACGCAAGCGCGAGGGCTCGATCCCTCGTTCGACTAGACGGAGCCGACACATGCGAATCACGTTCTGGGGGGTGCGCGGCAGTATTCCCACCCCCGGCCCGGAGACGGTGGAGATTGGCGGCAATACGAGCTGCGTCGAGGTTCGAGCCGGCAAGGCCATTCTCATCTTCGATGGGGGAACCGGCCTTCGGCTTCTGGGCAAGAAGCTCCTTCGAGAGATGCCGCTTCAGGCGCACATCTTCTTCAGCCACGTCCACTGGGATCATATTCAGGGATTCCCGTTTTTCGACCCGGCGTTCGTTTCCGGCAACTCGATCCATTTGTATGGCGGCAACAACGTCTCGCGTACCCTCGAAGAGACGCTCGCCGGGCAGATGGACCATCCGAGCTTCCCGGTCCACCTCCAGGAGATGGGCGCCAAGATGACCTTCAACGACCTCTTCGAAGGTCAGGCGCTCGAGATCGACGCCGGAGGCGGGAAGAAGGCGCGGGTGACGACGGGGCGAGGCAACCATCCCAACGGGGTCTGGGCCTACCGCGTCGAATACGAAGGCAAAGTCGTCGTCTACGCGACGGACACGGAGCACTACGCGGTCACCGACCCGAAACTCCTCAAACTCTCCAAGGGCTCGGACGTTCTCATCTACGACGCGCAGTACACTCCGGAGGAATACTTGGGTACCTCGGGGGCTGGCGGACCGAAGGTGGGGTGGGGACACAGCACGTTCGAGGCGGCGGTGACACTCGCGAAAGCCGCGGGCGCCAAGCAGCTCGTCCTCTTTCATCACGACCCCATGCAGAACGACGCTTCGGTGCGCGAGAAGGAGAAGCGAGCGCGCGAGTCGTTCGCGAACTCCATCGCGGCGTACGAAGGGCTCTCTCCCGAGCTCTAGACGGCTCGCCTTTGCGAAAAAGCTGCGCCCCCTTTAAGGGAAAGCGGATCGGCTTGCGCATCGCCGCGCTCTTCCACGTGAAATCGCGGTGAATTCGTTCGCTCTAACATGGCCCGTCCCATGCAGGCGAAGAGGGCAGCGTTCGATCCCTTTCGAGCGCGGTGGTGGGAATGAGCTCCGTCTTCGAAAGTGGATCGCTTCGCGCGTACCGGACTGACATGTCGAGTTTTGCACCGCTCGATCGCGCGACCGAGCGCGATCTCGCGCAACGCTTCAAGCTGGGTGACCAGCGCGCGGGCGAGCAGATCGTGCTTTCGTGCTTGCCCTTCGTCTTTTCGATCGCCGTCGAATACCGGCGCTGGGGCGTTCCGATGGAGGACATTGTCCAGCAAGGCAATCTCGGACTTCTTCGTGCAGTGAGGAAGTTTGACACCGACAAGGAGTGTCGGCTCGCGACGTACGCCGCCTACTGGATCCGCGCGGAGATTCGAGAATACGTCGTTCGCGCGTGTCGCGTGGTCCGCCTCGGCACGACGAAGAACGAGCGACGCGCTCTTCGGGCGTACCGGTCGACCGGCGAAGCGGATCCGGAAAAGCTTGCCGCGATGTCCGGTCTGAGCCCCGAGCGCGCGGCACTGCTGCTTCCGGTGCTCGCCGCCAAAGAAATGAGCCTCGACGCGCCGTCTGGGGATCTGCCGCCCGCGGTGGATCGAATGCAGTCCCGCGAGACCTCCCCGGAAGAAGACTTCTCCGTTCGAGAAGTGAGCGATCACGCGAGAGACGCGGTCTCGGTCGCGCTGCAAGGGCTCTCGGAGAGGGAGCGCCTCATCGTGCGCCGTCGCATGATGTCGGACGAACCGACGACCCTGCAGGAAATTGGCGGGCTCCTCGGGATCAGTAAAGAGCGAGTTCGTCAGCTCGAGGAGCGCGCGAAAGAGAAGCTCCGAGGGGTGCTCTTCGAGATGCGCGAGGAGGCGCTCGGTTTCTGACTTCTTGTCCGACGAGCCTCGGGTGAGCTGCTACCGTTCTGGCGATGCAAGCGCGCGTGTTCGTGTGGCTCGCCTCCCCGGTGCTCCTCGTCGCGGGCGCGGCCGCCTTTTGGGTCACGCGCTCCCACCACGTGCAGCCGGGATCCTTCCAGGCGCCAGCTTCGCCTGCGAGTGCTCTGCCCGACGCCGCAGGGATAGACGAGGACGATCGCGCGTACTCCTTTCGTTTCCCTTCGGGTGAGCCCTCGAGCCTCACGTGCGAGGCGGCGCGCAGCATCGTCGCTCAAGTGCGAGGCAATCTCGCGTACGACCCGGATCCGGTCGCTCCGCACGCCCTCGCCGCGAGCACGGCCGATTGGCTCGATCCTCATGGTTTATGGAGCGCGGCCCCCGACTCCCCTCTCGAAGGGGTGATCGAGCAGCACGGTGCTGGGCTCGTTCGGGACCTCGAGAGCGAGATGGGCATCCAGTGCCAAGCGTCTCGCGAGATCGGGCGGGCCCTCGTTCCGTGGACGGCGGAGCTTGCCGCCCGCTTCGACAAAGAGCGGCAAGCCGCCCTCCACGATACGAAGTCGGACAGGCCGGCGACCGTCACGCTCGCGGAGCAAGACTCTCCCTTCGAAGACGATACGCAAACGCGTTCGGCCCGGGACCTCGCGTCGCTGCTCGGGTTCCGCGTAGGAGTCGTTGAGCGAGCGATGGGCGCGCCGCTCGCTCCGTTCGTCGAAGCTGCGCGCGCGCGGTTCTTCCCCGCGCTCGATGAAGAGGGGTGGCAGAAGGTAGTCCTCGCCGCGGCTGTCCGCGCATACGTACAGCTCGTCGATCCCCACGGCGCGTGGGCGCCCCTCGACGAAGAGGCGAGCGTGTACGAAATCGACCTGGAGTCGCCACCCCCGAGCCGGCTCTGGGAAAGAGCTTCTCGGACGGCGATCGGTGTATCGCTCGAGACGGATCCTGCCTCGCCGCTCCAGGTCAACGACGTGGTCCTTTCCATCGCCGGCGTCGCGACCGCGGGGCTCCCGCTCGAGCAGGTCGAGCAGCTCGGGTTCGCAGCGGCCGAGGTCGATGGGCCCGTGTCGGCGATCGTCTTACGTCCTGGCGAGCATGAGCTCCGAACGCTGCGGATCGGAAGCGATCCCGAGGATGCCCGCGAACCCGCTGCAACGCACGGAGAGCTTCCCTCCGAGCGCATCCCCTACGGGCCCGGAGACGCGCTCGTCGTCACGATCCACGACGTTCGCGACGACTTGGGAGACGAGCTTGCGCACGTTCTCGCGTACGAAAAAGAGCACGACACGCGGCCTCTCGAAGGACTCGTCATCGACTTACGAGGCAACGGCGGAGGCTCGACCGAGGGGGCGATCGCGGCGCTCGGGCTCTTCGTCCCGGGCGCCCCGCTCTTTCCCATGAAGCGGCGCGACGGCTCGATTGAGGTGGATCGCGCTCCCGAGCCGCCCAACCTGGATCGCTGGACCGGGGCTGTCGCTACGCTCGTCGATGCCGACACCGCGAGCGCCGCCGAGATGATCTCGGGGGCCCTCGCCGTCTACCACCGTGCAGTGAGCGTCGGCTCCCAGACGTACGGCAAAGGCTGCGCTCAAGAGTATCTCGACGACGACGCACACAGCGGCGTCTTGCGTCTTACGACCCTGCTCTATGCGCTACCGGACGGTGCGCCGGTGCAGCGGGTTGGGCTCGCGCCGTCTCTGCTCCTGGGTTGGGGCAACGGTTCGCCCGCAGCTTCTCCAATGCACGGGTCACGACCGGCAAGTATGCCTTCCGCGCCGCCAGAGCGCGGGCAACAGGGGAGCGATGCCGACCGCGAAGCGACGCTTCCCCACGCACCCCCAACGTGGAGGGGTCCGGACGTGCGCGATCGCGCCATGATCGCCGACGGGGACGGCGTGTCGTGGCCGGCGCATGGGGGGGCGGTCGGCCCGTGCAAGGATGCCGAGGTGTGTCGTGCCCTCCGCGCGATCGGCGCCACGGGTAGAAGGACACCGACGGCAAAAGGCCACGCGTCGGACCGGGGCGATTCCAAGTAGCGCTTACGCTTTCGCCACGAGCTCCTTCACGGGCGCGCCGTTGTCGGTCACTCCGATGGGTCGACCGATGGGGCTCATCGCCGAGGCGTCCGGATTCAAGCCGAGTTGTGTCGCGGCGGTCGCGAACAGGTTCGGAACGGTGACGGATCCGGATACGACCTTCGAGCCATCCTCGTTCGTTTGACCGTGCACGTACCCGCCGCGCATGCCGCCGCCGGCGAGGAGCGCGCTCCACGCATCGGGGAAATGATCGCGCCCTTCGTTGCCGTTGATCTTCGGCGTTCGTCCGAACTCTCCAAGACACACGAGGAGCGTCTTTCCGAGCAACTTTCTCTGGTCGAGATCATGGATTAGGGCCGACACGGCAGGGTCGAGCTGTCCCATGAGCGCCGTCGTCCGGTTGAAGTTGTCCTTGTGCGTGTCCCAGCCGTCGAGCTGCACTTCGACGAATTTGACGCCGGACTCGACGAGGCGCCGCGCGGTCATGCAGCCGCGCCCGAAGTCGCTGTCGCCGTACGCCGCGCGGGCGGCGGCCGGCTCGTCGGACAGGTCGAATGCCTGAATGTGAGGAGAGGCCATGAGCCGCTCCGCCTTTGCGTAGACCTGCTCCCGCCCCTCGACTTTCGTGTCGCCAGTTTCGCTCGCGAACCGCGACTCGAGCATCTCGAGTCCGGCTTTTCTGCGCGCGAAGCGCGCGTCGCCGACTCCCGGCGCGTGACTCGCGTTCTCTGGCACCACGCCCGGCTGGAGCACCACGAAGGGCCCGTTCTGCACACCCAAGATTCCCCCCGCGGCGCTCGGCCCGCCGATCGAGACGAACGCCGGGATGTCGCCGTTCGGATCGCCGAGCTTGCTCGACACCCATGCGCCAAGGGCCGGGTGCACCACGGTGGGATTCGGCGCGTAGCCGGTGTGAAGCAAGTACCGCGCGCGCTGATGGCTGCCTTCCCGGCTCGACATGCCGCGTACGAGAGCAATCTTGTCCGCCGTCTCGGCCAGGCGCGGCAGGTGCTGTGAAAGCTGGATCGACGGCGCGCGCGTCTTGATGGCCTTGAACGGGCCCCCCGAGGGGGTGCCGGGTTTCGGGTCGAACGTATCGAGGTGGCTCGGCCCGCCATTGAGCCAAAGCACGATGCACGCAGTGGCCGGCGCGGCGGGGGCCGTGTCGGCATGGGCGTCGCGCGTTCGGAGCGCCTGGGACACGAGGAGCCCGAAGAAGCTCGCCGCGCTGGCTGCGAGAAATCGGCGCCTGTCGAGAGCTGCTTCGTCGCCGTGTGGACTCATTCTTTCCTCGATGGCGCTCAATGGTTGAAGGCAAATTCGCTCGAATTGAGCAGGGCCCAGAAGACGTCCTCGAAGGCGCGGTGTTTGGGATTCGTCGTCCGTGCGTCACGCATCTCGAGTCGGCCGAGCGGATCGGGGCCCGCGAGATTCGGAGCGCCTTTCTTTCCCGCCATGCCCGGTCCGCGCACCGGGCGAACGATCGCAGCCGGATCGACGTCGGCCGGGTGCGGTTCATTCACGTAACGGACGAAGTATTCGCTCTCAAGGGCTGTGGGAGGTCGTGAGACCGCCCGCAGATACAGCGCCTCGATCTTGTCTTGGTCGGAGCCGGGTCGCGCGAGAATGCTATCGAGCGCGCTCCCGGGCACGTCCGACGTCCCCCCGCCGACGAGTCGGCCGTTGAGTAGCGCGAGCGCTTGCGAGATGGTGCCTTCGAAGTCCGTCTGGTCGAACTCTTCGTCGACGTCGAAGAGGTAGGAGTACGCCGTAAAGAGCATGTACCGAATGCGCTGCACGTCGACTTTGCCCGTCGCGCGGAGAGTGGCTTCTACACCGGTCGCGTCCATCAGTGCGTTCAGGAGCTCCTCCGGACCGAGCGGCTCGAGGCGAAATCGCGGCCACAACTTGTCTTGTTGGGCATCCGTGACTTTCGGCCCGCCCGCACGCGCCGCAGACGAGAGTTGGTAGGCCTGGGTTGCCGTGATGAGGCGGATGAGTCGTTTGAGATCGTAGCCGCCGGCCTGAAAGTTCGACGAGAGGTTTGCGAGCACCTCGGGTGCGCTCGTCTCATTGGACGGCCGGATGTCGTCGATCGGGTCCACGAAGCCGCGCCCAAGGAAGTGGCCCCACATCCGGTTGACGATGGCCTTGGAAAACCAAGGATTCTGAGGAGAGGTCATCCACGCTGCGAGCGCTTGTCGGGGATCGGGCCCCTTCGAGAGATCGCTGCCGTCGAGCGCACGGGGCGCAGCCTGGGTGAAGACGGCGAGCTCGGGGTTCTTGAGAAAGCGCGGAAGCGGCCGCCCGATGTCCACGACATCGATGCGCTTCCGTCCGCCCATCTTGTCCTTGTCGAGCCCCTCGGTTCGCGTGCGCATGAAGCAGGACGCGAAGCCTCGGAAGTCTTCTTGCTTCCATTTTTCGGTCTTGTGGTCGTGGCATTGCGCGCACTGGATCTGCACTCCCAAGAAGATTCGCGACGCGCTGCCCGCCAAGTCCTGGGGCGTGTCCTTGTATTTGACGAACCAGTTGACGGCTCCGTTCACGGGAGCGCCCTCGCTCGCGCCTGCTCCCGGCTCGCCAGCCATCGTGCCGCCGCCCCCGCCGTCTGCGCCGCCCCCATTCCCTCCGTAGCGGGGTCCTCCGGTGCTGTTGACCCCCTGCGCGGTGAGGAGCTCGGTTACGATTTGGTTCCAGGGTGCGTTGGCGGCGAACCGGCCGCTCAACCACTTCTGGAACGCTCCCTCGTCGATCGCTGGTTCTTGCGCCTGACCCAGGAGCGCGTCGGTCCAGTAGGTGGTCCAGTGCTCGGCGTAGGCGGGGCTCGCGAGGAGTGTGTCGACGATGCGTGCGCGCTTGTCCGGCGTGCGATCGAGCGCAAAGCTCTTTGCGACCTCGGGAGGAGGAATCGTCCCGACGACGTCGAGGTAGACGCGCCTCAAGAATCGGGCGTCGTCCACGGGTGCGGTGGGGACGATTCCACTCTTCGCCCACTCGGCCCGGATCATTTCGTCGATCTTCGCGCCGGTGAGGCCGGCGTCCGCGTCCATCGCGGGCGGCGCGGCCACTTCGAGGCTCGTTCGCGCAGCCGGCTGCGACGAGGATCGGCAAGCCGGGCTCACGGCACCGAGAACCGCCACAAGAACGAGAGCGCGCATGACACGCAATCTTGCTTCCGACGTGACGGACGAGCAATGCCCGTTTGCGTGCCCGCCTTTCTCTCTCGAGGGATCCGGCGGGAAGAGGTAGTAGCCTGCGGGTACGAATGACGCAGCCTTATCGACAGTCCAGCGCCGGCCCTCTCGTGACCAAGCTTCACCACATCCTGATCGCCACCGATTTCAGTGCAGCAGCCTCTGATGCAGCAGTCGAGATGGGCGCTTCGGTGGCGCGAGACGCGAGCGCATCGGTTCAGCTCCTGTGCGTGCTCGAAGCGCTCATGTACGTGCCCGCCGGGATGGCTGCCCTCGTCGAGAGAGATCCGGATCTTCACCCGGAAGCTACCCGCCGAATGGCGAGTACCATTCGCCGCATCCACGAACTCGAAGTGGAGAACGTCTCGAGCAGCATCGAGTTCGGCATCGCTGCCGATGTTCTCGTCCGCTACGCAAACTCGGCGAAGTTCGACCTCCTGATCCTCGGAAGGGCCGGGCGTGGAAGCACGTCCGCGTTCGTCATCCCGCGCGTGAGCATTCCCGTGATGGTAGTTCCGTCCGTGCGGACGTAAGAACAAAGGCGAAACGCGCCGACGTCCCGAGTCATCGAATACGGACCATGAGCAAGATCGGGGTCATCGGTTCAGGTCAGGTCGGAGAAACGCTCGCGACCGGGTTCGCGAAGCACGGGCACGAAGTGATGCGCGGCTCGCGCGATCCTTCGAAGCTCGAGGACTGGAAGCGCGGCGCGGGCGAGAAGGCGAAGACAGGAACGTTCGAAGAGACGGCCCGCTTCGGCGACGTGATCGTCCTTGCCGTGAAAGGAGCCGCCGCCGAAGCCGCCGTCGGTCTCTGCGCCGGCGCGCTCGACGGCAAAGTCGTCCTCGATACGACGAACCCGATCGCCGACGACAAGCCTCCCACGAACGGCGTCATCGCGTTCTTCACCGGACCGAACGACTCTCTCCTCGAGCGCCTTCAGAAACGTGCGCCCAAAGCGCGGTTCGTCAAAGCGTTCTCGTCCGTGGGTGCCGGGCTGATGGTGAACCCCGCCCTCGCGTCCAAGCCCACCATGTTCATCTGCGGAAACGACGCCGCCGCCAAGGAGCTGACCCGATCCATCCTCGACACCTTCGGCTGGGAGACCGAGGACGCGGGCATGATGGAGGCGGCTCGCGCGATCGAACCGCTGTGCATGTTGTGGTGCATCCCGGGGTTCTTGAGGAACGATTGGGCGCACGCCTTCAAGGTGCTGCGGTAAAAGAGCGGAGCGACGAGAATTGCGGGGGATGCGGCCGCTTGGCCCTCGGGCGTCGTCGAGCGGCTTGACCTGAGACCGCGCGCGGTCGTATGTGGTGACGTCTCGAGGCAGCTCGTGGAATCGCGGGAGTAACTCAGTGGTAGAGTGCCACCTTGCCAAGGTGGACGTCGAGGGTTCGAATCCCTTCTCCCGCTCAAGTTTTGGAAGGCTGAAGCCGGGCTTCGCACCCTTTGTCGCACCCTTTGTGAAGGGTCACGAGCTGCGCGGCGGCGAAGACTGGCTGGCCGTTCAGCTCGGTGCCTCGTCCACCCCTTGGACTCAGATGGCGGCGCCAGTCCGTAGAGGGGGAGCGATCATCGAGCCCGCCACGCACGGCCGATGGCCCAGCTTCGGCGACCTCCGCGGTCCCGCACGCCCAGCGCGGCGGGAGCCTGAGGCCTAGACACTCTCCGGGCACGGCGGACCTCAGCGCGAGCGCGTCGCGCGCCGAGAACGCTCCGTCGGCAGACGCCCCGCTTTCGCCACCGAGAACCGCAGGGGCGGGGGTTGCGCGTACACCGCGTTGGAAATCATGTGTGCTCGCAAGGGTACCGAGGGTTCGAAATCAGGTGTGCCCGTAAGGGTACCAGGGGTTCGAATCCCCTTCTCTCCGCCGAGGATTCGTGAACGAAGGGGCAATGAAAAAGAGGGCGAGCTGGCTTCCGTTTGCACCTCCGTTTGCACCCCCCCTCCGGACGTGACGATCTTGCAGGCCGCGATCGACCGGCTGACGCTGGCCCTCACGACGGCGAGCGACGAGGTCATCGGTGAGCTCGTGGCGGAGCGCCGTGCCCTTCGCGAGGAGCTGCGCGCGCTCCGCGAAACGTCAGCCGGCGTCGTGAGCCTCGACGAAGAGCGGGCGAGACGGGAGCGCGAAAGGTAGTCGGCCCCCGCATCCCTCAGTTCATCTGAAGATCGAGCTGGTACGGGTTGGAAATCGACCTCTTCGCCATCGTCCCGAGCACTTCGAGCGTTTGCTCCGGCCTGAGCCCATGCTCTTTGAGCGCGGCGCGCACATCGGAACGCTCGCTCGGCGGGATGCGCACGGCGAAGAAGGGCCACAATTCAGCCGATTCGTAGACCTCGTTCAAGTCGGGGAAGGCCGAGATCGGCTCGGCACCGGGAGAGGACGCGTAGTCCGATCGGTATCGAAAGATGAACACACCTCGCTCTTGCGACAGCGTCCCGATGAGCTGCGTTTTGCCGTCTCGTCCGGGGCCGTACACGTGAACGCGCGGGCCGACGTCGGCCGTAGCTCGGGGAACGCGAAGCCCCCAGGACTCGACCTGATCCCAAATGGCAGATAGACGCCGCACGACACCTCTCATCACGCTCATCTTGTAGACGACCCTTCAATGAGAATCTTTAGGCGCTCGTGGCGATGACGCAAGAGTCCAAGGACAAACGACATGCGCAAGGGCGTAATGATCCGTCGAAACCTGCGCTGAAGCATACTTTCGAGGTGGTCCGGGTGTACTGTTCGGATGAACCGGATCATCCTCGCGCGAGGACTGCTCACCACCGGTGGCGCCGATGCAATCGCTTGCAATGGACTAGCGCTCTCTGTCGGTAGAGCCTTGGGCGAGCAGACACGAGCGGCAGCATGGCCGGCCGCCGTTTTGCACCGTCGATTCGCGAGACATAGCCCTTCAACAAAGGTTAATCCAATGAAGCCTGATCGCGTCGCAAGCAAGCCAATTTCCAAGCGTTCGTTTGGCGGCCTCGTGCGAGGGAAGGTGAATCCCGGGGAAGGACATTTGCACACCCCGATCGCGCGTTTCCCAACGTCAAAAGGGGGCGTGGTCGAGGGCCGCGTGGAACCGGGTCACGGAAGCGCCCATCTCGCGAAAGACAAATAATCATGCGCGTATCAATATAGGAGAGAGAGGATACCATGTCGCAAAATACGCCGCTGGTGCAGATTACAGGAACCTGGATTGAAAGTAACAATAACAGCGTTCAAGTCGTAACCGGAGAAACGGACATCCAATTGTGGGCGGGCGTGTGGATTGATCCGAGCATCGCCAGCAGCGGGAATAGATTCGACATAAACTGGCAAATTGTCGAGGTGGCGACCTCGCATATCCAGAGCAACAATTGGTTCTCACAACTTTTAGGTGGATATCCGTCGATACTGAACCAACCCGGCGGCGGAGACCTCGCCTGGTTTATACAGAATTCGGTCGACAATTTCGGCGTGCATGCCGGATCAGGCGGATGGGCCGAGCAGCAAGGTTCCGGAATGTACATCCTTCGCGTTTTCATCTACATCGACACAGGAGAGTATGAGGGGAATCTCTATTTCCCCACCGGCACGTCACAGTGGGCAATTTCGGACG